>Ga0181528_10000204_pt1 | contig 54412 bp, 40 predicted proteins | sample PEATcosm2014_Bin_47_FD_119742 | JGI IMG/M metagenome (GOLD analysis project Ga0181528, IMG submission 119742) | Peatland microbial communities from MTU Mesocosm Facility, Houghton, MI, USA - PEATcosm2014_Bin10_10_metaG | ecosystem: Environmental > Terrestrial > Soil > Wetlands > Peat | place...
ATCTCAACAGTTCCCGACTGGAGTTGATTAATGCAAAGGCAAACCGGGAACACTGCAGGGATTGACCGCACTGCTCCCCACCTTAACGCCGAAACCCACGGCGTGAAGGTGGGGCACCCGGCTGCGGGATGAGGTGGTCATCAACGACTGGCAGAAGCGGCGGTTTGGCGAGGTCTATAGCAAACTGAGGAATTTATACAGCCACATGGATGGCTGCTCTTTCCATGGCGGCGACTCCGAGGCGTTGGGGGATGCGGTGGAGCAGATAAATATCCTCTTCGACTCTGTGTCTCTGGCCACGAGGCCGGCGCAGCCAGCGGAATGAACCAGAGGCGATTCCTGCGGTCGGCGGTGCCGAGATGGGGGATTGGGTGCCGGGGATGGTGCAGAGGTGCTACGGAGTTTATTGACCATCTTAGGACGTCATTCAGCGAGTCGATTGCAATGTCCAATCGCCCCCGTTCATCTTCCGTGTGCCCAGAAAACCATGTCCACTTTTCGAGGCGTCCACTTCGTCGCAGAGAATAGCTTGTTCAACTCCGCAGCCTTTCTCCGCATCACCTCGATGAGCACGATGCCGTCCCTGACTGTCAGGGATTCGGGGTTCATCGCCGCAATCGCATTGCGCTCCTGCAGTTCAGGAATGCCGACGAATGCTTTCACTACGAACTGGTCTACGGTGCCAAAATACGTAGGAAATAGTACAGCCAATAGGCCAGAGGCCCCCGCCGTTCCTAACCCACGTATGCTGCTCGCGAGAGACAATCCTTGTGCGATGTTCCGTTTGTCGAATGAAAAAAGACGTTCCTTGATGTCATACAGCAACGCAAGCTGACCGTTCTCTCCGTAGCCCCTCAGCAGTTTGGTGGTCGATGCATAGCGGTTCGGGGCGGTGTACTTCCAGCGAAAGTATCTTTCAAGCAAGAACTCGTACCATTGCGCTGCATTCATCAACCTGACGGTCTCGGCATCCAACCGAGCCATCTCCCGCTCTAGTTGCAGGTTCGACGGCTTCACCAAGGCCCAATAGTGGTCCAGCGCCCCGTCCCAATCCTTGCTATCGGTGCTATTCCACAGTTTCCTTGCGCTATCTTCAGGACGCTCGCGGTAGACCGCTACCTGTGCCGCGCAGCCGCCACTCTGCCCCATAGCAGGAATCCTGAAAACGGCCCGTGGCGAACCAGTGACCTTGGCAGCCGTGCTTGCCTCGAAGTGCCGGAATTGCCGAACGCGGTAACTCCCCCGTCCAACCCGATCAAATATTTGACGGTCGGTAGCCACACAATCACACTGACCCTTGTTGCCAGTTCCGTGGTCGTTGGGAAGCACGCTTCCTCGCTGAATATCCGATTCCGCCACCATTAGCTTCTCAATATCCGCCGTCGAGAAGGTTTGCCCCATGCGATTACTGAATACGCTCGCAAAGCGGTCGTGGTTCGTCATGTAGCGTGCCCTCCGTTAGTAGACAACGTTCTTGCCCCAAGCGGGAACATCAATACGCAAGGCTAATTCCTCTGGTCTACGATGCCGAAGTCGAACCCACTCGAACCGAGCCCATATGTCAGCATGTATTCGCCGGGCGGCAAATTGTCCTTCGGAGTGACTGTAAACACCGATTCTGATATTCGCGTCACGACGATGTCTGGTGTCTTCTCCTTGCTAAACCCAGCCTTGAAGTTGAACATCGAGCCTCCGGAGGTCATCTGCAATTCGCGATGGTCTTTCTTTTTATCGAAGCGCACTAACACGATGTCGCGGTCAGATCGTCCGGGAATATTTGTCATGTATGGCGACTGCTTCACGTACAAGACAGGTTTACGTTCCTGTATTTGCACCGGGGCCTCTGCACCGCGAAACGTATGTACGATCTGAGGGGTCATGCCGGGAACGAACATCTTTCCCATGTGAGTCGCTCCGCCGCCAGCCATCATCAGGGGTTGGAGTTTGATCATTCCCTCCGGACTCTTGAAGTACGTGCCTTCCGCTAAAATGCTCAGGTTGTCTTTCGGAGCCTCCGTTGGTGCAGGTGGCGTAGAACTGTTCCCGGTATCTTTCGACCGGAGCATTGCATCGATTACCGCCGATGGCACGCCCTGATTCTTGAGGTCAACGAGCGCCATTGGCGCGGTCTCAAAAGATGTTGGATTCTGCTCAATGGCAAGCAGGATTGTGCTCTCGGCGAGTCCCCCTTTAACCATCGACACGATGTCGCTGTTTGTGAGTGGCTTGTCAGCCTGTTTGATGGGCGCTGTTGTCTGTGCGGAGCCAAGCGCGACAGCGATGCAGATGAAAGCCACGAGCCGTGCGATACACGTCCTCATAATGCGCAGAAGTGTACACCTATGCGGCAGGAACTCACAGTTAAGTTTGGTTTGTGATTATTCTGGAAGCAGCACGTACCTGTGCGGCCTCTCGCCGTTCCACTCAACTACGCGGAGGATGATGTCCGCGTTCCATGATGCGGAGACCGCGGGTGGCCCATATTCGCCTTCTTTTGGCGAATGTGGGGAGGCATGAACGATCACACCCAAGGCTCTTGACCTTTGCCCGCCGTCATCCAGAACGCCCTTATTCCGGGACAGTTGAATACTCGCCGCCACAAAACTTCAGTTTTCCAACCTTTCCATACGCCTCCAAAAGTGCGTTTTTCGCATCCATAAATGCCTTTCCGGCCTGCTGACCAGCCTGCTGGAGAACCAACAAAATGAAAACGCTTTTTCAGCCACTGGCGAACTGTCAAAACTCAAACTGTCTCACTCAAGGGGTCACCTCAATGCATTGTCAAGCGAGAATTTTCGCGCATTCCTCCCAACCCTTTCATTCCAAGACGAATAGAGTTCCACCTCAACTGAGGGGATCGCCCCTGTAACTTGCTATCCTGAAAGTAGGGGCAAGCGTGGACTATGGTTCAACTTTGAAACCTTGAAACCTGACTCCATCTAACTCTCTTGTTTTCAAATTTTTACGGGGATATATAGAGGGGGAGGGGCGTCGCGGACTTAAGCCGCTGTTGGCTTGACCGGGGCTTTCGGCCTCGCCGTTGCGTTTACTTACCGCTCGATACCTGAGCAGTTCAGTGCTGTATAGCTGGCGCGGTGGTCACTGGAATCAAATTGTCGCGCAGTTCGGCCTCGGGAATGCTTCCATCATTTACCTCGGCTTGCGTTGGAGTGGACTCGAAAGGCACGCGCACGATGGTTTTGCCTTTGGCAGGCACTACGACGCGCACGGCGTTTTCGCCGTTCTTGGAGCCCACCGCAACGGGAACTTCACACCACGCGTCTCCCAGATTTTCAATAGTCACGGCAGTCACCGTCTGCTCGCCTAGCGTAATGCGGACGTACGCGGAGTCAACGCGCAACTGCGGCAGGCCGCGGTCGCGGTAAACCCAATCGTCGAAGAACGGTTCAAGATCGCGCTTTGCCGGAAGCTGGGCTTCGATCAGCCGCTGCACGTACGCCGAGTCGCGATCATCGGCGGCGCGATACTTCGCCAGCGCCGCCTGCAGCACGCGGTCGCCGACCATATCGCGCAGCATCCACCAGACGTAAGCGGCTTTGGTGTGGAGGAACATCTCGTCGGCGGTAGTGATGAGAGGCTGCAATCCAGTGACGGGCGCCGAACTATGCGACTGTGATTCAGCCACGGCAAGAGAAGCGCGGAACTGTCCCAAGTAAGCTAGAGCGGCGCGATGGCCTGCCTGCCGCTCACGCATGAGCGCCTGGGCAAAGGTGGCAAGTCCCTCGCGAATCCATGGCCGAGGCGACTGCACGATAGTGTGAATTACAGGACGCACGAGCGCGACCTCGGCGGCGGCGCGCAGCACCTTGCGCATGGGGACAAAATAATACGCACCTGCGTCATAAGGCAGCGCGTTCGGGTCGGTAAGCTCTACCAGAACCACCTTGCGGCGTGGCGTGCCGAACCAGTTTTCCAGCGGAGGAATCACGACCTCGGCGGCGGCCATGTAATCCCGCGCAAAGCTGGTGTGCGCCACCGTGTAGTAGGCTGCCACGCCGGGGCGGTCCGTGGTTTCCGCAGGATCGTTGAGCAATACGATGACCGGGTCCACGCCTCGAAATTCCGCGGTGATGGCCTCTCCCGGCTTTTCCCCGGAATCGGCGGCTCCATTGGTCACGAAGGCGAATTTCGATTCGTCGTCAGCAGGCAGCGGGGCTCTTGCGACATGGACACGCAGCAGAGCCGAAAGCTCTCGCTCTCGCCAGTCGCGCAGCGTTTCAAACAGCTCATTACCCTGGGCCAGATTTGCGGCATCCATCGCCACTGGATACCAGACTACGAATCCAGCTCCGCGCAGAGCCGTAAAGTTGTCGCCGATCTCATCCCAGTCGCTGCGCAGGGCAACGTCGGCTGGAGTCCCGATGCGTTCAAGGCGGGTAGCGTTCTTGGTAAGGGTGCCGGAGTAGCGCACGGTGAGACGCAGGCTTGCGCCGGGAGCAAGGGGCTTATCGAGCTTAACGATGGCCTCGTTGAGTAATCCCGTATGATCAATGTCGCTGGTGTAACTCTGCTCCAGCCACTCGACCTCAGCCCCATCGGCCAGGATGGAGAGCCAGCGCAGCGAACTTGAAAGCTGCAACACGACTTCACGCTGCGGCAACTTCGATGTGTTGCGCACCTCGACCGTGCCCTCAACGGCCAAGCCATGCTGGTGCGGATCGACCGTAAGTTGCAGGTCATAGCGGGTAAAGGTGAATGCGTTTCGGTCCAAGGCCGCCACGGGCAAGGCAGCCAAGACTAACAGTAGGATTGCGAGCGCAACTCGGCGCAACTCTATTCCTCTTTCCGCTTGCGAGCGGATTTCTTGGGCGCTGATTTTTGAGCCTGACGCCGCTGACGCAGCACTTCGTACATCACAATGCCGCCAGCCACCGATACATTCAGCGACGCTACGGCACCCATCATGGGGATGGAGACCAGCATGTCGCATTTGCGGCGGACCAGGTCGTGCAGGCCCTTGCCCTCGGCTCCCATGACGATGGCGCAATTCATGTTGTAATCCAATTCGTCGTAAGTTTTATCGCCACGCTCGTCGAGGCCAACGACCCAGACGTTCTTCGCCTTCAAGTCGTCAAGGGTGCGGGCAATGTTGACCACCCGGGCAATGGCGATGTTCTCGCTTGCACCGGCCGAAGCCTTGACCACGGTACCAGTAATGCCAGCCGCACGCCGCTCTGGAATAACCACGCCGTCCACGCCCGCGCCATCGGCGGAGCGAATCAACGCGCCAAGATTGTGCGGATCCTCCACGCCGTCAAGCACCAGCAGGAAGGTGTATTCGCCGCGCTTGTTCTCCAACAACCCCTCGACGTCGGCGTATTCCTTGCGGGAGGTAAAGGCCATGACGCCCTGGTGAGTATTTGTGCGGGTTTCGCGGTCGAGATCTTCTCGTGGCACAAAGCGAACGCTGATGCCCTGCGCCCGGCAGTCATCGAGGATGCTCTGCAAACGATTGTCGGTGCGATCACGCGAGACGGCCACGTAGTCAAAGCGGCGTCCCCCGCGCTTAAGTGCTTCGCCAATGGCATGGATGCCGTAAATAACTTCGCTCATATCCTTTATAGTGTACGGCACTCGCGCTTAGCCCCCATTGCAAAATTGACACACCGCCTTCCGCAGTATCTTCATGAAGTTCTATACTGGCTGATCGAGGAACCTCCATGTCGCTTTCCGTCATCATTGTGGACGATGAACAACTGGCACGCGATGAACTCACCTACCTGCTGCGCGATGTTGAGGAACTCGACATTGTCGGCCAGGGCAAGAACGGCGTGGAAGCCGTAAACTTGATTAGAGAAAACTCGCCAGATCTGGTCTTTCTCGACGTACAAATGCCCGGATTGGACGGCTTTGGCGTGATCAAGAAGCTGCTGGAGAAGAAGATTCCGCTGCCGAATATCGTCTTCTCGACCGCGTTCGACCAGTACGCGGTGAAGGCCTTTGAGGTTAACGCGCTGGACTACATCCTGAAGCCATTCGAGAGGAAACGCGTGCTCCAGGCCGTAGAAAAAGCCCGCAAAATTCAGGAGTCCGATGTCCCCCCCAGCGAACAACGGCTGGACACGCTGGTGAAGCTTTTGGAGCAGCAAAAACCGCAGACCACAAAAATTCTGCTGAAGGCCAACAACCGGCTTTTTCTGGTTGACCAGAAGGAAATCTGCTTTGCCTCGATTGAAGATGGGGTGATCACCGTGGTGGCCCAGAATATGGAGGGGCAATCGAACTGCCGCACCTTGGAGGAATTGCTGGCTTCGCTGGATTCGAATCTCTTCTGGCGGGCGCATCGCTCGTTCCTGGTCAACATTAATCGGATCAAGGAAGTGGTACCGTGGTTCAAGAGCAGCTACCAGATCCGCATGGACGATAGGAAGCAAACCGAGATTCCCGTCAGCCGGGCGCAGACCCGGCGGCTACGCGATCTGTTTGGGCTCTGATACCGCGCTGTATAATTGAGAGAAATGAAAGCCTACGTTTACGTCTCAATGAAGAAGAGTGTCCTCGATCCGCAGGGCAAAACCATTCAGGGCGCGCTGACTAAGATGGGATACAAGGGAGTAGCCGACGTGCGCCAGGGCAAGTACTTCGAGCTTTCGCTCGACGGTAGCCTCGATCACAAAGCCGCATGCGCCGAAGTTGAGCGCATGGCACGCGATGTCCTTACTAATCCGGTGATCGAAGAGTTCCACTACTCAATCGAAGAGTAGTCCCGAAGCGCCGCTTTTATATCACTTCCCGCCTCGGCGGGGTTCAGTATAGGTCCACTTCTAAGCAAGGGGTTGCTCATGTGCGGAATCGTCGGATACGTCGGAAAAAAGCAGGTTGTACCTGTAATCATTGATGGCTTGCGCCGTCTTGAGTATCGCGGATACGACTCGGCGGGAATCGCCGTTGCCGGTGGAGAAAGCGGGCTACAGATTCGCCGTGCGGAAGGCAAGCTCCGCAACTTGGAAGAGGTGATCCGGCTCCACCCCCTCGACGGTACCTACGGCATTGGGCACACCCGCTGGGCGACGCATGGCCGCCCCAGCGAAGAGAACGCGCATCCGCATCGCGATTGCAGCGAGACGATCGTCGTAGTGCATAACGGCATCGTGGAAAACTACCTTGCGCTGAAGAAACAATTGCGCGAAGAAGGTCACACCTATAAGACCGAGACGGATACCGAAGTCATCGCTCACCTAATTGAAAAATACTTCCTGCTGGAAAATCCGGACAAGAAGATTACGCTCGAAGAAGCCGTCCGCATGACGGTGAAAAAGCTGGCCGGCGTCTTCGCGCTGGCGGTTATCTGCAGCACCGAGCCCAACAAGATCATCGCGGCGCGCAATGGTCCTCCTGCGGTAATCGGTCTGGGTAAAGACGAATACTTTGTAGCTAGTGACGTGCCCGCAATTCTCTATCACACACGCGATTTGTTTTTCCTTGGCGATGGCGACTTGGCGGTGCTTACCCCTAGCGGCGTCACCCTTACCGATTTTGACGGCAAGACGGTTCAGCGCGAAATTCAACACATTACCTGGGATCCAATCATGGCGGAAAAAGGCGGCTTCAAGCACTTCATGCTCAAGGAAATCTATGAGCAGCCGCGCGCCGTGCGCGATACCGCGATGGGTCGCGTATCGTTCGATACCGGAAAAGTATTTCTTGAGCAGATGGATGTTTCCGACGAAGAGTTCCGCAGCCTGCGCAAGTTGAACATCGCCGCCTGCGGCACCAGTTGGCATGCGGGGCTGGCGGGCAAATATATGATCGAGCGGCTGGCGCGCGTCCCTGTCGAAGTAGACTACGCCAGCGAATTCCGCTATCGTAACCCGCTTATCGACAAAGATGAGATGACGATGGTCATTACGCAATCCGGCGAAACGGCGGACACTATTGCGGCTCAACGTGAATCAAAGGCCCGCGGTGCCAAGACTATCGCCATCTGCAACGTAGTTGGAGCTATGATCGCGCGCGAGGCCGATGGCACCATCTACACGCACGCAGGTCCGGAAATCGGCGTAGCTTCCACCAAGGCGTTTACTGCACAACTGGTCGCGTTGTTCCTGTTTGCGCTGCGCCTTGCCCAGATACGCGGCACCATCGATGAGGCCGAATCAATCAAGCTGACCCAGGAACTCTCCCGTCTCCCGGGACGCCTGGAAGCAGTACTTTCGCACGATGAGGAAATTGAGGAACTCGCGCGCACCTATCAACGCGTGCAGGACTTCTTGTTCCTCGGACGCGGTATCCACTTCCCCATCGCGCTCGAGGGTGCGCTCAAACTCAAAGAGGTTTCCTACATTCATGCCGAGGGCTATGCTGCTGGCGAAATGAAGCATGGTCCCAATGCACTCATCGACGAGGACCTGCCTGTAGTGATCATTGCGACGCAGGACAAGAACGATCCGGGGTCGGTGTTACGTTATGAGAAAACGATCTCGAACCTCAAGGAAGTAAAGGCCCGCTCAGGACGGGTGATCGCGGTAGCTACGGAAGGCGATGAGGATATTCGCGAAGCCGCCGACCACGTGATCTTTATTCCTCACGCCCCGGAACTATTGTTGCCGATTCTCGAGATCGTTCCGCTGCAATTGCTCGCATATCACATCGCAGTGCGTCGCGGTTGCGACGTCGATCAACCGCGCAACCTGGCGAAATCGGTCACAGTGGAATAGTTCGAAAGCGCCATTGGACACCCTCTGACCCTGACAAATAATGTCGGGTACCAACAATCAAAGTTGGCTATTGTACTTTATTATTGGCCACTTTCAATCTTAAGTCATTGAATAGGTGGACATTAGAATATTCATCCGACAGCGTAGGGCGATAGAAAACTGGCGCAATGCCGGTTTGGGATAGCCTTTCACCCGACAGGAGAGCCTGAGGGCAACCGAAACACTCGGTAAGAAAAGCAAAGGGTTTCTTTGTTAAGATAGCCAATCAGTCGTTGCACCAGAAGCGTTCCCCGCGTCCGCGGGGATGAACCGACGCTTAAGCATATCTTTATGTAGACTTTCGCGCGTTCCCCGCATCCGCGGGGATGAACCTGCAATTGCCGGCAATGACATTAGGTAGGAAAGATCACGACCGGGGAGCCGTTTAGGCGGGCGCGTGATCCGCCGGCGCCACGCGACGCGCCTCCAGTTCCGGATCGCTCTTCAGCTTTTTCGACGCGGGCAAGTGCTGCGGCGGGGGGCGGACCGCGCGATCAAACCACTTTCTTTCAGATGGCGTTACTACTACTTAGAACTGCACGGCATAATGACGTAGATAGCCGTGAGTCTTTCCCACACGCGCATCAGGGAATCAGCCGCAGTCGAGCGATTTCGCGGAACTTCAAAAGCAAAGTGCATGGAAATTGGTATTCTCTTTGCCCACCGAAAAAGCTCGCCTGAAGGCGGTCCGCGGAATGGGGGCCTATGTGCGCCGCCTCGATCTCGGGCATGATGTTATGATCATGCGCACCGTCGAATTTCCACTTGGCGAGTAATTCGGAACCGGAGATGACGGAAGCCCGACTCGTTCGCGGTCGATTTCGATCCAGACTGAACAACCCCAATCTGTTCGATATGGAATGAATGAATGTAGCCCAAGTGGATGATGGATACCAACATGGACGCTGCTGAAAGATGGGCCCGCATTGCGGTCGCGGCTGTAACCGACAAAAAAGCTAAACTTCCGCTGCGGCAACAACGTCAGGTTGAAATCGTACATCCTGCGCCGGAGGTACATGCGGTGCGGCGAATCATTGACCGTAATTGTGGGGAGCGAGTTCGTGCTCGCTGGGTTCAGCGGATCGGCCAGCAGGTCGTAATTGAAGTAATTCTGGTCGCGCCGAAAAGAGGCGCTGAGGTCGAATACTCTGCGCCGGGAAGCGCGCAGGCGGGCGGCGTTGCACGGGTCCCCGCCCCAGCCAAAGCTCTCAAAGTACAGATTGTCGAGCAGTCCATTACCGCCTCGCACGGGTTGCACTAGCAGAGATTGCTGGAAAAGTCGCAGCCCGCTCTGCTCGTTCACCAGCGCGCCATACACGGCTTCACTTCCGCTAAGGTTTGTAATGCGTCCGCCGAACTCCACTAACTGTTGAACCGTGTAGTCGTCCATTACCTGGCCGTGCGTCGCGGAGATGGTCTCGTCCAGCCCTATGGGGCGTCCCGTAGGCCCCTGCCCTGCCCCTTGGGCGGTTGCCAAAGCATTCAGAAGGAACAGAAGTACGGCAAGGCTGGGCACGACGGTGATGCATGGCAGCACGAAATCAACGAATGAGGCGGCGTCGCAACGGCAACCGGCGAATCTGTTGTGCATCATCCCTGCTTGCTTGTTCATCGCAAGAAGAACTCGCTCAGGTTTGAGCCGTGGAGCTGCGTATGGCACATCGTGCAGGCCTGGAACTTGATGGACTGGTCGTGGGAAGATGGTGCCTCGGGTGTTCCGCGATTCGCAATCGGAGAGTGGCAGCGCAGGCGGAGCATGTTGGCCTCGCTCAAGCGCAACAGCCGTGGTTTGGTGGAGCCATGAGGTGTGTGGCAGAAGCCACAGCCGTCTTGCTTGACGGGCATGTGCTCAAACGCGAAGGGGCCGGATTTTTCCACCTCCACCTCTTAGGTGACTCACAGGCACCTCCTATGGACGAGAGTAGGGCAGAGGTGCTGGACGGTTGTCACGGAGATGTAAGAACAATTCCTGAGTCTTTGGTGGTATTCAGAAGACTGGCGTTGAATTTCAAGTTGCAGGCGAGTTGTATAACAATTCAGCGCTTCATTTCCAAGATGTCGGCAAATACTTTCACGATGGCACTTTCTGGCGGAACGCAGGTTTAGTCATTGCGAAACTTCTGATGCAATTCCGTCGGGGCTAGACGCCATTCCTCCAGTCTCTTCATCCGCTGGAAAATTCACTGCGGCAGCTATCTGACGGGTTCCGAGGACACCTTCCTGCTGGCTGGAAACAACGCCATGTGTGTCTGCTGGACTTATGGGGAAGCAGGAACGGGTCTTCTACGCAGGGACACTCATATCACACGCTGGCGCGAATGTCCGGCCTGAAGTGGGCAGAAGCCGCTCTGGGCTCGGGGATGCGCAGGCTCCGTACGAGGTCTGGGCTGGGTGCTGGGCGGCTGCGCCGGAGTCTGCGCTGGTTCCGGATTCTTATAGAGATTGCCGAGAGCTGAAAACTGCTGGCGCGGTTGAGGGGCTCAGGATGGGAGTCAGTCTCCGACAAAGCGCGTTGTTCCGAAGCGCAGCGGCGCTTGGGTGATCGATTTATATCGTCTTATTACAATAAAATCGATTTTATTTGACTATACCTGTAGCTCCCCTCCAAAATGAGGAATCAATTCACGTTTATGACTGTCGATTAATACGGAGGAGGATTCGCGATGGCGCAACTTGGACATGGCGGCATTGAGACACCGGTTCCCGACGATTTCAGGTGGCCGGGAGGGCGGAAGGTGGGCGTTATTGTGCGGGCCACCCTTGAGGGATGGTCGGATGGAAAATGGCCAGGCGCGGGGCCGATGGGAAACCCACTCAAGGCGGGATTTCCCGACCTTAACGCAATTTATTGGGCAGACTATGGCCCCCGTCGTGGAATCTATCGCCTGCTCGACATCCTTGAACGGCAACAGATTCGCGCCACGATACTGGTCAACGGCATCATCACCGAGCGCTATCCGGATGCGGTTCGCAAGGTGGCAAAGGCAGGACACGAGATCGTTGCGCATTCCTACGCCATGGACATCATCCCTGCTTATCTCAGCGAAGAAGAAGAAAAGGACAATATCCGCCGCACCACTTCAGCAATTGAGCAGTGTTGCGGAGTTACCCCCAAAGGTTGGATAAGCCCGCGTTCCACGCCGAGTGTAAATACAGCCCGCCTTTTGGCAGAAGCCGGCTATGACTGGCATGGGGACTATTTGAATGACGATCTTCCTTTTGAAATTCGGTTTGGCGATCGCACCATTATTGCTGCCCCTGGCAGCATGGAAGTGAACGATATGCCGATGTACGTGCGCTACGGCAATCCTCCGCGAGTCATGGTTGATGTATTCCAGGACACGCTGGCCGCGCTACAGCGCGAAAAGGGCGCGGGGAAGATCGACGTCACTGCACATGCCCATGTCTTCGGACGTCCCTCAGGCGCCTGGGCGTATGAGCGGATTATCGAGATCGCGAAAGCCACTCCCAATGTGTGGATCGGCACACGCGGAGAGCTAGCCACGCAACTTCGGGCCACTGCCCGCTAAGTCTGGTCTGCCCGGCGGATCACAAATCGAAGAGACATGAAAGGGGCAATCGTAAACGGATTGCCCTCCGGGCTGAAGGAGATGAATGAAACTTCTCTCGTACGAAGTGAATGGCAGTCAATGCTACGGAGTTCTCGCCGGTGAGGGGATTGTCGATCTCACCCGACGTTTCGGCCAACGTTTTCCAAGGCTGAAAGAAATGTTGGCCGGCGATGGATTGAAGTTAGCGGCGGAGGCGGTCGCGGGTGTCGATCCCGACTACGGTCTTAAAGAAATCGAGTTTCAACTTCCGATTCCGCAGCCTGAAAAGATCATTTGCGTGGGGGTCAATTATCCCGAGCGTAACGCGGAGTATCAGGATCATTCCGTGCTGCAGGAAAAACCGAGCTTGTTTCTCCGAGTAGCGCGGTCATTTGTTCCGCATGGTTCCGCGATCGTTCGCCCACCTGAGTCGACAAAATTCGATTACGAGGGAGAGGTCGTCGTGGTCATAGGACAAGGAGGCCGCCGTATTGCCCCAGAGCGCGCGTTTGACCATGTCGCTGGCTTGAGCATCATGAACGAGGGGACGATAAGGGACTGGATCCGTCACGCAAAATTCAACAATACGCAGGGCAAGAACTGGGAAAGGTCGGGTTCAATCGGACCTTGGATCGCCACTCTTGACGAATTTCCCAATCTAGCCGACACCACTATCAGTACGCGCGTGAATGGCGAACTTCGTCAACATGACAAGTTGGGGAACATGTTATTCCCAATCCCCTTCTTGATCAGTTACATCTCGACGTTTACCGAACTTGCACCCGGGGACGTGATCGCGACAGGCACCCCAACTGGCGCTGGCGTGAGGCTCGATCCCCCCTGTTATCTCATTCCGGGCGATACGGTTGAGGTAGAAGTCTCTGGCCTGGGCACTCTGTCCAATAAGGTGGCCGATGAACAGTTGTAACCAGAGCCCTCCGAAGTAGGCTGGCTCTTATGAAGGGAATATCGAGAATGTCGGAATCCAGTACGCAGGCTCTCACAAATGTAACCACGGATGAGAAGGAAGAGGATCCTGGTAAGTTTGCCTGGGTCGTTCTGCTCTTCGCTTTTGGCGTGTACACCTTGACCTTTATTGACAGGTTGGCCTGGGGAAGCATGGCCGCAAGCGCTGGCGCTTCGCTTGGCATGTCAGTCGCTACATTGGGAGTGTTTGTCACTTCTTTCTATGCGGCTTACGTTTTTTCCAACGCGGCAGGCGGATTTCTTATTGACTGGGTCGGCCCACGGCTGATGATTCTGTTGGGATTGGTTCCACTTGGCCTTCTTACTTTCTTCTTTGGATACACTCCCTCCTTGCTCGTCGGCATGCTCATCCAGGCAGGCATGGGTGTGGCGGCTGGTATTGATTACACGGCTTGCATCAAGTTGGTTGCTTCATGGTTTCCATTGCGAATGCGAGGGAAGGCCATGGGATTCTTTATGGTCGGGTCCTCGCTCGGCGTTGTCTTGGCGAATGCGATCATGCCTACCTTCCTAAAGCACTTTGGCTGGCGGGGGTCTTACAAGTACCTGGGCTTAATAACCATCGCCTGGGGATTCGTCACGTACTTTGTAGTAAAGGACGGTCCTAGCAAGGTCAAATCTGCGGCAAAACCTAATTACAGGCTTCTCTTTCAAAACCGGAACTTGCTGATCCTGGCGCTGGCAGGTTTAGGAGTGTTTTGGGGAATCGTAGGATTTACGAATTGGGCGAATGCGTTGATGGTGAAAGGCTATCACCTCCCACTGGTTCGGGCAGGGTTTGTGGTGGCGCTCTTTGGTCTTGGATCGATGTGCGGCAAGCCAATCATTGGTTTTGTTGCAGATTGGTTGGGCACGAAGCATTACAAGTCCCTGGCAATCTTCTGCATGGCATCGTACTCGGTCATGCTTCTTCTCTTTGGCTACATGAGCTCTGAGACGGCGTTCCTATTTTTTGCGCCTATCGCGGGCCTGACCTGCCAGTGGTCTATACCTGTCTTGGCAACAATGGTCACAAAGGAGGCGACCGTGAGTTTGTCCGGATCTGCCACAGGACTGACGAACGCGTCGTGGCAAATATCGGGAACAGTCGTACCAATCGTGGTTGGCGTTGTCTTCCAGGCGACGCATTCCTTCTACACTGCTTTCGTAGTGCTGGCGTGTGGGCCCGCCCTTGGCGCCCTAATGTTGCTGTTCTATAGGGAAAACAAAATAGTGGAGAAAGCATAAATGCCGAATGGCCGGACAACGCCTCCGGGAAGTCTTGCGCTGACAGCGTATCAACACTTGCATGATGAAATCGTCAGGGGTACGCTGCTTCCCGGACAGAAGCTGCTCATTCGAGACCTCTGTGAGCGGTACGGGATTGGACTGAGTCCGGTTCGCGAAGCTCTGAATCGGCTTTCGGGTCAGCGTCTCGTGGTGCATAACGAGCAGAGGGGCTTCATGGTGACTCCGCTGAGCGAATCAGATCTCGAAGACATCCTGAGGGCTCGGTTGTGGCTTAACGAAATAGGACTGCGCCGGTCGATAGAGTACGGCGATAGCGAGTGGGAAGAACGCGTTGTGATCGCGTGTCACCGTCTCTCCCGAACGCCGAGATTCTGGGACGCAGGAAACGTCGAGATAAATCCGGCATGGGAGGAAGCTCACTGCTTGTTCCACGCAGGCTTGGTGTCTGCGTGCGGCTCTGCGTGGCTGGAAAAATTTTGTGACCAGCTCTTCCACGCATTTGAACGATACCGTTATCTTTCGCGCGTGGCTGCGGCCACCGCTCCTCTTCATCAAAATGCAGAGCACTCGGCGATCATGGAGGCGGCTGTCTCCCGGAAAGCCGACGACGCTGCCCGATTGCTACGGGAACACTTCGACAAGACAGGGCGACTAGTCCACAAGCAGTTGGCGGACATGATTTCGTCGGCGACAAACACTGCCGGTAACATTGCCGAGATAACCGCGTGATGTCGAAAAGGAGCAAGAATGATTATCGATACGCATCAGCATTTTTATGATCCTGGAACTCCCAGGGCCAAGGGTCCGGAAGACTACAAAATGCTCGCACTGCCGGAGGGGATCGTCGGCACACTTCTGCTGAGCGACGCGGCGTTCGGCTTAAAACTTGCGGCCGAGGAGCTATTGGTAGTGGGCGTTGTGGGGCGAATGGCGGTCAACAGACCTGGCTTGCGCGCGGAAATCGAAAAGTGGGCGGCGAATCCTCTCTTTCTTGGAATTCGACCTACCGGAGAAGAGCTTGAGGCAGTGCCGGACGACAGCAGGACCTTTCTGGCTGACATGAAGTTCCTTGCCGATAAGGGTCTGATCTTGGACGTCCTTCGTGTTTGTGAGGGCGGCTTTGGTGGCCCAAAATCATTTGGCGGATTTACCGGCAGTGAACGTTCGCTGGCAACCTTGGAAAAAGTGGCTTCCTGCGTACCTAATCTCAAGATTATTGTGGACCACATTGGGCACTGTCCAATCGATGGTAAGCCTATGGCTGAAGTATGGGCTGCGAAATTTCGCCGGATGGCAGCACATCCGAACATCTACATCAAGATCTCAGGTCTAATGGAACGGGCGATTTGGCGATCGGAAAACGACGGATTTCCCAGTGAGCGTGCGCCTGAGATGCTGGGGTACTATCGTCCAACCTTAGATTTCTTATGGGAGTTGTTCGGGGAGGATCGTCTTCTGTATGGCAGTGACTGGCCAGTGTGCGAGCATGCTGGAGACCTAATCGGCAACGGCCTGCGAATCGTCAGGCAGTACTTTGCCGAGAAGGGCGTCCATGCATGCTCAAAGTATTTCTGGTCCAACTCTAAGAAGGTGTATGGATGGAAGCCGCGCTTGGCCTCTCAGCAATAATGGGAGAGCTGTGATCGGCTCGGTTGCGAGAACTGACAGATTGATTCGACGCACTTAGAAGGGACACGACGAACATGGTGGATGAGACCAGCGAGAAGAGGCGAGAAGAACTACTCCGAAAAATGAAAGAACAAAGAGGGTACATGCTTGGGCCATGGGAGTATATGGCCGAGAAGGACCCTGATTTCATGGAGGCTTACAACGGCATCTACAGCAAAGGCTTGTCTGATGGGAACGCCCTCCCTATTAAGACGAGGGAGTTGATCGCTATAGCTATTCTCGCCTTCCGCGGACGCACAGACGGTGTCTACGAGCACATGAAAAGAGCTCTCCGGCACGGAGCTACAAAGCAAGAACTGCTTGAGGCCGCCCAAACCATGCTCGTACCGGGAGGTGCACCAACGTTCTCAGCCGCTCTGAAAGCGCTTATGAGAATTGAGCAAGAGGACACACAGGAGATGCCCTGAAGTTCTGTCGGTTCACGGCGAGGGCTACCGGTGACAAGCGGCGAGACCCGGGGCCTCCCGAACAAGCCCCGCATTGACCGGGAATCACCGTGCAGGTGCTGGCAGAGTGGGATGCGGGAGTGCCAGAGGCGCGGAAGCCCCATGAGCACAGGCAGATTCGAGGCGAAAGGCGTGGCGCGGAAATGCTCGTCGAGCTGATGAAAGCCGTCGAGCATAGCGTGGAGATTCTCTGGGCCGACAGGAATCATCGTCGAGAGTCAGACCTCCGAGTCCATCGAATAGCGCCCTCCGATCCAACCCGGCAACTCGAACATATTCGTAGTAACAATGCCGAACCTAGCTACTTCTGCGGCATTGGTCGATATCGCGACGAAACGCTTGGCGACTGCGGCAGGGTTCTTGGAGTAATCGAAGTAGATTCCGACGGCCTCGGTCGTCATGCTTTGGCCTCATTGGGATCATCGGCAAAGAGCTTGCAGAGAGATGGCACCTTCACTTTCATCTAGTGGGCCTGGAGGGTTTTCCAAACCGCGCGATCCATGAGCGGAGATATGCCTGGAGTCATATTCATCCCTTTATCCGAATAGAAGCATCACCGTTGCCAGAGGATTTTCGAGACTTCCAGAGGGATCGCTACGCCTTCGTGGTGTGGCCGCAGTCGTGCTGTGTAATCGGAGGCCGGGCGGGTAGCTGGAACATTTGCGCCATAAATGTGGCAAGCGACCGACCCCGCCGGATTGCTTATGCATTTCATCTCAAGGCAGACAATGCCGTCTCCATCAACTCCTTCGGCAAACAGTTCGACCCGAATAGCACTCGGGCCAAGATCCTCGATATATATCTGAACCTCAAAGGCGTGTTGCCCGTCTTTCGTCTCCACCTTCATCGCTCCGAAGCGCAGCCGCCCCCATTTCTGTTGCAACTCGCGCCGCCACTCGACGATCTGTTTGGCGAGAGCACCCTTGTTGGCCGCTCGCTTACGGTAAGCGGCTGCGGCAGGAAGGTAGCGTTGTTCGGTGTACTCCCTCACCGCACGATCAGCTGAAAATGCAGGCGTCAGGCGAGCCATGCTTTCCCGCATCCGCTTGACCCATGTAATGGGAATGCCATCCATGTCTCGCGCGTAGAACTCTGGAACCACTTCGTTCTCTAGAATTTCGTATAGGGCTTCGGCCTCGGCTGCATCCCACGCCGAGTCGTCGCCATGCTCTTTGCCGTCTCCCAACGCCCACCCGACCTCAGGCGCATATGCCTCGACCCACCAGCCATCCAGTTCGGATAGATTGATGCCGCCATTGACTAGAACCTTCATGCCACTTGTCCCGCATGCCTCCCAGGGACGCTGTGGCGTATTGATCCAGACGTCGACTCCCTGCACCAGGTTTTCGGTCAATAGCATGTCGTAATCGCTCAGAAAAACGATGTGGGGCCTGGTCTCTGGCTGGCGGATGAAGCTTATCCATTCATGGATCAAGGCCTGCCCGGCTTGGTCTTCCGGATGGGCTTTCCCGGCGATGATGAGTTGTACCGGACGTTCAGAATTGGTCAACAGACGAAGTAGACGTTGTGGGTCGCGCAGCAACAAGTTCGGTCTTTTATAGGTGGCGAATCGTCGCGCGAAGCCAAGCGTCAATGCGTTGGGATCAAAGAGATGCTTTGCAGCTTCGATCGACTTGGCCGATGAACCCGAGACGGCCAGTTGCCCGGACAGCCGTTCACGAGCATATTCCACAAGAGACTTGCTGGTGATGGAACGAAACTTCCAGAGTTCGGCGTCGGATATATGGCGAATGTCCGCCTCGATAGTCTCTGTCGTTCCGAGCCAGCGCTCTTTTCCGCAACTTTCCGTCCAAAGATCGTCGGCGGGGGCTGAGTCCCAAGTCGGCATATGGACACCGTTGGTGACGTGTCCGACCGGAACCTCATCCTCGGGCCAGTGTGGAAACAGATGCTGAAAGAGATTGCGGCTGACCTTTCCATGCAAGCGGCTTACCCCATTCACCGCCCCGCTGCCCCGGATTGCCAGATACGCCATGTTGAATGGTTCCGATGCGTCATTTGGGTTCTGGCGACCCAACGCCAGCAAATCATGAAGTGGTATGCCGAGCATCTTTTCGGCATAGTGACCAAGATACTGTTCGATAAGTGCGGGGGCAAAGCGATCAAAGCCCGCGGCCACGGCTGTGTGAGTGGTAAACAGATTACCGACTCGTGTGACGGCAAGTGCAACTTCGAAGGACTGCCCTGTCTCATCCATGAAATCTCGCGCACGCTCAAGAACAGCAAGCGCTGCGTGTCCTTCATTTAGGTGACAAACCTCCGGCCGCAGACCAAGTGCGCGGAGCAACCTCCATCCGCCGATCCCGAGCAGCAGTTCCTGCTTGAGACGCAGTTCCGGGCCGCCACCGTACAACTCGCTCGTAATTCCTCGATGAGCGGGAAAGTTCGCCGCGTCGTTGCTGTCCAGCAGGTAAAGCTTCACCCTGCCCACTTGGACCTGCCATGCGCGCAGCCAGACCGAGTATCCAGGCAACGCGATCTCCAGGCGTAGCCACTCACCATTTGGTTGACGCAAAGGCGTAATTGGCAACTGTCCGGGATCGTTGTATGGGTAGAGGGCCTGTTGCTCGCCGTTTCTGTCAATCACCTGGCGAAAATATCCCTGCTGATAGAGCAGTCCCACGCCGACTATGGGTACGCCCAGATCGCTGGCGGCCTTGAGTTGATCACCAGCTACATTGCCCAGCCCGCCCGAGTAAATTGGCAGAGCTTCGCTCAACATGAATTCCATACTGAAGTAGGCAACACAGTTCAGAAGAGATCCCGAGTGATTCCGTTGAAACCACGCAGATGCTTCGGCCGACTGACGGCTGGCTTCGATCAAGTCATTCAACTTCTTCTTAAACACTGGATCAGCCAACACCCGCTCGATCTGGTCGCGCGAGACCGTCTGCAGGACGACCCAGGGATTGTGCGTGATTTTCCAAAGCCTGGGATCAAGTTGCCGCCACACCTCGTCGGTTGAATGATTCCACGACCAGCGCATATCCAGGGCGAGTTCTGCCAGGGAGTCGAACCCCTCAATCTCGGCGGGCACAAGGTTATAAATCGGGTGACTGACGCGGGATTGCTTGTTCATGATTTCTCCACCGGATCGAATACCGCGAGAGCATCGCTGACAATTGTCTGTGCCTCCACTTGGATGCGGTGCATGTGGTTGCTTGCTCTTTTGTCGATATTCAAAATGATTTCCCTCTTGGGTAAATGAGGAAGCCATACACTGTTGGTACTTGGCCTATATTCCTTCCTTCGAGTGATGCAGATTGACACGGAAGTCGGCCCACGAAACGGACTGCACCCAGCGAGTGGGGACCAAAACGGATCGATTCTGGAGCCAGGCTCCACTTTTCACATCGAGGTAGCCGAGGTGCCAGCTGGCCTCATCCATGACAAAGCCCTCAAGAATTCCAAAGTCTCCATCCGTGGCCCACACCTGGTAACCCAGCATATGCGAAGTGCTACGCAGATGGGGATCCTCGTCGGTATGTACCTGGTATATCGTCCCAGGTGGAATGGAAGACAGGAAGACTTCGCTGTTCACCCAACATGCCAGCGGGCCCCAGTATTCACGCATGGCAATTTCCTGCTGACGTGAGACTGGCTTCTCTGTATCCACGACAGGACTGTCATGCATTTGCTTCCTGGTCAGATGAGCGCAACAGGTTTTGCTTGCCCAGTTGGGCTGCTCGAGCGCCGCAACGGGAAGAACTACTTCGCGCCGTTTAAGCCAGCCTCCCACGTCTACCACCAGGCAGGAAACATTCCAGGACTGATCATCGAAGAGAAAAGTGCGAATACTTCCCGTCTCGCCATCGGTCGCGATGACGGGAGATCCAATTAATGACTTGAGTTCGTATAACATGTTTCTCCCCCAATATCCGGCGTAGTTAGGTCGTCCAGGCCTTTAGGTTTCCCGCCGTCATTGCCATAATCCTTCAGCTTCGAACCGAAGCCGGAGCCATAGCCGGCGGTCACCTTCAGTGTTATAACCACGTTCACGCAACCTTCACATTTCCCGATTGATCTTTTCTAATCTCCCGCTCCGCCTCCTGCCAGTCCTGATCCTGCTGGCTTTCACCGTGGACCCGCTCCTGATAAAACTCATAGGCGCGTGCGGCAATCTGCGGGGTGAGATCGATTGGCTTCCTGCCCAACAATGGAGCTTTCGTGGGATCAAAAATTCGATAGGCAAGCAGTTTCACGCGGTCATTGACGAGGAACCAGGCTAGAGCGTAGACCCAGACAAACGCCGCCCACCCCCAACCAAGTGGCGACATGAATATTCCAAAAACCGCAATGAGGGTTGCCAGTATTTGTGTGCCGAGCACGGCTATCCACAAAATCCGCGCCGGACGTATGGACCAGAACGGGCCCCGCGTGCGCGTGAGGAAAATCGTCAGGTGACCAGCTACGGACAACTTCAGGTACATCAGCGTCTGGATATGCGCGCGGTCGAGGTGAAAGACGCGCTCGCCAAGATAAAATAGCCCGAACGCAGCCACGACGCCGATAACGCCCAGCATCGTTGAGACTCCCAGAACCATCCGCATATTCCAGACCTCGGGCTTGTCCTTGTAATGCACGTTGTCATAGGCAATGGACAGGATGGCTCCGTCATTGAGCAATGCCAGCATCACAATCATTACCGCAGTGACTGGATAGAAGTTGAACACAAGAATTGCCAGCGTCATAAACAGCAGCACGCGCAAAGTTTCAGCGATGCGGTATATGGCATAGCTGTTCATCCGCTGGAAGATGCGACGGCTCCCCTTGATCGCGTCGATAATCACCGATAAACCGGAGGTCAGAAGCACAATCGACGCCGCCGCACGGGCCGCGTCTGTTGCGCCGGAAACAGCGATGCCGCAGTCGGCTTTCTTGAGCGCCGGGGCATCATTCACGCCGTCGCCGGTCATGCCAACGATGTGTCCGCGCTGTTGCAAGACATCGACGATATGGAACTTGTGCTCAGGAAAGACCTGCGCAAAGCCGTCAGCTTTTTCGATGGCCTCCGCCGACTGCGCCGTTTCGTGATGCTTCGTGTCGCCCAAACCACTGGCATCCAGGATGTTCGCGCCCATTCCTAGTTGGATGGCAGTTTCTCGGGCAATGGCCAACTGATCGCCCGTCACCATTTTGACGTCCACACCCATCTGCCGGGCGCTCGCGATGGTTGCTTTGGCCTGCTCACGTGGCGGATCGAACAAGGGCAATACGCCGGCAAACTGCCAGTTGCCTTCGTCATCCGCGTGGGCTACACCCAAGGAGCGGAAACCGCGCCCTGCAAACTCGTTGACTGCCTTCTCGACGGCGACCTTAACATCGCCGGCATTCTTCGCCAGCTCAAGAATCACCTGTGGCGCTCCCTTGGCCACAAAGAACTGCTTTCCGTCCGCTGACTTGACCGTGGCTTCCGTGCGTTTATGCACCGGATCGAAGGGCTGAAAATGGACCACCTGATAGCCCTTCAATGCTTGGTCATTCTTCACTCCACCTATTACGGCTAGGTCGATGGTGTCCTTGTCTTCCGCACGCGAAGCTAGTGCGGCCCACAGAATCACCTGATCCGCGGGAATATTGCTAACGGTAAACGGATCGCCCAGCGTCAACTTGTTCTGAGTAAGGGTGCCGGTCTTGTCCGAGCACAGCACGTCCACCCCAGCGAGTTCCTCGATCGCCGATAGCCGCGTGACAATCGCTTCTTTCTTTGCCAGCAGACGTGCGCCGACCGCCATTGTCACCGACAGCACGGTGGGCATCGCTACCGGAATCGCAGCCACCAAAAGCACCAGGCAGAATTCCAGAGTTGTGAGAACCTTATCGCCACGGAAGAGCGCCACGGCCAGAATTAACACAACCAGGGCCACCGCAAGAATGATCAGATAATCGCCAATCTTCAGTACAGCGCGCTGGAAGTGGCTGACGGTGTGGGCCTCTTGTACCAGTTGGGCTGTCTTGCCGAAATAAGTGTTCGCACCCGTGGCGTACACCAACGCGTCGATCTCGCCCTGGCGGACAATCGATCCCGAAAACACCGCTCCGCCAGGTTTCGCTGTGACAGGCAAGGATTCGCCGGTCAACGCGGACTGGTCAATTTCCACAGGATCCCCCGCCAACAAGCGCGCGTCGGCGGGCACAATGTCGCCCAATCGCAGACGGATGACATCACCGGGCACCAGTTCCGATGCCTTCGGGGTGGCCCACTTCCCATCGCGTTTCACCTTGGCATTGATCGCCAACTTGGCCTTCAGAGCGGCAATGGCGTTTCCAGCTTGGTGTTCTTCCCAGAACCCAACTACTGCGTTGGAACAAAGGAGCAAAAGAATGATGAAGAAGTCGAGCCAGTGCCGGACAATTCCCGACAGAATGACGGCTGCTTCAATCATCCACGGAATAGGACCCCAGAAGTAGGTGAGAAACTTTAGAAACTCATTGGTCTTCTCCTCCTTGATCTCGTTGGGGCCATATTGCGTCAACCGCTTCTGTGCCTCGGCTTGACTGAGGCCATCCGGAGACGAGCCCAGTTTTTTCAGCAGTTCCGGCATGGGAAGGGACTTCAACTCGTTCTTGGACTCGGGCTTTTTCCCCTGCTCCGGCTTCGGTTTCTCTGTGTTCGGTTTCACGATGATCGTTTCCTATTGCTGCCTACTGAGCATTGGTTTATGAGGGCCTGGATGATCTGTAGTCCGTCGGTGTCGGAATCTTGCGTAAGGGCGGCGAACTCTCGACCCTCGCAGGAGTATCAGGGTGCGAAGGGTCTGAAATCTGTTCACAATTGCTCACGAACTCCGAGCGCTTATGAGTTTTGATGCTGCAAGGTTCTCGTTAGAAGTGAGTGCATTTCACTCGGTTCCATGCAGGTACGCAGCTTCGTGCAAACGCCATTGAATTGAAATCTCCTATATTTGCCAACACTGAGCAAAATGGAACAGATTCTCCGTACAACTGGTGCGACGCTCTTTGCGAATCTATTCCAGCGTGCGGGATAGCGGCGAACCCTCAACATGATCTGCAGGTTCTCTGCACAACACTTGTCCTGTTTGTGAACCGCACGTTGAACAAAGGGGCTTCTATAAACGCGAAGGCTAAGTGCGCGAATCCTGAATGCAGTTGTGTCCCCCGGACGGCGAGGAATTTTGCAGTGACAGCCGTGCCATAGCAAGGGACAGGCCGCAACTAGCCTGCCAGTGCCTACTCGCCGACTGCATGGGCAAGCATTAAACCGTGTAGCCCCCGATGTTTAGACCGCTCACTTCAGCGGCGCTCCGCGCCACCAACGCCGACTTGCAGAAGTGCGTGCGATGGAGAAGCAGGAAGGTGCATTGCAAGCCATGGCGGGGAAGAAATGATGAAAGCGACACAAAAACTTCACGCCATCGGCCAGAGCCTACGGCTCGACAACATCACGCGGGGCCTGCTCGCCAGCGGGACACTCGCCCGCTATATCCAAGGGCTCTCGGTAACGGGCCTCACCTCAAATCCCACGATCTTCGATCACGCCATCAAGAATAGCAACGACTACGACGCCGCAATTTTCCAGAAGACCGAAGAGGGCAAGTCGGGCGAGGTGCTGTTCTTCGAACTCGCGCTCGAGGATCTCAAGCAGGCCGCCGATCTGTTTCGGCCAGTCCACGACCTGACAAACGGCGTGGATGGTTGGGTGTCCCTGGAGGTCTCGCCCTTGCTGGCGCACGACACTGCGGCCAGCCTGGCTGCGGCCAAGGCTCTCCACGCCCGCGCAGGACGCCCAAACCTCTTCATCAAGATTCCGGGCACCAAGGAGGGACTCGCGGCCATCGAGGAAGCGATCTTCGCCGGCGTGCCAGTAAACGTAACACTGCTATTCTCGCGCGACCAGTACATAGCAGCCGCTGATGCATACCTACGAGGTATCGAACGCCGTACCGCTGCCGGATTAAATCCGGAAGTTGGCTCCGTGGCTTCGCTCTTTGTCAGCCGATGGGACGTTGCGGTAAAAGATAGCGCGCCGGAAGCGTTGCGCAATCAACTCGGCATTGCCATTGCTGGACAGGTCTATGAGAGCTATCGCATCGAACTCAACTCGCCGCGATGGCAGCGAATGCTCAACGAAGGAGGCCGTTCCCAGCGCCTTCTCTGGGCTAGCACTGGAACCAAGGATCCTAAAGACTCAGACACGCTTTACGTGCGTGCTCTCGCAGCGCCCTTCACCATAAATACGATGCCCGAGGCAACATTGAAAGCGTTCGCCGACCATGGAGAGATGGGCGAAATGTTGGCCACCGGTGACGACGACTTCAACGAGGTGCTGACGAACTTCTCCAAGACCGGCGTTGACGTTGACGCCTTGGGTGCGCAACTTCAAGCAGAAGGTGCAGAATCGTTCGTCAAGTCATGGAACGACCTGCTGCAATGCCTTGCGTCCAAGAGCAAGCTGCTCAAAGGCGCTTGAGGCCATGTGGAAGGAAAGATGAAGTTCAACACTTTGCAAGAACGATATCGACAAGATCGACCGGGGAGGTATTGCAATGAGAAAGAGCAGCTCATTTTCACTCTTGATATTCGTGGTGATTCTAGGCATTGGCGTAGCGGTCGCATACGCCCTGGACCGCACCTCGAATATTTTCGCAGGCATATGGATTATCGGCATCGCGTTTGTCCTTGCCTTTGTTTTCTCTTCCGCCGTTCAGGTTGCGGATCAGTGGAGCCGGGCGGTTGTCCTTCGCTTGGGTAAGTTCCGTTCTCTCGAAGGGCCTGGACTATTTCTGATCATTCCGATGATCGAAAACATTCCTTACTGGATTGACACTCGCGTCCTTACGAGTTCTTTCAAAGCGGAAAAGACTCTGACCAAAGACACGGTGCCAGTAGACGTAGATGCGGTGTTGTTCTGGAAGATAGTGGACCCCAAGAAGGCGGCCCTGGATGTAGCTGACTACCAAGCTGCGATCAATTGGGCTTCGCAAACAGCTCTGCGCGATGTCATCGGCAAAACGATGCTTTCAGACATGCTCGAGGGCAGAGACAAGATCAGTGATGCACTGCGTAAGATCATCGACGAGCGCACCGAACCATGGGGCATCAATGTCATTTCGGTCGAGGTCAAGGATGTGTTGATTCCTTCAGGTCTAGAAAATGCGATGTCGATGCAAGCCCAGGCCGACCGGGAGCGTCAGGCCCGCGTGATTCTGGGAGACTCGGAGCGTCAGGTGGCGGAGAGTTTTGGCGAAGCAGCCAAGACCTATGCCAACAACCCGGTCGCTCTACATCTGAGAGCCATGAATATGCTTTATGAGGGCTTGAAGCAAAACTCCACGATCGTCTTAGTCCCCAGTTCAGCTATCGATTCGATGCAACTCGGTGATCTTGCCGGAATTACCGCGCTGACCATGAAACTGAGCCAGGAACATACGAACAGGGAAAGGGAGAGCAGCGATGCCTCTACGCCTGCACCGCCTGTCGAACTGCCAAAGGTAGCGTAGCTACGCGCTCGCAACTTGGGTAGTGCATCGATAATTCGTCACCGCGGGCGTCCTGCGCACAGTGAACACTTGGAAGCGGAAGCAACGACGTGCAATCATCCACTGCCGCAAATCTTCCGATGAGCGCACAACCTGGTGACGATATGCGATGTTCCAAGCGAAGGAGGTGTACGAACGAATGTGACCTCGATCGACTGGCTGGCCATCATCTGAACTCCATAATTAGGAGGCGGCTTGGTTCTTGAGCGAAAGGAAAATTACGTGGAACTGCGCATGATCGGACTCGGAAGGATGATTGCTCACATGGTGCAGCGTCTCATTCGCGCCGGGCACGAGTGCGTTGTTTGCGATCTCCGCTCGGAAGCAGTGCAGGCGTTCGCTAAAGATGGGGCGGTTGGGACGTCGTCGCTCGAAGACTTTGCGAATAAACTGAAGAATCCCCATGCGATCTGGATGATGGTCCCAGCCGCTGAGGATGATCCTACACTGAATATTCTTATTCCACTCCTTCAACGTGACGGCGTAGTTATCGACGGCGGCAACTCCTACTACCATAATGACATTCGCCGCGCGGTCGAACTGAAGCCGAAGGGAGTTCACTATGTGGACGTTGGGGACAGCAGCGGGGTATGGGGGTCAGAGCGAGGCTCTTGCCTGATGATCGGCGGTCATGAGGAGAAAGATGCCAACACGAGGGGGTTTGCCCGATGACGGCTTCCCGTTCCGATGCACTGGTGCTCTTCGGTGTCACAGGTGATCTCGCGCACAAGATGATCTTCCCTGCGCTCTATGCAATGGTAAAGCGAGGCACACTTACTGTTCCGGTCATAGGCGTCGCTTTTCCGAAGTGGAGTCTTGTGCGCCTGCATAATCGCGTGACCGATAGCATAAAGAGATCTGGCGGGATTGATGACCCGCCTGCCCTCCAGCATCTTCTGTCCCTTTTCCAATACGTGAGCGGGGATTACAAGGATCCGGGTACGTTCGCTGAGATAAAACGGGCGATGGGCAGTTCCCGGCGTCCGGCTCACTACCTCGCCATCCCGCCGTCGTTATTTGAGACCGTAATCCAAGGACTCGGCGCCGCGAAGCTCTCCGAAAATGCACGAGTCATCGTCGAAAAACCATTCGGACGCGACCTGAAGTCCGCGCGGGAGCTGAACCGCGTCGCTCACACCGTCTTCCCTGAGGACTCGATCTTTCGCATCGACCACTTTCTCGGGAAGGAGGCAATCATGAACATCCTTTATTTCCGCTTCGCTAACTCGTTTCTGGAACCGATCTGGAATCGCAACTATATTGCCAGCATCCAGATCACTCTCTCCGAAGATTTCGGAATCGGAGACCGTGGCGCCTTCTACGAAACGGCCGGATGTCTGCGCGACGTAATCCAGAATCACCTCTTCCAGATCGTCGCGTTGCTTGCGATGGAACCGCTGGCGACTAGGGATTACGGGGCCATGCACGTCGAGAAGGCTAAGGTGTTCCAGGCCATGAGACCTCTGAAATCCGCGAACATGGTACGCGGCCAGTATGCCGGTTACCGGAGGGAGCTCGATGTGGCGAGGAATTCCGACGTAGAAACGTTCTGTGCCTTGCGACTCTTCATTGACTCGTGGCGCTGGGCGGGCGTGCCTTGGCATCTGCGCTCCGGCAAATTCCTTGCCGATACTGCGACCGAAGTCCTAGTAGAGCTGAAGCCGCCACCGCAGCAACTTTTCGCCGACTCAGCGCCAACCACCAGCCGGGACAATTACCTGCGATTCCGAATCTCCCCTGGCGCGGCCATCGCTCTTGCCGCACGCGTCAAACTCGCAGGTAAGGAGTTTGTCGGCGAGCAGCGGGAGCTCTATCTCTGCGAAGAAAGCTCAGGAGAAGAATTACCCTACGAACGCCTATTGGGAGCGGCTATGGCTGGCGAGGGAGCGCTCTTCACCCGCGAGGATGCGGTCGAGGCCGCTTGGGCCGTGGTCGATCCGGTTCTCAAGAAGCACCCTCGGGTAGAGCACTACAAGCGCGGTAGCTGGGGACCTAAAGAGGCCAATGCAATCATCCAAGCGGAAGGCGGCTGGCACAACCCCAGCCCGAGAAGCACATCCGAAGGCTGAGTCGGGCAGGAGTCTCATTTCTGGTTTCGAAAGTTGACAACTGGTCATTTGGCAGAGCGCCAGGACGGTCGGCGGCGTTTGTAGTTTTACCAGCCATAACACATGTAGGCCAGGGGATTCACCCCCCATCCTAAATCCTTTGCAAATGCGATGATGGGCTAGGTCGTTCGTCGGAGCCACTGTGCACAGCTTCCAGGGCGTGCTCGCGGGCCCCTTATCACAATCTCTGCTGTGCTAATCAACTGACATGTCCGGAAGGAGACGGCGGAATTATATGCTTCAACCGATGTGAGCACATGGCGCTTTGTGTAATGATCTGAGTGTCCGCCGAGGATTTATTCTCGCAAGGCGGAGGGCGTTTGATGTGCGAGGATTTCAGGAGTGTACACCCATGTTGCATACGAGATCGGCGAGCCGCACTTTTGCGATATTGTCTTTGATCATCACGCTGGCCTTTGGGATCTCTGCCCAAGACAATCCCGCCCACTCTGCCGTCAAGCTGAACGCAGGTTTTCGTGAGAGGAGCGCGACTTCGGGAACCACCGTACATGCAATCGTCGCCAGCGGAGAGTTGGAGACTCTTCGTTGGCCGAATTTTTCTGACTACCGTCACCAATTGGAGACCTTGTACCAGCGCTCGGGTTACGCTCCGATCTGGCTCCATAACGGACACCCGACTTCACAGGCGCTAGAGATGATCTCCGTACTGCAACAGGCCGATAGCAAAGGTCTCATTGCCGATGATTACGACTCTGCTCGATGGCCTAAACGGTTGGCACGTCTTCAAACACTGCACTCGCCGTCGGATGAGGCCCGCTTCGACGCAGCATTGAGCGTTTGCACAATGCGCTACGTTTCCGGTCTTCGCATTGGAAGAATCAATCCTCGTCACTTCGAGTTTGGGCGTGACATAGGCCCGAAGGATTTGGACCTTGCGTCGATAGTGGAGAAACGTCTGGTGAAGGGTACGGATTTGAAATCGGCCCTCGCTAGTCTAGAACCTACGTTCACTGTGTACCGTGAATTGCAAGAAGCACTCGTGAAGTATATGTTGCTCGCCAAGGAGGACAACGGAGAGAAACTGCCTACTCCTCGTGCCATGGTGTTATTTGGAACGCCCTATGAGGGTGTTCCTAGGCTCGCCAAATTGCTTCGTTTGGTTGGTGATCTGCCCGAGAGTGCAGCGGTCGCTGCAGACTCTCGAATCTACGAGGGGCCTCTGGTAGATGCCGTAAAGCGGTTTCAGAAACGTCATGGCATTCGTCCGGACGGGTATCTCACTCCTGAAACGCTTGATCAACTGAATGTTCCGCTGAGTAACCGCGTAGTGCAGATACAGCTTGCCTTGGAGCGTTATCGCTGGCTTCGCTATGACTTTCCTCAGCCGCCAATCGTGATTAACATCCCGGGATTTCGTCTGTACGCGTTCGATGAGAAAGGCAAGGTCGGCCTCACAATGACTGTGGATGTGGGCGGAGAGTATACCCCCACTCCAGTACTTGAGGACAAGGTTGAATATCTCGTCTTCCGCCCGTATTGGGATGTGCCGCTCGACATCCAGAGGGATGTGATCGTCGCGAATATCAAGGACGGTCCCGACAATTTCTCGGGAAACCATCTTCAAGCCATCGCCGCGGATGGAAAGGTAGTAACCGAAGGTCCAATTTCTGATCAAGTTCTGCAGCAGATCACTTCGGGGAAGCTCCGGGTTCGCCAGAAGCCTGGCCCGTACAATGCCCTGGGATTGGTGAAGTTCATATTTCCGAACAAATACAGCGTAACTCTCCACGATGTCCCACAAAGGAAAGATGACTTTGCCGACTTCACCGATCGCGACTTCAGTCACGGCTGCATTCATCTGAAAGAGCCGGCTAAGCTGGCGGCCTGGGTGCTGCGGGACAAACCAGAATGGACTCTGGAGCGTGTGCAGCAGGCGATGCAAAGCGGACAGGACGACCTGCGGGTGAACCTGACTAAACCTCTGCCCGTGCTGATTGTTTACATGACCGCTGCCGTGCGGAAAAACGGAGATGTTTATTTCTATCGTGACATATACGGTTATGACGCAGAGTTGCAGGACGCGTTGGCTAAGGGCTACCCCTATCCCCGGTAGCAGGATGACACCGCGGGGGCAATGTGTGCCTTCTGCCCGAGGTGCCATTCAGATGGCGGAATTTGGCTTGGCAGCACGCTGTGAGCCCGACTTTTGCGGACACCCACACGCCTGCTATGCTGCTTTCTCATGCCTTTGTTGATCAAATTCTTCGCGTTGGCATTCAGTGCCCTCTTACCGCTAATCAACCCGTGAGGCTCTGCGTTGGTCTTCCTCGGTCTCGTGGGAGATGCTCCCGCAAGGGTCTACCGCGACTTGGCACGCAGGATTGCGATCAACACAACGCTGTTCCTCTCGGCGATCGAACTCGTTGGAACCGCGATTCTTTCGTTCTTTGGTATATCACTTCCTGTCGTCCAGGTTTCCGGTGGAATCGTGCTGGCAACCATGGGGTGGGGCTTGTTGAACCAAGGAGAGCCTGAAGCTAAGCGGGAGCAGGAGGAATTGGGTTCGGCCAAGTTTCATTCCTTACATCAACAGGTCTTCTATCCTTTCACGTTTCCCGTAACAGCTGGGCCAGGCACCATCGTCGTCTTGCTCACTTTGAGCGCCCACGCTTCGATCAAGGGCGTACTTCCAAACCTAATGGCGCATGTGGGGATACTCCTTGCAGTCGTTATTTTGAGCGGGAGCGTTCTCTTATGCTACTCGTATGCGCCTAAGATCACCACGTGGATTTCGCAGCAGACGGCACATGGCATCCGACGCGTAATTGCATTCGTGCTGCTTTGCATTGGCGTGCAGATCACTTGGAATGGGTTGGAATCCATGTTGAGGACGCTGTTTAGATTGTAGCCATCTATTGCCCTCACATTGGTTGAGGCTATCTCCTTAACCGCGTTGTATTCTGTTTGTTCTTATGTGGCGCAACGAAAGAGTTTATTGAGAATTCCGAGATTAAGAAGTGGGAGAGTGTATTATCTACGCGCACGGGACGTTCGGTGAAGCTCGAACTGCAACAACTCCAGATGGCTAGAAGAGAGTCAACTAAGCCCAAGTCCATCGAAAACCATGATTATCTCTCCGGCGGTTTTATTCGGCCCAATGCTGTCGCGTCCCAGGTATCGCCGGCGGAGGAAATCGATGAACTCCAGCAGAAAATCGAACACTCTCTTCACGCGTTGCTTAGTCCCGTCGGCGTCAATCTGTTACGTGTGCGCGCGGTAGGCCGGCAGCCTGACGGCACGTTGCATGTAAATTTGACTGGGCTGGAGGCCGCTCCAACTGACGGGACTCTGTGGAAGGTAGCAGCCGCCGGGATTGCAAATGAATTGAAGTCTCCCGTAGGGCTGTCAGGATCAATGGTCGTCGCTAATGCGACTAAGACGGTTGACTACCCACCCAAAGCAGTGGAACCGGGACGGAAGAAGCTTCGAGATGCCGAGCGATTCATCAATCAGTGGAAGGGACGTCCAGCCTTGCGCTATACATTTCTCGCACTATCGCCGCTAGATCGCACTTCTCTAGAGCGGTTGGCCTTTTTACGAACGAAATTCCCTGAGAGCGTATTGGAGCCGGACGCCGGAGGTCTGGTAAACATCCCAAAGCTAGAATCCAGCATTCGGATACAATTTATTCAATTAGTCGATGCGACGTCAGGTATGGGCTCGGCAGGTAAAGATTCGGCTGCTTACAAGGGAGTGGCCACTCTGGAAGAGCATATCAAAACAGAATAGTTGATCTGCGAAGAGCGGACGACGATGTGGACCAAGGAAATCGCCACGAGTCCACTCCCTACTCCAAAGTGGGGAGTGAGCCAATAGTAAATAAAGTACTTACGAGATATAACTAAATAATTAGTTACCTTTTTCTGCTTCATACGTCTAAGGAGTTGAAGGGAGAATCCGGGGTGCCTCCAAAGCAGTCTCAAACCTTGACAGAGGCGGAACTCCGCATCATGGATGTGCTCTGGCGGAAAGGGTCAGGCACGGTTCAACACGTTGTGGATTGGTTGCCATCCACTCTGGCCTACAACTCTGTCCTCACGACGATTCGTGTTCTGGAAAGAAAAGGCTACTTGATACACGTGAAGGATAGGCGTGCGCATGTCTATCAGCCGATCATTGGACGCGATGACGCGACACGATCCGAGATCCGGCATCTTGTTGGCCGCTTTTTCCGCAACTCTCACGAGGCTTTGGTACTGAACATTTTGCAAGATGAGGCGATCGACGCAGAGGAACTCAATCGCTTGCGCGAGATGCTGGAACGGAGCAAAACGAAGTGAATGCCCATGTCCTTCAGAACTTGATACAAAGCATCACCGAACGCATGCTGAATTCTATCGTTCCGGGCATGATTCTCGCCGGCGCGGCGTGGCTGTTGCTTCGGGTTGTCCGAAGGCAGAACTCTGCCGCCCGGTTCGTCATCTGGTTCTTGGCGCTACTGGCAATTGTTGCGCTTCCGTTGTTCTTCGGAACAGGTATAGCCGCTTCAGGTCTTACGCAGCTTAATCGTACGAATCTACGCAGCGAAGTTATTCTTCCGGCTTATTGGGGCATGTGTCTGTTTGTAGTTTGGACCGCCGGTGCCGGTTTGTTGCTGTTGAGGTTGGGTGTCGGGCTCTGGCGCGTGTACCGGTTACGTGATGATTGCCGGGATGTGAAACCCGCCAACCTCGATCCAGAGGTCGCGGTAGTCTTTCAGAAATTCGCCATACGCACTCGGACGCGGCTTTGTATTTCAAACAGCATGACCGCTCCGGCGGCCATCGGCTTCTTTCGGCCTGCAATTGTCTTCCCAGCGTGGCTCCTGCCAAGGCTTTCAGCCGCCGAGATTCAGGTGGTCCTCCTCCACGAAAATGCTCATCTGCGCCGCTGGGATATTTGGACCAACCTTGTTCAGAAAACTGTAACAGCACTGTTTTTTTTCCAGCCCGCCGTTTGGTGGATTAACAACCACCTTACGCTGCAAAGAGAGATGGCCTGCGATGACATTGTTCTGGCTCAGACCGCATGCCCCAGAGATTACGCGTCGTTTCTGATTTCGTTCGCCGAGAAACTGCAGAACGCAAGAGGGTTGGCATTGGCGCAGGCATTGGTGAGCCGGATGCGCCAGACGTCGGCGCGTGTAGAGCAAATCCTAAATACAAAGAGGCCTAGCAGCACTGGGTTTTGGAAGCCCGTAGTGAGCGTTGGCTCCGGTCTCCTTGTAGTCATTTTTGGCATTTTTGCCTGCACGCCGCAGTTCGTGGCGTTCCAACATTCGCCAAGCCGTCCCCAGTCAAAGCTTGAAGCCAAGGGCGCTGGAACAAACGAGTCGCCGATGGCGGTGAGGTCGGCGGGCGGCATGAGTAGGGGAGTGAACGTCCGCATGAAGCAAAGTACGATGCTTGCGCCGCGAGCTAGATTGATCCATGCCGTTTTCAATTCAAGAACTCCAGCGGTTCCGTTGCGGCTCAGTGCAGCACGGCAGTCTAAGCCTGTGGTAGTGCGCGCAAGAGTAATGGAAAGCGAACTTCCCGACCAAGCGACATTCATCGTTTTGCAAACCGCGGAGTATGGCTCTTCTGGTTTAGGCGTTCTGACATTGTCTATTTGGAGAGTCGAAGGGGAGAGTGGAAACTTGGCAAAACAGTTAGAGTCGGCCATCGTTTTAACCATTTGAGGATCATGTTTTTTGTCCTCTACAACTAATTAATTAGTTAACGCGTCAAGGAGAATACGCAACATGAATATCTGGACCAAGTATGGTAAGGCGGCGTTCAATCGTCGCTTCTTTGCAGGTGTCGCAGCGGTCGCAGTAGTCTTGTCGTTCGCGGCTTATGAACTAACTACCCCTGCGAGTGCCGCAGCACCGCTTGCGATAGCCCCCGCTGCCGCTGCGGCAGCTCTCGACGACAATAGCGTCAGCGCTTTGCTTTCGCTTGATCACGCAATGGAGGCACTGGCCGCCCGCGTCACTCCCTCCATCGTCAACATCACCGTTACGTCAAAGAAGTCAGGCGGAATTGCGAGCCTGATAGAGCCTGAGGATGACAACAACAGAGACGGATTCAACGGCTTGCAGCAGTTTGGTCCGATGTTCGGCTTCGGACAGCATATGCGGCCTCAATCTCACATTGAGCATGGTCTGGGCAGCGGTGTCATCATCTCGCCCGATGGCTACATTGTGACCAACAATCATGTCATCGACGGTGCAACGGACATTCGCGTTACCATGACCGACAGGAAAATTTTCTCGGCGAAACTGATCGGTGCGGATCCACTTACCGATCTCGCGGTCATCAAGGTCGATGGACACGACCTGCCCAGCGTGCCGTTGGGAGACTCAACGAAACTGCATCCTGGCCAAACGGTGCTTGCATTCGGCAACCCGCTAGGATTCCGTTTCACTGTGACGCGCGGAATCGTCAGCGCTCTGAACCGTCCCAATCCATTCGCCGGTGACCGGCGTTCGCCAGGACAGTTCATCCAGACTGACGCCGCCATCAACCCTGGCAACTCAGGTGGACCGTTGGTCAACGCTCACGGCGAGGTCGTTGGCATTAACACTTTCCTGGTTTCCGAGACAGGCAGCTTCTCAGGCATGGGATTCGCCATACCCGCGCAGATTGTGCGACCCACGGTCGACAGTCTCATCAAGTACGGAAAGGTGAACCACGGCTATATCGGTATCGGAATCAGCGATGTAACTCCCGATGAAGCAAGGTTCTTCCATGTAAAAAACGCTTCCGGAGCTGTCATCACCCAAGTCGAGCCAAACTCTCCGGGCGAGAAAGCAGGCCTGAAAGTGGGCGACGTGATTATCGAGCTTAACGGAAAAGCTGTCACCGACGCAGGCGAGTTGCAAGTCGAAGTTGGCCAAAAGCAGCCGGGAACCACACTTCAACTCAAAGCGTTGCGCGATGGCAAGTCCGTGAACATGCCTGTCATCCTGGAGGCAATGGGAAAAGCTGACCACGGAACCGAAAGTGCCGACGCAGGCCATGGCAAGCCGCGCTGGGGGCTTGGGCTGGCCGATTTGACTCCAGACTTAAGGCAACAACTGCATGCCGCCGACAACCTCCATGGAGCAGTAGTCGAGCAAGTCATGCCTGGGAGTCCGGCGGATAATGCCGGTCTGCAGAGCGGCGAAGTGATCACGGAAGTTGACCGCCACCCAGTACATTCTGCCGCGGACGTACAAAAAGCGCTTTCCAGCATTCCCAAGGACAGTGATGCTTTGGTGCTGGTTTGGTCTAAAGGCGGAAGCACCTTCCGCGTCTTGCACTCCACGCAAGGCTAGTCGACCGTCAGGTTGCAGGCGCAGCAATATGCTCGCGCCTGCAATCAACTTCCAATATCGTCACGCCGCGGACTAACAGTAAGTATCCCGTGGGAGAGTCGGCGACTTCAGTTTGTGATCCGCTCAAAGTGGCCGTACGGGGCGCTAACGCGGCCCAGGTTTATTGGGCCACTTGTTCATCTGATCTAACCGCTTGTCTTCCGCTTCCTAATTGCGGATATACTCGCGGATCTCGGCTTCGTCCCGGCCGACCGTGGACACAGAGTATCCGCGTGCCCAGAAATTCTGCCTAACGTAATTCTGTCTCCGGTCACCATGCACCCGAGCCACCGCATACTTCGGCGGGATCGAAATCATGATGCGAACATGGTCGACCAGCAGATGCCCCTGCTCGATCCGACTCTCTTTCTGTTCCGGAAACGGACGGAACACCTCCCCGAGATACTGTCCCAATTGCCCGTACAGCACCCTGCGTCGGCACTTCGGAAGAAACACTACGTGATATTTGCACTCCCACTTCGAGTGGTTTAAGCTCTCATGCTTGTCCATCCAAGTTTTCCTTTGCGTTTGCTTGGCGGCTCACGTCTGGAGCTTCTTGGATGGACTCCCGTATTTGTCACACTTCGGACGCCTCCCCGGCAGAGCCGGGGGAACTCCCAATGGATTAGGTCGCCGATGCCTACCGAATGCTGAAATGGCGCATCCTTCTTGTGGCCTATCAAGGGAGCCCCGCGTTGAATTTAAGCCAGCACCGTGTGGCATCTATTGCGAGTCTTTGTAATGACCTTGCCGACGGGGCTGGTGTGCGGCCATCGTGACAACGAAAACATCCATGGGAGTACAGATGCCCCATGTTGGCATGGGTCTGGCAGTCCACTTTCACATACGGAAAGCTAGTGGATTGGTAGATGTGTTGCAGGTCAGAAATGGCCGCCTCAATCAACTGTCGACGATTCGAGTAAACATCTGGGTACTTAGTACTCTAGAACTTCTGTATTTCTCTACTGATGCCCGTCATCGCTTTGTCGGAATGCCTTAAGTCTTCGCGAGAGCTGTGAATCCTTGCTGCGTGATGAACGTCAGAAAAGTGTCGGTTCGTCCGGCGAGGTAAATCTCTGGCTCGTCCCGTCGTGACAGTCGATGCACTCCATCCGGCGCGGTCAAGCGACGTCGGCGTGCTCACGCCACATGCCAACTGGGATCAGCAGCAACCCGCCAACCGGAGCTGCCGGAAGAACCATGTAGGCGAGCACATCAAACTAGGGACTTGCGGCCTTAAAGAAGGACGCCATCAGGAACAAACAGACGGAGTTGGCGAAACTAATCGCTGCCGGGATAATGTCGGACACCGGTATCGTTAGTCAATTTACAACTTACTGAGGATGTCCATTCTCGGCAAGATGGGGAAATGCTTGGGTGTTATTCCCAGTTACCCGCGAAGAGAAAGGCCAGCCACTCACCAGAGGCAGGCCTTTCTCGGCGGCTCTTCTTAGTACTTGGGTAGCGACTTGTCGACTTTATCAGCCCATCCAAGTATTCCGCCTGCCAGGTTCGAGGCGCGCTTAAAGCCCGCTTGGCGGAGGAAATCAACCGCTCTAGCGCTACGCATACCGCTCCTGCAATGTACGACAATGTCACGGCTTAGGTCGAGTTCATGGACTCGCTCAGGCAGATCGCCTAGCGGGATCAAGTGGCCCTTGATGTTGCAGATCTGGTATTCATGAGTTTCGCGAACATCAAGGATGAAGATGTCTTCCCCGGCATCGAGGCGGCGCTTGAGTTCCTCTGGCTGAATCTCCGGAACTTTCGCGCCCTCTGTGGCTTCCGCTCCGCGGATTCCGCAGAACTGGTTATAGTCGATCAACTCCTTCTGCGTCGGGTTGGCACCGCAGACCGGGCAGTCAGGATTCTTGCGGACCTGCAACTGGCGGAAGCGCATGGCCAGCGCGTCCACGAGTAACAGCCGCCCAATCAATGGATCGCCGGAACCAAGAATCAGCTTAATGACCTCGGTCGCTTGAATGACGCCAAGAAGCCCTGGCAGCACGCCAAGTACGCCGCCCTCGGCACAGGATGGCACCAGCCCAGGCGGTGGCGGCTCAGGGTAAAGACAGCGGTAACACGGGCCAGCTTCTGTTGCGAAAATGCTGGTCTGACCTTCAAAGCGGAAGATCGACGCATAGACATTTGGTTTCCCCGTGAGCACACAGGCATCGTTGACCAGGTAGCGCGTGGCAAAATTGTCAGTGCCATCGGCAATGATGTCAAATCCGCGGATAATTTCAAGCGCATTCTGGCTAGTGAGTATCGTGTCAAAACGCTCTATCTGCACAAATGGATTGATTGCGTTCAACTTGTCAATTGCCGAGTCGAGTTTGGGTCTGCCAACATCGCCGGTATGGTGCAGCACCTGCCGCTGCAGGTTGGTGTAATCGACTACATCGAAATCGACCAGTCCCAAGGTTCCCACGCCAGCTGCGGCCAGGTAGAGTGCGAGTGGAGAACCAAGTCCGCCAATACCTATACACAGCACGCGCGCAGCCTTTAGCTTCTTCTGTCCATCCATGGCAACCTCGGGCATGATCAGATGCCGCGAGTAGCGCAGAATCTCCTGGTTGCTCAGAGTTGCCGGAGTACTCTCATTCAATGTTGCCACCGCAACCTCCTATACCACCCATTGTTAGATTCCTATTTGGACAGAGCCAACGCAGGCTTACCCGGCCACCAGCAACCGAGAGCACTAAAGATGTTGTTCGCGATTACCAACCCACTTGGCGCATCCGCTTGAGAATGATCTCGCTGTAGTTATTCATGCGCTCGGGGCGCCGCCTCAAGGGAGCCGGCAGAATCGCGGCGAGCCGTGCCGCTTGTTGCCGGCCAATATTCCGGGCCGAGGTTCTGTCGTAGTAGCGGCACGCCGACTCTGCGCCATAAATGCCCGGGCCCCATTCGACCAGATTGAGGTAAAGCTCCAAAATGCGCTGCTTACCGAGGACAAGTTCGGCCACCGGAGCCAGCGTGAACTCAGCGCCCTTGCGGAGGAAAGAGCGGCCCGTTCCGAAGAATAGGTTCTTTACGAGTTGCTGCGTAATTGTGGAGCCTCCGCGCGTGCGACCACCTTCCATATCTTCCTGGGCAGCGAGTTGGATGGCGTGCCAATCGAATCCATGGTGCCGGTAGAAGCGCCCGTCCTCCGCGGAGATTACGGCGTGCTGTAAATCCGGCGAGATTTGGCTAAGCGGAATGAATTTGTAGCGCTCGTGATAAGGCGTGCCGTGTACCCAGGCCTGCAAGCGCCGCTGGATATGCACTGCGGTTGTCGATGGGTCGACCCACCGGACGGCCACAAGCGACATAGAGGCAAGCACCCAAATAAGTCCTGCGCCGATGATAAGCCATCGCACAAACGATCGGAGGAAACCCTTCCGAAGCGGGGCTCTGGAGCGTGTGTTTGGCTTTGGAGTCACAATTCAGAATAACAGCCGGGGTTGGGTTGCCGCGCACCAATTAAGTCGCGAAAGGGGCATTAGTGTTGAGGAGTTCAGTGTAACTCTGCCGTTCTGCAATAAATTACAAGCCATCCCAATACGTTCGAATCGCTGCGGCAACCCTGGAACCGGTTTGGATCGACCGAAAGGACGAGTGCCTGTCTCTTGCAAGTCACGTCAGGGTCGCGCAACTGATTCGATTGTAGTGTTGGGGAAGTAGTGTGTCAGTATTGTGCGAAAATTGACGCCGTCCAGCGCCATGCCGGTAGCACCACGCTGGCAGAATCCGACACCGTGGCCCCGGCCTATTCCATTCAATACGACATTACCCACCGCGTCCAACTGCGTGAACGAATTGCTCGGCAGCGTATTCCAGCCCAATTTGCGAGCGGCTTGAATCCGTTCACGCTCGCTGTTCGGTACGAATGCCTCGGCATCTTTCTTGTTAAGCTGCAATGACCATTTTTCCGGGTGGCGACGACAATAAGCGCACTCCACGGAGAAGTATGGATAGTCAACAACCGGAGCGCCTACTTGAGCCAGGGCATGCGTGTGTCCGCCACAACTGGTGGAATACATGGCGGCGAATGGACGGCCCTTCCAAGCAAGAACCATTCCACTGGTTGACTGGACGGCAAGCGCGGCGCGGCTTGTGGAAGGCGGCGGTTCGCGTAGGTACTGACAGTGCGTTGTATCGCAGAAATCGGCGAACGGATGGCGACGGCCACCGCTCACGAGGAAGGAACGCGAGACCACTGCCTGCGCTTTCAAGGCCTCAAGTGGGGCATCAGGAAATGACTCGGCCGCAACAATGGATGCCACGGCGGTTTCGAGTTCCATATCAACTATTGCAACCAATTCCGTTTTACTTGCGGTAATGGTGAGATTGCCTCGATAGCGCCGGTGAAGTTTTCCGGGGACGGCGAGAACAAATTCGGATTCGCCTCCTGCGCGCGCGACGAACGTAAATTGTTCGCCCACGATCCTCGGACCGGCTCCCTCGACAATAATCTTTCTGCCGCTTCGTCGAACAGCTATCTTCTGGCGAACGCCATCGCCAGCGACGAACTGTTGTTGCCCGGAATCCACCAGCATGGGGAACGGGGGCGAAGCTTCCACTACAAACTGATTGGCATGGAACAGACCAAGGACTGCAATGCGCACGCGCTCGGTTGCCGACGCGGTGGCACTTGCCGCAACCAACAGCAAAAGCACGATCGCTCGCGGCCATTTCATGCTATGGCTCCAGGGAACGCAACATGCGGCCAGCCAGCGCAGCAGTCTGCGCTCCCGGCACGCCATGCTGGCGAACGAGTAGCAGGTAACTGGGGAGATCGGCGGGCCATGCAACAATCACAAAACCATCCCCCGGAGCGTGCTCTGCGTGGGTGCAGGGTGCGGTGCCGGTTTTGGCGAGGAAGTTCTGACGCATGCCCTTGTGGGTGAGGCCAGCAGCGGTTCCCACCCTTGCGGACTCCGCCATACCTTGCACGATGTCCTGGATCGCGGGCTGCGATCTGCGTCCCAACAACATTGCATAGGCTCGTACCAGACTCTCCGGCGACTCGCGCCAAACGCCGTATCGACCCGCCATTGCCTCTGGAGATGCGTTAACCCCGGGGCCGTTGAGACCGAAGCGGCGGGCGGTTGACGTGACTTGCAATCCTCCAGTATTTGACGCCAGTTCTGTGAAGTATGAGTTGCAGGAGGATGAGATAGCCGCAACTATGCCGAGCGCTCCGTGTCCCTTGGGTAGCCAGCATGAGTTGCCGCCCATGCAGGTGTGCTCTGGAAATCGGAAGTTGTGAGACTCCGCATAGGCTAACGCGGTGAAGGGTTTTACCAGCGATCCGACGGGAACGGGTTGATCGCGTTCACTCCACTTTACGGCGATGAAGCGGTCGTCACCTGCGTCATAGAACAGATAGGAAATATTGGGCGAAGAGAAATCCCGCGCCAGGGTCTGCGCCGCTGCGCGCGGGAATAGAGACCCGGCATCGTACGCGTTGGAGTACACAGTCCCGGAACTGGCGGTTCCGCTGCCGCTTGAAGCCAGTGGCATCAGGCATCCGGCCAGAATGCCAAGCACTGCGTGATGCCAAAATGTCTTCACTGCGCCCATTCGTAAAGTACGGTCTGCGACTCCACGCTGCCATTGCGTTTGGCGATGATCGACTGCGACTTCACGGCGGCCAACGTCTGGCTGAGGCTGGCTACATTTTGCGAGAAGAACTGTGACTCATGCGATTCACCATTGGCAGCGGCAGAGCGGTTGGGCCGGTCTACGAGCGAAGTGAGCCGGTAAAAGTTCTGGCGCTCGCGAGCGTGATCAAAACCAGCGCGGTAGATGGCGGACTCGCTCGATACCGGCTGCGCGAACCGCGCCAGCACGGCGGCAAGCGTCGCCGGGTCGTCGCTTACCAGAAGAAATTTTCCTCGGACGGCAAGCGCGATCCGTGCAAGTCCGTCCAGTTCGGAGTAAGCCTGCGCGCCGCCTGTCTTCTTCCACTGCACGCCAAGCGTGGAGGCCGTCAATCCGGGTGCGACGATGCGCTGAATGGCCTGCTGCACGGCCCCTTCCTCCCAGTCAGAGGCAGCGCGCAGGACGATCGTGGAATGCAGGCGGACAAAGACTCCGTCGGCACTGGCCTGGGAACTGTGCAGTTGAAGGAGGGCGCGGACTTTTTCCTGCTTGATGAGTTCCTTCAGAACATCGTCGCCGTTTGCTTGGGCTGCGGCGGTGAAGGGCGGCTCGTCGATGCGTACGTCGAGATTGGTCTCGCTGCCCGCGGACTGTCCGGTTGGGGGCACATTCGGCGCGAACCTGGAATCCGGCTTGGGGCCAAGCCGCGGAGTCAGCACTTTCTGCTCAAGCAATGTCAGCGAATCCTCCACGGAGGGCAAAGCCCATGCACGATAGAAACCGGTCTCCGGCGGAACGAGCCGCATCAATTCCGCCACCTGCGGGCTGGCGTCTGTGGCATCGGAAGCGCCCTCCTGCTTGTCCTTAAGCAGCAGGACGCGCTCCTCGCGATAGGTGGAGGCAGAGCGGAACAGGTCGCTTACGGAAGACTCGTACTGCCGCATTTCAGTGATGTTCTGCTGTACCCAGTAGGTGCGGAACTGCGGAGTTTTTGCGACTTCCGCAAGATGAACCACAAGGCGCAATTCTCCAGGCTCTTTCGCGGCTTTAATGGCATCGGCGAACCAGCCCTGCTGGTTCAGCGCGGCGTTCTTTTGATCGGCATAGAGAGAGAGTACGCCGGCTACGAGGTCTTCGCGAGTTGCAAGGATCAGGTAATCGTCCGCGACAGCAAAGGCGGCCACGCGCTGGGATTGCGGATCGGTGCGCACATAAAACTGCTTCCCATTGATCTCGCGGGTTTCAAATTTACCGCGCTGCCGCCAGATTTCGGATTGCATGGCGCGCGCCGACGGCAGGTGCGTGACGTAGAGAAGCTCCAGCTTGCCAATGTCGTAGATGGCGAGCGCGCTCTGCTCTCCGGCAACCTCGCCAAGAAACGCCATGCCCGGAGTAAAACCGGCGGCGCTGGCAAATTCATCCTGCGCCTGCTTGAGGCGAAGGAACAGTCGCGAGCGGCTGAAGACCTCGCGATTATCCGCGTTCAGCCAGAGTTGTTTTTGCCGCGACGAATTCCAATCGTCGAGCGCGGAATGAAAGTCGCGGGCCTCGAGAAAGAGCACGGCGTCCCGCGGCATGAGCCGCGCAAAGGAGGCGGCGGGCGACGGAGCACTGCCCTGGTAAGCGGCCGATCCGGCTATGCCCGCGACGCAAAGAACTACGAGGACAAAAGCTGCGGCTCGCTTCATCGCGCGCCTCCTGACTTTGCGCTACGGTCTGGCTGGGGAGGCGGAGGCGCTTTCTGTATGGCAACCAATCGCGGGCGCACCAGACGATTCTGATCGAGTTCCTGGTGAATCACCGGCATGCGCTGAACATTGCTGGCGTTCCGGCGGATGGCGGCTCGAAGGTTGGTTATGCTCTTAGCAACCTCGGCGCGCTGCGTGGCCGATACCGTTCCGGAAAGAGCCATGCGGTAATAACTGAGCGAGTCCTCCAGCGCTCCGAGATTGGCATAACTTCTTGCCAAGGCGATGGCGAGAGCAACCCGGTCGGCAGGCAGAGCCTCACCTTGGCCGCGACCGGCTGACGGCTCGTCGGGCGCGGCGTCCGGTGCGGCGGAGTCTGGATCGTCAGGCCCGGCGCTCTGATCGTACGAGCGCGAACGCCCGCGATACCCATTCTTGAGGTAGCCGTTGCGCAGTAGAGGCCGGATCACTGAGACAGCCAAGCGGTCCCGTTTCAGAGTGGCTAGCGCGTAAAACAATGGCAGGCGGGCGGTGTCTTTCTGCGGCGCATCGGCCAGAGCACTCTGCAAGAGCCGGGCCGAGAGCGCTGCATCGGTCGATTTCTTCGCTACATTCAAGCGCGCGGCAAAGAAGTAGGGCTTGTCTGCCGGTCCGGTGCCGTGGGCGATAAGGTTGAGTTCTCCGCTGCCTAACTCCGGGCCGCTGCTTCCGGCGAGAATCGTCGCGGCTGCAATGCGATCCGTATAGGCGGCCTGCGCGTCGGTGGCGACGGCGGCGGCAAGCAAACGGGCTCCGGCGGCATCCTGGCCAGCAGCAATCCGCTCCTGTGCGAGATGAAGGCGGGCACCCTGATTCCATGGCTCAGCCTTGGCCAGCCTGTCGAGGAATTCAACGGCTTCGGCATGGCGGCCATTGCGGGCCAGCAGCGTAGCTGCAGAGTCGAGGTTTTCAAACGGCTGGCCAACCACGAGGGCAAGGCGGCGCAGCACGTCCATGGCACCCGAGGCGTCTCCGTCTTGCAGGCGAATTTCGGCAAGCCCAAGCATGTTCGCCGAATTCAACTGATGAGCCGAAATCTCCTGCGTGAAGAGGAATTCCAGAAGCTTGCGCGCCGCCGGACGCTGGTCCGCCTTCTGCAATGCGGCGGCGGCCATGCGCAGGTTCTCTGCCTTGGGCGCGCTCTCCGGATTGGCGCGGTACTGGTCGAGGATGGCGTCAAACTGATGGTTTGCCAGCGCGATGCGATAACGAATTTCAAGCTCCGCGGCAGACGGCTCCCGCTGCGCCTGCAACACGGCGGCGGCGTGATCGAATTCACGCAGCCCGACAAGGTGCATGGCATAGCGTGCCTGCCATGAGCGGATGTTTTCTTCGGCATACTGGCGGGAAATGCCAGTGACGTTGCGCAGCCTGTCCTGCAAGTGCAGGAGGATCTGATCGTAGATGGGATTGCGCGCCTTCGCAGCAATCCAGTTCGCGTCCACCAAGGACTCCAAAACAGAATTCGGCTCCGGCGCAATCGAAGCAAGCTCCAGCAGAAATGCGACGCCGGCCTGGGAATCGCCGCTGGCAACGTAAGCGGAGCGAAGCAGTTCCTCCACCTGGTAGATTCCATTCTGCCGGACGTAGTCGCGCAGCACGGCATCTGACTGCGAGCGAAGTTCGGCGGCCACATGGCGGTTGCCGATGTGATTCAAAACATAGCCAAACGTGGGCCAGAAGGCAGGCGGCACCACGCGCTGATGCACCTGCGCATCCAGCAACTCCAGCGCTTTCTTCCACTCATCCATGGCCTCTCTGCGTTTTTGCTGACGCCAATAGAGAACGGCGATACGGTCATGAATGTCGGCCCGGTCAGGCGCAAGTTCCAACGCGCGATTGTAGTCATCGATGGCGCGGTCGATCTTGCCTGCGTCAGCATAGTACTCGGCCAGGGCAATGTATCCAGAAGCAGAGGCTGGAGATTGTTCGAGCTGCGCGGGCAGGAAGTCCTCTGGATCGCCAGCGTGCGCCGCTCCGAGCCATTCGCCATAGCGCGAGCCATAGTAGAACCATGTATTGCCAGCTAGTTGCTGAGAGCGGTCCACGGACTTGCCGAGACGTTCGCCAATGGTACCGTCGCCAAGGGCGTTGAGGAACGCCGCGTTCACGGCCTGATTACGATCGGCGAAATACAATCCGGTAAGCGCTGAATATGCTTTCGTCCACACAGGATCAAAGGCGTGTCCGCGCGCCGCAACAGCTTGCTGCGCAAGCTCGGGCGTGCCGTGAGCAAGAACATATTGGCAGGCGGCATCGCTGATATCCTTTCTTGCACGGCCGGCTAGTTGCACAAACTCCTGCGGCCTGCGTTGCAGAAGAAGTTCGAAGTAGCGCTGCCGCACTTGGACGCTGCTTTGCAATCCGATGGGAGCGAGGACCCCAAATTCCGCATCGTACAGGGCTCCCGAGCGGTACACGTTGGCAGCTTCGGCCAAGACTCCGGTTCGTCCCTGCTGAGGCATTAGCTGTTTCGCATAGGCCTCCAGCGCGGTTCCGAGTTCACCAAATTGCAATCGGCTGGTTTGCAGTTCAACGAGGCGCGACTTGTAACCGCCCCTGCTGCCGCCGCTGAGCATCAACTGCTTGAGCCAGCGCGCCTGCAAGTCAGGCAATACGGCGGCTTCGGCGGTGGGCAGGAAAACCGTTGCGAGTTCGTCATTGCCCGCCTTGGACGCCCGCTCATCCAGCCAGAATGAGAATTGCAGCTTTTCTTCCGGCGTGAAGTATTGTCCAGCAGACTTACCCATGGCCTGCATCGCGGATTGCATACCAGTGCCGGCGATAGTGCGCCGCGCTTCAATCGCATGGTCGCGCCACTGCTGATCGGTAACGGAAGCGATGCCATTCTTCTCCACCTGCTTGACGACGATGGCGGCTTCCGCACGCAGCGAGATGGCATCGCTCACCGCAAGCTGCAAGCGCGAGTACGCCGCATCCTGCTGACGGAGGCGCGTCATGATCTCAACATAGATTCGGGCGCCATCATGATTGTCCGCGACGGCGAGCAGGTCGCGGCCCGCGGAATCAACGCCCTTCTGTGCAAAGTCGCGTGCCTGCTGAATCATTCCCCATCCCGCAAGCCGGGTGGCCACAGAGAAAAAATTACCGGGCTTCTCCGCGCGATTCTCAATGAACGCCGTGTTGAGCGCGGCGACGGTGGCCGCCGCATTGCCCTGGCGCGCGCGAATCTCAGCCACCTTTTCCATCCAGCGCGTGTTGTGATAGTTGAGATCGAAGAGATGCTGGTACTCGGCTGCAGATTCGTCAAAGCGCATGAGGCGCTCGAGCAATTCCGCGCGCGTAGTGCGCAGGTCGATGCGGTCGGGACGAATGCGAATGGCGGCCGCGTAGGTTTCAACGGCGGCGGGATAGTCCTCGACCTGGGTCTGAATTCTTGCCAGCACCATGGGCCAGCGATAATCGCGCGGATACTGCTGAATGGTGTTGGCGTAGTAGCCAAGCAACTGCTGCTGGCGGCCATTGCGCTGCGCGTAGAAAGCGACTTCGGAAACCAGCGGATCGTCTTCGGGATAGCGGTTGATGACTTCGATGTACTGGTCAACCGCGCCCGCGAAATCCTTGAGCCGCGTGAGCGCCGGAATCATGCCGCGCCGCAGCGCTGCGATCTGGCGATTCCGGACATCCTGCGCAAGCTGCGACTTTCCGATCTCCTCGATCTTCCCAAGGCTAAACTGCTTGAGTCCCTCGTAGTCGCCAGCCCGGGAGAACGTATCCGCCATGGCGGCAAGATATTCCTCGTTGTATGGCGCGGCGGCGAGAAGCTGCGTGAGCAGGCGGCGGGATTGTTCATACTGTCCGGACTCAGTGGCCTTGCGCGCGGCTTCCAGGCGGAATTGCGCACCCAGCGCGGGATAGGAATCATCAGCGGCGCGTACCAGAACTTCAACCGCGCGCTGGCGATCCTTGTTTTGCCAGTAGAAATCTGCCGTCGAGCGAACCACTCCGAGAATTTTCGGATTTTCGCGATAGAGCGATTCGATATTGCGCTGCGCCTGCCGCAAATCCTGCTTGGCCTCGTAGAAACGGACCAGCGAATAGCGCAATTCGAGTTTGCGAACCGGGTCCGTAGTAACGGTGGCTTGCTTCTCCAGAACTTTTTCCTGCACCGTCTCTAAGGACTTCTGTCGAGCTGTCTGCTCCAGCCATTCCAGGGTTTCGAGCGACGTAGTGCGCTCGCCGATTGCGGTCAACAGTTGCTCCACGTCTTTTGGCCTGTTCTGGGTTTCAAGCACGGCAACACGCAGTTTGATCGCGTCAATGGCAGGCGAAACCCCTTCCGTGAGAGGCGCGGTGGCATGATCGGCGGCTTCGCGCAAGCTCTTGCGGCGGGCGAGGTCGAGGAGGCGATTATAAGGACGCGAGCCCTCGTGCTGCTTCAGTGCTCCATTGATGTACTCGGCAATGGCTTGCGGAAACTCGCGCTTGCTCTCATAGATGGCACCCGCTTCATACGCGTAAAGCGCGGGATCTCCGAGTTTGGCGCGGCCTCGCTCCAGCAACTTGAGGGCAGAATCAAAGTCATAGTAGTCCCAGTAGATAGTCGCGGCATCCAGGTAGGCCTGCGCTTCGCCGGGACGTACTTGCGCGATGCGTTGCCAGTAGGACGAGGCGCGACCAAGTAACTCACGGTCAGCCAGAATGTCTCCAATGCGCGCCAGCGTGTCACGGTTGCCCGGGTCGGCGAGATAGAGATTCTCCTCGATCTTGACGGCAACCTCAGTGTTGCGCGAATCGAAGGCGGCAAGAGAACGATAGACGGCGGAGGCGCGGCGGCCCAGTTCAACGTCCGCTGGATATTGCTGCGCGAGAGCATTCATGACCGGCGCGGCTTCCTCAAAGTGCGAGCGCCAGAATCCTGCCTCGCCAATGAAGCGGGCCGCGACCGGGTTACTGCCTGCCAGATCGCTCCAATGCTCGCCTTGCGCGGCTGTCTCTGATTCTCGAAGATTGGCAAGTTCCGGTTCGAGGTGTCCCGTGCGAGACAGGTACTCGAAATATCGATCCCTGAGATCTTCAGCCTCCCACCAGTGTTCGCGTAGCAGGCTTTCCCATTTGCCGGGCTGCGTTTTCTGGTAGGCGTTCATCAGGTTCCGAACGAAAAGAAGGTCGTGGGGAAAGCGTGCGTGCGCGAATTCGTTGAGACGCGCAGAGTACTGGGCTCCGCTCACGACATCGGAGAAATATTCCTCGAGGTCGGTGCCCGAGAAGATTTTTACGACTTGCTCGCTGAGGCGGGAGAAGTCGGCATCGCGTTTTTGCCGGAGATAAAAACGCGCGAGTTTGTGATACCAAGAACGGTCGGGAAACTGCTGAATGGCTCGCTCATAAACCTGTTCCTGCTGCTCGCCGAGCCGGTTCTGATCGAGGAACTGCGCGAGCCTCTCATAGAGTCCGGGATCGTTCGGATTGCGATCAATCTCCTTGCGCAAAACCGCGAGCGCCTCAGGAAGTTGATGCATTGAGGCCAAGCGCGAGAGATAGCGATCGAGATAATCCGAGTACCAGGCTTGGGCGCTCTTGGGCGCATGGACGGCGGCTGCGGCTTGGGTTAAAAAGGCACGGGAACCTCCAGATGGCGCGTCGTTCGGCGAGGATTCGGCTTCGGTATCGGAGAGTGCGGAATTCGGGTCCGCATCACCCGGTTGAATTTCGCGCGATGGTTGCGGCGCATCACTCGACTTGATTCCGAGTGGGATGTTGTCGGCACGGCGGGCGAGGTCTGCGAGTTCTTCATCGTAGAGCGCGAACTCCTCCTGGGTGCGATTTTCGCGGGCATAGGCATCGGCCAGCAGCAAGCCCACCGGCTCGCGCTCGGGATGGTTGGGGAACGCTGCGAGGAATTGCCGTCCGTCACGGATTATGGCTCCACTTTCGCCGTAGACCGCATAGGTCTGAATTAGGCGCGCGCGCAGCAGCGCACGCTGCGGCGAATTCGGGAAACGATCATCGAAAAGATGGATGAGTTGCGCGGCCTCTGCCCGATGAAAGTAGGGGACCGCGTGCTGCTCTTCCTGTGAGTACGCATAGGCAGGCGAGCTCGAATTCATCACCAGCGAGAGAATGCCGTTGAGAAATCCTGGGCCACGATCCATGCCGCCGATGTCGCGGTACATCGAAAGATCGCCGCTGCCCAAGCGAACATCCCGCTCGGGCGCATCCAGCAATACGTTCACCAGGCCGGCGAGAGCCAGTTGTGGCGCGTCTGCTTTGTCATTGGCGTTGAAGAGCGCGTAATAGTAGCGGGCAGCCTCGGGATAATTTCGGATGCCCTCGCTCAGCTTGGCCAGGGTGTAGAGTTCCTGCGAAGTCCATTTCGCGTTGCGCTGCTCCTTGCGAACGCGGAACCGGGTAAGCGCCTGCTGCGCGGCGTCTGCTCTTCCCTGCCGCTGATAGTAGTAGAAAATGCGGGCGGCGGCATTCAGGTCATCGGGATTGCGTTCGACCGCGGCCTGCGCCTGATCGAGATATCTGCGCAGCGAGCGGGTCTCGGTCATCAACGCAAAGTAGCCATCCATTAATTCCTGCGGCCACAGCGGCTGGAAGTGCGTATCGTAAATTGCCAGCCCCTGCTCGATGGAGCCTCTCTTGTATTCCAGCAGCGCCCGCAGTTTGACGGGAAGCACCTCATCGGCAGGCGCAGAAGCGCGATATTGCGCGATGAGATTTTCGGCATCGGCAAAGGACTTGCGATCAAGAAGGAATTGGAAGTACCGCCCGTACACCGCTGCCTGCGCGGGATAGCGGTCAAGCCATGCGCGATAGCATTGCACGGAAGTATCGGCGGGTAGAGCGTTGGCGGCGATGACCTGAAAGATGCGCTCAAAAGCCAGCCAGGAGCGCTGGTTCACAACCGGGATGAGCTTTTCCGAAGGCGACGCGGGAACGCGGCCAATGCGGGTAAGCGCCGCGATCTCATCGGCGGGGCGGAGACGGCGCTTGTAGAAATCCGCCATGGACCACTCGGCCTGAATGCGATCCGGCGAAAGCTCCGTGTATTTCTTCCAGTCAGCCTCAGCAGCGGCAAAATCCAGCGCCGATTCCTCGTTGAGCGCACGAAGGGAATACAGTTCCGCGCTGGGCTTCCGCCGGATAAGTTCGCTCAGCAGCGGCGTAGCTTCACGCGGCGGACGCAAACCGAAGACCTTGCTCACGGGCATGGGCATCCAGCGATAGAGCGCCGATTCGATTGCCGAACCGGACTCGGCGTTTCTCCATGGCGAGGTGGCGCGTACACCAATTACGATGGCTGGAACGAGCAGGAGTCCCATGCAGCAGAGCCAGAAGAAGCGGCCAGGTTTCGCAAACCTGACTTTCGCAAACAACGCATCACGGAAGCACTTCAACTTGCACCTCCTGCGTGCCGATGTTGTGGGCAACATCTTCGGCTATGACGGTGAGCGCGTAGGTTCCCGCCGCCAGGTCGGATGGAATTTGCAGCTCGCCGGTGCTGGCGGCGGCCTTCGGATTCCAGTGCAAGGCGACCGGAGCAATTCCCTCAAGGCGCGCGGTGAGCGTGCGCGTGCTGGCCGTCGCGCTCACCTTCAGCGGAATAGTGCCACCGCGACGATAACGGCGGCTATCGAGCCGGATGTTGACCACGGGTGGCTTGCTGGCAATGACGAAAGTCTTGGCTTCGCGATAGGCGTGGCCCTCTTTATCGCGCAGCACGAGGCCCACGCTGTAGGTTCCGTCCTGCAAGTCCTGGGGCGCTAGAAAACGGGTCTGCCATACATCCTCGCCTTCAAGATGGCGCAGGCGCTTGGTAAGTCCAAAGGGGAAGATGGCCACCACGGAGCGGATCGACGCGTCGGTATGTACGCGCAGCACCGGATCGCCGGGGCGAATCACGCGCGGACGCAGCAGCGCCCGGGGCACCGCAAGGAACGACGTGTAGGGCGTCACAAATTTGTACTTGCGCGACAGCCGGATAATCTCCGCAATGGTCTTTGCGTCTTCGCCATCGCGCTCAATCTTCTCCAACAGGGCATCCACGCGGGCGCGCGCCCAGAGCCGCGGCAACTGTGGGTGATCAAGAGATTGCACAGGAAGTGCCGGAGCCGCGTTCATATCGAAGGCAGCGCCATCGCGCAGGCCGCGCACCGCCATCTGAACCTGCCCAGCTGGCTTGGCATACTGGCCAACCCACGATTCGACGGAACCGCCAAACGCGCTGTCCTGAAGCGGGTACACCATCTGCACGGAGTCTTCCGGCAAAACCCGGAAGTTGAGTTGGGCAACCGGATTGCGTCCGATCTTTGAGACGAAGGCATTCAATTTGAAATCCACCGGCTCGGTAGATAACACGTTTTCCAATGTTCCCTCATTGCGCGCTAACATGCGCAGCAATGAAAGATTGGCGTCGTCTCCGACGGCAAATACATAGGTGCGCGGGCGTCCGGATTCGGGCAGGTGCTTCCATTGCCCGGCGTACCACGCAGCCAGGCTTCCCGTACGAACGATGCCGCGCGTCGCTCCACCATCGCTCAGCAGCAGGAGGTAGGCACTGCCATGAACTTTGGCACACTGCGCAAGCCCGGCGTCGAGCGCCTGCTGCAAGTCCGTGCCGCCGCGAAGCCGGCTGGCGCGCACAAAATCCAAAGCCTTCTGGATGTTGTCGCGAGCGGCGGGAACCAGGTCGGGTTGAAATGCCGCGACCTTGCTATTGAAGAGCAGAAGGTTGAAACGATCTTCCGGATGCAGCGAGCGTAGAACGGTTTCCATTGCGGCGTAACTGCGTTCAAGCTTCTCCCACTGCATGGAAAGCGAGTTATCGAACAGAATGACAATGTTCTTCGAGGCGCCGCCATTGCCCGCCGCAGCAGCGCCGGAAGCGATCAGGGCTTGTGCCTCGAAGAATCCCGGCTCATCGTGGCTACGTGCGGGAGAGCGTTCCGCCGCATCGGGGTAGCCTGAGTTGGGATTGCGATAGGTAAGGACGTCGAGGGTGTCCGCCGGCTTCGGGTCGAGTTGATATTGCAGGGCAAAGTCTTCGGCAAGATTAACCTTGCGGCCCTCGAAACTTGCCTTCACGAGGTGGCCATCTTTGGCTGTCACCTTCATTGGATAGGTGGAACCAATGAACTGGAAATCCGATAGCGCGTGAACCGAGTGCAGTTCAAATTCGATACGGAGGCGGCCCGCAGCCTGTGCGTGGTAGGCGTCGGGATGAATCGGAATGGCAAAGAACGACTTCATGTTCTCCACCGGAATGTTCTCGTGATACTCGAACTCAAGACGCTTGGTGCCATAGGGCGGAATGGGCACGATGCGGGCGCTGAATGCGGCACTACGCCGCGCCTCCTCCTCGCCGCGCTCGCCCATTTGCAACAGTCCGGGATCAATCGCCTGCAGCTTGGCCTGGTTGTAAATCTCGCTGGCGCGCTTGCGTTCCAGAATCACGGCAGGGATGCGCGTGGGGCCGTCCCAGACGGCGAAATCGCTGATCGTGGCGCGGCTGGACAAGGCGAAGATGTAGTTTCCCTCTTCGATAAGGCCGGTATGATTGCCAAAAATCTGGCGGACATAGACGCGCGCCACTCCGTTGTCGATGGTGACGTGAATCTCCATCTCATCGAGCGCAAGAATTGCGGAATCGGGCTGGGCCTTGTCGCGCGGAATCAAAACACCCGCATCCGCCAAGGCCGCGCCCACTACGCAGAGAACCACGAGCAGGAGTTGCAAGAAGCGCTTCATCGTTCCAACCTTTGTTCGGGAATCCGCAACAATCCGTTGTCGGTCCCCACGTAGACAAAACCATTGGCCGCTGCCAACGCCGTAACACTCAGCGAAGGCAGCCCTTCGGTGATGGCAAACCAGCGCCCTGAATTTCTATTCATCGCGTAAAGTCCGTGGCCCATGGTGCCGGCCAATAGCAGGCGGCTTGTGGCAACCATGGCGTTGGGATTAATCACCAGATCGCCTCCCGCGCCATCGCTGGCCTCGAACTTACCCGATGCGTCCATGCGGACAATGCCAGCGCCATAGGTGCCGAGCCACCACTGGCCGTCAAGCGGAATCGCGGCAGTAATCCAGTTGTGCTTGAGCGCCGAATTGGCCGTGGTGTAGCCGGCGCGAACCCGGTCGCCCTCCAGCAGACTGGCCCCGCCCAGGGTGCCTGCCAGCACCTGCGTCCCGTTGCTTGCCACGGTGTAGACGTGATTATTCACCAAGCCATGAAAGGCGTAAAGACTACGTATCCCCTCGGAATCAATAAAAGTAAGCCCAGCAGGGGTTGCAACCACAATGCCGTCCCGGAATGCGGCAACATCGGTCACATGATCGGTAATCATCCCCTCGGCCTTGGTGAGCGCCTGTTTGCGATTTCCCAGGGCGTCAAACAGAACCAGCCCATTCGCCGTCGCCACGACGGTTGCTCCTCGAAACAGGTTAGGACGAATGCGATTGACGCAGAAGATGTGGTCGTCCTCGACATGGCGTGCGCGCAGGCCCCCGCCCTCAACAATGTCGAGCCCACGGTCGAAGTAGCCCACCCAGAGCCGTCCGGCAGCGTCCACCCCAAGGGCGGAGACATTGCGGTCCGTCAGCAATCCTCCGGCTGGCTCAAGCACCCGGTTCCAACCGTCCGCAGGCTGGCGCGCATAGACTCCAGATTCGGTGACGGCATAGAGCGCGTCGCCGCTGCGAAACAATTGCGCAACCCCGGAAGGTCCGCCAAGTGGAGCAAGTTCGCGGGAGTCGCGCGATTGGCGTTCGATGGGAAGCTCCAGGATACCGTCATCCATGGTTCCGGCTAGCAAGGCCTTGCCCTCGATCAACATGGAACGGACAAACATGCCGGGAGCAAGCACGCGCACGAAGCGACCGGAGTCAAACTCGGCCACGCCTGCAGGGCCGCCCACGTATGCATGAGAGCCGGACATCGCGATGGAATAGACGCGCGCGTCGGGAAGTCCATTTGCCTCACTGAACCACTCAGCGCTGCCGCCATGCCAGTGGGCGACGCCCTGCCCCAGCGTGCCAATCCATAAATCGGATTCGGTGCCAGCCAGCTCCGTTACGTAGAGTTTATAAAAGGACGGATGAAATGGGGCAAGCCGCTGACCGTCGAAGAGCAGCAATCCACGTTTTGCAGTGCCGATGAGCAAGTGACCTGAGGCGGTGGCGAGAATGGCGGTGACATGCCTCAGTTCGTGATCGTCCGGCAATATTTGCCGGAAGCTTGATCCATTGAAGGCGATGATGCCGGCGCCATCGCTTGCGATTACAAGTTCTGGTTGGCGGGAACCGGTGAGGACGGCAGGAATGACCCGCGTCAGCGGCGCTGGCGGAAGGTCGCGGCCAACGCGAAAGTTGCGAAGCGGCTTGCCTTCGCCGTCATACTCGAACAAACCGGCGGGGCCGGCGACATACAGACGCCCCCCGAACTCAGCCGCCTGTGCGTATACTGTCGGAGCGCTGACCCACTCGAAGCCGCTGTCTGCTGCCGGTGACAGCGGACTCACGGTGAACTTCAGATTCAAC
>Ga0181528_10000205_pt1 | contig 54311 bp, 51 predicted proteins | sample PEATcosm2014_Bin_47_FD_119742 | JGI IMG/M metagenome (GOLD analysis project Ga0181528, IMG submission 119742) | Peatland microbial communities from MTU Mesocosm Facility, Houghton, MI, USA - PEATcosm2014_Bin10_10_metaG | ecosystem: Environmental > Terrestrial > Soil > Wetlands > Peat | place...
ACGCATCGCCCAGGTCGGGCATCTGGAGCGTTTCAACCCTGCCGTCCGCGCAACATGGGCGTTGCTGACCCGGCCCATGTTCTTCGAGGTGCATCGCCTCAGCGTCTTCACCCCGCGCTCGCTCGACGTGGACGTGGTCTTTGACCTTATGATTCACGACTTGGATATTGTGCTGAAGATGGCGAACTCCCCAGTCCGCGAGCTGCGCGCCGTGGGGCTGCCAGTGCTTACCGGCAAGGTGGACATCGCCAGCGTTCGCATTGAGTTTGAAAGCGGCTGCATTGCCAACTTCACCGCCAGCCGCATCAGCACCGAACGGGTTCGCAAGCTGCGCTTCTTCCAGCCTGCGCAATATGTTTCGCTGGATTACTCCCGTCGCGATGTCTTCTCGCTGACCGTAAAACCCACGGCGTCCGGAGTTCCTGAGATTGCTCCGTTCAAGCCGCCGGTGACCACCGAGGAGCCGCTGCGGGCCGAGTTGAGCAGCTTTCTGCAGGCCGTTCGCCAGCGCTCCACGCCCGAGGTCACCCTTGAAGATGGACGCGCCGCACTCGCCCTGGCCCTGGAGATCCAGGAACAGATGGCCGCCCACCAGAAGCGGGCGCATCTCGACGAGGTTGCCGCTGCCATGCATATCTCCCGGAGTTAAGAATCGTAAAGAGCTTCGGGCCATGTTCGATTAGCCATTTGGAATGCCCAGACAGATGCGAAAATCTATGTGAAGATTGAAGTTACGGTCGTTTACCGGTTAAGTCACCGAGCGACGACCCTCAGCGGCGGCCAGCAGCGGGCTTTCCAAGGTTCCGCCTGCGCCGCTCGCCTCGTCTAAATGTTATGAGGAGTGCCGAGATCGAGTCGGAGAACAACAACCAGATAGCGCCGCCTTCCCCTGTGTCTCCGCCGCCCAACCCGGAGCCAACACACGGGCATTTCGTCGCAGACGAAACGCCTGAGTTCAATCCTCACATGCTGGCCGAACTCGAGGATGAACTGGCGCGCTCCCGCATGCGCGAGGCTTTCTGGATCTCCGTAATCGTCCACATTTGCATCGTCCTTCTGATCATCTTTTCGCCGCAGCTATTGCCAAACTGGGCGCAGCCACACCTTCTACGGGCGGAGGATCTGGCTCACGCCAAGGAACCAACCTTCCTCGCCTTGCCGCAAGATTTGCAGAAAGCGCCGCCCAAGGTTCATAGCGATAAATTGAGCGACAAGAACCGCATCGCCCAGTCGCCTCATCCCGTGGATCCGAAGACCCTCGAAGAACTGCGCAAGGGAAACCAGCGAGCCCCGGGACCACAGGCTCCAATGCTTCCGCAGCAGCCTGTCGCGCCTCCGGCGCAGCAGATGCAACAGGGGCAGCAGTCGGCGATGAATAACTTTCCGCAGCAGCGGGTTCAGCCTGAGCAGCCGCAGCCGCGCGAAAATCCGTTCAAGATGCCTGGCTCTGCCGGAGACACTATCGCCCAGGCCGCGCGTAATGCTCCCCGCATGGGCAGCATCGGCGCAGGCGGCGGGGGTGCAGGCTATGGACGCGGCCCCGTAGACCGCAATGCGACTCTCGGCGGCTTTGACGTGCTCAGCGACACTCAGGGCGTAGATTTTGGTCCCTACTTGTCGCGCGTCATTCAATCGATCCGGAACAACTGGTACAACCTGATCCCCGAAGAAGCACGCTCCCCTCTGCTGAAGCATGGCAAGGTCGCAATCCGGTTCCTGATCATGCCCAACGGAAAAGTCGCAGGCTTATTTGTCGAGGCGCCTTCCGGGGACGTCCCTCTGGACCGCGCAGCATATGGAGGAATCACCGCCTCCGATCCATTCTCGCCGCTGCCTCATGAGTTCCACGGCCCCTACCTGGCCCTGCGCATCCATTTCTTCTACAACCCAAGAACCGGCGAGATGGAGCAGGAGCAATAGCGTCCTTGAAGAACTCCATCGCGTAGAATGGCGAGCATGCCAATTCTGAATCGCCAGCCGGAAGCACCGCACGCCCTTGGACTATTAATTGTCCTGGGACTGGTCCTCTCCGCGGCGGCGATTCGCAGCCTGCCTTTCTTTCTCCACGAACTGTTCGGTGTGCGCTAGATGTCTGAGACTGCAGCGAACAGCAGCGGCCCCGCCGTCGGCGCACCTCTCGTCGTCATTGCCGGTCCCACTGCCAGCGGCAAGACCTCGCTCGCCCTCGACCTTGCTTTGCGCTTCGGCGGCGAGATCATCAGCTGCGATTCCGTTGCGGTTTATCGCGAGTTCGAGATCGGCACTGCGAAGCCCTCGCCTGAGGAGCGCGCCCATGTGCCGCATCACCTCATTGACGTGGTCGCCCCCGACGCCTATTTCACCGCCGGGGAATACGCGCGTCTGGCTCGCGAGGCCGCTCGCCAGATTACTGCTCGCGGACATCTCCCCATCGTTTGCGGAGGCACCGGACTCTATCTCCGCGCCATGCTTGACGGCCTTTTCGCCGGCCCCGAGCGTGACGAGGAACTGCGTGAGCGCCTCCGCAACCGCCGCCATCCCGGAGCACTGTGGCGCCTGCTTCGCCGCCTCGATCCCGAAGCGGCCGGCCGCATTCACTCCAACGATGAGCCCAAGTTGATCCGCGCCATCGAGGTCTGTGCTGCTTCCTCACGCCCCATGAGCGAATTGCTGCGCGAAGGTCGCGACGCTCTTAAGGGATACCGCATCCTGCGCATCGGCCTCAGCCCAGAGCGCGCACTGCTTTATGACCGCATCAACCTCCGTTGTGTCGAAATGTTTGATCGCGGACTCATTGAGGAAACGCGCGCACTGATGACGCGCTACGGTCAAGACGCCTTCGCCATGCGCTCGCTTGGCTACCGCCAGGCCGCCGAACACCTGAGCGGCGAGTACTCCCCGGTCGAAGCGCTGGCGCGCACCCAGCAGGGTCATCGCAACTACGCCAAGCGACAATTGACCTGGTTCCGCCGCGATCCAGAGATGCACTGGCTTCCCACCTTCGGTTCGCAGGCCTCCGCCCCGGCCACCGAGCTGGTTCGCCATTTCCTTGGCGATTGAAAACGCGAATCCGTCGCAACGTGTATCGTTCTTATAAAGGCGGCACTGCAAGCCAGAGTGCTCTTTAGTGTCTTTTGGGGGGAGCGCGCGTGCCTTACATCTACATCGACAAAGTCCTCAACGAATTGCGCTCTGAATTGCTGTCTGCCATGCACAATGCCATTGATCGCGAGTTGCGCAACGGCAAAGTGGACGTCAAGCGGCTCTATCGCGCTTTCAACCGGGCCGCCGCCGGACAGTGCTCCAATCCTGTCCACATCTCTGACAAGTGCGTGGAGAACTTTCCTGGAACTGTGCGGAAGAAGCGCGAAGTTCCTGACGACCCAAGCTCTTCACGAGTGGCGAAGGAAACGCCCTAGCCCGCACGGAATCAGTCGTGCGCATTTCTGCGCATCCGCAACTGCTCCCTCGTGAGAGAATCTCTGTGCAATGGCAAGCACAAAAAAGAGTTCTCTCAAGAAGCGTCCGAACCATCATCAGGGCCTCACCGAGCAGCAGCGCCTTCGTCGTATCGTCGAGTCCTTCGCGAAGGTAAGCGTTCTGGTGATCGCCGATCTGATCGCCGATGAATTCATCGCCGGTGAAATCGCCCGTGTCTCACGCGAGGCTCCGGTGTTGATTCTCCGTCATCGCGACCGTACCCTTGTCCCCGGCGGCGGAGCCAACGCCATCATGAACCTGGCCGCCCTGGGCGTCACTGCCCTGCCCGTCGGCATGGTGGGCGATGACGAAGCCGGACGCGCGCTGGTGCAGATCTTCCGCAAGAACAAGATCTCGGTCAGCGGCATCTCCCGCCTGAAAGGCCATGTCACCACCACCAAGACTCGCGTGCTCGCTTACCAGGCACACTCGTCGCGGCAGCAGGTTGTGCGCATTGACCGCGAATGCGAAGCCCTGAAGGACACGCATCCTACGCTCGTCGAACTGGTCGCCTCCGCCCGCGAGTACGCGCCCGCCGCCGATGCCGTGCTACTCAGCGACTACGGCTATGGCGCCGTCTCGCCGCGTCTGTTTAACTTCGTTCGCGCCAAGGAGATTCTTGGCGAGACTCCCGTTACTCTGGACAGTCGCTACCGCATGATGGAGTACGAAGGCATCACCGCGGCCACTCCCAACGAAGGTGAGGTGGAGGAGGCTTTGCGCGTAAAGATCGGCGACAATCGCGAGAAACTCGTCGAAGCCGGGAGCAATCTCGTTCACCAGATGAAGCTTGATTCGCTGGTCATCACCCTTGGCGGGGATGGCATGATGGCTTTCGAGAAGAAGAAAGCGCCGCTTCAGATTCCCATCTACGGCTCAAACCAGGTGGTTGACGTGACCGGCGCGGGAGACACCGTGATCGCAGCGTATACCGCCGCTCTTGCAGCCGGAGCCGATCCCATCGACGCTGCCAAATTGGCAAACTACGCGGGCGGCATCGTTGTGATGAAGCGCGGTACCGCTACCGTGAGCCGCGCCGAGTTGTTAGCCGCCTTGGCCGACTAAGTCGAGCAACGATGGCCTACGCAACTCTCGGGTGGCCCACTCAACGCTCCTTTCGTCGAGTGGGGTAGTTGGACCTGATTGGCGTGTTTGAAGCAGTAAGGCGACTTAACAGGAGAATCGCTTTTGGGTCAGATCGTTGAACGCGCAGGATTAGCGAAGCTGGTCGCCGGGTGGCGTGCCGCGGGAGAGTCCGTAACCCTTGCCAACGGCTGCTTCGATCTGCTCCACGTGGGCCACGTGCGTTATTTGCAGGGAGCACGCGCACTCGGCGGAAAGCTCGTGGTGGCCGTCAACTCCGATGCCAGCACGCGCCGCCTGAAGGGTCCGCAGCGTCCAGCCATGCCGGAGCAGGAGCGCGCCGAGATCATCGCCGCCCTCGCTGCGGTGGATGCCGTGGTGATCTTCGACGAGCCTGACGTGCGCGCCCTGATTCGCGAGATCAAGCCCGACATCCAGGTGAAGGGCACCGATTACACTCGCGACACGGTCCCGGAGCGCGACGAGGTTGCCGCCTATGGCGGACGCGTCGAAATTGTGGGCGATCCCAAGGATCATTCCACCACCGAGCTCTTGCGAAAGGTAGGGAAGTAGCAGTGATGGAGTCGTCATCTCCAGATTTCAACTCTCAAGACCGGAGCCTTCAACGGCTCTGTTCCTGTTTGGATCAGCTTTGCGAGTAACGACTGAAAATCCCAAGCTCAATCCGCGCGCGCTCATCGTGCGCCTGGGCGCCATGGGAGACGTATTGCACGCCCTCCCCGCAGTCGCCATGCTGCGCCGTTCACTGCCTGAGGCCCAAATCGGATGGGTCGTCGAGCGCCGCTGGCGTGAGCTTCTCTGTGCTCCCGATACCGAGCTCGCAGGCTCACGCGGCATTGGCCGCCCGCTGGTGGATGAAGTCCACCTCGTGGATACCCGCGCCTGGCGTAAGCACCCTTTTGCCCCGGAAACCCGCCGCGAGTTTCTTGCCGTGCGCCGTGCCATGCAAGCTCGCGAGTATGACGGCGCGCTCGACCTGCAGGGCTCCATCAAGTCCGCCGTGGTCGCAAAGCTCTCCGGCGCCCCTGCTATCTTTGGCTTTCGTGAGCCACGCGAGCGCCTTGCCCGCATCCTTTACGATTCGCTGGTAGACCACCGCGCCCTGCACGTCATTGAGCAGAACGTCGATGTCGTGCAGACCTGGCTGGAGGAGATCGGCCTTTCGCGCGCAACCTCAACCTTGCAACCCGGTGCTGCCCTGCTGCCGCGCGACCGCGCCAGTGAAGCGCGCATCGACGCCTCGCTTCGCTCCCTCGGCCTTGCCAACCTGCCTCTTGCCATCCTCACTCCCGGAGCCGGATGGCCTGCCAAACAGTGGTCGTCCCGCCGTTATGGAAAGCTCGCCTCGCGCCTCGCCGAGCGCGGCCTTCGTTCCATCATCAACTACGGTCCGGGAGAGGAGATTCTCGCCCAGCAGGCTGCGGCGGCCAGCAACGGAGCGGCCGTCCCGGTCTTCAGCTCTCTCAGCGAATTGATGGCCTTGGCCCGCCGCGCGCGACTCTTCGTCGGCGGAGACACTGGGCCCATGCACTTGGCCGCTTTGCTCGGAGTCAAAACCGTGGCGCTCTTCGGTCCCACCGATCCTGCCCGCAACGGCCCTTACTGGGCGGGCACCACCGTCTTGCGCGATGCCGCCAGCGTGACCAGTTACAGCCACAAGCGCACCAGTGATGCCGGCCTCGACAATCTCAGCGTCGAGCGCGTCCTCGATGAAATTGATCTGTTGCTCGACTGATTCCTCCCTACTCTGAAATGCTCTGAGCGCAGTATGCTTGTGATGGAGTCTTTCCGCCGGCGGTCCCAGCTCCGCCGCGCGCAAGTACAGGAGAGAGTCGTCATGGACTACGTCAACCTCGGCAGAACCGGCCTCAAAATCTCCCGCATCGCTCTCGGCTGCATGACCTACGGATCGCCTGAGGCGAGCAACGGCGTCCGCCCCTGGGTCCTCAATGAGGCCGACAGTCAGCCCTTCCTGCGCGAGGCGCTCGACTCTGGCATCAACCTCTTTGACACGGCCAACGTCTACTCCAACGGCGCAAGCGAAGAAGTGGTCGGACGCTTTCTGAAGTCCAACACGCGCCGCGAAGCCGTCGTCATCGCCACCAAGGTTCACGGCGTCATGCGTGACGAGCCCAACGGTCGCGGCCTCTCCCGCAAGGCGATCTTCTTCGAGCTCGAACAGAGCCTGCGCCGCCTGCAGACCGACTACGTTGACATCTACTGGATTCATCGCTGGGATTACGCCACGCCGATTGAAGAGACGCTCGAAGCGCTGCACGACGTAGTCAAGGCCGGCAAGGTGCGCTACATCGGGGCCTCGTCCATGTTTGCCTGGCAGTTGACCAAGGCACTCTATACCGCGCAGCTTCACGGCTGGACGCGCTTCGTCGCCATGCAGAATCACTACAACCTGCTCTATCGCGAAGAAGAGCGCGAGATGCTTCCGCTCTGCCAGTCCGAGGGCATCGCCGTTCTCCCCTGGAGCCCGTTGGCGCGTGGCCGTCTTGCCCGTCCCTGGCAGGCTGAAGCCACCAAGCGCTTTGAAACCGATCAGTTCGGAACCAAGATGTACGCGCAGACCGAAGACGCCGATCACAAGGTCGTGGACCGTGTCGGCCAGCTTGCCGAACAGCGTGGAATCCCTCGCGCGCAGCTTGCCTTGGCCTGGTTGCTCAGCCGTCCGGCGGTCACTGCGCCCATCGTGGGAGCCTCCAAGCCGCACCACCTGAAAGACGCCATCGCGGCGCTTTCCGTGCGCCTCACCACCGAAGAGGTCGCCTTCCTCGAGCAGCCTTACACGCCGCACCCCGTCCTCGGCTTCAGCTAACCCGGAAAGAGAGAGACAAGTGTATAAGGCAAGGGTCACGTTTTGGGGTGATGGTGGGCGATCAAAGCCGCCACACACGGGCTACCATCCTCAGATCAAAATCGGAAGTGTATTTACTTCTTGCATTATTGACGCGGCTCCGGGAACTTCGGTGTTCGCGTTTGATAAAGAGTACGAAGTGAAGTTGCGCCTCATGTCTCCTGAACTGTGCGGAGAACGTCTCCATGTGGGCGATCAGACGCATTTCTTTGAAGGGTCGAAGCAGGTAGCAAGTGGAGTGGTGATAGCCGAACTTGATGAATGCCTTTGACCGCCATGCGCGACGGAGCAGGTCGTGCTGGTTGTGAGCAGATAATCGCCATGTAGCTCACTAACCCCTTCGAGTCCTAGGCGCGGACACACCAACCTGCAACTGCTCTAACCCGGTTTGGCGGTACACTGAAGTTCATCCGTGGAACATTTCACTTATTTTTCCGAGATTGAAGAACATTTCCAGCGCCGAAGAGGAAGCATCCTCATTTGCTCGCCGCTGGATTGGGCGCTCATGGAGCTGTGGAAAGAGGCGGGCATTCCCGTGGAGGCCGTGCTGCGCGGCATCGACGCGGCTTTCGACAAGTATGATCGCCGGGCCAAAAAGACGCGCAAGGTGAACTCGCTCGCCTACTGCCAGCAGGAAGTCCTGGCCGCCGTAGAAGACCTTCAGGAAGCCGCTACCGGATCGAAGCGCGACCCCGGTGCGACCACGATTCCCAATGCGGCACTGGCCGAGTACTTTGAGCGCAACGCCCACCAACTCGACGCCTGCAAGCATCCGTCTGCCGCCGTGCTCGCCCTCACCGCAGCGCAGGCGGCAACCCTGCGTGAGCTGGCCGCAGAGATGAAAGCCAATCCCGTTCCCGCTGATTTGGAAGACCTTGAGCGCCGCATGACCATCGCCGAAGAGAAGCTGTTTGCGGCCCTCTGGAGCAATGCCAGCGACGACGAACTGCTCGAGGCCCGCACCCAGGCCGAGCACGAACTGGCCCCCTATCGCGGCAAAATGTCGGCAGCGCAGATCGACCAATTGCTGCGCCAATACGGCAATAAGCAGCTCCTTGAGCGTCATAATTTGCCGCGTCTGAGCCTGTTTTACCTGTAGGCGTAATTCGGGAATTCCGAATCATCGCTTTCCGCCGCGCCCGCAACCCGATATGCTCATAGAGTGCAGTTCACTATAGAAAAACTTATCTACGGCGGAGATGGCCTTGCGCGCATCCCCGCTACCGGCGACGAACGACGTGGGAAAACCGTCTTCGTGCCTTACGTGCTTCCCGGCGAAGTGGTCGAAGCCAAAGTCATCGAAGAGCGCAAGGGCTACACGCGCGCGGAGCTGGTGGAGGTGCTGGAGCCTTCGGCTGCGCGCATCAAGCCGCCGTGTCCGCACTTCGGAGTTTGTGGCGGATGCCAGTACCAGCACTCCGAATACGCCGCACAACTCAATGACAAGCGGCAGATTCTGCAGGAGACGATTTTGCGCGGCGCCAAGCTGGCGCTGCCGCATATCGAAGTGCATTCCGGCGAGCCTTACGGCTTCCGCAACCGCACGCGAATGAAGATTGCGCTGGAGCCGGAGTTTGCGCTCGGCTACTACCGTCATGGCTCCCATGAGCTGGAGCCAGTACACGAGTGCCCCATCAGCTCTCCGCTCATCAATAAAGCGATTGCCGCAATGTGGGAGCTTGGGCCGGAGATGGCTCCGTATCCTTCGCTGCGCGAGGTGCAGTTCTTCGCCAATCACGATGACTCCGAAATGCTGGTGGAACTGTTCATCCATCACGCCACCACGCCTGTGTTGCTGGCAAAGTTTGCCAAGCTGCTGCGTGAGCACATGCCTCAGATTGTTGGCGTAGCTGTGTTTGCCAGCGGAGCAACGGACGGCGACCTAGAAGACGGAAACATTGAAACCTCCCGCCGCCTGATCCGCGCCGGTGTGCCGCATATTGAAGGCTCGCCGAGCATGATCTACAAGGTGGGCAGCCACGAATACCGGGTTTCGGCTGGTTCGTTCTTCCAGACCAACCGCTTCCTCGCCGCCAAGCTGGTGGAGCTGGTCACCAAGGGCCGCAGCGGCAAGGCCGCTCTCGACCTCTTCGCCGGAGTGGGCTTGTTCACCTTGCCCATGTCGCGGAACTTTGAGCGCATCACCTCGATTGAGTTCGCACAGAATTCGTTTGACGACCTCGCAGCCAACGCCGCAGTGCCGCATATTCAGGCCGTGCACAGCACCACCGAAGATTACGTGAACGCCGCGCGCGGACGCTGGGATTTTGCGATTGTCGATCCGCCGCGTGCCGGATTGGGCGAGCGCGTCTCGAAGGCTCTGGCAGGATTGTCAATTCCGCGCATTACCTACGTTTCCTGCGACCCGGCAACCTTGTCGCGCGATCTGGTAACGCTGCTGGCCGCGGGCTATAACGTCGAAGAGGCGCACCTCGTCGATCTCTTTCCGCAAACGTATCACATGGAAACGGTTCTCCAGCTGGCAAGATAAACGAAGGAGCAGGGCAGACAAATGTACGCACTCATCCTGGTTCGCTACCGGCTTCCTATGGAGGAAGTCGCCAAGGTCACCGACGAGCACCGCACTTACCTCCGCGAGTTGAAAGCCAAGGGAATTATGATTGCCTCCGGTCCGATGGATCCGCGAACGGGTGGAGCGATCCTGGTGCGTGTTCCCGATGAAAATGTGCAGCAGAGCCTCACCGCGCTGCGCGATGGTGATCCGTTCTTCAAAAAGAACGTCGCCAACTACGAGCTCATTCCATGGGCTCCCGTGATTGGCAAAGAAGACTTGGACAAGCTGTAGCGATCATCGCAAGTTTATAGTTTCAGTAAAATCTTGAATGCTCCGCCTTCGCGCCAAACGAAGGCGGAGCGCCACACGCAGGAACCGTTCAGTAGTGGTGCCGCCTCCCATGACTGATGTGTCCGCCAACCCGGAAGGCGTCATCCGCCGACGTCCACCCGCCGCCCCACTCTTTGCTGCCACGGTGTTCTTTACCAGCGGCATTCTTCTGCAGAACTACACCTACAAACCAGCTGGACTCTACTTCGATTGCACGATGGTGCTCGCGCTGTGCTCGCTGCTGTCGTTGCGCTTTGTCAAAGGACGCCGTCGCGCCTTACTGGCGTACGTCAGCGCGGTGTTGGCATTTCTTCCCGCAGGAGCCTTGTGCACCGCGGCCCGGCAGGCGCGTGCGCTCCCGTCGGCGACCGTGCTCGACTATGCTGGCGGCGAAGAAGTCACGCTGACCGGGTATGTGGCCCGCTCAGGTTCCCTGCGCGGAGGTCGTGACTTGCACGAGTCGCTCGACTTCGCCGTCGAACAGGCACAGCGCGAAGGCGAGAGTGCGCGCGCGGTGACCGGATGCGTGCGGCTCAACCTCTATGTGCCAAACTCCGGCCGCGGCTTTTCGTGGGAAACGGAAGAAGACAGCATAGAGGAAACGATTGTGCCTCCGGTGTTCGACTACGGGCAGCGCTTACGCCTGCAGGCCAAGTTGCGGCCTCCCGTGAACTTCCGCAATCCGGGCAACATGGACTACGTCGCGTGGCTGCGCGGGCAGGGTGTGGCGGCCTTGGGTTCCGCAAAATCGACAAATGTGGATATATTGCCCGGGCTTGGCGGCAGCCGCTTGGAGCGTGCGCGCTGGCGAGTCCGCCGAAGCGTGCTACAGCGCATGGAGCGCCTCTGGCCTGCGCCCTATGCAGGACTCTTCCAAGCCATGGTTCTCGGCGAGCGCGGCCTGGTCTCACGCGAGCGCCGTCTGGAGTTCCAACGCAGCGGGACGTTTCATCTGCTGGTAGTCAGCGGAATGAACGTGGCAGTCTTTGCCGTCTTCCTGCTGTGGCTGATGCGCTGGGTACGGCTGCCCGCCGAGTATGCAATGGTCGCAGCAATCGTGTTGACCTGCGGATACGCATGGTTGACCGAGCTGGGCACGCCCATCCTGCGCTCTGTGCTGATGATTGTTGCCTATCAGATTGCTGCGCTGCTGAATCGTGATCGCGCTCCGCTGAACACAGTCTCGCTGGCCGGACTGGCGCTGTTGGCCTGGAATCACGAAGCGCTCTTCGATCCGAGTTTTCAGCTCACGTTTCTGGCGGTGCTGACCATCGCCGGAATCGGCGTGCCACTGTTTGCGCGCACTACTGGCCCCTTGCGCGAAGCCCTCGACGATGTGGCAAACGTATCCCGCGACCTCACGTTGCGTCCGAAGCAGGCGCAGTTCCGCCTCGACATTAGGATGATTGCGTCGCGCTTGGGACTGCTGATCGGCAAGCGCCTGGCTGCGTGGCTCGTGCCAACGGCGACCTATGCGGCAGTGGCCCTCGCCGAGCTAGCGCTACTTTCCGCGCTGATGCAGGTCGCCATCACCTTGCCCACGATCTGGTACTTCCACCGCGTCAACGCGCACGCCGTCTGGGCGAACATGGCAGTCCTCCCGCTGACTGCCGTGCTGATGCCTACTTCAATGCTTGCGGTCGGCATGTCTTATCTCGCAGGCTGGATCGCCGCGCCGTTTACGTTTGCTGCGCGCATCGCGTTGCAGGCCATTCTACTGACGGTGCACTGGTCCGGTGGTATCCAACGGCCTGATCTTCGCGTGGCGATGCCCGCTCTGTGGCTGGTAGCTACATTTGCCGCGGTCTACGTGTTGGCACTTCTTCTGGCGCGCCGGCATCGTGTGCTCGCCGCGGTCTCACTTGTGGCGCTGGCCGTGGCTGCCTTCGCCGTGTACCGGCATCCGCGGCCCTTCGAGTTCCGCCCCCACGAGTTGGAGATCACCGCCATCGACATTGGCCAGGGAGACTCGTTTCTGCTGGTGACGCCCAACGGACACACCTTGTTGCTCGATTCCGGCGGCCTGCTCGGAATGAGCCACAGCGAACTCGACATCGGCGAAGACGTGGTGTCGCCTTACCTGTGGCAGCGCGGAGTCACCCGCCTGGATGCCGTCGCTTTCAGCCATAGCCACTCCGACCACATGGGCGGAATGACCGCCATTCTGCGCAACTTTCATCCGCATGAAATGTGGTACGCCGTGAACTATCCATCGCACGAGGTCACGGCCCTTTTGGAGAGTGCCGACCGCTTGCAGGTGCGCCGTGTGGAACGGCACGAGGGCGAGAGTTTCACCTTCGACGGCGTGAAGTTCGAGGTCCTCTCGCCGCCCGCAGATTGGGAATTAAAGCCGCGCGGCCAGGACGATGCTTCCATGGTCCTGCGCGTGTCATATGCCGGGCACACCGCGCTGCTCGTAGGAGACATTCACAAGAAGGTGGAGAAGATACTGGTAGAGGACGCTGAGGAGCGCCATCATTCACTGCACGTGGATCTGCTGAAAGTAGCGCACCACGGCTCCAACAGCTCAACTTGCGATGACTTCCTTGACGCCGTGCATCCCGACTACGCTGTCATTTCCTCTGGCGTGCGCAACCCGTTTCGGCATCCGCGACCAGAGGTGATCGAGCGACTCGCAGAACACCGGGCCAGAACATATCGCACCGATATGCTGGGCCCGGTGACGTTCTACGTGGACGCCACCGGCGTGCATCCATCGGTGGAGCGCTGAATCGGGGTCTCGCGAAAGCTACTTGTCTAACTGCTCCTGTTTCTCTTTGAGTTCCTGCATGGCCTTGTCCATCTGCTTCTTGAACTCGCCGCTCTGCAATTGTTTCTGCAGCTTTTCCATCTGCTGTTTTAACTCACCACTAGCAAACTGCTTTTGCATCTCCGCCATTTGCTTCTGGAGTTCGCCGCTGCGCAACTGTTTCTCCACCTCGGCCATCTGTTTTTGAAACTCGGCGTTATGGGCCAAGTCCGGAACCTGTATCTGCCGCTTGAACTCGTCGCTCTGCAATCGAGCCTGCAGCTCGGCCATCCGTTTGTTGAGTTCTTCGTTGCGCGCCGCCAGCTGCGAGGTTCTGCGCGCGAACTCCACCTGCCTCTTGAACTCATCGCTCTGCAAACGGCTTTGCAACTCCGCCATACGCTTGTTGAGATTCTCGCTGCGGGCCGCGAACTCCGAAGCATGGCGAGTGGCGTCTTCGATCTGACGCTTGAACTCCGGACTGTCGATCGCCATTTTGGCTTCGTCCAACTGCTTGACTGCGTCTGCCATTTGCTGGTCAATTCGCGCCTGGGCTTCTGGAGTAAGTACGTAGCCATCGCCGTTGGCAACCACAATCGGCTCAGCATTCTTGCCGGATGAACGATGAGATTTGTGCAGCTCGGCTGCGGATGGTTTTTCTGGAGCGATCTGTGGCGCAACCTGCGGCGTCGCCGGAGCGACTTGTGCCTGTTGCGGCGGAAGCGCTTCGTTCGATTGCGCCATGACCGGGGTAAGGTGGATGACGGCTGAGATGACTATGGCCGCCGCCACCGCCGTGGCTCCGCCTGCAACGCGAGCCAACCGTTCCCGCAAACTCACCACGCTCTTTCTTTCCATCAGCTGCATGACGCGTTCCTCCAGGGTGTTCTTGCTGAACAATCCAACCGCTTGTGTGTCGACCAATGTCTGTGCGCGCAGAACGGTATGCGCCAGGGCTACCAGGCATTTCGCGTAATAAAGCTCAGAGTGCATTTCGCGCGCGGCGATGGCATCGCAAATCATCTCCCGCGTATGCCGAATGCGCAGTTGCATGAAGTGCGTGACCGGATGCCAGGAAACCGGAAGCGCCACGAACTGGCAGATCAGGTTCATCAGGTAGTCATGGCGGCGGAGGTGTGCCAGCTCATGGCAGAACGCCGCTTTGATCTGGTCCTCGGTGTTCCGCCCAAAGTCCATGGGCAGCAGTAGAACGGGAGAGAGCACTCCGACGAGAACGGGTGAGGAGATCGCGCTCGATTCACGAACCTGCGGCAGTTCTACGCCCAGGCGTTCTCCTGAGTTGCGCAGAGTTTCGAGTTGCGGCAAAGCGAGCGTGATAGGCTGCGCCTCTCGCACAATCTGCTGGGCCGCGCGCCAGTTCAACGCAATGCGGATCAACCCAAAAGCCACAAGAGCCATGAAGAGTCCGGCAATGCAGTGTGCAACCACCGGCGTCAGATGCACGTTCTGTTCGCGAGTCGGAAACTTCCACGGGGCAGCAACCGGGGCCTGATCGCTCATCGCACTATAAGTCGGCGAGAGATCATTCTCCCCTGCAACGGCAGGCTCCGCAGCAAGCGGCACAGTGAGTTGCAGGTTCACGCCAGCGTACGGTTCACTAGGCCGGCTCGTGCGGTGGATGCCCCTCAGCGGCAACAGCACGGCCATCACCAGCACAGCCAACCAGACAGCGTGATGCACCAGTGGTTCTGCCTTGAGCGCCCGCAGCAGCAACCACGCACCTGCCGCCAGCAGCGGAAGCTGCCAGAGCGCGTTCAAGATGTACTCAATCCATGCCTGTTCCATGGCTACTCCTTTCCGGCTGCCTCGCCCTCGGCGGAGGCCAGCTTTTGCGCCACTCGCTCCAACTCTTCCACGCTGATCTGCCGTGCTTCTACCATGGCCATCAGCAGCGCCTCAGGAGAGCCACCGAACATGCGCTTCACCAGGTCACCCACTGCGCTGCCGGCCGCACGTTCGCGGCTCACCGACGGCTGGTACCGGAAGGCCCGGCCCTCCTGCACCCGTTTTACCTTGCTCTTGCGCAGCAGCACGTTGAGCATCGTCTGCACCGTGGTGTAGGCCAGCTCGGAACTCAGTCGCGCTTGCACCTCGGATACCGTGGACGGCCCCGCCTCCCACAGCACCTGCATGATCTTGAGCTCGAGCGGCGTGAGGGTTACATTCGGTTTGGATGGTTTGGTCAAAGCTCATCTCCTAAGTCTTTCGTAGATTAGTCGCGAGGTTGAAAACTTGTCAACTAAACTCTTAGGAGATGTACGAAAAACATTCCGATTTGGAAGGTCAAATATCTCTGAATCTGTTTCGCTGAAGCTGTAACCGTGGGTGCCCCACCTTCGACGCGTGCCTTTTGCGCGGCTAAGGCGGGTGAGTAGAGCACAGCATCCATCCATCGCTCCAGGTTAGGGGTTGGACCGCATGGTAAAGGCGCGCCGCGGTGGGCGCGCCTTGAAAACCGCATCGCGGAAAATCAGCCCTGTGCTTCGGCCTCGGTGAGTCCCTTGTCTTTGTACTCGGCAAGCACAGCGCGGGCCTCTGCAACCTGATCTTCGCGAACCCGCAAAGCCATGCCTCCCACGCCGGGCAAAACGTCTTGCGGAGCATCGAAATTCGTCAGCAGAACCTCGATTCCGGCAGACTCCAGCAGGCTTTGCACAACCATTGCCTCGGATTCCTGCTCGCTTTCAAACACCACTACCAACGATTCGTTCGGTTCTTCTCGCAATGATTCCGTCATAGGGCCTCCTTACGGTTCGATGCCGACTGATGAGCGTAGTACCACCCGGCCTTTCGGTCAATCTGCATAAAGGTCAGAATCAGGCTGCGTCCGCGAATTTATTTCTCCCTCCGGCCAGGCCATTTCGTCATCGAATGAGCAAAGCGTTCGGGTGAGGAGGATTTGCATGGATCAGGAGCAAGCAGGGACCGTCAACTCTGGAGAACCGCTCGATGAAGGGCGCCTTCTTCGGCGCCTCCAAATCATGATGGATCTGGTGATGCAGGTGATCGCGCAAGACCCCAAGCTCACCTTCGACGAGGCATCGCAGATGGTTGCGGACTCCAGAACGGCGGCCCTGGCCATGTTTCCCGGCAAGGAGCTTGCCTACGACCTGATCTACCGGCCGCGTTTTCAGCGGCTCATGCGTGAGCGCTTCCGGCTTCAGTGAGAGCAGCCGGGCTCATGTGTCTTGTTGTCAGAATTACTTTTCCAGCTGGGTAAGGCGTAGCGTCATGGTTCCCCAGAACAGGCGGGAGCGCATCTGCACCGGGAGGTGCGCCGCGTCGTCGGTGAACCAGATCCAGATCTTGCCGCGCCCTTTCAGCGGCCCTGCATCCGAGTACACCGCAGTGCGAACCGTGTGGAACAGACCCGCGTCGGTTTTCACGTCCTCGCGCCCTTCCACATACACCGTGGCGTCAAAGGTCCTGCCGCCGTCATTGACGGGGATGAGGTATGACAGTCCCGGCTCCAGGCGCTGTGCGCCAATGTAGTAGATGCCGGAGAGCACATCTGTCACGCAGGCTGGCGAGTCGGTTTCCTGGTGCTTGGTTTCGCCGCTGCGCAGGTTGCGCTCGTCCAGCACGCTCTTGCCGCGGGCGGAATCGAACGTCAGAACCGTTTCGCGCTTGTGCATTCCTTCTTCCGAATGCTTCAAGATGCGCTGCGAGCAGAAAGTGCGGCGGTCGAAGTAGGATTCCAGCCGATCCTGCACGCGGTAAAGCAGGGCCACGGCGCCCGATGCTTCCGCCGTACCGATCACGTGTTCGATATCGCCGTTCTGCTCAATCCGCAGCGTTCCCGAGCCGGCTTTCCAAAGCCGCCACTCCGCGTCGTAGTGGAGAACCTGTCCATTCGTCATGTGACGATTCTCTGTTGGCGGCAGGATGGAAGCCTTCGGCTGAGCCGAGATGGTGGCCTGCTGGGCCGCGATGGGCGCTAGCGAGGTCACGAGCACAGTCACGGTCAAGGCCAGGAATTGCCTGAGGGTTCGCATCCGGTTAATGGGCCATCCAAATCTTCTGGTTTGCAAAATGTGTTGCCAGCTTGGCAGCAAGTGCGGCAATCACCGCCAGCGTTCCAATCAGGGCATTGTATTCACGATGTTTCAGATAGAGCTCTCGGGAGAAACTTGAAGCGCCTTCGCTTCCGGCCTGCAGGCGGGGCAGCAGGCGAGGCACTCGCGAGCAGTACTCTGCATAACCGGAAAAATGTGCATTAAGAAACTGCTCCTCGCCTCGAATCACCGGAATGTAGATCACGGCGAACATCACGATCAGGGCTGCCGCAATCTCCCAGCGCAGGGCAGCCAAGGCGAACCCCATGGCAATTACGATTGAGCCGAAGTACAAAGGGTTGCGTGTGTAGGCATAGGGACCGGTCGTCGCAAGTTGCTCATTTTTCTTTACATGGCCGCTTGAGACGGCGCGAATCCACACTCCGCACAGGGCAATCACGGATCCCGCGGCAAGCGACCACCACTCCGGCTGGGCGCGCCAAAGAAAGAAAGCCGCAAACACAAATCCAAGCGGCACACGGATTCTCTTGGCTACACGTCCCCAGTCCATACACAACCTTTTATGCAGTGATGCCTTTATTCTACGGCATCGCAGCAGAAGCAGTCAGGCCATGACTGTGCCGGGATTCCTCAATTGTGCCTGTTTGCTGTTATCCAGCTTGGAACCTGCTCTCACTTGCGGCGGTTATGAAGGTTCCGCTCCCAGATGATCCTCAGCCCGGTCAGCGTCAGCACCTCATCAATCTCGGAGAGATACCTCGACCCGCTGGCGATGAATCCTGCCATGGTTCCCGTGGCGATCACTCGCGCCGGACCCAGTTCGCCCAGCATTCGCTCCAGAATCCCGTCCACCAGTCCCACGTAGCCGTGGAAGAGTCCCGACTGCAGCGAGTGCACCGTGTTGCTGCCAATCACGTGCGGAGGCCTTTTGATGTCCACCCGTGGCAGCCGCGCCGTCTTCGCAAACAACGCCTCCGCCGAAATGCCAATTCCCGGAGCGATCACCCCGCCCAGGTACTCGCCCTTGGCGGAAACCGCGTCGAACGTGGTCGCCGTCCCGAAATCCACCACGATGCAGCTCTGTCCGTGCCTCTCGTAGGCAGCCACCGCGTTCACAATGCGGTCGGCTCCAACCTCGGCAGGATTGTCGTAGTGCACCGGCATTCCCGTCTTGATTCCCGGCTCAATGAATAGAGCCTTGATCCCGAAGTAGCGCTCGCACATCTGCCGCACCAGCGACTCCAGCGGCGGCACCACCGAAGCCACAATGATTCCCTTTACCGCCTGTGGCTCCAGCCCGCGCATGGCAAACAATTGCCGCATCAGCACGCCGTATTCATCAATGGTCTGTTGTTGCAGGGTAGAAATGCGCCAGTGCGCCGTCAGCTCCGGTGAAGCCGTGCCGTCCTCGCGCATGGGAAACAACCCCAGCTCCGTCTCCGTATTGCCAATATCAAGAACCAGCAGCATAGCGAACCATCATAGTACAGAGAGTGCAGTTGACCTCAAGGAGTATCTTGCACTTGGCAAATCGCCGATGAGTAGCAGGAAACTAGACGACACTTGTCACAGCGGAAATCAAAGAAATCGTGCCATCGAGTTGCCAGCCGCCACTCTCCTCCACAACCGGGGCATCTGCGCTCTTTTTCCCGCTTCACACTCCGTCCATAGTAGCGATGTAAGTAGTAGTACGCGGCTTTCCCTGTTCCCTGCTCGTAATGGGTACAGATTCTAAGCCCTTGCTGTGAGAGACCGCTCGTCAGCATAGACATTTGCCGGTAACCGAATCGCTCACCCGCTCCGGAGTTCATAAAAAGCGAGTCACAAGCCTTGTAATCGTCTGCCCACGTAATGGCTTCGGAGTGTTCCCCACTCTTGAAGCGCGGCAGTCGGTAGAGTGGAACAGAATGAAAGCAGCCGCCGCATCGAACTGGCGATTGAATGCGAAGGTAGGTTGTAAACAGAATGAGAGAAGGCGGCTCACTGCACGTGCAGCCTTCTCCCTCTGAAGGATCGCAACCGATCTCAATCAGTTCGGGGAAGGAAAGATGAACTGAGTGCAATCCTTCCAATCGCTTGTGTACCCATTCGCCGGTGAGCTTAGGATCAAATGCGTCGTGTGCTGGAATAAAGGCATAGCACTCAAATCGCTGCTCGCGCGCTATCGTCATAAGTTCTCCGCCAAGAATGTGCCCGTCGAGTCGATACGAGCCGAGAAGAAGGTCAAATGCCTCGGCCTGCGCATCAGCGTCAAACACCTGCTCCCTGTGCACGACAATCTTGTAAATGAGCATTGCTAATTCTCCGAAATTTGGAGCGACTCTCTACCGCACTCCCGCCGCTTCCAGCATCCCGCCGAACCGCGCGTTCGCGTTCTCCAACTCAATCCTTAGCTCCGGAGCCACAATCGGCGCGAGCTTCTCCGCGTCGATCTTCACCAGATCCTTTTCCGTCGTGAGAAATCCGTTGGCCTCATGAAGCTTCGCCAGCCGCTGCAGCAGAGCCATATCGCGAGCCTTGTACTTGTGATGGTCGCCGAAGGAGAACGTTCCCACCGGATAGATCCCAATGTCAGCCAGCGCCTGCCAGAACTGCTTCGGCCGCGCCAGTCCGCAAAACGCCAGTGGCCGCGTCGGCGCCGGAGCGGGCAGTACCAGCCGCCTCCGGATGTGCCACACGTTCGGCTCCGTCAGCAGGGCCGCCAAATCCTCGGGAGCCACCACGGCGCTCGCCCGTCCCAGCGAGCTCAGCGGCTCGCGCAGCCTTCCAAACGGCAGCAGCCGCCCGCCCAGGTCGCCCGCGCCCAGCAGCACAATGTCAAAGTCGCGATGCAGCCGCCTGTGCTGAAATCCGTCATCCAGAATATGCAGCCGCGCCGGGTGCTCGCTCTTCGCCGCAAACTCCTCCGCCGCCAGCCCCGCCGCATAGCGATCCTCGCCCACAAACACCGGAACCCCCAGCGAGCGCGCCAGCAGCAGTGGCTCATCTCCATACAGCGCGGCCGTTCCCGCGGAGTCCACCTGCAACACGCCCCGCGACTCCCGCCCGTACCCGCGGCTCAAAATGTCAAAGGCAATTCCCTGCGACTTCAGCCAGCGTCCCAGCGTCTGCACAAACGGAGTCTTGCCGCTCCCGCCTACGCTCAGGTTCCCCACGCTGATCACCGGCAGCTTCAGCTTGCAGACCTCCGCGCGCCCACGGTCGTAGCGCGCATTGCGAGCCCGCACCATCTGCCCGAACAGCCATGTGAGCGGGTCGCCAATCATGCGCGCTCCCTTTTCACCAGCTCCATCAGCCGAGCCACCGAGCGCGCCGTTGCTCCACGCTGCATGGCCAGCACCTGCTGCGCCCGAGCCCCCAGCGCCTCACGCTCCTTGGTCTCGCGCAGCAAAAGCAAGAACGTAATACCAAGATTTTTCGTCGTGCACCGCACCACCGCCCGCTCGGCCTCAAAGCAGCTCATAATGTCGCGAAAGTTCTCCGTGTGCGGCCCGGTCAGAATCGCGCGCGCAAAAAACGCTGGCTCCAGAATGTTGTGTCCACCGCGCGGCACCATCGAACCGCCCACAAACGCAATGTTCGAATACCGATAGATCGCCGCCAGTTCGCCCAGCGAATCCAGCAGCACCACCGCACCGCGCAGATCCAGCTCAGCGATGTTGCCGGCAGAGCGCCGCACAAAGCGAATGTGCCTCCGCTGCAACACTCCAGCTACTTCCTCAAAGCGTTCCTTGTGCCGAGGCGCAAGCACCAGCGAAGCCGCCGGATACTCCATCAGGACCATCTTGAACGCGTGCAGCACGTACTCTTCTTCGCCGTCCACCGTGCTGCCCGCCACCAGGATCGGCGCGCCCGAGCTTCTCAACTGCTCGCCCAGCTGCGTCACCGCCGCAGTCTCCACCGGAGGCGCAGCATCGAACTTCACGTTGCCCGCGACCTCCACGCGCTCCGCCCGCGCGCCCACTGCGCGCAGCCGCTCGGCATCCTGCTCGCTCTGAGCCAGAAAGAGTTCCACCGGCTCCAGCACCTTCGTCAGCAGTCCGCGAAACTTCAAGTACTTCGGATACGACCTGTCGCTGATCCGCGCATTCACCACCGCCAGCCGCGCTCCACTTGCCCGCGTCAGCCGCAAAAAGTTCGGCCAGAACTCGGTCTCCGCCAGCACAACCAGCTCCGGACGCAGCGCCTGCAAATAAGGCTTGATGCACAGCCCAAAATCCAGCGGGAAGTAAAACACATTCTCCGCGCCAAACTTCTGCCGCGCCAGCTTCTGTCCCGTATGCGTCGTAGTGGAAACCACCACGCGGTAGCCCTGCCCTCGCAAGGCCGCCACCAGCGGAGCAATCGCCAATGCTTCTCCCACGCTCACCGCATGGATCCACGTAATTGGCAGTTTCGCCGCCGCATCATCCGCCTGTAGCCGAATCCGCGCCGGAACCCTCCCCAGCCGTTCCAGCAGTCCTGCACGATATTTCCCCAGCCGCAGCATCTGCACCACCCACCAGGGCAGCGAGATCACCAGCAGCAGAGCCAGCGTCACACTATAAAGAAAGTACACGCCAGCCATTGTAGAGGAGCGCACCGCAAAACACCGCCTCCACCTTTTCGGATTCCGCGCATATCATCTCTGGACATTCGCCGCGCCGCCGCTTTTCCTCTCCAACTCTGCCCCGCTTCCCGCCTATAATTTCCGCCATGAAGCGAATCGCTCCGCTTGCCATCGTTCTCTTCGCGCTCGTCCTCGCCGCCTTCGCCAGGGACTTCGTCATGCCCCGCCTCGTTCCGGCCACCACCATGGCATCCCACGATACGCACCCGCAGGGGAAGATCACTCTTGGCGCCGACCCTTATGACACGCCCTCCAAGGCTTCGCTCTTCCACCCCAAGCTGCTCGAGCACTCCGTCCTGCCCATCCTCATCGTCTTTACCAATGATGGCGACGAGCCCGTCGTCCTGCGCAATGTCCACTTCGAACTCATCACCCGAGACCGCGCCAAGGCCTCGGCTTATTCGCTCGACGATCTTCGCCGCGCCCTCACCTCCATCAGCGCCCCGCGCTCCCGCACCCAAGACCAGATTCCGCTCCCTCTTCCGGGCCGCAACAAGGCCCACGGCGGACTCTCGCAGAATGATCGCGACGAACTCGACCACGCCGCCTTCGCCGCCTACGCCGTCGAGCCCCACGCCTCGCAGCAGGGCTTCCTCTTCTTTGATACCGGAGACCTCGACAACCCCGCCCAGGGCGCGCGCCTCATCGTCACCGGAGTCAATGATGCCCACGGACACGAGCTCATGTACTTCGAAGTCCCGCTCGGCAAGCAGTAGGGCGGATTCCGAAACCGCTACTTTTTGGGCAAGAGCTTACATTTTGGACAGGAAAATTCTGGCATGGATCCGAGCGACAGGAGCAATGGTTATGAAGAAGTCGCCGATCTCTTCATGTCCGAGAGAGACTCTCTAACAGGTGTTTCAACTGTTCGCCAATGGAGCCGGACATTGGTGCGCGGTTCCTCAATTCTTGACCTCGGTTGCGGGCATGGTGTGCCCATATCACAAGCTCTGATAGAAGACGGCTTCAGAGTCTATGGCGTGGACGCTTCGGCAACCTTGATGGACTCGTTCCGCAAGCGCTTTCCTGACGCTCACGCAGAATGTTCGGCCATTGAGGATTCAGCATTCTTCCGGCGAACGTTTGATGCCATTGTCGCAGTGGGTCTGATGTTCTTGCTCCGCCCTGATATTCAACGCCAGCTTGTCTGCAAGGTGAAACAAGCATTGAATCGCAACGGCCAGTTTCTCTTCTCATCGCCCAAAGAGAAGTGCATCTGGCAGGACATTCTGACCCAACGGGAGTCCGTCTCTTTGGGTGCGCAGTGCTACCGCGAGGTCTTGCAAGCTGAGGGTCTCATTCTCGTCGGGGAGATGTCAGATGAAGGGAATAATCACTACTACGCGGTCCGTAAACCCTGAGGCACCCTAGAAATCTCATAAAGGCGAGCACCGCCTCGCGTAAGCTTATGCAAACAAGCCCCTAAGAAAAACTCGTCAACTTCACGCAAAATTCATTTGACATATAACGGATTGCAATATTAATATCGCAATCCGTTATATGAAACTCGGAGAAAAACTTCGCTACCTCCGCCTCATGGAAGGCACCCTACGCGGCCTTGGCCGGGAGATGACCCAGCAGGAGACCTCGCGCGCCATCCAGGCCGAAGCCGGCAAGGCTCTCAGCCAGAGCTACCTCTCGCAACTGGAGAGCGGCCTGCGTCCGCACCTCACCAACTCCACCCGTATGTTGCTGGCCAAGTTTTTCAAGGTGCATCCCGGCTACCTGGTGGACGATCCCGAGGGCTACCACACCGAGCTGGTCAGCGACGCCCGCGTGCTCGAAGACACGCTCGACCTCTGGCTCATCGGCGGTGCCGAGCGATTCCGGCGCGACGCTCCCGTGGCCCACGCCCTGCTCGAGGTTGCCAAGCACGACGACTCCCGGCGTTGCATCGTCCTGCTCGGCGCAATTCTGGAAACACCCAGCCTGGTCGAGCGCTTGATGGAGGTCCTCAAGCCGGAAGCAGCGCTTGCCCCCAACAAGGAGCGCGAGTTGCAGCGGAAAGGTAGAACGCACCGTGACGATCTCTGATCTTTACCTGACCTGTTTTCTGGTCGGCTTTGGCCTCAGCGCGCTTTCGGTGCTGCTCGGTGGAGTGCACGTGCACGTCCACCTGCCCTTCCATTTCCACCTCGGACACGTGGGCATGAGTCACGTGGGCCACGCCCCTCACGGAGCAGGTGGCGGAATGGGTGACGGCCGTTTGCCGGCCGTGAATCTCGGCACGGTTACCGCGTTCCTCGCATGGTTCGGCGGCCTCGGATTTCTTTTGACGCGGCACTCGCACCTCTATGCCCTGGCCGCGTTGTTGATTTCCATTGCTGGCGGTTTTGTCGGAGCCACGCTGATCTTCCTCCTGGTCACGCGAGTCCTCATGCACTTTGAAGGACCGATGGACCCGGGCGATTACGAAATGATTGGCGTGCTTGGAAGAGTAAGTTCGCAGTTGCGTGCAGGCGGTACCGGAGAGGTCATTTTCTCTCGCCAGGGCTCGCGCTGTTCCACTGCGGCAAGAAGTGAAGATGGCAGCGAGATTGGCAAAGACGTGGAAGTCGTAGTAACTCGCTATGAGCGCGGCATCGCCTATGTGCGGCGCTGGGACGAACTGGCAGCTTCTTCCGGAATCGACGCCAGTTCATTACAGCGGTAAGCATTCAACCTGTCTGTGCCTGAGGAGGCAATATGGGATTTCAAGTCCCGACCGATGTGCTGGTATTTGCTGTGTTATGCGTTCTTGTAATCGTCTTTGGCTTCGCTGCCTTTGCCAAGCTCTATCGCAAGGCCGGCCCGCATGAGGCGCTGGTTGTGTACGGCTTCCGCGGTATGCGCATCATCAAGGGAAAAGGCACGGTCATCATTCCCATGATCGAAAACGCCCGCGAGCTTTCGCTTGAACTCATGTCGTTCGACGTGGCTCCCAAGCAGGACCTCTACACCAAGCAAGGCGTAGCCGTCACCGTGGAGGCCGTCGCCCAGATCAAGGTGAAGTCGGACACAGAGTCCATCATGACCGCATCCGAGCAGTTCCTCACCAAGGGACCGGTGGAGCGCGAAGGCCTGATCCGTCTCGTCATGGAAGGCCACTTGCGCGGCATCATCGGTCAGTTGACGGTGGAAGAAATCGTCAAGCAGCCCGAGATGGTCAGCGACCGCATGCGCTCCACCTGCGCCGAAGACATGAACAAGATGGGCCTCGAAGTCATCTCGTTCACCATCAAGGAAGTGCGCGACCAGAACGAGTACATCACCAACATGGGACGCCCTGACATTGCCCGCATCAAGCGCGATGCCGACGTCGCCACCGCTGAAGCCGAGCGCGACACGGCCATGCGTCGCGCTATCGCCACCCGCGAAGCCGCCGTTGCCAAGGCGCAGGCCGATCAGGAACGCGTGCTGGCCGAAACACTCTCGCTGGCCAAGCAGAGTGAGGCGCAGCGCGACCTCGAAGTGAAGAAGGCCGAGTACGCCGAAATGGTGAAGAAGCAGCAGGCCACGGCAGACAAGGCTTACGAGATCCAGACCAACATCATGCAGCAGCAGTTGGTAGTGGAGTCCGTCAAGGTGCAACAGGCCGAGCGCGAGCAGCAGGTCCTGGTGCAGGAGGCGGAAATCAATCGCCGCGAGAAGGAACTGATCGCAACCGTTTTGAAGCCCGCCGAAGTCGAGCGTCAGCGCATTGAAACTCTCGCTGGCGCAGAAAAGCAGCGCCTCACCCTTGAAGCCGAAGGCAAAGCTGCCAGCACGCGCAATCAGGGTGAAGCCGAGGCCGAGATCATCTTCAAGAAGGGTGAAGCCGAAGCCAAGGCCATGAACGTGAAGGCCGAAGCCTTCCAGGAGTACAACCAGGCCGCGGTCATCGACAAACTGATCTCCGGCATGCCGGAAATCGTTCGCGCCCTCGCTGCTCCTCTCGCGCAGGTGGATCGCATCACCATCGTCTCCACCGGCGACGGACACGCAGCGGGAGTCAACAAGATCACCGGAGACATTGCGCAGATGGCCGCGCAGGTTCCGGCGCTCTTCGAAGCTCTCAGCGGGATGAACGTGCAGGAGTTGATGTCGAAGGTGCGGACCATTGGCGACAAGGCGCCGAAGCCCGGCAACGGCGACGGCTCCCAGGCGCAGAGTGCAGGGAAGTAATCGGAACACGGAGGGCGCAGCTCATCGCGCCCTCTTCTCGCCATCTCATGACGAGGTAGCAGTACAGAAAAGGAGTACCGTATGGCACTGTTGGAGCGCGTAGCAACGTTAATTCGGGCCAATCTCAACGAGCTCGTCGATCGCGCTGAGAACCCGGAGAAGATGATCAAGCAGGTCATCCTCGACATGCAGAACCAGTACATGCAGGTGAAAACCCAGGTGGCAATTGCCCTGGCAGATCTTCACCTGCTGGAAAAGAAGCAGCAGGAAAACAGTGGGCGCGAACAGGAGTGGATGAACAAGGCGCAGCTTGCCGTCAGCAAGGGAGACGATCAACTGGCCCGCGCCGGATTGGATCGTGCCATGAGCTACAAACAAATGGCCGCGAATTTCGTCGAACAGATCGAAGATCAAAAAGCGCAGGTCGAAGTGCTGAAGGATGCTCTCAACGCACTCTCCCGTAAGATTCAGGAAGTCGAGGGGCAGGCCGAAGTGCTCATCGCGCAGCATCGCCGCACCAAGGCCGTGGGCCGCGCCGCAGAGGCTCATCAGAACGCGTCTTCCATCGACAAGGTGGGAGCCTTTCAGCGCATGAGCAACAAGGTGATGCGTGAAGAAGCCGTCACTCAGGCCACCGTGGAACTGAGTGGTGCGGACATTGAACGCCGCTTTGAGAAGCTTGAACGCGAACAGGAAATCGATCGCATGCTGATCGAGTTGAAGCAGCGCAAAGGTCTCACCGCTTGACAGCGAGACCCGCACGCGCGATGTGCGTGCGGGTCTCGCTTTCACAACCTCGGCTCTTCGCTATGCGGCTTTCCGCCCCGGCATCGGAATCACATTGCCCGCATCGTGCTTAGGACGTTTCACCAGCACCGGAAGCACCAGCGAACAGAGCATCACGACGGCAATCACTTGGATCGCGACCTGGTAGCCGCCCGTAATCTGCCGCACCCGGGCAATCAGGATCGGCGATGGCACGGCCCCCGCGCCCCACGCCAGCAGAATCCATCCATAGATTCCACCCATGTATTTCGCGCCAAAGAAATCTGCAGTAAACGAAGGCATCGTCCCAAAGCCGCCGCCGTAACAAAGTCCGACAACCGCAATTGCCGCCGTAAACATTGCCGCCGAATGCAGATGAGGTAGGGCGAAGAAGATTCCGGCCTGCACCAGGTAGAGCAGGAAGTACACTCGCGCCCGCCCAATGTAATCGGAGACAGCCGCCCACACCACTCGCCCCAGTCCATTGAAGATCGAGATCACTCCCACGATTCCCGCCGCCGCAACCGGCGTCAGCCCGAGCATCTGCTGCGCCATCGGTGAGGCCTGGCTGATGATCATGATTCCCGCCGAAACATTCAGGAAGAGCATGAACCAGAGCATCCAGAATTGGGGAGTTGCCATCGCTTCGCGAACCGGAAAATCATACGTGGACGCCGCCTTCGAGACCGCGGTCCCCGGCACCCACCCCGCAGGCCGCCATCCTTGCGGCGGGTTCTTGAAGAACTGCGCAGACAGCACCACAACTACCAGGTATGAGATTCCAAACCGCAGGAACGTCGCGGGCAAGCCAATCACCGGAATCTGACGCGCCGCGATCGGGCTCATCAACAGCGCGCCCGCTCCGTATCCACATACCGCAACTCCGGTCATCAGTCCGCGACGATCTGGAAACCACTTCACCAGCGTGGCCACCGGGCAGATGTATCCCATACCCATTCCCACGCCGGCCAGCACCCCGTATCCCATGTACATGATGCCCAGCGAATGTCGGGCAATCCCCACGGAAGCCACCATGTATCCTGCGCCATACAAAACTCCCGCCACTGTGGCCACCAGCCGCGGACCAACGCGATCTTGCCACAGTCCGCCAATCACCGTTCCTGCGCCAAGAAACACAAGCGCCAGCGTGAAGTTTAAAGAGACCTGGGTGAGCGTCCAATGCTGGGTGCTCATCAGCGGCTTAACAAACACACTCCATCCATATACCGCGCCAAGGCAAAGCTGCATGACCACTGCAGCAACGGCAATCGTCCAGCGATTTGGCAGACGACCTTCGTCCATTGTCTTTACTCCAATCTCCAACTCTTTGTGTGCGGAAGTTTCAGCCAGCCTTCCGCATCTCGCTTGTACTGCCGCGTGAAGCATCGCGTGTGATGTCGCGTGAAGTATCGCGGCGCACCATCTTGCGGCCCATCTCATTCAGCAATTCGGCAAACATGGAGAGAGCCCGTCGCGCGTCGCGGCTCGTCATGCGTCGAAAGATGGCCCACATCCCTGGAGGCTCCGCGCTTGCATCCCGTGCCCGAGCCAACGCCTCGCCGCTATCCTCAATCGTCCGCTGCAACTCCTCCGGATCGAATCGCGATAGAAGCTTCGAAAGCTCAATCAAGTTCCGCGCTGCCCTGATTGATTCCGGCTTGCTTCCTGCTTCGGCCAGCCGTCCCATGATGTCGCCGCTCGCTCCGGCCAGTCCGCGCAGAAGGTCCAGCGTTCCGCGGTCATGCAGCACCTCAACCAGTTCATACAAATCAAGCAACGCCTCGGCGTGATCTCCCGGCGCGCTGCTCAATTTGCTCATCCGCTCTTCGCGTATGCTTTTCAGCTTGGGAAACATCGTTACAGGATTTGCCATGTTCGTCCTTACGCGGCTCGCCGCGCCGGTTCCTTCTCGTCAGGTTTCTTTACTTCAATCTGCACCAGCGCACCTCCATCGCGCGAGCCAGGAAGCCGGTAGTCGGCGCGTTTCCATTTGCGCTCCACTTCCACTCCGTTCTGCGGAGTCGGCGTACCGTAGCGGAAGTTCGTAATCGGCAGCGGGCTCATGCCCTTCTCCGCCAGCACTTCAAGATTGACGGAAACTTCCTTGTACGCCGGAGTGTGCGTGTCCTTGTCGGTCGCGCTGCTCGTTAGGCTGTTCACCCGCTGCGTTGCGTTGTTGATGGGCATATACAGGTCGCGGCCAGAGACGCGATCCGTTACCAGCACTTGCGTTTTCAACTGTCCATGCGGCGTTCGCAGCCTCACCCAATGCCCGTTCGTCACACCTAATTCGCTGGCGAGTTCCTCTGACATCTCCACCCACTGCAACGGAATCTCTTCGCGAATTCCTTTCACGCGATAAGTCATGTTGCCTTCGTGGAAGTGCTCCAGCAATCGTCCATTGTTGAGGTGCAGGTTGTACTCTTCGTCGTGCTGCTCTTTCGAGCCCAGCCACTGCAGCGCAAAGAACTTTGCCTTGCCGTCGTCGAACGGAAACTTCTTGGTGTAGAGCAGCGGTTGTCCCTGTCCGTCCTCTGCAACCGGCCACTGCTGCGAGCGATATCCTTCCAGACGCTCGTAGCTCACGCCCGCAAACAACGGCGTGCACGAGGCCACCTCCCGCATCACATCGCCCGGATGCGTGTACGTCCAATGCGCGCCCAGCTTGTTGGCAATATCGCGAATGATCTCCCAGTCGGGCTTGCTGCCGCCGAGCGGCTCAAACACCTGGTACAGCCGCTGGATTCGCCGCTCCGTGTTGGTGTACGTCCCGTTCTTCTCCAGCGCAGGACTCGCGGGCAGAATCACGTTTGCGAACTGGCACGTCTGGCTGAAGAAACACTCCTGCACCACCAGGAACGGAATCTTCGAGAAGCTCTCCGCGTTGCGATTCGCATTCGAGTCGGCAATCACCATGTCTTCGCCGATGATGTACATGGCGTGGAGCTTGCCGTCGATGGCCGCGTCCACCATCTCGTGATTATCAAATCCCTTCTTTGCCGATAGCTTTGTTCCCCACGCTTCTTCGTAGCGGCGGCGCACATTCTCATCTTCCACTTTCTGATATCCGGGGAAGAAGTTCGGCATCGATCCAAAGTCGCTTGCGCCCTGCACATTGTTATGTCCGCGCAATGGGTAAGCGCCGGTGCCCGTACGCATATAGTTTCCCGTCGTCAGCAACAGGTTTGAACAAGCCGTCGAACAGTCAGAACCCTGCGAGTGTTGCGTCACTCCCATCGCCCACAGAATGCACACGGCTTCTTCCTTGGCGATGATCTCGGCCACCTGCTTCATCGTGTCCACGGGAATGCCGCTCACCTTCTCGGCAAACTCCAGCGTGAACGGCGCAAGGCTCGTGCGATACTCCGCAAACTGGTTCACCCACTGGTCGATGAACGCCTGGTCCTGCCAGTTGTTGTCAATGATGTACTTGGTTACCGCCGAGAGCCATACCATGTCGGTGCCCGCCTTCGGCTGCAAGAAGATGTCAGCCCGGCGCGCCATCTCATGCTTGCGAAGATCAGAGACAATCAGCTTCTGCCCGCGCAGTTTGTGCGCCTGCTTCACACGGGTCGCCAGCACGGGATGATTCTCCGCCGTGTTCGAGCCGATGATCATTACCAGGCTCGCCTTTTCAATATCTGCAATCGATCCCGAGTCGCCGCCATAACCTACCGTGCGGAACAATCCCATCGTCGCCGGAGACTGGCAGTAGCGCGAGCAGTTGTCCACGTTATTCGTGCCAATCACCGCCCGCGCCAACTTCTGCATCAGGTAGCTCTCTTCATTCGTGCATTTCGAAGAGGTCACAAACGCGAGCGAGTCCGGCCCGTATCGCCGTTTGGTCTCCGCGAACTTACTCGCAATCAACTCCAGCGCCTCATACCAGCTCGCCTCGCGGAAGCCCTCGCCCTCCCGAATCAGCGGCGTGCGCAAACGGTCTTCATGATTGGTGTAGTCCCAGCCAAATTTTCCCTTCACGCAGGTGGAGATCCCATTCACCGGACCGGCGAATGGTTCGATCTTGAGAATCTCGCGATCCTTCGTCCACACGTCGAACGAGCAGCCAACGCCGCAGTACGTGCATACCGTCTTCGTCTTCCGAATGCGTTGTTCGCGCATGGCGGCTTCCGCCTGGCTCGCTCCGAGAATCGGAGGAAAGCCCGTCGAAGGCTCCAGTCCCTTCACCGCATCAATCAGGTGATTCAGCGTCGGCTTCGGCAGTCCGGTAAAGTAACCCGCATGGCCAATCATCGACTTTTCCATCAGCGCATTGCACGGACACACCGACACGCAGTGTCCGCAGGACACGCAACTTGATTCGCCGATCGCCTTGCCGCCATCCCACAGCACGCGCGGCTGCTCGTCTTCCCAGCGGATCGAGAGTGTCTCGTTCACCTGCACGTTCTGGCAAGCCTGCACACAACGTCCGCACAAGATGCACTGGTCAGGATCGTAGCGGTAGAACGGGTTCGACTCGTCCACCGCAAAACCCTTTTTCTTGAACGGAACATTCTGGTGCTCGGTCTTCAGCAGGTCGGTGGTGTTGTGCACCGTGCAGTTGCCGTTGTTGTTGTCGCAGACCGTGCAGTAAAGCAGGTGGTTGCCCAGGATGCGGTCGAACGCGTCATTCTGTGCGGCTTTTGCGGAGGCCGTTGCGGTCTGCACTCGCATCCCACGCTCCGCCTTAGTGCCGCACGCGCGCACCAGCTCTCCATTGATCTCCACCATGCAGGTGTCGCAGGTTTGGATCGGTCCGAGTTGATGGTGGTAGCAGACCTGCGCGAGCTTACGACCGCTGCGATTGATGGCCTCAATCAGAGGCTCATCTGCAAACGCCTCCGTATTCACGCCGTCAACTGAGATTTCAAATCGCATCCGGCCATCGCCGACCGGAGCGTACCCGCCTGCCTTGGTTTTGTGGACGTCGAACTCTGGGAAGTTCTCTTGCGGTGCCATATCGCAACTCTGATGCTGTCAATGGCAGGCCACGATGCCAGCAGCTTCTAACGGGAGTTGCTCTCCAGCCTTCGCGAAGCTGAAATAACCCAGTTCGCGATTCATCTCTCGCTCCTGCCGCAATCCGCCCGCCCCCATTCTCAAGCTGCGTGCCTTTCGAGATAGAATGCTTGCCTATGGGATGGGCGCCAGGTACACAAGTCGGGTCTTACGAGGTGCTCGCTTTTCTCGGCAACGGCGGCATGGGAGAGGTTTACAAAGTCCGCCACATGATCTCCCAGCGCGTGGAGGCCATTAAGCTTCTGCTCACCGGATCACACCGCTCGCCCGATGTCGCCGACCGTTTTGTCCGCGAAATACGCGTACTAGCCGACCTCAGTCATCCCAACATCGCCGCCCTGCACAATGCGTTTCACCACGAGGATCAGCTCCTCATGGTCATGGAATTTGTGGACGGCATGAACCTTGGCGAGCGCCTCTCCCGCGGAGTGACCTTGCAGGATTCGCTCGATTACGCCGGACAGGTGCTTTCCGCTCTGCAGTTCGCGCATTCGCGCGGCGTCATTCACCGTGACATCAAGCCGTCCAACATCATGATCAACAGCGCCGGACGGGTGAAGCTGCTCGATTTCGGCTTGGCTCGCATCAGCACGCCCGGCGCGGGACTCACCTCCTCGCGCTCGCTGCTCGGATCGGTGCATTACATCTCTCCTGAGCAGATTCGAGGAGAGCCGCTGGACGCCCGCTCAGATCTCTACGCGCTCGGCGTCACGCTCTACGAACTGCTTACCGGACGCCTCCCTATCCAGGGTGACTCCTTGCCGGAGATCATTCGCGGCCATCTGGAGACGGTTCCGCCTGCACCTTCCAGCGTGAACCCGGCAATCCCTCAGCGCCTCTCAGACGTGGTGATGCGCTCACTTGCGAAGAACCCCGCTGACCGCTTCCAAAGCGCTGCCGAGTTTCTCTCCGCGCTCGGAGTCTTCAAGCTCGAAATTGGCCTTGGCTCGGCCATGACTCTGGATCGTACTTTGGATGTCGAGGTTCTGCCCCGCCGCGACTCATCTCCGCCGCCTGCCCGCACCTCAGATATGGGAGCGCAGAAATATGACCGCGCAGTGCTGGAAGACATTAGCCATCAGCTCGCAAACTACGTTGGCCCCATCGCTCGGGTCATCGTGAAGCGCGCGTCAGTCAATTCCAAGGACCTGCGCGATCTGTGCGATAAGGTTGCGCTGGAGATCGATTCGGAACCCTTCCGCAAGAGCTTCCTCACCAGCGTGCGCAAACATCTCCACACCAGCGGCGAGTTCTAGTCGAAGCCGCAACCGCGTGCTTGGTAAAATGCTGCGATGGCGCGAATAACCCACAATTCGCTGGCGCGGGTGGCGAACAAAGGCAGTCGCCATCCCTCGAATCTTCCTGCGCACATTTACAATCGCTCGTTGGGGAGTTTGCATGGAGAAGGCACTCCGGAAGACGCGCGAAAGGCATTCCTTTTGAACCTGCAGGCAGCTGAATCCGGAATGCACGACGCTGTGCTCGCAATGGGTTGGTTCTACCTTAATGGCGTGGGAGTTGAAAGAGACGACGAGCAGGCACAGAGTTGGTATCGGAAGTCGGCACGCCAGGGTGAACCCATGGCGATGTTCAGTCTCGGTCAGATGGCGTTTGAGCAGAAAGACTACGCGGAAGCAATGGTGTGGTTTAGGAGGGCTGCTGATAAAGGGCACTCCAGATCATTGTTTTGGATTGGAAAACTGTTGTGGCGAGGGGCCGGCGTTCCGTTGGACAAGAAGCAAGCCATGGAACTGTTTCAGAAAGCCTCGCGTGAAAAGGTGTTAGTCGCACGCCGTGTTCTCAGATTCCTGTCCCGACCAAAACACTGAGCCGGGTGCCCACCTTCGACGCGCGCCTTTTGCGCGGCTAAGGTGGGAGGCAGAATACGCAGCACAAAAGGTGTTTTAGGATTTCTAGTCGTTCAACATCTTCAAGGCCTTCACCACCGTCACGTACATGCGATTGAACGAGGCGCTCAGGTCCGCGATCTCGTCCTTGCCTCTGACCTGAATCTCAGGAACGTCGAGGTCTCCGCGGCTCACCCGGTCAGACATGCTGGAGAGCTTGCCCACCGGGCGAATCACCACAAAGTAGAGCGCGCCATCAATCGCCAGCAGCCCCAGCAAGAACGTGAGCACCAGGCAGATCACCAGCCAGCGAAATGCGTTCTTCGCGATCTGAATCGGCACCGCAGTCGGAACCGATACCACCTGCGCGGCAATCACCTCGTTCAGCTTCCAGCCAAATCCATTCGACGGACCATACGTGCTGATCAGCGACGCTGGAGCCTGCGACGGCACGCCGTGACACTCAATGCAGCTCTGTTTCACCGTGATCGGCCGCGCCAAATAGAGCGAGTCGCCCGTCGGAGTGCTGCGCTCACCGATGATTTCCTTCTCGTCCGGATGATTGCGGAAATCGTTGATGATGTCCGCCTCAAAATCCACTGCGCGGTTTCGCGGATTCGTCGGATTCAACGCTGGCTCGCGATAGGTGTACTCAGGATAGTTCTTGCGCAGCCGCGCAAAGCTCTGCGTGGCTCCATACGCCGGAACAATCTGCGGGATGAACTCCGTTTCGTGTGCGCCAACCCTGGCCATCAGCGGCTTGATCTCTTCCGTCGTGTAGTCGCGAGTGGCTCGCGCGCTCTCCATCATCAGCTTGGCCTGTTGCAGCACCTGCTGTTTCGCGTTCTCCATCAGGAAGCGGTATGCCACGTCGGCGACCACGGCCAGTCCTGTCCCGGCAAGCAATAAGAAGATCAGATTGAACTTGAGCAACAGCCGCATCGAGCACCCCACCCAACGTTTTCGTCGTTCGACTCCCGCACTCTGCCCACCGCGCGAGTGCCTGTCCTGTCTTCGATGCCTTCTTCGCTCGCCTCGATACTCATTCTGTTTTGCTCTCTCCGGGCTGCCGCTATAATCAATGTTCATATGGCGATCGCAGCGAACACCTCAGCAGACGTCCTGTCCAAGTACGAGACCGTCATCGGTCTCGAAGTCCACGTGCAGTTGCTGACCCGAACCAAGATTTTCTGCGGCTGCACCAACGTGTTCGGCTCTGAGCCGAATACCAACGTCTGCCCCGTCTGCCTCGGCATGCCCGGCGCGCTGCCGGTGCTCAACGAGCAGGTTGTCGAGTTTGCTGTCAAAGCCTCGCAGGCCCTGAATCTGCGGGTGAATGAGAGTTCCATCTTCGCGCGCAAGAATTACTTCTATCCCGATCTCCCTAAGGGCTACCAGATCAGCCAGTTCGACAAGCCTCTGGCCGAGCACGGCTACATTGAAGTCACCACCGCCGAGGGAAAGAAGAAGCGCATCGGCATCACTCGCCTGCATCTGGAAGAGGACGCGGGCAAGTCCATGCATGATGGCTTCGCTGACTCCGACTCCAAGACTTACGTCGATCTCAACCGCACCGGCACACCACTGGCCGAGATCGTTTCCGAGCCGGAAATCAGCACGCCCGACGAGGCCTTCGAGTACCTCACCCGCCTCAAGGAGATCATCCTCTACACCGGCGTCAGCGACTGCAACATGGAAGAGGGCTCGCTCCGCTGCGACGCCAACATCTCCATTCGTCCACGCGGACAGCAGCAGCTCGGCACCAAGGTCGAAGTGAAGAACGTGAACTCCTTCCGCTTCGTGCGCCACGCTCTGGAATATGAAATCGAACGCCAGACCGAGGTGCTCGAATCCGGCGGCATCATCCAGCAGGAGACGCGTCTCTACAATCCCGGCGAGGGACGCACCTACACCATGCGCTCCAAGGAAAAAGCGCACGACTACCGCTACTTCCCTGAGCCCGATCTGCTTCCCCTCATCGTCGATCCCGCCCAGCAGGAGGCGATCCGCGCCACTCTGCCCGAGCTGCCGGAAGCCAAGCGTCAGCGCCTCATCGCGGAATACGGACTCAGCGAAGGCGACGCCGCCACGCTCACCGCCACACGCGACCGCGCCGACATCTTCGAGACCGAAGCAAAGAAAGCGAAGTCTCCCAAGCGCCTCGCCAATCTGGTGCTCAGCGAATTGCAGGGCCGCCTCAAAGCAGCAGGCTTGGAGTTTGAAGACTCGCCCGTCACCATCGCCGGCGCGCGCCTCTCCGCCGACCTTCTCGAAGACGGCACCATCAGTTCCAAGATTCTCAAGGAACTCTACGACCACGCCTTCGAACAGAAGGTGGACTTCCCCGTCATCTACGAAAAAGAAAAGCCGCAGCAGATCACTGACACCACCGAAATCGAAAAGATGATCGACGAAGTGCTCGCCGCCAGCCCCAAACAGGTAGAGCAATACAAGGCAGGCAAAACCACCATGATCGGCTTCTTCGTCGGCCAGGTAATGAAAGCGTCCAAAGGCAAAGCCAATCCCGCCGTGCTGAATGAGCTGCTGGTCAAGAAGCTGAGCTAGAGCACGCTCGCAGAACAGGGCAGATGAATCGGGGCGGCAGCCGCGCCCGCGTACAATTCGGAGTCACAGGAGCATCCTAATGAAACGCATTCTCGCGCTCTCATTCGTCCTGCTGTTCTCGCTCGCGGCAGTTGCCAAAGACGCGCCGCCCACCATCATGCTCTGGCCAACTCCAGAGAAGCCTATCGTGCGCTTCGCCTTCGGCAAATTCGTGAAGCTCGGGTCCATGGCGACACAGAACTCATACAGTGTTGATGTCATCGCGGATAATCTCTGGGACAAGCCGATTTCGCTCGCGAGTTTCGAGGTTTATTTTTTCAGCAAAGACAATGTCCGCATCGGAAGCGGCTACATCACGCTGAACAATCTTGGCGTCAAGGAAACCGTCCGCTTTGCGGTGCCGTTCGGTGCTGCTGGCGCGCCGCCTGTTTCCTTCAAAATCGTCTCGACGAACCTCCCCAGGGAATTGGGTCCCGCAGCCGCTCCGAGGAAGATTCGCCTCACCGTTTACTCCGTTCCCGCAGGTGCCAATCTCAAGGTTGACGGAACTGACGTGGGCGTCACGCCGAAGCAAGTGGAGTTCACCCTTGGCAAACACGCTCTGCAATTCAGCATGACTGGTTATTACAGCGGCTCGTATCCAGTGGAGCTGGGACCTGATGATGTTTCTGGTGGAACCGTGAGCTATGAATTGGGGGCTCTGGCGCATGACACCATCGAGATGCGCGACGGAACAACCCTGAACGCTGACGTGGAAACCGTCAACGCAACAACCGTGACCGCTCACATCGGTGGGAGCCTTCAGTCGCTGGACCGCAACCAGGTGAAGCGCATCCTCTTCACCCAGCGCGACCCCATCAACGGCGAGCAATCGAAGTAAACGCGCATCGATAAAACGCGCATAAGCGGCGAGGCCATGGCCCGCCGCTTCGTTTGCATACATCCAGAATGTTGATGTTGGTTTACGAGAGAGGTGCCGAGGCCGAGGCGACGCACTGCCACTTGCCGTTCTTCTTTACCCAGGTGTCAGCCCAGCGCTCTCTGGCCTGGAAGGCTTTGCCTTTGCTGTCCATCCCTTTGCCGCTCCACACACCCGTGACCACTGCCGAGTCGCCGTGCGTGGTGACTTGAATTTCGCTGAGCTCGCTCATCTCCATCTTGGATTTGTTGGCGCGCTCCACGGTTTCCGCTTTATTGAGCACTGTGCCATCTGAGTTGATGTTCACAAAGTCTTCTGAGAGCAGCGTGCTGATCTTGTTGCCGTCGCTCGCCAGTGCGGCCTTCGCCCACTGGTTCTCCATGTCTGTTAACTGGTGTTCCACCATTGCCGAGCCCGCGTGCATCTCGGTTTTGGAGGCCATGGCCGAAGCCGTATCCTGCGCGAATGCCGTGCCTGCCACCAGCAGGAATGTAGCCAGAGCTGTTGTTACGAGTTTCATAAACCTCTCCTGAATGCGAGTTCGTAGACGTGAGTGACAAGGCGGAGATGGTTGGGTGCTCGCCCGGGATGCCCCCTCAACGGTCACGACAACGATTATCTTTCTGCTTAATCCTTTTCGGCTCCTACGTAACGCTTTGGTAAATCGTTGAGCACGCACGCGCAACGATTGCCGACCTTGTTAACATGGGCCCTCCAACGATGTACTTTCATGGCAATCGTTGGCCCCAAAGCGCTCGAGTCGGCTCAGCGGTTTCGCTCTGATAAACTTGAAGTTTCTACTGTTAAGGAACTGTCCGTCTTATGCCGCACGAATTGTCAAAGGCTTACGATCCTGCTGAGATTGAGAAACGCTGGGCCGAGTACTGGGTCAGTGAGAATCTCTTCCACACCGAGACGCCCAAAGATGGCGCCAACACATTCACCCTGCTGCTGCCGCCGCCCAACGTAACCGGGCGCCTGCACATGGGCCACATGCTCAACCACACGGAGATGGATATTCTCGCCCGCTGGCAGCGCATGCTGGGCAAGGATTCCATGTGGCTGCCCGGCACCGACCACGCCGGCATTGCCACGCAGATGATGGTGGAGCGCCAGCTCGCGACCGAAGGCAAGAAGCGCCAGGACCTTGGCCGCGAAGCCTTCATCCAGCGCACGTGGGAATGGAAAGAGCAGTACGGCGGATACATTCTTGAGCAGATGAAGCGCCTGGGCGACTCGGTGGATTGGTCGCGCGAGTTCTTCACCATGGACGAGCATCTCTCGCGCGCGGTGCGCGAGGCCTTTGTGCGCTTCTGGGAAGAAGGGCTGATCTATCGCGGCACCTACATTGTGAACTGGTGTCCGCGCTGCATGACGGCGATCAGCGATCTGGAAGTGGCGCACGAAGAGACGCAGGGCAAGCTCTGGGAGATTCGCTACCCCGTGGTCGGCATGGAGAATGAGTACATCGTGGTGGCCACCACGCGTCCGGAGACCATGCTGGGCGATACGGCTGTTGCGGTGAATCCGCGCGATGAGCGCTATACGCACCTGCACGGCAAGAAGGTTCGACTGCCGTTGGTGGGCCGCGAAATTCCCATCATTCTGGATGAACTGGCGCAGCCCGAGTTCGGCACCGGTGCGGTGAAGGTCACGCCCGCGCATGATCCCAATGACTTTGAGGCTGGCAAGCGCCACAACCTTGAAGAACTGGTCATCATGGACGAGACGGCGCACATGAATGAGAACGCCGGAGTCTACAAGGGCCTGGATCGTTATGCTGCTCGTGAGCGCGTGGTGGCCGACCTGGAAGCCGCTGGCGCACTGGTTGGTACGAAGGACTACGTGGTCGCGCTCGGCAAGTGCGACCGCTGCAAGACCGTGGTGGAGCCGCGTATCTCCACGCAGTGGTTCCTGGCGGTGAACAAGCAGACCAAAGACGGACGGCCTTCGCTGGCGCAGGTTGCGCAAGACGTGGTGCACGACGGCCGCATCAAGTTCACGCCGGATAACTACAAGGCCATCTACCTGCAGTGGATGGAGAACATTCACGACTGGTGCATCTCACGCCAGCTCTGGTGGGGCCATCGCATTCCGGCATGGCACTGCGCGAAGTGCGCGGAGATTACGGTGGCTCGCACAAATCCTACTGTGTGCGAGCACTGCGGCAGCGCGGAGATCACGCAAGACACTGACGTGCTGGACACGTGGTTCAGCTCCGGACTGTTGCCGTTCTCGGCCTTGGGCTGGCCGGAAAAGACGCCGGACTGCGACGCGTTCTATCCCACTTCGACATTGGTTACGGGCTTTGACATTCTGTTCTTCTGGGTGGCTCGCATGATTATGCTGGGCTGCCACTTGATGGACGAACAGAAGACGGACAAGCGCGACATCGTTCCTTTCCGCGAGGTGTACATCCATGCGCTGGTGCGCGACGCCGAGCGGCAGAAGATGTCAAAGACCAAGGGCAACGTGGTCGATCCTATCGGCGTGATCGAAAAGTTTGGCACCGATGCGGTGCGCTTCACCCTGGCCGCGATGGCCGCGCCGGGAACAGACATTGCCTTCAGTGAGAGCCGCACGGAAAGCTATCGGGCGTTTGCCAACAAGATCTGGAACGCGGCGCGCTTCCTGTTCATGAACGTGGATCGCGCGGCGGAGCAGAACGTGTGGTCACTGACGGAATTTACCGATGCGGCGAATCCCAAAGACGGCGTTGGACTGAAGGGCTTTGCTTCGGCAACGCTCGAGGACCGCTGGATTCTTTCGCGCTTCAACCGCGTGGCCGGAGAGGTGACAACGGCGCTGCAGGAGTACCGCTTCCACGAAGCCGCGCACGTGGTTTATCACTTCTTCTGGGGCGAGTACTGCGACTGGTACGTGGAACTGGTGAAGCCGCGCCTGCTCTCGGCAGATCGCGACGAAGCCCGCGCGGCGTTCGCCAACGTGGTTCGGATCTTTGAAGGTGCGCTGCGCATGCTTGCGCCGTTCATGCCGTTCATCACCGAAGAGATTTGGCACGCGGTGTATGACGGACGGCCTCCGCTCAAGTCGATTGCGCTGGCTGCCTATCCGGAAACGGACGCGACGCAGCTGGATGGCGATGCCGAGCGTGACATGGCAATTCTGCAGGACCTGATTGTTTCCGTACGCAACATTCGCGCGGAGCTGAAGGTCGGGCAGAAGGAGATGCTGCCGATTGAGGTCTTCGCCAACGCCGACGTGCGCGCGCTGATTGAAGCGAACGTTCCAGCGTTGACCCGGCTGGCGAATGTTTCTGCATTGACATTTGTGAATGAATCGCTGGCCAAGGCGACGCACTCGCGGGCTACCGCCCGCTTTGAGGCGCGGCTGGTGTACGAGCAGAAGATTGACGTTGCGGCGGAAACCGCAAGGGTCACGAAAGAGCTGGAAAAGCTGGAGGGCGAATTTGCGCGCAACAGCCATCAGCTTAGCAACGAAGGCTTCCTGGCGAAGGCTCCTGCGAAAGTAGTGGAAGGTTTGAGGACGCGGCGCGTGGAGTTGGAATCGCTGATTGCAAAGGCGAAGTCGTCGCTCGACGAACTGGGCGGAATGAAATAGGTCGTGTCGGGAGGCCCCACTCTCCCACCTTAGCCGCGCAAAGAACGCGCGTCGAAGGTGGGGCACCCGCGGATATGAAAGAGGCGCCAGCAGCCGGGTACGCGGCAACAGATGCCGCTCCGGCCGGAGGCGCCAGGGGATTGAACGATGAACTGGAACAGCCGTAGGATAACCGCCATCTTGTCGAACGCGCTGCTGGAAGATCAGGCAACGCGCGACGCGACGACCCTGGCGACGATTGATCCGCAGCAGAAGGCGATGGCGACGATCATTGCCAAGCAGGATTGCGTGTTGGCCGGGATTGCCTCGGTGCAGCGCATCTTCGAGGTCTTTGCGGAACTCGAAGGCGAGGCGCGAGCGTATCCAGAGGTCAGCATTCCGCAGGAAATTTTCGACGGCGTACACCTGCGCAAAGGCGAGATCGTTGCCTCCATTCGCCATAACGCACGCGTGCTGCTGAGCTGCGAGCGGCTGATTCTGAATCTGCTGCAGCACTTGAGCGGCATTGCCACGGTCACGCGCACCTACGTGGACGCCGTGGAAGGCACGGGCGTGCACATTCTGGACACACGCAAGACGGTGCCGGGGCTGCGGCAGTTGGAAAAGTACGCCGTGCGCTGCGGCGGCGGCTACAATCACCGGCTCGATCTCTCCGACGGAATCCTGGTGAAGAACAATCACATTGATCTTGCCGGAGGCGTGCGCGTGGCGATTGAGCGGGCGCTGGCCAATCGCAAGGGCGAGCAGCCGGTGGAGGTGGAGGTTCGTGACATGCAGGAGTTGGAGAGTGCGCTGAAATATGGCGCGGAATCCATCCTGCTGGACAACATGACCCCGGCGCAAACTCGCGAGGCCGTGGCGCGGATTCGCAGCGAGGCGAGAGAGATGAAGATTGAATCTTCGGGCGGCATTACGCTGGAGAACGTTCGGCAGTACGCCGAAGCCGGAGTGGATTTCATCTCGGTAGGAGCGTTGACACACTCAGCGCGTGCGGTGGATTTGAGCATGCGCATCGAAGGCGCGTAGAACTCGAGCGTCAAGGCAAGAAGATGGGCACGGAGAGAATCCGTGCCCATCGTTTTTTTGCGGGAAGCTTAGTCGTGCCGCGCCAGTTCGCGCACAATGGCCGCGACCAGCAGGGGCTTGAAGCGATCGAAGACCTTCTCCACTGCCTGGTGAACGCGTTCCGCTTCTGGTGAACGCACAACGGACTCGTGGTCAGGAGCGTGGGGAGCAGCCATTGCCGACTCAGCGGCTGCAGCATCGGATTGTGCTTCGGCTTCGGAATGGGTGGGCACGGGTTCCGCTGCTTCAGAATGTGCCGCCGATAGCGATTGCTCCTCGGCAGGCGCAGCGGCTTCAACGGAATGTGATTCTTCCAAGGCCGGAGCGGCGTGGTGGAGCACTTGATTCGCCTCGGCTTCCACAAAATGTACGAGGGAAGGAAGCGCGGCAGTGACTCCGACTCCGGAGCCAAACGCTGCTAACTCCGAAATAACCGAATGCGAATCCGCGGGCTTGGCGGGCTCTGGCGCAGGCGTCTCCGCCTCAGGGACGGGCATTTCCGCCACAGGCGGCTCAACCTCAGGTTCCGGCGCGGCGCTGACGGGCTCGGGTGCTACTGGTTCGGCAGGTGCGCTGACGGGCTCGGCTTCGACTGCGGGCGGCGCCTGTTGGGTTTGGGCCGGTGCCTGTTGCTCTTCCAATTCGAAGAACACGTCGTTCGGCTCTGGCTGGGGCGCAACGGGAGGCTCGGCAGGAAACTCCGCGAACTCGGAATCAGCCGAATGCAATTCGGCAGACGCGGGCTGATCTGAGATGGCTTCGGCAGCAACCGGTGCAGTCTCAAGCTCAGGCATCAGCGTCTCGTAGGGGTGCTCGACCACCGGAACAGCAGGTTCAGGTGTGAGTTCGACTGGCTCTTCCGAAACCAAGCTCTCAGCAGAATACGCTCCGCTCTCACCCTCTGGCAGGACGGCGGGCGCTGCACTCCCTTCAAGTTCAAAGGACGTGAAGGGCTGGGTTGAAAAGTGCTCGTCAAAGGCGGGGAGAAGCTCTTCGATGGCGGAACTCCCCTGGCTGGGCTCGGCTACGTCATCAAGCATCACGTCGCGATCAGGAATATTGCCGATGGCGCTTCTCGGGTCCTCTTCCTGAAGCAGCTCCGGATCTGAATGGGCGACAAGTGGCATGGACGGCGCGTCATGACCGTAAAGTTCGAGCTCGGGGTCCGGCTGTACGTCGATTTCCATCTGGTCGGGGGTGTGGGAGACGCTCGGCAGAATGTCCATGTGCATGGCTTCTTCAACCAAGGGGGACTGCTCGAGCGGCGGCAGATCCGGCGAATTGAAGAGGTCTTCGAAAGCTTTGAGGCGCGCTTCTTCCTCAGGACTGAGAGGCTCAGCAGGAGCCTCATCGGCCCGGGAGAAGTCGTCATCGAGCATAAGTGTCTCGGAAGCTCCACTTACCTGCTGTATGTTCGACTCTTCGGGAATCTCCAGCAGAGGATCGGGCGCGGAGGCTTCCGGGGTCAACGGCTCAAACTCGAACGGGACCTCTGGAGCGGCGGACTCTGTTGCTTCGTGAGCCTCGCTCACTGGAGCGGCTGTCAAAACCTCTGGTGCGGAAGGTTCCGGCGGATTGTCGGAGTAGTTAGACTCGCTCGACTCAAGACCGAATTCGGTGAACGGAGACTCGTCGTTGCCAGCGGACGACTGCGTCATGGAAGGCAGGAAGTCCGTGGCCGTGGCGCGGAAAGGCGTGTGCGCGGCATCCGGGTTATAAACCAGGCTCTGCGCATCTTCCACGGCTGTTTGAGCGGGAAGATCAAATGGGTGCGCGGCCGACTCATTCGCTGAGGGTTGCCCCGCGTGCTCATCTCCCCCGGAAGAGCCATAGGTGAAGAGGGGCTCATCGGCAAGCTCATCGGACTCGTTTTCACCGGGCTGCGCCGGAGCCAGCGGGCCTGCGAACTTTGAATGCTCCAATGGATCAGAGACGGGCAGCGGCGCGGGCTCGGGTGGTCCGCCGACCAGGCTGCGTACGGCAGAGATCAGCTCCGTGGCGGCAAACGGCTTGACGATGATGGCATTGGAGTGGACGCGCTCGCCATCTTCTGCGCGATACGGCTCCAACTTGCCGACCGTGAGGATGACGGGAAGCGCTGCCGTGGCAGTGCTGGCGCGCATCTTCTGGCAGATTTCCAGCCCCGAGTATCCGGGCATAAAAATATCCAGAATCGCGATATCGGGGACGGTCTCGGCGATCTTGCGAAGCGCTTCCAGACCGTTGCTGACCGTGGTCACGTCATAGCCAGCCTCTGTGAGTATTTTCTTGCCCATGTTTTGGGCGGGTACGCTGTCATCGGCTAGAAGAATGTGCAGGGCCACGTTGCATCCTGAGTGGAAAGAGTTCTCTGGGGGAGCTGTAATGTGCCACGTTAGCGCACTCGACTGACAAGGTCAATGCGGGTGACCCATTTCGCGCCCTGTATAGAAAAAGTAAGCCCGTCCGAGAGGTTACTTCGGACGGGCCAGATTCCTACTTGGGTATGTACCACAAGCCTTAGAACGGGATCGGCAGCTTCAGGTGATGCTTCTTTTTCGCCTTCCGGCTGGAGGCTGAGTTCTTGTCATCCGTGGTGGCGGTTGAAGAGGACTCGGCGGCCTTTTCCGCGGGCTTGCCGTCTGCAGATATCGAGTTCGAGGTTGACGACTCCGACTCGTTCAACTGCGCGGGAGCCTTGGCGGGAATGTCAGTGGGATTGACTGCGGCTTCAGCCGAGCGCGGTGCCGGTTGATTCTCCGGAACCTTGCCGCCCGCGCCAACGGTTTCTACCGTGACCTTGCCCGAACCCGACTTGGCGTCCATCTCGGATTTCACGGCTGCGTTGATCTCACGCACCAGGTGTGGCGCGTCGGTTTCCTTGGGATCGACGAGCGTGGGCTGGCCGACCCTCACTGCGGAGCTCAAATCCGGGCGCTTGCCAATGTCATTGACGAAGCGCTCGTAGCGAGTGGTCGCGGTGCGGCTGGCCAGCTCCTGCTTGTTCTGTGCGATCGCTTCAGGAGTGGGCGTGGGGACGGGCCGGTCGATGGCGGCTAAGCGGCGGCGGGCATCCTGATAGCGGGGCATGGCCGGATAGCGGGTGACGATCTTGCTGTAGGCCTGGGCGGCGTTGTCCAGATCAGCCTTGGCGAGGCGCGCCTTCAGTGCGTCAGGAATCTTGGAGGCCCGGGTGCGATCTACCTGCTGCTCGTAGGCTTGCCCAAGAGTGAAGAGCGCTTCATCGGAGCGGCTGTAGAGCGGGTAGGTATCGGTCAAGGTCTTGGCCCGGGCGATGGAGGCCAGCATGGAGCCACGCAAGTAATAGAAGCGGGCAATGCGGAACTCGCGCTCGGCCAGCACTTCCTGCACCTGCAACAGGCGCACGCGGGCGGTGTCGGCCAGTTTGCTGTCTGGATATTGCAGCAGCAACTGGCGGTACTCATCCTCGGCGCGGCGGGCGTGGGCGTAATCGCGATCCGGCTTCTCCATCTGGCGATAATGAATGTCGGCAATCTTCAGCTGCGCTTCAGAGGCTTCCGCCATATTGGGGAAGAAGGTGATGAAGTCGCGGAATTCAGTCTCGGCCTGGGCCAGCGCCGCGGTGGAACCTTCCTGGTACCAGGATTCGCCGACTGTCAGTTTGGCGCGGGCCACAAACTCGGAGTCCGGATAGGTATTGATGAGCGTCTGCAGCGTCATGCGCGCCACGTCATACTTATGCTCTTTCATCGCTTCCATGGCACGGTCGAAAAGCACCTTGTCCGGCTGCTTGGAGTTGATGTGAGACAACGGGTTGTTGGCCTTCTTGTGTGAGCAGGCAACTCCCGCGAGCAAGCTTGTGGCCAGCAGCAGGGCTATGAGAGCGCGACGAAACATGCCGGAAACACCTCGGTAAAACTGAATAGGAGCGGTTAGGCCTTCTGCAAGAGGGCCGAACGGGCAGCCTGCAGAAGCTGTTGAACATTGCGGCCGGTGTCACCACGGCCAAAGACGGCGTTGCCGGCGACCAGAATCTCTGCCCCAGCCTGCACTACATCTGTAATGGTATCAAGTGCAATGCCGCCATCCACCTCAATACGGAAGGTAAGAGAACGTTGCGCACGCAATTCCGCAAGATGGCGAATCTTCCCGAGCGTCCGGGTGATGAACTTCTGCCCGCCGAAGCCCGGATTCACCGACATGACCAGCACGTAATCGACTACGTCCAGAATGTCTGTGAGGGTCTCAACCGGCGTGGCGGGATTGATGACGACCCCGGCCAGCGCTCCGCGTGAGCGAATGTGGTTGATGACGCGATCCAGATGAACGCAGGCTTCCTGATGCACGCTGATCCAGTTGGCTCCCGCATCGGCGAAGGCCGGAATGTAGTCATCCGGATTCTCGATCATGAGGTGCACGTCGAGCGGCACCTGCACGTGTTTGCGCAGGGCAGCCACCACCGGCGGACCGATGGTGATATTGGGAACGAAATGCCCGTCCATCACGTCCACGTGCAGAACAGTGGCTCCCGCTTCAATGACGGGTGCAACCTGCTCGGCGAGGCGGGCAAAATCAGCCGAAAGTATGGATGGCGCTAGCTCGATCAAGCTGTTCTCTCACTATGATTTGCTGTGGAAAATTCTAGCACGCGGAGGCCCTGAGACCGCAGGGAGATTGCGTCCCTTCCCCGTTGCATGGGTTTACGGGCCAGCCACCACCCTGCCCGGCGTGTTACGCTGCTCATCATGGCGCTGGTAGAAGCCGAACATCTCACGAAGATATACGACGCGAATGACGCCTTTGGGCGCAGCACAGGCAGTGACCTGCGCGCCGTGGACGACGTCTCATTCACGATAGAAGCTGGAGAAACGCTGGGACTGGTGGGCGAATCCGGCTGCGGCAAGAGCACCCTGGGCCGCATGCTGCTGCGCCTCATCGAGCCAACCAGTGGCAAGGTGTACTACGATGGCGCGGAAATCACTGCGCTCAGTCCGCGAGCCCTGCGCGATACCCGGCGAAAGATGCAGATCATCTTCCAAGATCCCTTCGGCTCGCTGGACCCGCGGTTGACTGTAGAAGAGATTGTCACCGAGCCGCTGGCGATCCACGAGGAACTAGGCAAACCGCTCCTGCGCCAGCACGCCGCCGAATTGATGGGAGCCGTCGGTCTGGAGGTCAGCGCCCTCGCCCGCTATCCGCACGAGTTCAGCGGCGGCCAACGCCAGCGTATAGGAATCGCCCGGGCGTTGGCTCTGCGACCGCATTTCATTGTGGCCGATGAAGCCGTGAGCGCGCTGGACGTAAGCGTGGCGGCGCAGATTGTGAACCTGCTGAAGCAGTTGCAGAAGGAGTTCGGGCTGACCTACCTGTTCATCTCGCACTCGATGCCCGTGGTGCGCTATCTCTCAACCCGCATCGCCGTAATGCGCGCAGGAAAGATCGTGGAAATCGGCGACGCCGAGCAAATCACCAGCGCTCCGAAGCATGAGTACACGAAAGAGCTGCTGAAAGCGGTGGAGAAGTAGAGAGGGCAGCACGTCGTGGCGCTTGCTCTCTTGTGTCATCCTGAGCGCAGCGAAGGACCCCCGCTCAGTTGATCGCTGCAGCATCGTCCGAGGTCACCAACCAGAAAGCTATTCGTTGAACTTCTGCACATTGTTCGCATTGCACGTAACCTGTAGCGACATTTCCGCACCCAAGTGCTCGGCCAGGTCTTCCCAAGGCGGATTTAGAGATTCAATCAGTGCGATCTTCTTCGCACGCAGCCAGCCCTTGATCTGCTTCTCGCGTGCGATTGCATCCCGAACATCGGAGTGCTCCTCCAGCCAGAGCAGCCGGGTGCAGTTGTGCTTTGCGGTGAAACCCGGAACCGCGCGCTGCTTGTGCTCCGCAATACGGCGGTCGAGATTGTTGGTCATTCCGATGTAGAGCGTGCCGCTCTTGCTGGCGACGATGTACACCCAGAAGCGGCTCTTCATGTTGTCAGCTGAGCATGGGTGCGAGCGCAAGGGCAAGGGATTTCTGAGAGGTGACCTGGAGCGTCACAGCAGCAACCAACTTCGCGGGGGTCCTTCGCTGCGCTCAGGATGACACCTCAAAAACAGGATCAAAATAAAATAAAAAGACGCGACAGGTCACGCGCGCCCGCCTTTTCTATTTCTTTCCATCCTTCTGCAGCTCGCGGTAGACGTCGCTCTTGCTGATGCCCATTTCCTTAGCCACGCGCTTCATCGCTTCCTTCTCATCAATCTCTTCCGACTTCATCAGCTCGCGGACGCGGGTGCGGGCGTTCTTCTGGGTCACCACTGGGAGTCCGTGCTGCTCTTCGGCGCGGCCGATTAAGAGGGTGATTTCGCCGCGCACCTCATCGCGTTTCTTGAAGTTTTCAAAGACCTCGGCGGCCGTGGCGCGGACGAATTCCTCGTAAATCTTCGTCACCTCGCGAGCCACAACCACATGACGGTGCGGGCCGAGCACATCGACCACATCTTCCAGCGTGCCGAGCAAACGGTGCGGAGCTTCGTAGAAAATCTGGGTGCGCAGCGAGTGCTGAATCTCCTCCAGCAACTTGCGGCGCTGGCCAAGCTTGGAGGGCAGAAAGCCATGGAATACGAAGGAGTCCGTGGGCAGGCCGCTGGCGACCAGTGCGCTGAGGAAGGCGGAGGCTCCGGGGATGGGGATGACGGGAATCTTGTGGCGAATGGCCAGGGACGCGAGGCGGAAGCCGGGATCGCTGACGCCGGGCATGCCTGCGTCGGTGACGAGCGCGATGGAGTGTCCCTGCTCAAGGCTCATGATGAGCTCGGCCGAGCGGGTGAGCTCGTTGTGCTGGTGGTAGCTGATGGTGCGCGTCGTGATGCCGTAATGGTTCAACAGCTTGGCCGTTTGCCGCGTGTCTTCGCAGGCAATCAGGTCTACCTCTTTGAGGATGCGCAGCGCGCGCAGGGAAATATCTTCAAGATTGCCGATGGGCGTGCCGACCAGGTAGAGCGAAGGTTGAGCTGCAGGCATGATTGCGCCTCCGGGTATGAGAGCTGATTATAAGTGCTGGCACCAGTGTGTGCCTGCCAGGAACAGAGTTGGCCCTTGAAATTGACCGCACCGCCTGCAGGAACCTAGAATCAAAGTAGCGAGATCGCAAAACAAAAGCCGCGCCAGCCGCTCGCGGCAGAGAATATCCGAAGGAACCATGCCCCTATACGAGTATCTGTGCAGTAATTGCGCTCACCAGTTTGAGCGCATTGTGAAATTTTCAGACGACCCGGTGAAGATCTGCCCGAAGTGCGGCAAAGCGACCCTGGAGCAAATGATCTCTGCTCCGGCCGTGCAGTTCAAAGGCTCCGGCTGGTACGTGACCGACTACGCCCACAAGAATACGAGCCAGGGCTCGTCGGCACCCTCCAAGTCCGAAAGCAGCTCAGATGGCGGCAGCAACGGTCACGATAGCAGCAGTGGCGAAAGCGCTTCGGCCAGCTCAAGCAGCTCGGAGAAGAGCGCAGAAAGCAAGCCAAGCGCACCGGCATCCGGCGGTGCGGTACCGAGCAGCGCGCCAGCTTCGGGCGACAGCCGATAAGGCTCACGGCAAAGTAAAGAGGCCCGCTCGCGAGCGGGCCTCGGCTATTGCTGACGTCCGCATGCGGGGCGTTCCAGCTTTAGCCCTCAGGCGGCTTTGCGATGCGGGGGAGCTGGAACCTTCTTGCCCGCCCGGCGCGCCTCAGAGAGTCCAATGGCGATGGCCTGTTTGGGATTCTTCACGGTCTCGCCGCTGCCTCCGCTCTTGAGTTTGCCCTGCTTCATCTCCTTCATTTCTGTTTCCACGTAGCTGCTGGCTTCCGGACTGTACTTGCGTCCGGACTTCATAGCTGGCTTCTTGCCGGTGCTGTGTTTGTTGGGTGCCATCGGGGTCGAGCCTCCTCGATTGATTGAGACGCGCGGCGAGGCCAAGCGAGTTGCGAACGAAGCCTTTGCTGGATGAATCCTTATTAGTTGTTGCAACATCCATTTAGCAGAGGCCGCCGTGGGGGCGGCCCGGAGGTACGCACGATGATTACGCTACGGCCCGCCCAGGAACGCGGGCATTTCAACCACGGATGGCTCAACACTTATCACACGTTTTCGTTCGCCGACTATCGCGACCCGAAACACATGCACTTCCGCGCCTTGCGGGTGATCAACGAAGACGTGATTGACGCGGGACGCGGCTTCGGCATGCATCCGCACGAGAACATGGAGATCATTACCTACGTTCTCAACGGCGCGCTGGAACATCGCGACAGCCTGGGCACGGGTGAGATCATCCGTCCCGGCGATGGACAGCGCATGAGCGCCGGATCAGGCATTGTGCACAGCGAGTTCAATCCTTCGCCGACGGAGCCGGTTCACCTGCTGCAGATCTGGATTTTTCCAGACAAAGACAAGCAGGACGTAGAGCCAAGCTACGAGCAGAAGAGCTTTCCTGAGGAAGAGAAGCGCGGGCAATGGCGGCTGATCGCTTCGCCCACAGGAGAGCAGGGCTCGGTGAAGATCAACTCCGACGCGCGGTTGCTGGTGACCAAACTGAAGGCCGGTGAGAGCCTGCCGATCACGTTGGACGCCTCGCGCTACGCGTGGCTGCAGGTGGCCAAAGGTGCGGTGAAGTTGAACGGCCAAGCCTTGGCGCAAGGCGACGGAGCAGGCACAAGCAACGAGAGTAAGCTGACACTGGAGGCCACGGAAGAGGCCGAGGTGCTGCTCTTTGATCTTGCGTAATCTGCTCTCGAAGTCCGAAGAGTTGGAGAGGCCGCGAAGCACGGCGCAGTGGGTTGCGTTGCTGCTCGCGGCCTTTGCGGTGCTCGCCTTTGGGTATGCCGCGTTGGTTGCGGCAGGCGTGTTGGCGTTCAACTCCGGCGCGTGGGTGGTGGGTGAAGAGGTCGCGATGCGCGGCTGGATCGCCTACCTGATCTCCGCCGTGGTGCACGCGGTGGCAGCCTTTGGATGGTGGCGGCAATGGAAGTGGGCTCGCTGGCTTGGCGTGTTTGTCCTTGCGGCGGGCCTGCTGCCAGCGGTGCCGGGAATCTCCGCCGCCGTGGTGGATTTGAGAATCGGCGGCATTGCGCTCTGGGGCTCGCTGATGATTGTTCGCTGCGCTGCGCTCTATGCGCTATTCAACGTGCAGTGAAGACACTCCGCCTTTTACTTTTTCTGATCGCGCCAGATGTCGGAAAGGTGTTCGCTGGCAATCCGGAGCTCGCCTTCCGGTGAGAGCACAAAGACCTGGGTTGCACGGCCGTCGCGCACGGCCTTGTCAAAGTTTCGGCCCAAGACCTCCTGCTTCATGTTGCTGGCACTCCACCGGAAGTTGTAGCTGGCGACGGCGATGTTATCGGCCAGCAATTGCACTCCGATGGGACCGGTGATCTCAGCATGGAAAGCAGTCTCGCTCGTGTAATATTCGCGTTCCTTGCGAGCGGCTGAGACGCGCCCTGACTCGGCTCGCGACGAAAAAGGATTGAAGACGACGGAATCGTAGGAATAAAAACCGCCCATCTCTCCTGAGGCTTTTTCCATCAATATGCGCCAGTAGCGACGCACGGCAGTTTCGATTTGCGGCACGGTGATGCATGTTTGGGTCATGGTGGACTGCGAGTTCCTCTTGGCTTGGGCTAGCGGCATTCTTTACGAATTGCATCGCATTGTCCAGAAACAAAAGTAACTCGCCAGGTTTTGTGTTCGCCCGCAAAAAAGCCCCGGGATCATTGCCCAGGGCTTTCTTCTTTTCCCGGCCGCGGAGTTATGCGGGCTGCGTTTCCTCTATTTCTTTCGAGGTCCCTTGTCCCTCGCGGCTCGCCACCACAAAGGTGAGCTTGTCGTCTTTGGCGTCCACCATGACGTGATCGCCGTGCAGCACTTCTCCATCGAGGATTCTCATGGCCAGCGGGTCCTGGATCATGCGCTGGATCGCTCGCTTCAACGGACGCGCTCCGTAAGCCGGGTCGTAGCCGCTGGTGAACAACGCATGTTTGGCTGCCTCGGTGAGTTCGATGGTGATCTTGCGGTCCAGCAGAAGCCGCTTCAGATCCTCCAGCCGCAAATCCACGATCTTCGTAAGTTGCTCGGTTCCGAGCGGGTGGAAGACCACGATGTCATCAATGCGGTTGAGGAACTCCGGCTTGAAGTGCCCGCGCAGAGCGGTCATCACCTGCTCACTGGCACGCGCAAATCGCTCCGGCGAGTTCATGTCTCCGGCAAGCGAGAGCGAACCGATGTTCGAGGTCATGATGAGAATGGTGTTCTTGAAATCCACCACGCGCCCTTTGCCGTCGGTGAGCCGACCGTCATCCATGATTTGCAGGAAGACGTTGAATACATCCGGATTCGCTTTTTCGATTTCGTCGAAGAGCACAACCGAGTAGGGACGCCGCCGCACGGCTTCCGTGAGCTGCCCGCCCTCTTCGTAGCCGACGTATCCCGGAGGCGCGCCGATGAGCCGCGAGACTGAGTGCTTCTCACCATATTCACTCATGTCAATGCGTACCATGGCGTGCTCGTCGTCGAATAGAAACTCAGCGAGCGCCCTTGCCAGCTCGGTTTTTCCCACACCCGTGGGGCCGAGGAAGATGAACGATCCGATGGGCCGCCGGGGATCACTCAACCCCGCGCGCGAACGACGGATTGCATTGGCCACCTTCTCCAAGGCTTCATCTTGCCCGATCACGCGCAGGCGCAGGCGAGACTCCATCTGCACAAGCTTTTTCACCTCGCCTTCGAGCATCTTTGAGACCGGTATGCCCGTCCAGCGGCTGACAATGCGTGCCACGTCTTCTTCGTCCACCTCTTCTTTCAACATGCGCGCGCCATTGCTCGCGGCCTTGGCGGTGAGTTCGGCAAGCTGATGCTCGGCCTTGGGCAGTTCGTCATACTGCAGACGAGAAGCGCGTTCGTACTCGCCGCGACGTGCCGCCTCCTGCTGCTGCAACTTGAGCTGCTCGATGGATTCCTTGAGCTTGCGCACCTCGGCGATGCTGTCTTTCTCCTGACGCCAACGCGCCTTCAAGGCATTCGCCTGCTCGCGATTCTCGGCCAGCTCGCGCTCCACAATCACCAGTCGCTCCTTGGAATTCGGGTCGCTCTCTTTCCTCAAGGCCTGGCGCTCGATCTCGAGATTCGTAGCCTTGCGCTGCAACTGATCGATCTCGGTGGGCATGGAGTCGATCTGGATGCGCAGGGAAGCCGCAGCCTCATCGATCAGGTCAATCGCCTTGTCGGGCAGGAAACGGTCACTGATGTAGCGATGCGAGAGCAGCGCGGCCGAGACAATGGCCGAGTCCTTGATGCGCACGCCGTGATGCACCTCGTACTTTTCCTTGAGGCCGCGCAGAATAGCGATGGTGTCCTCGACCGAAGGCTCACCAACGTAGACGATCTGGAAACGGCGCTCGAAGGCCGCGTCCTTTTCGATGTACTTGCGATACTCATTCAGCGTGGTGGCACCGATGGCGCGCAACTCGCCGCGTGCAAGCGCAGGCTTTAGCATGTTGCTGGCGTCCATGGCGCCTTCGGCGGCTCCGGCTCCGACCAGCGTGTGCAACTCGTCGATAAACAGAATAATGGTGCCCGCGCTCTCTTCAATGTCCTTGAGCACGGCCTTCAAGCGGTCTTCGAACTCGCCGCGATACTTGGCTCCGGCGATCATCGCGCTGAGGTCGAGCGAGACCACGCGTTTGTTCTTGAGCTGCTCAGGCACGTCGCCCAGGATGATGCGTTGCGCGAGACCTTCCACGATGGCCGTTTTGCCGACGCCGGGTTCGCCAATGAGTACGGGATTGTTCTTGGTGCGACGCGAAAGCACCTGGATGGTGCGCCGAATTTCTTCGTCGCGCCCGATCACCGGATCGAGTTTGCCGCGCCGCGCCAACTCCGTCAGGTCGCGAGCGTAACGTTCCAGCGCCTGGTACTTGGACTCAGGATTCTGATCGGTCACCGTCTGATTGCCACGCACGGCGGTGAGCGCCTTGAGGAGAGTGTCCTCGGTCACGCCGAGCCCGGCCAACAGCATCTTCGCGGGATCCTTCTTGAGGCGGAGCAGGCCGAGCAACAGGTGCTCGGTCGAGACATACTCATCCTTGAAATTCTCTGCGGCTTTGAACGCCAGATCGAGCAGTTCCGTGGTCGAGTCCGCAAGGCCTGGTTGCGCGGCGGCTGTGCCGAGCTTCGGCAGATTGCCAATCTCGCGCTGCAACTGCGCCTGCAAGGCTGCGGCCTGCACTCCGGCGCGCGCCAGCACGGGCACAACAATGCCTTCACGATCCTCCAGCAGCGCCGCCAGCACGTGAAGCGGAACCACCTCAGAGTTCGCGTGCTCGCTCGCCAACTCTGCGGAACGCTGCATCGCTTCCTGCGCCTTCACGGTCAGCCGATCCCAACGGATTGCCATATGATTGCTCCTCAACTTGCCGCGCCACGAGACGCCCTGACTTGCAGGCCCGCGCGCGGCGGATAGATTTTAGTCTGAAATTCGAAAAGGGGAGCAGATGGATCGCGATCAATCCAACGCTCCCCAGGTTAGATGCCCACATGCTGCGGCGGGAGCGGCGTATGTAAGCCCAGTGACGGGTAACGCTGCCGCTGCCGGTCGCAGTCGGCAGCTTATTTGCCTGCGACGGTCTTCTCAGCCAGTACGGTCAGCAGATTGTTCTCCAGCCGCACATCAATGTCTTTCTCGTCGATGCCGGGGACTTCCATCTTCAGACGGATGCCCTGCTCGTCTTCATAGACGTCAACAGGCGGCACGAACGAGC
>Ga0181528_10000206_pt1 | contig 53658 bp, 48 predicted proteins | sample PEATcosm2014_Bin_47_FD_119742 | JGI IMG/M metagenome (GOLD analysis project Ga0181528, IMG submission 119742) | Peatland microbial communities from MTU Mesocosm Facility, Houghton, MI, USA - PEATcosm2014_Bin10_10_metaG | ecosystem: Environmental > Terrestrial > Soil > Wetlands > Peat | place...
CGGATAAGACGGTGCATAAGACCAACGAGAAAGCGGATGCCGCTGAAGCTGCGGAACATTACTCTTGAACCCCGTCCCTCATCGTTGACCGCGCGGCCCTTGAAGGATGGACCACGGGCCCTTGCGGTTTTCCTCTCTGCCACAATGCCCCTGCTCTTGCAAAACCGCTCAGGAGCAGTACAATTCCAGCAATTCAGAATTGAAGGAGGAGCCTCTAGCTAAGGCGCGGCTCCGGATCGTAAATGAATGCTGATCTTCACTTGGAAATTGCGACGACTCCGGGATACCAGTCCGAGTGCAACCCTTCCTCTTTTCGAAGTCAAAGGGGAGCCTCACCTAACTTCTCAAAAGGAGAAATGCATGGAAATGAAATCGATTATCAGCGCAGGGATTCTGTTCGCGCTTCTCGGAGCCACCGCTCCCGTTTACGCACAGCACGAGCAAGAGGGGAAGAGTAAAGAGCAGGGCAGACCGCAACAAGCGCAGCAACATCAGCAACCGCAACCTGCCCAGCACCAGCAACAACAGCGTCAGCAGCCAAGTCGAACGCAACAAAGCTACGGTGGAACGTATCATGGCGGCGTTCAGCGAAATGGACCTGCGAATGGTGGAGTTCACCAAAGCGGCGTCCCGCAACACCAGGGGCAGGTGCGCAGCGGCTTTGTCCAGTCTCGCGCCGGTTCGTGGAAAAACGAACACCAAACATGGGGCCAGCGCGGCGGCTATAACGGTTACCGAATTCCGGACGCCCGGTTTAGAAGCTACTTCGGGCATGACCACTTCTTCCGCATCGGTCGGCTTCCGATGTTTTTCGTAGGAGGTTCTCCCCGCTTCCAGTACGACGGCTACTGGATTACGCTCGTCGATCCCTGGCCGGAAGATTGGCCCGCAACGTGGTACGAGTCCGACGACGTCTATCTCGACTACACGAACGACGGCTACTATTTGTATAGCCGTTCTCATCCCGGAATTGGGATTGCGGTTACGATCTCATTCTAGTAAGTCAGAAGAGATACGGGGCGGGATTAAACACCCGCTCCATCTTGCGTTCCCAATCGTGTCTTCCTCTTTGTGTATGCGCAATCAACTGAGTCCACAAGAATGGTGGATGCCCCGCAGTATTTATGTTCAATGAAAGCACCCACATGCTCGGATAACTAAGTACGGCCTAAGGGCAAGATAATCAGTACTGCGCGGAAGATTCAAAGCAGGACAGTTACCATGGACCATGCACCAGGGAACTTAGGTACTAAGCTCTTTAGCTAGTTGCAGTGCCCTCGCGCGATGCCCTACTCTAAATGAACAAACCACGTCGTCCGTTCTGCCGTCGTTCTCAAGTCTAGGGAATCTCTGCTGTGACAGGCAACGCCAGCAAGTACTTGCATTTTGTAGGTTCCATGCGGAGCCTACGGAAGCAGTAGCCACATATCGAATACTTTCAGGAACGTAAATAACACTCACCCAAGTGAGAAAGGCGAAGCCTTGTCCATGGCTGGCGAAAGCCTGACAATTCATAAGGTCCCTCAGGTTCAAGTTTCTGAGATCATTCTTCCTAGATGGTTTGCGGTTTACACGACCCCGAGACACGAAAAGCGCATCGCGGAGCATTTCGGCCAGAGGCAGATTGAGAGTTACTTGCCGCTTTATCGCTCCCACCGCCGGTGGAAGGATGGTTCGAAGGTCACCCTTGAGCTACCTTTGTTTCCAAGTTACATCTTTGTCAGGATCGGACAAAACGAACGCGTACGAGTGCTGGAAGTACCTGGCGTGCAGAGGATCATTGGATCAGGCAATAGGCCGGCTCCACTGCCGGATTTTGAGATCGAATCCCTTCGCGCCGACCTCCACAAATGCAATTTTGAGCCGCATCCGTTCCTTGCTGCGGGCGATAGAGCGCGGATCAAGCACGGCGCCATGGCCGGTATGGAAGGCTTTGTCGTACGCACCAACAACAGCCTACGGATCGTGCTCACGCTTGATCTCATCATGCGAAGCGTAGCTGTCGAAGTCGAAAGCGCCAACTTGGAATTCGTTGGACCAGCCGCGCAAAGAGCGACTGCAAGTTGAATGGGACGAAAAGGTTCGCCGACTCACATGAATCAGAGTAACAGCGTAATAAGAGACCGCATTGTTGAAGCTTCAATCCGGCTATTTTCGAGCCAGGGTTTCAATGGGACAAGCACCCGAGAGATCGCCAGGCTTGCCGATGTGAACGAAACTTCTTTGTTCCGCTACTTCCCAACCAAGCAAGACTTGTTCTGGGCGGCGCTGCAGTCGTGCCTTGATGGATTGCGACTCCGTAAGGAACTGAAGACCGGGTTGGTGCAGGTGGGCGATCCGGCAAACGTGGTACCCCTGATCGTTGAGCTCATGGTCGAGACTTCCACATATCATCCAGAGGTGCTTGGACTGCTGGGGATCAGTCTGCTGGAACTGCGTCCTCGGGGAGAGCTTGTGTGGCGGCAGCAATTGGGCCCCATATTTGAAGCTGTGGTTGCATACCTGAAGAAGTGCGTGGCCAACGGCTCGCTGAAGCCCATAGATATCTCCATTAGTGCAATTGGGCTTTTCGCCGTCGTTCTAGGTCATCAGCGAATGTATAAGCTCTTAACCGGATCTCCGGGCCCATATGCTAACGCAGCCGACGCGGTCACGGCGTACTCGGCTTATTGGCTGTCAGTGCTCCTGCCGGAGTCCGGAGCCGGCGTACGAATACAGGATCGAGCACTCCGGCAGCCAACACCTGAAACAATCCCTTGGGTCGGATGATACAGACCGTGTGCTTTCCGGGTAGGCACCTGCCAATGCTGGACTTAGTTTCCGCTAAGCAATAAGTTCAGGCGGCCAATGAGCGTACTGGTAACTGAAGCTGCGGGATACATAAGCTCTCGGCTCCGCGGCACCAATCGCCCCCCAAAAGCGAAGTAGTGGCAGGCGATAGCTTGTCCACGGCAATGCTGACGAATAGAGAATCTTTTTCCAGTCAGATTCTTCTCGATAGCAAGCGATAGCTCCGCCATAAGTTCAAAGTAACTTAGCCCTGCAGGATAGGGGCTGACTTCGCAGTACGCGTCAATTCCCCCGGGCCGACCGGAACTATCAATCCACAACGAGCAATGCAAAACATCTCTGGGAGCGATGCCGATGAGTTCTATTGCAGACAATCCAAACCTCTTAGGACTTGACGACGGCAAAAGCCGGTTCCGCCCAGCGGACTTAAATCAGACGCCGCCGCAGCGCCAATTTGAGCAGGTTGTTACCGCAGTGGAAATTGCCGGGGACTTTCTCGCGGCAGCCACCGGACTGTTCCTGGCATACCGCACGTACCACCTTCTGGGGTTGGGAAGGAACTTACTCTACCCTTTCCATGCCGTCGTGTGCGCCGCAATGGGGTTCGCCGTTCTATTTGTACTTATGCTTGATCGTGAAGGCGCATATCGCCACGGTCATGGCCTGCTGCGAATCCGTGAGACCGAGCGCACACTGCGCGTGTCGGCGCAGTCTTTTCTGTTACTTCTCGCCGTTACGATCCTCGAAGCTCACTTGGTGTCACGCTGGGTATTGGGAATTGGTTTTGTACTTGTGCCGGTCATGATCGCCATTCAGAAGCAACTTTTTATCATCCTCGTACGCTTCCTGCACGGGCGCGGGCGCGGCATGCGGAAGGTGATCATTTACGGCGCTGGCTTCACCGGGAAACGCATGTTTTCGGCTCTGGTACGGTCGCCGAAATTGGGACTCGATCCTGTGGTCGTCGTGGACGATGACGAATTGCACGCTGGAGGAAAAATGTATTCCTTTGGCTACCGACGAGAACGCTGCGCCCCGGTGGTTTCCGAACCTCTGACGCCGCAACTTATCAAGAACTACGGCGCGAACTTGGTTGTGGTGGCAATTCCGTCGCTGGGCCGCGAGAAATTTACGGCGGTCGCAGCCGCTGCGGCCGAGGCCGGCGCAAAATTAGCGTATGTTCCAACCCAGGCGATCTCGTCGGACGCTTCAATCGACTATGTGGATATCGACGGCCTCCTGCTGGCGACGGTCAGTGTTCCCATCAGCAGGTCCCTTTACCGGGCCACGAAGCGTATTTGCGATATTTTGGTCAGCGCCGCTCTGATTTTCATCTCAGCGCCGTTGCTTGCCATAGTGGCGCTTGCGGTGCGCATGGACTCAGTGGGTCCGGTGATATTCAAACAACGTAGGGTCGGCAAGAACGGACGCCCCTTTGATATCTACAAGTTTCGATCAATGCGCGTTGATGCCCCGAAGTATGGGTTTTCTCCCACGGAATCTCAAGATACGCGCATCACTCGAGTTGGCCGATACCTTAGGAAGACAAGCTTGGACGAGTTACCCCAACTCTTCAATGTGGTTAAGGGTGACATGTCATTGGTGGGGCCTCGTCCCGAGATGCCGTTCATCGTCGAACGGTACGGCCCACGCGAACGTCAAAGGCTGTGCGTTACTCCTGGCATCACCGGACTCTGGCAGTTAAGCGCAGACCGGGCGTTTCTCATTCATGAGAATCTCCAGTACGACCTCTACTACATTCGAAATCGCGGATTATTTATGGACCTCGCGATTCTGTTACACACGGCTTTCTTCGCAATGAAGGGCATTTAGTACCTTTCGGAGGTTGCATCCATGCATATTGCAGTAGTTGGCTCAGGCTATGTTGGCCTGGTAACAGCCGCTTGTTTTGCTGAACTCGGACACGATGTATTTTCGGTTGACGTGGATCAGGCTAAGATAGAAGCGCTGAGGAACGGACACGTGCCGATTTACGAGGAGTTCCTTCCGGAATTACTTGACCGGCACCGTGGCCGTCGGCTGACATTTACCACCTCATTGCCGGAAGCGGTCAAGGCTTGCCCTGTCATCTTTATTGCAGTGGGAACGCCGGCCTCAAAGAATGGCGACGCCGATCTTTCGTACGTCGAAGCGGTTGCGGTGGACATCGCGCGCTTTGCTACCGAATACACGATTGTCGTCGAAAAGAGCACTGTGCCCGTATACACATGCTCCTGGATCCGAAAAGCGATTTCCCAAGCCGGTAACCTATCCGAGTTCGACGTCGTGTCTAACCCTGAGTTCTTGCGCGAGGGAACGGCGGTGGTGGACTTCCTCTGTCCGGATCGAATCGTCGTTGGTGCGGACTCAGAGCGGGCAGCCAGTGTACTGAGAGCGCTTTATGAGCCGCTCACCAGCGGGGAATATTACCGGCGCCCTGACGCCGTGGCACGTCAAAGCAAGGGGGCGCAACTCATCCTGACTTGCGCCAAGAGCGCCGAGCTGATCAAACACGCCTCAAACGCATTCCTGGCCATGAAGATTTCGTTCATCAACGCGGTTGCGACCGTATGTGAGAACGTAGGCGCCGACGTTCAGGAAGTCTGCAAGGGAATGGGCTCCGACTCGCGTATTGGGCACCGATTTCTGAATCCCGGAGTCGGCTACGGCGGATCCTGCTTTCCAAAGGACCTGAAAGCGTTTCGGAGTATCGCCTCGGACTTCGGTTATGACTTCCGGCTGCTCGACGAAGTTATGGACATAAATGACGACCAGTGCCGCAGATTCATCAAGAAGATAAAGAGCGTTCTGTGGAACTTGAAAGGCAAGCGTATTGCCGTCCTCGGACTGGCGTTCAAGGGTGGCACGGACGATGTTCGCGAATCGCCGGCGATTGCCGTGATTACCGAGTTACTGAAAGAGCGATGCAAGATCGTTGCCTACGACCCTGCTGCTACCGAGCGTGCCAAAGAAGTGCTTCCCGGCGGAGCCATTTCTTATGCGAATGATCCGTACACTGCGGCAAAAGATGCCGACACCTTACTAATCCTCACCGACTGGGAAGAGTTTCGCCGCCTGGATCTTGACCGCCTGCGAGCCCAGCTCCGCCATCCCGTCATTATTGACGGCCGAAACCTCTTCAAGCCAAGCCACATGGCAGAACTTAGCTTTGAATACCACAGCGTTGGCAGGCCTACGGTTGAAGTAACAACCCCACGGATTGCAAACGCCTCCGTCGCTTCGGCAAAGGCGTCCTTTACTGGGACTTTGGATTGAGTAAGGTCAAGTCCGCTCATAGAAGCACTGAGCTCATGCATTTCCCGCAAGCGCGTGACCTCTTAATGTCATCCAGATCTAGGACAACCTCCGATCGATTCAGCGAGGAAAAATGACAACTGCTGGTTCTTGTGGTTCGGCTTCACTCGATTCCGTCCCTTCATTCTCCGTTCTCGGCGTACGAGTTAACGCGATCCAAATACCCGATGTGATCAACTGTTTCAAAGCGTGGATTCGGGAGAGGCGCGGGAGCCGCTTTGTCGCAGTTTGCAACGTACACATGGTTATGGAAGCTCACAATGACCCCCGTTTCAAGGTAATGTTGAACTCCTCGGGTTTAACGGTTCCAGACGGAAAACCACTCACGTGGGTCGGTCGCTATCGAGGACACAATCTGAAGCGGCGCGTCTATGGTCCGGATCTGCTTCAGGACTTTCTAGCCGCAACAAAGACCCTGGGATATCGTCACTTCTTCTATGGCGGACACCCGGAAGTAATCGAAAATATGGTCGCTATGATCCGTCGGCGATTTCCGGGAACCGAGATCGCCGGCTATTATTCGCCGCCCTTCCGGACGCTCACGGCACAGGAAGATTCGGACGTGGTCGCCACGATCAACGAAAGCCGTGCCGACATCCTTTGGGTCGGCTTAGGTTGTCCTAAGCAGGAAATCTGGATGTTCAATCATAGAGTGCAATTGAATGCTCCCGTAATGGTCGGTGTGGGGCAGGCTTTTAGTATTGTTGCCGGTACCTTGCAGCAGGCGCCAAGTTGGATGCGCGAACGCGGGTTGGAGTGGCTATTTCGTTTGTTTGTCGAACCGAGACGCCTGTGGCGGCGGTACTTGGTGTATAACACGAAGTTCGTCTTTTACTGCGCGTTGGAGCTACTGGGTCATTGCCGGAATTAACCTATGAAGCCGCGCAATCTGTGCGAAATGATCAGAACCCCATTCCAATTGGCTGCATAAGTCTGACTAGGTAGCCCGACGTAAGTTCCTTCATCCTTTTCTGCAGACGCATTGGCCCGCCGGAAAGCATCGCTAAGCTTGAACTCAGGAGTACGTAAACCAAGATGTCTAAACAATCGATGATTCCCTCCGCACTGGTTCCGGATCATGCCGCGTTTGATGGTGGGCTGGAAAGCCAGGATCTGTCGTTGCGCCAGGCAATCAAGGTTCTCCGTAAGCGTTATCGTGTCATTTTGTCGGTTGCGTCTGGAATCTTGCTATTGATGGTCCTGGCTTCAAGTATTCTGCCCCCGCGCTATGCGACAACTTCAACTATCGAACTCAAGCAGAATTCAGACGCACTTGGTGGAGAACTTGGCGAAGTTGCCAGCACATTGACCGGCCAGAGCGACCTCAAGACAGATTTGCAGACCGCTATTTCCACCTTGCAAGACCAGCAAATCGGGGTAGAGGTAATCGAGCGCATGCACGTCGAAGATCGAGTTGCCGCCGCGGGACTGCCATTCTGGAAACGCAGCATCATAGCGGATACGGCTCACAGGTTGCCCCTCCGAGACGACGCAGTAGCCCGCGAGTTTCTGCTAAAGGATTTTGAAAGCCACCTGAGCGTGGAAGGGATTCCCAACAGCCGCCTTCTGCAGGTTACGTATCAGGACAAAGATCCGAAGTTTGCCGCAGCCGTTACCAATGCCGTGGTCGACCAATACATCAAGGACGCGCTCAGCCGGCGAAACGTTATGACTACGCAAGCTTCTGAGTGGATGGCCAGCCAACTTGACGACCTCAGGAAGCAAGTCGAAGCCGCTCAGCAGAACCTTGTCGATTTCGAGAAGAAAAGTGGGTTCATCGTTGTTCCGTCAATGGGGATGAGCGGCGGCGCTGGAAGTACGCCGCAGGCCTCTAGCGGACCACAGTTGCAGAGCACGCTTTTGAACCGTCTACTCACGCTCAATCAGACGCTGGTGCAGGCGCAAGGTACAAGAATCACTCAGGAAGCAATCTACCGAGTTGCTCAGACTCAGGACCCGGACGCAATTGCGGCGCTGGCAACTTCGCTCTCTCCCTCTTCTGCCATGTCCGGTAGCGGTGGACAGAGTAGTATGCTATCCGGTCTCCTGGCATTACGGCAGCAACAAATTGCGCTGAAGCAGCAACTGGCTGCCTCATTTGATACCTATGGATATAAGAACCCTCACGCAATCGAGATGCGCCAGCAAGTTGCTTTCTTAGATGGCCAGATGAAGGAAGAGACAAAGCGAATCCTCGCCAGTGCGGCAAGTACGTTGAAAATCGCCCAAGAGTCCGAAGCCGGAGTAAGAAAAGAAGTAGAGGATCTGGAGCACCAGGCCGATGGAATTAACGATTCAGCCGTCCGCCTCGCAGTGCTTCAGCAAGAGGCGGACTCAACGCGCGCTCTCTACGAAAATCTGTACACGAAACTGCAGGAAGCCCGCTTAGCCCAGCAGACGCAATCCTCCAACATGGCGGTCATCAGCGAAGCGCTTCCAAGCGCAAAACCACGATTCCCCAATTGGATACTTAATATTGCTATTGGCATATTTGGCGGCCTTACGCTTGGCGTGATCACCGCATTCATCAAGGAAAGTTTGGACGACTCAATTGTCAACAGCAATCAAATCGAGAGCCTGACGCGAATGCCGGTTTTGGGTTCAATCCCAAAGTTCAACTCCGCATTGGATCAGCCCACGACTAAAGACCAACATGCGATTGAGGCTCGTGCGCCAGGTTCAATTGGAGCAGTGGCCGGATCGGATTCTCAGGCCGACGAGGCATATCGTGCATTGCGTACGGCGATCCTACTCTCGCAACCAGGTTCGCCGCCGCGCTCTCTGCTAGTAACGAGCCCACTGCCTTCGGAGGGCAAGACCACAACCTGCTATAACCTCGCGGTGTGTTTCGCGCTGCTCGGTAAGCGGGTGCTGATGATCGATGCTGACATGCGGAAGCCGGCAATACATCGGCGAGCGGGCACTTCCAACGCCTCGGGGTTGAGCACGCTGCTCACTTCAACATCGAACCCCAGCGACATCATATTCCCAGATCCCAACGTTGAGAATCTATCCATTCTTGCCGCTGGTCCAATTCCGCCGAATCCTACGGAACTGCTCGGATCGGCAACATTCGCTGCCTTGATTACGCGCGTATCGGAGCAATACGATCTCGTCTTGATCGACACTCCGCCCGCTATGCTGGTCGCCGATCCGGTCATTATCTCCGCCACTGTGGACGGTGTTGTGGTTGTGGTTCGGGCCGGATCATCCACCCGGCTTACCACGTTGGAAGTTGTCGAAAGGCTGCAACGGTCGAAGGCTAACGTCGTGGGATTTGTACTCAACTTTGTGGACACCAAGTCGTCCGAGTACTACTACGCTCATGGCTATTACGGCGGAAAATATTATGGGAAAAAGACTCAATGACAAAGTTAAAGCTTAGAACTCTAGCAGCGAATCCAATACAGCCGCGAATTCTGGTATGGGTCTTCCTTTTACTCTTGGGCGCGTCCCCATCTCTGCATGGGCAGCTCTCGTCTGACCCATCGCAGTTACTGCAACAAGCTACGCGTGGACAACGCCAGATGCAGGCAGCCGGAATACGTTCCGGTACCAGCACCACTGCAGGCGTGGCGCCGGAAGGGCTCTCCGACTTCAAGCTCTCGCCGGGGAGTATGGTCGATATCCATGTTTTCGAAGAGCCGGACCTTGATGGCGCGTACCGGCTCGACGACCACGGCCAGATATCCATGCCCTTTGCAGGAACGATTCATCTGGAGTCGCTGACATTACAGGAAGCCGAGTCTGCTGTCAGCGCGAAGCTGACGAGCGAGGAAATCCTTAAAACTCCGCACGTCGTCGTCAATATCGATGAATATAGTGCCCGGAACATCGTGGTCATCGGAGAGGTAGCCACGCCAGGACGGTACCCGGCATTGACGCCGCGCAATCTCATCGACGTTCTCGCGATGGCTGGCGGACAAACTCCGCTTGCCGGAAATGAAATCGTCATCCACCGGGCGAACCAGCCTCCGCAGGTGACCGAAGTAGTTCATTACAAACGCGACGTAAACGGCACCACGGCACTTAGGATAACGGTCAATCCCGGAGACACGGTACAAGTAAAACGAGCCGGCATTGTGTACGTCCTAGGAGCCGTCAATCGCCCAGGCGGCTTCGTGATGCAGGAGGCTGGCGATCTGAACATCGCACAGGCGTTGGCATTGGCTTTCGGAACCGCCCCTCAAGCATCTATTGATGGGATTCGGGTCATCCGTAGATTGCCCGATGGAAGCTTGTCGCAGATTCCAGCGAAGTACAACAAGTTCAGAAAGGGCGAGGCAAGCCCATTGGCGCTTGAAGCCGAAGATGTCGTTTTTGTGCCCTCCAGCAAGTTAAAGTCGGCATTCATCGAAACTAAAACAGTGCTTAGCTCCGCAGCCTCGGCAACAATCTACACGGTACGGTGAAATCATGCAGGGCTTAGACACGCAGAATCAGCCGACGCTCCGATGGGTAAGGAAGGAAATTGAGTTTCCATGTCAGTAGGCCAGAGAAGGTTACAGGGGCTCTGGCTAAAGGCGTTGTTATTCGCGCTTTTTGGCTACGCCCTGCTCGGGAAAGGGTTTGCCTATCTGTTCTTTGGCGAGCTGATTCTTGTGGCTGGGTTCTTCATTTTTCTCAAGTCCCAGCGAGTTATGCTGATCTTCAGCGATAGCGTCCTTCTCTTGTGGGCAATCTTCGCTTTCTGGGGATTCTGCAGAACGCTTCCTTTCTTTCACAAGTATGGCTTCGATGCGGTGCGGGATGCGGTTCTCTGGGGTTATGGTTCTTTTGCCCTTCTGATTGTTTGCTTTGTTAACAGCAGCAGCCAGATTTCCAGGGCGCTCAATGCTTACCGCAAGTTCCTGCGTTGGTACCTGCCTGCCTTGCCCGTATTGCTTTTGCTGACCGTCGTATTCAAGGCGATGTTACCTACTATTCCGTGGGCGGATGGCGTCACGGTCATCATGGTGAAGGGGGGCGATGCGGCCGTCCAACTCGCAGCCGCGGGGCTCTTTCTGTTGATCTTCCCGGATAAGCAAAAGAGTAAGGAACAACAGGAGATTTCGCTGATTCGACTACTCTCTTTCTTCGGATGGGTGCTCACGTTACTCATTGTTCTCGTGGACAACCGTGGGGGCTTTGTTGCGGTCGTTTGCTCCATCACCTTAGCTTCCGCCTTAAATGGACGAAAGGTCGGGCGAAAGGTTGTAACACTAGCTGCGGTAACTGCTATCGTGGGGCTGTTAGTGTTAGAAGCGAATCCGTTCACCATTCAAGTCAGGGACTGGAAGTTCACGCCGGACGAGATGACTAAGGTCGTTGGGAGTATTGTCGGCGGCGATTCGGCTGCAGGTCACTCAGGCACAAAAGAGTGGCGGTTGATCTGGTGGGGGAACATTATCCGTTACACGGTGTTTGGTCCATACCGCTGGACGGGAAAGGGTTTTGGCGTGAACCTTGCCGTAGAGGATGGCCCGCCTGGAATGACCGCGGCGGAATCTGCGCTTCGGAGCCCACATAATGGACATATGAGCGTATTGGCGCGCATGGGTATTCCCGGAATCACTCTCTGGTCGGCACTTAACTTCGTTTTTGTCTTTCGGCTTGTTAATGCTTATAGACGGGCCATTCGTTCAGGGTCGCAGTTTTGGAGCGGGACGAATCTCTGGATTCTCTGCTTCTGGCTTGCCGCCTTCATTAATATGAGCTTCGATGTTTATATCGAGGGTCCGCAGGGTGGAATCTGGTTCTGGTCCATCATCGGTTTTGGCGTTGCCACACTTAGAGTGCAGGCATTCGAGGCGGCCAAATTGTCTGCGCAATCGCACGAAGGCAGGGTAACTCAATTAATATGCGCATCCTGATGGTTCACAATCGCTATCGCTTTAGTGGGGGCGAAGATGAATCTACTCGTAGCGAGGTGTCGATGCTGCGCGCTCACGGTAACGATGTGTTCGAGTACATCAAAGACAATAATGCGGAAGCTCATATGGGAGGAGTTGCCAGTGCCTTGCGCTGCGTTTGGAGTTGCAGTGACTACAGTGCCTTAAGGCACCATATTCGCCAGTTTCGGCCCGACGTAATGCATGTGCAGAACTTCTTCCCTCTGATCTCGCCCTCTGCGTACTATGCAGCGTCAGCCGAAGGTGTCCCTGTAGTGCAGACATTGCGGAATTTTCGCCTTCTGTGTCCTGGCGCCACTATGTTCCGCGCCGGGAGCATATGCGATTCTTGTCTCCGGTCCGGTTCTAGGATTCCTGCCGTTGTTCATGCCTGTTATCGCGGAAGCCGTGCAGCGACAGCGGCAGTAGCCTCCATGGCTGCCGTACACCAACTTGCTCGAACTTGGTCAAAACGAGTGATGGTCTATATCGCCATCTCTGAGTTCATGCGTTCCACCTTTGTTTCTGCGGGATTTGACAACGAAAAAATTGCGGTAAAGGCAAACTTTGTGGAAATCGATCCGGGAATTGGGCGCGGAGAAGGTGGATACGTTCTGTATGCCGGACGGCTTTCTCCGGAAAAAGGAGTCAGGGAGTTGATGGAAGCGTGGCGATCGCAGAACTTCGATTTTCAGTTACGCATTGTCGGCGATGGGCCATTGCGATCCGAGGTTGAAGACTTTACCAAGTCGCACGCTCAGATTTGTTATCTCGGCAAGGCCTCGCCGCAAGATGTACTTCGTCATATGGGAGACGCAGCCGCCGTCGTGGTTCCATCTACTTGTAACGAGACCTTTGGCAGGACAGTTGTCGAAGCGTTCGCCAAGGGTACCCCCGCGATTGCGTCTTCGCGGGGGGCGTTGCCTGAACTTGTACGTGACCACGAAACGGGACTTCGGTATGGAGGGGACGACGGCAAGACGCTCCCGGATGCCATAAGTCAATTTCTGCACTCACGCGAGTCATGGCCCGGAATGCGGCAGAACGCTCGTGCAGAGTTCGAAGCAAAGTACACTGCGGAATTGAATTATCCGCAGCTCCTCGGCATTTACGGACGAGTGATTCGCGCTACGCGCCCCGGATGGTTTTAGAGTGAAGCTGATTTCCACCCGGAGCGCCTGGGCGTTTGCGGACCAAGGCGTGGTAAGTCTCGGAAATTTTCTGACCAGCTTACTGCTGGCACGGCAATTGCTTCTATCCGACTACGGCACGTATGTTCTGATCTTATCGTCAATTCTGATCGCAAACAGTCTCCATTACGCCTTGGTGATGTTGCCGTTGGTGATTAAGGCTTCTCCTCTTAGTGGTCTTGAGCAGAGAAAATATGCCACCGGATCGGCTTGGCTAACCGGAGCATCGTCGTTTCTAACGATAGCAATTGTAATGGTGAGCGCGGTTTCTCTTGGCCGTCCGCGCGTTGTCGTTATCGCCTGCCTCGCTGCGGTTGCATGGCAACTGCAAGAAACGATGCGCCGCACGTTGATTGCTCAATTCCGGTACTCGACCGTAATCTGGGGCGATACCGTTAGCTATCTGGGGCAGGCAACTATTCTCTTTGCAGTCGCTCACGCGCGGCTCCTGTCCATTGAGGTTGCCTTCGTAGCCATGGCTGCGACGTCACTGTTGGCGGCCTTCATACAAGCCATACAGGTGCGCCTTACGAGCCTTTCGTTCTCCGGCCTTGTTTCGAACGCGCGCGAGTTTTGGACCTTGGCGCGTTGGCTGCTTCCCGCAGCCCTCGTTGGTCCTCTGACCTCACAGGCATATCCCTGGATACTCACCTGGACCCATGGGCGGGACCATGCTGCGAACTTCCAGGCGCTCATCAATGTGCTTGGAGTGACGCACCCGTTGCTTCTGAGCGTCTCAGCTCTTGTCATTCCGGCGGTGGCTGCCGCGAAAGGGATGAACCGATTTTCAAATGCCCGACAGCTTGCGTGGTCCTACACATGGCAGTTCGAGGCACTGGTCGCACCTTACCTGATCATTCTGCTTATCTGGCCCGGTGCAGTATTGCGACTCTATTATGGAGCGTCTTCACCTTTTCTTTCACTCCTGACGCCGCTTCGCCTGATGGCAGTTACTTACTTTTTCGCCTTTCCCATGACGGTGTGGGCAGCGGCTCTGTGCGGTGTTGAACGCGTACGCGCTGGCTTCCGAGTCCAAGTTTGGGGAGCAACCACGACCGCTGTAATTGGCGTGCCTGCCTGTATGCTGTTCGGCGTTTCCGGTGCTGCATGTGCTGATGCCATCAGCCGGGCAGTCCGGGCAATCGTATCGTATGTTGAACTTGCCCCCGAGCGAGAGCCTCCCCCAAAAAACGGCGTGACGAGTGATGGAGTTTATCCCATGGAGGAGCTGAGATGAAATGTTTGCGGATCTTACTTTCCGCTTACGCCTGCCGATCAGATCGGGGGTCCGAACCCGGAATTGGGTGGAATTGGGCGATTGAACTGTCACGACTGGGACACGATGTGACTGTCATAACGCGAAATGATAATAGAGAGTCCATCGAAAAAGGACTTATGGCAGCAGATTTTCCCAATCTTCACTTCTTCTACTGGGACTTACCGAGCTGGATGCAGCGGTATAGGACTGCCGGAGAACATCTTTATTACAGGGCCTGGCAGTTTGGTGCATACCGCTGGGCCCGCTCAAGGATACGGAGCTGTACGTTCGATTTAATACATCACATCACATATGGATCGCTTCGCGATGCTAGTTTCATGGGACTGCTTGGGGTTCCGTTTATATTCGGCCCAGCTGGTGGAGGAGAGAGTACCCCGAGGACTCTGCGAAAGGGATTTATGTTTCATGCGCGACTCTCTGAAGCGCTGCGGGGCCTGAGTAATCGCGTTATTCGTTTCGATCCTTTACTAAGGATCACGTTTTCCAGTGCTCGGCTGATAGCAGTGACCACGAATGATAGCAAGGAACTGCTTCCTCGCAAATACCAATGCAAGGCAGTGATTCAGCAAGCGATAGGCACTAGTTCGCCTCCTGCACCGCGAGTGATTGCTCCTAAGCCTGCAAATCGAACCATGCGGGTGATCTTTGTGGCAAGGCTCATTCATTGGAAAGGGGGACACCTTGCGATTCGCGCGGTTGCACAGGCACTGCGTGAACATCCGGACACGACACTTACAATTTGTGGAGACGGACCCGAGAGTGAGCGGCTACATTCGCTGGCGGAGGAACTGGGGATCGCAAACGTAGTGGACTGGTCGGGCTGGCTGCCTCGTGAACGCATACTACAGATGTATTCTGACCACGATGTCTTGCTGTTTCCTAGCCTGCACGACTCGGGTGGCTTGGCCGTCCTTGAAGCGATGACCGAGGGGTTGCCTGTTGTATGTCTTGATCTGGGTGGACCTGGTACCATCGTTAACAATAGCTGTGGTCGCGTGATTTCAACGCGGAATGCCGATGAGAGTACCGTAGTCAACCGCCTCGCATCTGCCATTTCTGAACTGGCGTCTTCGCCGGCTCTCCTTACACAATTGCAGACGGGGGCGTTGAAAGAAGCACATCGCTACTCTTGGAAGAGGATTGTGACTCAGCTTTATTCAACCATTGAGCAAGTCACCGGGTCGTAGATTAGTTGCAGCAACTTCCGTTGGGCTCCTGCCCTGCTGCTAGGAACCCTTTCCAGTCCATCGAGGTAACCCACGACCAGTGCTTGCTACCGCCATTCTGCAATGTGTAATGGTTATAGTCGAATTGATTGCCCACTGCGCTGTTTCCTCCAGTATCGTCCACTATCCCGGAGTACCCCCCAGCGCCTAGATACACGACGGTATTGTTATGAACGTAATTATTCGCAGCCACCCATGGTCCCAGCGTTCCGCTGCCCCGGCTCTGATTCATAAGGCCGATGCCATTTCCTCCGACGGACGGGACCTCGACAGTATTCCCATACACCTCGACATTCGAGGAGTTCTGTACCATTATTTGTGAACCTTGCCACAAAGAGACGACCGAAGGGCTATTTCCATTACCCTTTACGGTGTTGTTGCGGATGATGGCGTTGTAGCTGATCTCGTGTTGAATTCCGGTACTTGCATTATTAATGACGGTGTTATTTTCATAGAGCGTGCCCACGTTGTTGTTGTCCGTCCATAGACCGGGTCCGTTGTTGTCGTGAACGTAGTTGGATTGCACTGCTAGATTAGTAGTCGCCCAGAACTTGCTTCCACCTGCTTCCCAGCCCGTTGAAAAGCCAGCGTAATTATTCCAGGAAATCTCGTTATTACTTGCCACGCAGTTGATTCCGCCAAGTGCAATGCCGAGCTGGCCATTATGATGGATGAAAGAGTTCGTAATCTGAGAACCGGCCCCGAGTTCAATTCCCGCGCCGTGATTCCACCGCGACTCCACATGGTCGACAATCCATGCAGTGCCGGACTGGGTGGCGCCAATGGCTCCGTTCTGAGCCGGGACAGCATACTTCTCGACGGTCAGGTGATTGATCTGCACACCGCTGGCGCTACCGGAAAAGGCATTTGTCGTCATTCCCAGTTCGACGACATGATTCGAGGGATTGCCAGGGACATATACAGCGTTGTTGCTGCGGTCAAAATACCACGATCCGGCTGCGAGACCTTGAGAGTTGCTCGCCGGCGTCTGCAACACGTTATCGATAAACAGGTCCTGGACGTAGCCGCACAGCGGATAGGCACTCTGGCAGGATCCTTGAATGGTGCTACTGGCTATTGCTTTCGCAACCCAGAGACCGCTTCCGGCAGGATCGAGTTGAAACGACAGCACCTGTGAGCCGTTGAGGATGACCGTTCCTGTACCTGTAAAGATGTCGCTGTTCTTAGGCACTATGCTCTGCATGCGATAAACGCCTGCCTGCAGCGCAAACGTAGTGCCTTCCGGAGCTGCATTTACTGCCTGCTGAATGTTGTCGGTAGGCGAGAGAGTCACGATTCCCGTCGAGGTCTGCCCGGTCAGCGGGACGGCAAATGCCAGGCACGACAAGAGAACGGTGTGGGAGAATACCCGTGAGTGCGAGATAACGGCATCCATGTAATTCCTTGTTACTGCCAGAACCTATAAAAGATAGCACTGGTTGCTTGAAAAATCTTCAGCCGTTCGCCATCAGTAGCCGGCTACCTCCAGGGCATTCCAAATTCGCATTCGGCCTACGTCTGAAACATAGAGAATCTGCTTTCCGTCAACTGTTCCGCCCCATGCCAGGGAGTATCGGATGGAATTGGGGTCTGTCGAAATCGGCCAAAGAATCAGGCAGGCTCCGTCGCCAGCAGTCAGGCCAAAGCGATTCACGGCGTCAGCGATGGATTCCGAAGACCCTTGCTGAACCGAGATGTCGGTGCATCCGTAGCTTGCCGCAGCTTCTTCAATACCTGCCAGCCATTGTGTACGTGCCGCCAGAACCGCTGGATCGACGACCGTAACCGAGGCATTTGCCGACGCCTGGCTATCGGATACATCAATCGCCGTCAACAGGACTGAAGAAGTGGGAACAACTGCCGGGGCAGTGTAAATGCCTTCCAGGGTAATTACCCCTGTCGCCGCATTTCCACCCGCAACCCCATTCACCATCCATTGAACGGCGGAACTGCCCAACCCGTTGACGGTCGCCGTGAACTGCTGTGTGCTTCCGATCGCAACAGTTGCCGACGTGGGAGCGAGGGCAACGCTGTCGTGAATCGTGATGACCGCGGTTGCTGCTTTGCTCGTGTCGGCTACGGAGACCGCCGATAATGATACGGTACCTCCTGCAGGAATGCTCGCTGGTGCCAGGTAGAGGCCCGATGACGATACAGTGCCCAATGCAGGATTGCCGCCCGCAAGTCCATTCACTGACCAGGCAACTTGATTATTCGAAGTGCCGGTAATCGTGGCTACCATTTGCTGGCTTTGGCCAGCGAGGATGTTTGCGGCGGTGGGGGAAACCGCGATCATGATATCCGGCGAACTACTGGCAGTTTGCTGCCCGCCTCCGCCGCAACCCAGAAGCAGTGAGCAGTAAGCAACCAGCAGCAAGATTCCTCCGGTTCCTAGTCTGCGATTCTTGCCCGGGAACTGGAACGCTTCGACGCTTCGTAACAGGAATACCCACATAGCGAGCGCCTTTTCAGTGGTGCTCTAGGCACTCGCGACGTTTTGCAGTAGCGGTCAGGTTTGGTGGTCTGGCTGCCATCTGCGGCACTCTAAGGTGCTCGGGGTGGTTGCACTTGCGTTAGGCGAACGTATTGCGCACCAATGTCTTGCAGCGCGGACAGGCGATCTCAATCATTCCGGTTACCGCGCACTTGGCCAGGAGTTTCTTGCACTGCGGACAGCGTATGAGAGTGATGTTCTCAACCTCGGCCCGGCGAGACGCAACCGCTAGGAGGCGGCACTCTGTTTGTTCATGCGATGACCGCGAAACCGAGTTCATGGTCTTTCCTCCAGACCTGTTCGTTCTACAGAGCCATCATCGGCATCCCCTTACACGGGCTTTACCGACGCAAAGTGCAACTACGCGAAGAAATGCGGAGAAAGGGTTCCGCTTCTTTCTCCTATAAGTCTGGATCTGGAATCTCAATTACCGCCCATTTGGGCTGCCTAAGCAAGAACTTTAGTAATTGGCCTTTCGTAATCTACAGGTAATTCCCGAATCGGGATTTCAGGGCAATTCCAATGATGCCCCTCTGCCCGTGCGTAGTCCGTGTGAGCGTGATCGCAGGAAAGAACAACAGCGGTGTTTTACGGACTTTCCGCTACATATTCACTCACCGGTCGAGCGTTCCTGGTCGCAAATCTTAGGCTGTTCTTGGAAAAACGGAGTTCTTCAATAGCCGAAAAAAATCACGAGCCCACTGACTGCTATTCCTTAAGCCTCGTCCGTCCTTCCGATCGGACCAACCGATGAAGAAAGCCGGCACGGGGAATCGCAAAAAACGTCCACATTCTCCGAGAACCACCCGTTTTCTACTGGAGGACCATGTATGAAGATTCGTCGTTGCTATGCACTGCTTGTGCTGTTTCTATTTGCTGGAATCTGTTTTGCCCAGCGGCCTGCCCCAGCCTTGGACGAGGCCTTGAACGAAGTGTCTGCCGATCTTCTTTTGCCAATCAAGGACCAATCGCATATAGGCATTGGCGGACAATTTACCGCCGCCCATTATTTTGGTGACAGCCTTGGATTCCAGTTGCAGGGGGATTACCTGGCAACGGATGAATACAATTTGCGCGATCTGGGCGTGAGGATTGGCCCGGTCGTGCGCTTTCGGAGCCAACACTCGGTGCAGCCGTATGTCCATGTGTTGGTGGGCTATGCGCGGGTGAATGCCTCGTATCTGAAGCAGACGGGTTCACCCCAGAGCACCGGCTCTGTTCTGGGCGGCGGAGGGTTAGACTTCCCCCTTTCAGGCAAATGGTTCAATGGAGGATGGTACGGAAGGGTTGGAGCCGATCTACAGGACGACTGGGGAGCCCGCACCAGGGTCGGACGCGTTTCTGTGGGCGTCTCGTATAGGTTCAACGCCAGACGATCACAGAGGTAACCGCTACAACGCACCGGGACAACCACTCTTTCGAAAACAAATGCCCCACCCTCCAATTCGGATGTGGGGCATTTATTGTGTCGGCCCGCGAAGGTGAAATACCGGAGGATCAAGAAGAACGCCACTCAGGCGTTCACGCTCTACACTCTGACCGATAATTTCGTCTGCGATGATGGATTGGTTAACAGAGGCAAGCTTCGTAAGTTCTTGAAAATTTGGAGGCGCGGGCCAGAATCGAACTGGCGAATAAAGGTTTTGCAGACCTCTGCCTTACCACTTGGCTACCGCGCCCCGGTCAAGAAGTTCTGGAGAAGCAACGGGAGAGTTAAAGGGTGCAGCCTCCCTTCACGGAAAACCCTCGCGTGGCAGCGAGGGCTTAGAATTTCTGGAGCGGGAGACGGGATTTGAACCCGCGACTTCGACCTTGGCAAGGTCGCACTCTACCACTGAGTTACTCCCGCTCGACTGTTCAATCTTAGACAAAGCACCTTGCGCTGTCAAACCTTCCGCGCTCTCGAGCTGTGGAAACCCCGCGTATTTACTGCATTGCCCCAGCCCATTGCGGATCCAGTTCCGGGCTAACCACCTGACCGTCGCGGAAATGCAGAATGCGGTTTCCAAATCGCGCCGCTTCGGGGTTGTGCGTGATCATCAGAACGGTCTGGCCCAGTTCCTGATTGGAGCGGCGCAGCATCTCCAACACGGCGGTGGAGTTCTGCGTGTCGAGGTTTCCCGTGGGTTCGTCAGCCAGCACAATCGCAGGCTTGTTGATCAGCGCCCGCGCCAGCGCGACACGCTGCTGTTCGCCGCCGCTCAACTCGCTGGGACGGTGATCCAGGCGCTTGTCGATACCCAGCAGTCTTGTGATGTTCTCGAAGTGTTCCGGATCTTGATTTGCGCCGTCGCCGGCAATGTCGAGAGCAATCCTGATATTGTCGCGCGCGGTCAGGGTCGGCAACAGATTGAACTTCTGGAATACAAATCCAATCTTCTTCCGCCGGAGATGGGTACGCTCGGAGTCCGTGGTATGAGCAAAGTCCGTTCCATCAACCAGTACCCGGCCTGAATCGGCCTGCGCCAGTCCGCCGAGGATATAGAAAAGAGTGGACTTGCCGCTGCCCGATGGGCCCACTACGCTCAGAAATTCTCCGCGCTCGACGTCAAAGGACACGCCTCGCACCGCAGGCACGTCTACTTTGCCGATGCGATAGGTCTTAGTGACATTCTCAACTTGAATTATGGCTGCCATGGGTGTGCTAGTCCATCTTACATGACTGGCACGTCCCGTTTGCAGGCACCGAGCAAACGGCGGAGCGACAATACGTCCCGCCAGCCGTCCCCAAACGCCTCACTGGTTGATCGAAACATTGCATTCCGTGACCCGAAGACGTATTTCTCAACAGGCTTGGGCGCGACGTTCGGGGGCCGCGGACTGGGCTGCACGGTGGGGACCGCGGCGCTTCACCAGGAGGATCCGGACATGCTCCAGCAGTTCCGCCGGACCGTATGTGCCTTTCCTTAGCAGCAGATCGACAGGCGCATCCGTATGAAGGGCGGGCATCTGCGTGCTCAATACAATCACGGGAATCTCTGGAGCCAGTGCTTTTATATGTCTTACCAAGTCCGCAGCCGAGGCGTCCGGCAAATTCGCCTGACTCAACACCAGGTCCACGCGACCGGGACGGAAAATGCCCATCGCGTCTGCCGCGGTATTACAGGTCGCCACCCGGTAGCCTCGAGTCTCCAGCATGACCTTATGAATCGAGAGGCTCTGGTCATCTTCCACGCAAAGGATCGTCTTCTTCAAACTCATCTGAGGGGCTCAATTTTCTCCTGCAATCCAAACCGCATGGACCTTGCGATGGGGGGGCATCGGCAGGTTCGAACATTGTTGTGAATCCTACGAAGAACGGCAGGGTCTGACAAGTGCCCAGCTCATCAATTGCATTCTGGTCATGAAGCCCAAACGTGGTTAAGGCTTCAAAGCCGTTGAAAGGAAATGATTCACTGTTTATCGCAATACAAACTCGCCCCGAGCAATCTCCACCACTCCGCCACCGACTCGAACATCGGTGACCCCAAGAGCGGTTTTGCGGCCTTTGATATGGAGGAAACTCGGGCGGCCGATTTCCAATCCCTGTTCGATCAATCCCTGTGCCGCGCTGGCGAGCACTCCGTATTGCACGGCCCAGGCGGCACAGCATCCTGCCGCCGATCCCGTGGCAGGATCTTCGCCGTTATAGAACTGCATTCGAGCATGCAGGGTCGCACCCGGTGTTTCAGTCTCACGCGAGACAAAATAGAAAAAACGACTGTTGTGCGCCTTTGCGAATGCACTTGCGCCTTTCTGGTCCACCCTTAACTCTCGCATGGCAGCCAGCGATTTCAGCGCGACAATGGTGAAGGCCGTTCCGGTAGAAACCGTCTGAATCGGCAGTGTGGCGTCAATAAACTCCAGTGGTACCGCGGTTGCGTGAGCCACCTCTTCGGCACGATAGGTCGGCCCGAACTCAGGGTCGCGCTGCCGCATTTCGCCCGTGGCTTGTCCCTCGGCGTTGACCGAAAAGCTTACCGGGATCTTTCCCACGTTCAATTCCAAATCCACCACGCTTACATTGCGCTGCTGCTGCAGGTACCAGGCCGTTCCCAGCGTCGGATGACCGGCGAAGGGAAGTTCTTCCTGGACCGTGAAGATGCGAACCCGTATGCCTTGCTCACGTTCCACGCGCTCTTCACGAGGAAGGATGAATGTGGTTTCCGAGAGATTCGTTTCCTTGGCCAGAGCTTGCATCTCGGCATCGCTCAAACCTCGTGCGTCCGTGAACACCGCCAGTTGATTGCCTTCTAGCGCGTTGTGTGTGAACACATCGAGCAAGACGTAGGGATAGCGTCGCTTTTCGGTCATCGGCTTCACCTCACCATCAGGGTATCGCAGTCGCGAATCGATGAGCGCAAAAAGCCGGACGAATGGTCGCCCGGCTCTTTGCAAAATAGCTCACTGTTCAGCAGATTCGTGGCAACTGTTCTCCGCTCAACATGTCGATAACGCGGGTTGTGCCGATGCGGCTCTTCATCTTCACCAAGCCTCCACGCTCCGCAGAAACCCGACCAATCTCCACAGCGCCCGCTGAGTGCTTGTCCGCGCGCAGCAATTCCAACGCGCGCGCAACTTCGTTCTCGGGCACAAAGACGATCATGCGTCCTTCGTTTGCCAAGTACAGCGGATCGAATCCCAGTACCTCGCACGCTCCGGCCACATCGTCGCGCACCGGAATCTTCATTTCGTCGATTGTGATTTGCAATCCAGTAGCTTCCGCAATTTCAATCAGGGTCGTGCCCAGTCCTCCGCGCGTCAGGTCACGCAGACAGTGAACGCCAACTCCGCCCGAGATCAACGCGTGTACTGCGGTGTTTAACGGAGCGCAGTCACTTTCGATCTTCGATTCAAATTCCAGGCCTTCGCGCATGGCCATGATCGCAATGCCGTGGCGGCCAAGGTCTCCGCTGAGCAATACCACGTCGCCCGCCTTCACGCTCGAGGGCGCAATCGTCAATCCGTGCTCAACAATTCCCACGCCAGCCGTGTTGATAAATACTCCGTCACCCTTGCCTCGATCAACCACCTTGGTATCGCCCGTCACCAGTTGCACGCCTGCGATTTCGGCCGACTGTTTCAGGCTCTGCACAACCGCCCAGAGCGTTTCCATTGGTAGTCCCTCTTCGAGAATGAGGCCGCAGCTCAAATACACGGGGCGCGCGCCGCACATTGACAGATCATTCACCGTGCCGTTGATCGCCAGCGAGCCGATGTCGCCGCCAGGAAAGAACAGCGGATGCACTACGTAGGAATCGGTTGTAAAAGCCAGTCGCGCCCCGCCCAACTCGAAGACTGCGCCATCGTGCCGCGTCTCCAGCAGCGAGTTATTGAACGCCGGAAGAATCATCGTTTCGATTAGTTGATGCATCAGCTTGCCGCCGCCGCCGTGGGCCAGCGTCACGGTAGGATAGTCGGAGATCGGTAGTGGGCAGCTCAGCGTGAAGTCTTTCACCGTACTCATCGGTTACACCTTTCCTGTGGTCGCCAACTCGGCGCGCCTATACCGATAATAAGCCGCGCACGCACCTTCATTGGAAACCATGGGCGCCCCCAGCGGTTTTTCCGGGGTACATTGTTTTCCGAATGCCGTACACTCATGCGGCTTCTTCTGCCCTTGCATGATCAGGCCGCTGATGCACAGCGGACTCTCTTCCGCCGTGTAGTGGCCTACGTTGAAGCGCAACTCGGCGTCAAATTCTGCATACTCGGGACGCAGGCCCAGTCCACTTGCACCAATTTCTCCAATGCCCCGCCACTTCCGATTGACCACGCAAAACACTTCCTTCATGAGCGCCTGCGCCGGACGATTGCCGCCCTCGGGGACGGCTCGCGTGTACTGGTTTTCCACCTCGTAACGACCCTGCTCCAGTTGAGCAATGCACATCGCGATGCCCTGTAGAATGTCGAGCGGCTCAAAGCCGGTCACCACGATGGGAACCTTGTATTTGGCCGCAATCGGCAGATACTCCTCGTAACCCATGATGGCGCACACGTGTCCCGCGGCGAGGAACCCCTGCACGAGGTTTGACGGCGAGCTCAGAATTGCTTCCATCGCGGGCGGTACCAAGACATGCGATACCAGCACTGAGAAGTTCTTGATCCCCTGCTGCTTCGCCTGGTACACGGCCATCGCATGGGCCGGAGCCGTGGTCTCAAAACCCACGGCAAAGAACACAATCTGCTTCGCCGGATTCTCTTTCGCAATCTTCAGCGCATCCAGAGGAGAGTACAGGATTCGCACATCGCCCCCGCGTGCCTTGATGCCGAACAGATCGATCTCGCTCCCCGGTACTCGCAGCATGTCGCCGAACGAGCAGAAGATTACCTCGGGCCGCTGCGCAATCTGCACAGCCTTGTCGATCAACTCCAGGGGCGTAACGCACACCGGGCAGCCCGGTCCATGCACCAGTTCGATTTCTTTTGGCAGCAGTTCATCCAGCCCGAATTTCACGATGGCGTGGGTCTGTCCGCCGCAGATTTCCATGATCGTCCATGGTCGCGTGGTGATCCTGCGAATCTCCTGCGCATAGCCTTGTGCGGCATTTGCGTCGCGATACTCCGATGAAAATTTCACTGCTTTACTCCTGGATCCTCCGGCGTTAGCTCTGCTAACTCACCAAGCTCGCCCATTTCCTTCAGGTAGCCGAAGACCTTGCCAGCCTCTTCCTCGTCCACCACGCTGATGGCGAAGCCAACATGCACCAGCACGTAATCGCCAATCTGCGCTTGAGGAACGTAGGCCAGATTCACTTCCTTCAGTATCCCGCCAAAATCCACGCGGGCCTGCCTCGCGATGTCTTCGCCGCTAACGCTGACGATCTTTCCCGGCACTGCTAAACACATTTCGCTACCTCGCAAGTCTATCGAATTTCAATTGTCGTGCCGCCGCCACCACCTGCCCCAGCGCGATGCCTCCATCATTCGGAGGAACCCTCTGGTGCCAATATACCTTTGCCCCGCCTGCCTCCAGCCGCGCAATGGTCTGTTCGGTCAATAACCGATTCTGGAAGCATCCACCGCTCAGAACTACTGGCAGCGCTGCATATTCGCCCGCCACTCGTACGATCATCTCCGCCAGCGTGTTGTGAAATCTCCGCGCCATCGATTCCGGCTTCGCGTTGCGTTCCACGTCCGCCAGAATTTCGGCCATCATGGGAGCCCAGTCCAACTCTGCCGGAGCCGCCTCTTCCGCAGGCCGGGCAATTTCGAAGTCATACACCCCGTCGTCCGAGCTCTGTGCCGCCAGCCACTCCAACTCCATTGCCGCCTGCCCTTCGTAGCGCGAAATCTGCCGCACTCCAATCAGCGAAGCCACGGCGTCGAAGAGGCGTCCTGCACTCGATGTCCACGGACTATTGAAGCCTTGCCGCAGCATCGCCGCAATAATCTTCCGGTCAGCCGCAGAGAAGGCATGAACCGGATGCAGTTCCTCGTTATCGAAACTCTGTTCTCCTAACGCCTCGAACAGTACACCTAATCCACAGCGCCGGGGTTCGCGCACGGCGCGCTCGCTTCCGGCCAGCCGGAACGGGCGCAGGCGTGCAATGCGCTTATATCCATACTCATCGATCTTCAGAAACTCGCCACCCCACACCGTCCCATCCGTCCCAAAGCCGCTGCCGTCCCAAGCCACACCGAGCGCCGGAGCCTTCACGCAATTCTCCGCCATGCAGGCCAGCACGTGCGCGTAATGATGTTGGACCCGCGTTGGATGCGCGCTGATCCGATTTGCGTAGGCCGTTGAAATGTAATTCGGATGGAGATCGCAGGCCACGATTTCCGGCTTCACTTCGTAAAGGTCTTCAAGGCTTTCCACTACATGCTCAAACGCCAAGCTTGCCTGTACGGTTTCCAGGTCTCCGATGTGCTGACTTAGGAAGACCTGTCGCCCTACGGAGAGCGCCACGGAATTTTTCTGGTGCGCGCCCACTCCGAGCACCGTGGGCATCTCCTCTTCCAGCATTACCGGCAGTGGCGCAAATCCGCGAGCCCGGCGCATCACCATCTCGCGTCCGGCCATCACCCGCACAATCGAATCATCCACATGGCGCAGTATGGGCCGGTCATGTACCAGCAGAAGATCGGCAATTCCACGCAATCGCTCGACGGCGTCCAACTCATCCGTGCAAATCGGCTCGTCGCTCAAATTGCCGCTGGTGGCGATCACGGCAAAGCCTAATGCGCGCATCAGCAGATGATGCAACGGCGTGTAAGGAACCATCACGCCCAGCATTGGATTGCCCGGTGCGACGGACAGCGCCAGAGTTGATGCGGGGGAATCCTTCCGCCCGACCAGCACGATGGGAGACTCAGGTGAGCGCAACAGCCTTTCTTCCAGCGGCGTGGTTACGCAGTCCTGCCGTACGTCTTCCAGCGTGGGATACATCAGCGCGAACGGTTTCTCCTCACGATGCTTGCGCTCGCGCAGACGGCGCACCGCGTCTTCATTCCGCGCGTCCACCATCAGGTGGAATCCACCTAATCCCTTTACGCCGACAATCTGGCCCTGTCGGATTGCCTCGGCGGTTTTGCTGAGTGCCTCATCACGCACTGCCAGCACCTCGCCCGTCATGCTCCAGAGCTGCAGTTGCGGCCCGCACTCCGGGCAAGCGTTGGGCTGGGCATGGAATCTACGGTTCGCCGGATCGGCATATTCCCGCGCGCACGCCTCGCACATGGTGAATTTCTTCATCGTCGTGCGCGGCCGGTCGTAGGGTAGCGACTCGATAATCGAGTAGCGCGGCCCACAGTTGGTGCAGTTGGTAAACGGATATCCGAATCTGCGGTTGCCCGGCTCAAGTATCTCGCGCAGGCACTCCGGGCAGGTTGCCACGTCGGGCATCACCAGCGCGGTCTTCTCTCCGCCTTCGCTGTGGCGGATCTCAAATCCCGTGTAGCCAACCGGGTCGGCGAAGCTACTTTCCAGGCTCTGGATGAACGAGATCGCAGGCTTTTCCCGCTCTACCCGCAGCAGGAACTGGTCGAGCCTTTCGCGTGCGCCTTCCACTTCCACAAAAACACCGCGCGCCGTGTTGTTGACCCAGCCATTCAACCCCAGCTCTGTCGCCAGACGATAGACAAACGGACGAAAGCCCACGCCCTGCACCGCGCCGCGAATTGTCATCTTCAGCCGCGAGGCTTGACCCTGTGCCGTGTCAACCACGCTCTGGTCTGCAGTCGCCAAAATTCCTCGTTTCGCGCGGGCAGTTGGCCTTGCAAGTCACAATTCCGGACGGCGCACATCACAAGCCCGTGTGAGGTGTCCTACTATTCCATTCTAACGCCTCACCACCGCGCCGATGTTAGAATCGCCTTAGTTCCGGTTCATCCGGAGTGGAATCGCTATTCATGACCCTATCTTCACCTTCAAAATCCACACCCGTTCCTATGCTCGACCTCAAGCGCCAGTATGCCACTATTCGTGAGCAGGTGCGTTCCGCCATCGACCAGGTCTGCGAGTCGCAGTCACTGGTGTTGGGCGAGGAAGTCGCCGCCCTGGAGCGCGAAATCTCGGCGCACCTCGGCGCTGCCGCCACCGTCGGTTGCTCCTCGGGCACGGATGCCTTGTGGCTTGCCCTCGCCGGCGTTGGAGTCAGCAAAGGCGACAGCTTTATCACCACGCCTTTCACGTTCTTTGCCTCGGCAAGTTCGATTACCCGCTGCGGTGCTCGTCCGGTCTTTGCCGATATCGACCCGACGACCTTCAATCTTTCGCCTCGCGCGGTTGAACAGGAGGTTCAGATTCAACGCCCGGCGAAACTCAAGGGAATCATGCCGGTGCATCTTTATGGCCAATGCGTGGATGCCGATGCCTTCGACGCGATTGCTGCCACTCACAACCTCGTAATTGTGGAAGATGCTGCACAGGCCTTTGGAGCCACCTGGAACGGCCGTCACGCCGGAGCCCTCGGACGCACTGCCGCCTTCAGTTTCTATCCCACCAAGAACCTCAGCGCCTTTGGCGACGCCGGAGCCGCGACTGCCTCTGATCCTGAGATAGGCGAGCGCATGAAGCGCTTACGCAATCACGGAGCAGCCCGCCGCTACTTCCATGAGGAGATTGGCTGGAACGCCCGCATGGACGCCATCCAGGGCGCGGTGCTCCGCATAAAATTGCGCTACCTTGAACAGTGGAACCAGCGCCGCCGCGAGATTGCCGCCATCTATGATCGCCTCCTGCAAGAGGCTGGACTGACCGGCGGGCGTGGAACATCGACACATGTCGATGCTGCGCATCCCGTGGCCCTGCCCGCCACCGCACCCGAGGCGAAACACATCTTCCACCAATACGTCATCCGCGCCCAAGGCCGAGACGGCCTGCGCTTCTTTCTGCAGGAGCGCAAGATTGGCTGCGAGATTTACTATCCTGTCCCGCTCCACCTCCAGCAATGCTTCGCTTATCTTGGCTACAATCCGGGAGATTTCCCGGAGTCTGAGCGCGCATGTCTCGAAGTGCTCGCCCTGCCCATCTTCCCGGAACTCACGGAAGCCGAGCAGCAACAGGTCGTGGCTTGTATCGCGGAATTTTATTCGAAGTAGAACGGAGTGAGAACCCTTTAGGGACTTTGGTATTTGGGACTCTGGCCTACTTCCCCTTCTCGCTGGGCATCTGGTGACGCCAAAGCTCAATCTAAATCTCCGAGGTTGTCTTAGGCTTACAAAAATTCGCCACAAACCACACGGGGAGGATATGCAGCATGAAGTTTACGTCGGTAATTGGATTGGCAGTGGCAGTGTTTGCGGGCATCGCAATTGGTGCCGTTGGCGAAACAATTCACGCGCAGTCTAAACCGCCGGTCTACATGGTTGCAAATATTGAGATCACGAATCAGCAGGGTTATGCCAATGAATACCTTCCGAAAGCGAAAGCGCTGATTCAACAACATGGGGGAGTTTACATCGCCGCAGGGAAAGGGACCACCATCGACGGAGAGCTAGCAGGACGTGTCGTTATCCTGCGTTGGGACAGCATGGAGCAATTAATGGGATGGAGGCATTCGCCGGAGTACGAGGCGGTCCGCAAGGTCGGGGAGAAGTACGCTAAATACAACCTTTTCGCGGTCGACGGCGTGGAACAAAAGTAGGGGCATATTGCCCGAAGCGATTTCCTTAAGAAATGATCTGCTGCGTTTGATAATTGGTCCCCGCTGAATTTCTACGCGGACTTCGCCATGGGCCGCAGTCCTAACGCCACAGTCCGGTACCGCCGATAATCCCGTTCCAGCCGCGCTTCGTCGTACTCGCCCTGCATTGCAAGCCCGGCCATCCGGCACCAGCCGAAGTGAAAAGCCGAGTAGGCCAGCAGGTAGGGAGCGAGCCTCTGCCCTACCGTGTCGCTGGAGCGCCGTTCGTACTCACTCACAAAGCTCTCGCGCAGTTCGCCCACAAGTTCCCACTCCACAATTGCCCCCGCCACGTCCCATGCAATGTCGCACGGGCCGGGAAAAAAGTGATTGTCGCCGTGGTTGACGCCATCCAGCTTGAGCAGCGCTCCGCCGTCGGTGCGGAGCCATTCATGCGGCATCATGCGTCCGTCGCATATAACCACACGCTCGGTGCGCAGCCGCGATTCTTCATCGCCGAGTTCCTCTCCAAATTCGAGCTGCCAGTTCCAGCGCAACATCTTTTCTAGCTCTGGGGTCTGCGGGGCATCGACCGCAAACGCGGTGGAGCGTAGCGCTAGATAATCGGCCATTCGTTCCAGCAATTCTGGCGCCTGGTCGCGCACGTTCAGCAGTCGTCCGGGCAAGAGTTCATATTGGCCAAAGCCGTTGCGGTTGCCGAGATAGCGTGGCGAGAATCCATGGTCTGCCAGCAACTTTGCCCTCGCGCCAACGGCCTCGCCATAGTGTCCAAAGCCCTCGAACTTGAAGATGCTTCGTTCATCGGCTGCAAGAAACTTGGCGGGCTCCAGCGGAGCCCATGTCGCGGGCATGGTGTCGCCGCACTGGAAATATCTCCGCCATGTGCCTCCGGAGAGATTCTTTCCCGCTTCTGGTGGCGGCAGTGGTTCGGTCTGCATGATGTGAAATTGGTATCGCCGCCAGCGCTCGGAGGCGTTCTCCGCTCGCAGAGTCGCCGGATCGACCGCGCGGCTTCCAATCAGGTGAATTCGCTCGCTATCGATGCCGCACAGGACGAGCGCCTCGGCCACCGCCAGAAAAGACGAGCCGCTGATGCCCGGTCCTTCGTCAAATATCAAAAACTCGGCGTCGCGTGAGCGCTCGACCCACTCTCGAAGCTCTGGGGTCGCTTCCAGCTTGCGATCATACGGGTGGCCTGTAGGACGGACCGTGGTGCGCTGGCAATCAATGCCTCGTGAACGCAGCGCGGCGCAGGCCACCGCACTCAACGTAACGCCGATGCTGCGAATTCCAACCACGGCCATGCGCGGCTTCAGCGGCAGTGTTTCAAGCAGCATTGCGGCCTTGCGCGGATGCAGGGCGTAGTACGCGAAGCCCTCCGGCACGGCAACCGCGTACGTGGAGTCCACGCGAATCTGCTGCAATCTCTGTGAGATTGATAGAAGTGAATCTTTCTGTCCGGCGAGGAAAGCGGAGGCGAGAGCTTCGGTAATTTCCGACGCCAGAATACAGGAACCCGTCGGGGCGGAGCTGGTTCTAGCAGCATCCAGCAGCGCACATTCCAGCTCTCCGGCGGCAATCAGCGATTGGAGCGCGCAGTTTTCCGCAATGTGCTCTGACGAGGTCTGCCAGCGGCGTAGCGAACTCGCCAGCGAGGAGAACAGTTCTGCTCCTCCCACCGTGCGCCTGCCGTCGCGGAACACATACATGTTCCAGCCCTGGCCGTTCATGGAAGCGAGCGGAGAGGCCTGCAAACTGCACTGCGCATCAGGCAGCCTTTTTCTTCTGCCCCCGGGGTGAGCGTGATATATCCCCTTCCTTATCAATGAAATAGAGAAACTGATTGTCGCGATCCACGGCATGCTCGATCAGAATCTTCGTCTCACCTTCTCCGCTCTTCGGTTTATGGCAAACATTGCCCTGACCATCGATGAAGTACAGGTATTTCTTGTAGTCCCTATGGAGGTCAAGCTTCTTAATCTTCTCGGCCATAGCGGCATACCTCCGTTTCTTTGGAAAGTAAGATTCGCATTAGCCGTGCGGGGATGTTTAGCCCTGCCGGAAGTTCAGAGTGCAATCCCAAAGTAGGAACTCTTTCGCTAGCGTGCGTGTTTGCGGGGATGGGTGCCCTTGTTGCGGGCAGGTTGCTTGACCGCACCGGGTTTCTTCTTGGGCTGGTCGGGCGAGTGCGCGGCTTGCTGCGGCTGTTCGCCAGGAGCGAGCACGGGGCGCACAATGTTGCCGATAACGCGGTACTTGCGGTCGCTGATGGAACCATCCGCGTTCTGCTTGCGGATTGTGAACACCGGCATTGTGCCTTCTTTGCCAAAATCTTCGGTGGAAACCTTGGCCGGGAAATATCCAATTATGAAGTGTTCACGGTAGCCGGTCTCGTAGCGATGCCTTTTCAGATTCCAGGTAAAGACGCGGACCTGGTTGAAGTCATAGGGGATGCCATCCTTGTTTTCATTCAGCAGCACCAGGTATTGCTTGACCTCACCCTTCTCCTCGTCCTTAACGGTGTTGAGCACAAACGCAGCTTGGATGCGCTGGCCCTCGGCATACTGCGCCACGTCGAGTGGAATATCGATATCAACCATGTGCGCCAGAACCCATCCGACGCGTCCCTGCTGGTCGCGCACCAGCCACCAATCGTCCATTGGCTTGGGCTTTGATTCTTCCTCGGGGGTGGGAGCAACAGGCTTAGCCGGAGTGGTTGGGGTTGGCGCAGCAGTTGTCGTGGGAGTCTGCGTCTGCCCAGGCTGGGGAACGGGCTTTGGATGCTTCTTCGGCGTGAGCTTGGCTTGTTCTCCGGTTGCTTTGGCGAGCGCGGCTGCTCTCTTGGCGGCAATTTCCTCGGGAGTAGCGCGTCCGGTGGCCGCGCGCTTGAGCAGCTCGACCTTGGAATTCTCGGGGAGCTGATAGAGCGTGTCGGTCTCGCGTCCGGGAGTAACGTGCATGTTCAATTCGACCCGCGTGACACCGTGTCCCTCGACGGGAAGGGTCCGATTGTCTTTGACCAACTGCTGAAATTGATCGTAGATTTCCCTGGGTACCAGGGCGCGCAGTTCCACCCAGCCCTCGACTTTTTCCGCAGTGCGCACGCGCACGAATCGCTTCTGGCGCTCGAGAACCTCGACACGATCGCCATTCTTTACCGTGCCAACGCGGTTGTAAACGGTGGCGACGTGATCGCGAAGATTGGCCTGGGGAGCGGAAACGTACATGATTTCGCCGCTGCTAACCGGGCCGCCGTGCTTACAGGAGGCGGCAGCGAGCATCATGAGCAGGAACGCGAATGAAACGCACAGACGCATGGAAAACGGGCCGGGACGAGAGTTCAATGAATACAAGGGCTTCTCTTCTGAACGAAACTCAACTATAACTCAGGGCCGCTTAAGGGTGAAACTATTCATCAACCAATGGTTCACCCTCACCGGAGTGTCAGGGCAAAGTGAGAGAATCGGCTCACTCCTCGCCGAAGTGGATTCCTATCGAACGGGCGGTGTTGACCAGTTCACCGCTGGGATCGACGGTCTTCAGCTTTCCGATGGCCTCGGCGATATCGACGAACTCAATTTTGCCGCCGCGCAGCGCCACCATCTTCAGGAAGCCGCGTTGAGCGATGAGATCGACGGCAGCAACCCCGAAGCGGGTGCTCAGGATTCGATCGTAGGGCGACGGCGATCCGCCGCGCTGAGTGTGGCCGAGAACGGTGACGCGTACCTCTTTGTTGGAGCCGCGAGCAATGGCTTCGCCGATCAGGTTGCCGACGCTGATGCCGTTGGGGATTGAGCCGTAGCGCTGGATGCAGTCTTTTCGAATTTGCTCGGGAACTCGCACGCCCTCGGCCAGAGAGATGATGGTGAATTTCTTGCCGAAGATATGACGCTGGCCGATGTAAGCGCAGACGTTTTCAATCGAGAAGGGAATTTCCGGAATCAGAATAATGTGAGCGCCGCCGGCGATTCCGGCGTGAAGCGCAATCCATCCGGCGTCACGTCCCATCACTTCGACGATCATGACGCGATGATGCGATTCAGCGGTGGTGTGGATGCGGTCGATGGCGTCCGTTGCAACGTGGATGGCGGAGTCGAAGCCGAAGGTTACGTCGGTGGCGGAGAGATCATTGTCGATTGTCTTCGGAACGCCGACGACGGGCAGGCCTTTGGCGGCGAGGTCGAGGCCGATCTTCTGAGTGCCATCGCCTCCAATGACGATCACGGCGTCGAGGCCCATGGTCTTGGCGTTGCGGATGACTTCGTCGGAAAAATCGTGAACCGACTCATGTCCGTCATTGGCAATCCGGTAGGAAAAAGGATTGCCGCGATTGGTGGTGCCAAGGATGGTTCCACCGCGAGGCAGAATGCCGCTAACGTCGTTGAGCACGAGGGGGCGGTTCTTTTCCGGCCAGATGAGGCCGTCAAAGCCGTCATGAATTCCAATGACCTCATAGCGATACTTAAGGATGGCAGTTTTTACGGCGGCACGGATGACTGCGTTCAGGCCGGGGCAATCTCCGCCACCGGTACAAATGCCAATTTTTCTGATCTCGGACATTCGATAAGGTCTCTTGGATGATAGCGAGTTGGCTCTAGAGCCGTCATCGTAATAGTACATGAGGGTGGGAGCGCATCAATGCGCCAGTGAGGGCGCTAAAAGCCTTTGAGTCCGGAATGGGATTAGACGGCGGCGCCGGGAATGGCGCCGCCGTCCAATGACGTAATAACTAGATCACGGTAAATGAAGCGGCCGGACTGGGCACGGTCGTGGTGGCAAAACTGGCGTTAGCCGTGATCGTGAATTGAGCCAGGGCTTCGGCTGAGTTACTGGAAACGGTCACAAGTCCCGTGGAACTCACAGTGGCTGCGTTGGTGTTGCTGCTAACCCAGGTGACATAAGAAGTGATGTCTTGCGCGGAGTTACCGTTAAGATTCGCACTGGCCGTTAGTTGAAAAGTCTGGCCCAGCGAAAGCGTGCCGGAGTTCGTGGGAATGCCGCCCAAAGCGTTGAGAGCGGTGGGAGTTGCTCCGGTGTAGGTAAGAACCGTGGCCGTGGCGGTCTGTCCGCTGTATGTTGCGGTGATCGTGACGGTGACGTTTCCGGAGGTGCCGACGACTTGGACGAGGCCTCCGTTAGCGGTAACTGTCGCGACCGCGGGGTTGCTGCTCGTCCAGGTAGCGGAAGTGGTTACCTCCGAAGTTGTGCCGCCGACAGTGTTGGCGTAGAGATGGAGCTGATCGCTGTCGCCGTCGCCGGCCGTAGCCGAGGACGCGGCCTTGAGGATGACTCCTGAACCGAGCGACACGGAGGCGGTTGAGCTGTTCGAAACCCAGAAGTCCGAGCAGGAGGCGCAGAGCAGGAACAAGGAAACCAGAGGGAGCAGGCGGGCAGCACGACGCATCCAGACCATGAGTTCCTCCAAACAAACATTGTAGAGCCTTTTACTTAGATGAGAGTAGATGCTGGAAGGTCGATCAAAAAAACGGAAGCAACGAAAAAGGGCTGGATCAGCACACCTTGGGTTGCTGCTTCAAGATCGAGAGTGTCCCGCAAGCCGATCCTGATCTGCTGACTACGCAAAACATGGTCGGTTGCTTCTTGCGAAGCGAGTATTGTCTTGAGCAATTCTCACTCGATTGCAAGTCAGGCGTCACGTGTTATCCCCCCGTCAGTTTTCGCCGAGGGGGATAACACGTGACAACCAGGATGTCGCTTCCGGTTCCGATTAGCGAATGAACGTCTTGCTAATCCATACCAGCACAACCAGTAATCCGATGCCGCTGAAGAATGTGTACCAGATCAGCTTCAGCTCAACGGCGTTGAGCGGTTCGTATTCCATTTTGCGGATCTCTTCCGCGAACTGCGGCGGCTGCGTAGGCAGTGGTGCCAGTTTCGGTGTTGCCATAAATTACCTCACCAACGGCGGCATCATTCCATGGAAGAAGATCCATGAAATTCCAAGGCCGACCCAGATTATGTAGCCGAACAAACAGAGTACGTATACAGCAGCCAGTCTCCCAATTCCCTCTTCCCACAGCTTGCGGAAGTTGGAGACAACCCCAATGCTGAAAAATGTCATAACAAAGAACAGGCCACGGAACACGTTTGCCTGGCCCATCGCACCCTTCACCTTGTCGAGTGTACCGGGGGCCATGGAACCGATGATCAACACCACCAGGAAAGTGGCAACGTATCCCAGAACGAATTTCGGGAAGCGATTCCAGATTTCCCTTGCTTTTACAGGTGCAGATCCCTCTTTGCGGTCAAACTTGGCAGACCACACATAGGCCAGCACGAACGCCCAAACGCCAATCATGACGTCGATGAACACCTTGACGGTCGCTGCGGTGCTCATAACCCAGCCTGGCTGGTAATTGATCCCAAGCATGCCAGAAGCCCTGGCTCTGATGAGCGCATCCGCGATTGCACCGCTCGCGACAGCTGCCCCGTCAGTCTTCACTGACAAAGCCATCCACGCACCAGCCACCAACGGCTGGTGATAGAGGAAGTGCTGGGCCACAAACGGAAGAATCAGCAACTCGACAACGGAGAAGATGACGACCAATGACGAAACCATCACGGGGACGACGGATCTCGCCCGGATCGCGCCGCCGGTGGCAATTGCCGCCGAGACACCGCAGATCGAAATGCCCGACGCCAGTGGCGCCGCCCATTCACGGCTGAAGCCGAAGTAGCGCCGCGCTACAAAGTAAACGATCGGCCAGAAGATCAGGTACGCGATGATGATGGAACAGGCACCCTGAAACAACATTGTGCCAGCTAAAGACTTTTGACTGATAGCAGTGATGCCCAGAAACCCGCCGAGGATCACGATAGCGGTCTTGATATACAGTTCGGGACGAATAGCTTCCTTAATGCCCGCCGCGAACTTTGGCATGAAATTGCCAATCACGAGCCCACCAAGCAACGCGATGATGAAGCCGGATTCATTCGTCAGGTTCAGAGACCAGCCGATCTTGAACGCGGCGCGACCGTTAGGAGTCGCCGCAATATAGGCCCAGCTACCCATGAACCAACAGATATAGCTCAGGACAAAAACCGCGGTAAATCCTTTTGCAAATTTCTTCAGGTCTGCCCCCAGACCCTTTGCGCCAACCAGCAAGATCCCTAACATAAACAGATAAGTAGCGACAAAAGAAATAAGCACGGGTAAGTGGGCGTAAGCCTTGGAAGCCGGGGCGAGAGCTTTCATGGGGTCAACCCAAAGTGCCGTGGTAATTCCCCACCCCAGCGAATCCATTCCAAACAGGAGCGTGAGTGAAAGTAAGAAAACAAGTAGGCCGATACACACCGCCAGCCAGTCTTCAGTGAGTCGCGGCGCCGAAGGTGAACCCGGCGGAGCGGCTACTGTTGTTGGTGGTGTGGATTTAGCCAGCGTATTCGTCGGTACGTCTGACGTAACACTAACCATACGACACCTCTTTTAAGAAATAACTATGAGACTGAATAAACGCTTTAAGAACACCATCACCATCAGCATGGCAGTCCACCAGATGCTCATTACATAGGAATTCCTATTTTTTCAGCTCTGATTCGCCTAATTGTACTGTGCTTCAGCGGTTTTGCAAGGCTAAAGCGCCCCTACAATCGTATGCCGTTAAGAAAATATGGGAGCCCTACTCGAAAGCGAACCAGCAGACGCTGTCATGAAATCACTCAAGCCCAAAAAAAGGCTTGAATGGTGTGCTGGGGAATCGATTGCCGATTGAAATGTGCATTTGCGGAAGGAAGATTTTAGGCAGCGCAGGCGCTCTTTGCCTTTCCTCAGGTGGACACCTTAGGGAGAGAAGCGTCCCAATATACGAAACTCGATATGCCGAAGTTAATGCTCGATTGTGGCAGGCTCAGGCTTGCCAGGCTGACCGGCCGCGGCGAGTGCCCAGCCATCGCGGCCATTGTTCTTCACCTGATAGAGGGCCTGATCGGCGCGGGCAAGAGCTGTTTCCCAGGATTCGCCGTGGAGGCTCGGTGCGAAGATTGCCGCTCCAATGGAGAGGGTCAGGTGGAAGGGTTCCGCACCGGGAACCTGGATGGCATTCTGCTGCAGGTGATGGCGGATTCGGTCGCAGATTACAGAGGCATGTCGCTCGTTGATCTGCGGGCAGAGAATGACAAACTCTTCGCCCCCCCACCGCGAAATTATGTCGGAATTTCGCGTGGAGTTTCGAAGGATCTCCGCAAGTTTCACGAGAGCTGCATCTCCCGCCTCATGTCCCCAGCGGTCATTCACGTTCTTGAACAAATCAATGTCGGCGATAAGGATGAGAGCCGTGAGACCGGAGCGCCGGAGACGGTTGGCTTCATGCTCCATAAAGGGAATGAAGAAACGGCGGTTATGAAGTCCGGTAAGCGGGTCTTCCATGGCTTGCAGCTTGCGTGCGCCGCTGATGCGCCATAACAGCCAGGCGAGAGCGACAGCGAGAAGGAGACAGACGAACAGAAGTACGGCGAGAGCGTTCTTCAATTGACTGCGATGGGTGAGATAGTCGAGCTGGAGTTGCTGGGAGCGCTGTTCCTCCAGCAGTTGCTGGCGCACTTTGTCGGCGGCGATGAGTTCACCTTGTGCGCGGAGTGCGGCGATTTGCTGGTCTTTGCGCCGCTGTTCGGCGTCAGCCGCGATGAGCTGCTGCTGGCGCAGCAGATCTAAGCTCTCAAGGCGGTTATGTTCTTCGCGGTTGCGCTCCAGTTGCCGCTGTGCCAGTAGATCGCGGGTTTTCTCCTCCGACTTTTGCAGCGCCAGGGAAGACTCAAGGCGGGCGAGGTTCTGCTGGTTGGTGCGCTCGCTCCACTGCTGCTGAGCATCCTTATATTCGCGGTATGCGCGTAGTGCTTCAGCATAGCGGTGAGCGGCTTCGTAGACCTGGTACTTCTGCTCGAGATTCACCACTTCGCCTGAGTGATGGTTGCTGCGTTCGGCTTCCTCGATGAGTTGAATTCCTTTGTCAACCTCGCCATTCAGGCCCAGCGACAGGCCGAGCAGACCTTTGGCGTAGTTAACGGCCCGTTCATTTCCCGAGGCCCGCGCACTGGCCAACATGGCGCGCGCGTTGGCAGGCATGGCAGCGTAATTGTGGCTCTCAAAATAAAGGTCGTGATAAAGGGCAAAGGTCAGGTGCTGAAGCATGAAGTCATCGGCTGGAGCCAGTGCTTCGGCGTGGCGGATGCATTGAAGCGCCTCGGGATATTGCTTGCGAAATATAAAGATACGAGCCAAAGTCTCCTGCACGCCATAGCGGGTGCGCAGCGGATCGGCGGGAGTGACGATCAGACGCGCCTGGTTGGCGAACTCCTCGGCGGCGTCGTAATGCCCTAGGTGGCGCTCCAACTCGGCGTTATCGACGAGGAGCTGAGCGGGTATGTGTCCGATCCGCGCATAGATCGCACGCGCGCGCTGGAAGCTGTCAAGGGAACGGTCCATGCGTCCCACGGCAGCGAGAATGACCGCATGCTGTCCGTAGTAGGCAGCGGTGGTTTCATCGCTCTGTCCGCTGAGGCGCTGCCCGGCAAACTCGTATGCGGCTTCGGCATCGGAGTCGTCATAGAAGCGCCGAAACGCCTGGCCGAGGCTCCTGAAGATTTCAAAGCAAGGGAAGTTTGGAGCGCGCTGACACCTTAGGAGAGCATGGTCTCGCATCTCGATGAGAGCGCTGGTGCCGTCAGCATGAGAAAGTATTTCGGCAGCCTCGGTGTAAATAACACGGAGAGTGGAGTCATCGCCCAGCGCATCGGCATCGGCTAGTATGCCCTGCAGGTTAGCGGAGATGGCGGCTGCGTTGTGCGTGGCGACCGAATTACGCAGGTGAGCGATACGAGCGTTGATTTCAGCACTGGAGCCCGCACGGGTGGTTTCTGCTGCCTGGCCAAAAATGTTGTGGGAGGCGATTTGGGCCGGGAGCGGCGCGATCAGGAAGAAGAGAAGAAGCGAGACAAGCAGCGGCAGGAGCCAGACTCTCGTATCTGAAATCCAACGCGGGGATTTCAGGTACGGGGAGAAATACCCCGACGAATATGGACTTCTGCTTATGCGCATGAATGTGTGGGCAGTATAAGTCAACGAAGGCGGCGACGGAAGCGAAAACAGATACAGGGAGTCATATCAAGCCATAGTTGGCATAAGGGATCGCATCGGAACTCCGAATTGCGAAAAAGGAAAATAAATTCTGCAACTCTGGAGCAGAAGTTCGGTTTATACCGCTATGAAACGCACGCTGTTCTTCTCAATCGCTACCCTGGCTCTGAGCGGATTGCTAGCCGCTCCGGGCTTCGCCCAGAACCCCAACACCCAAGGCGCAGGCCCCGGAATCGTTGATCCCAGCCACCCGCGCGTGAATGAAGTAAATGCGCGCGAACAGAACCAGCAGAATCGCATTGCGAACGGCATGAAGAGCGGTGAGCTCACGCCAAAAGAGGCGGGCAAACTCGAGCGCCAGCAACAGCACATTGTAAAGCAGGAGAAGAAGGACATGGCTGCCCACAACGGCCACCTGACAAAAGGCGAGCAAGCGAAGCTCAACAAAGAACAGAACAAAGCCAGCAAGAACATCTACGCCAAGAAGCACAATGACGCTGTTCGTTGAGCAGAGGTTCGCACGCAGGGCGCGCCCTTACGACGCGTCCTGTTTCTATTTCTTAGGGTGTCATTCCGAACAACGTGAGGAATCCCTACAACGATCAAATCTTGCGTGAAACCGCAGGGCACTTCACCCGGCAATCGAATTTCGCCGTTCCCGGTTCGGGGCAATCCCGTCCCCTACTGTATCTCCGGATAAATATCGAAGAACGCCTCAATGCTTTGTTTTAGTTGTGCCTCGATCTCTTCCTTACTGCCTTCCAGCAGATGCAGCGTGACATGCTCTTCGCGCCCGTTCCTTAACTTGATTTTTCCTGAGCCCACCTTCTCCAACTCACCTTCGGGAAGCAGCCTCAGCCCATATACCAGCGATAAATTAGCCATGCGAGATTGTACCCCTCGTGCGTACCAGCCATTACCTTCCAACCACCAACCGCTCTTCCTCGAATGCTCCGCGCTCATATCCCGAGGCTGCTACCAGGGCTGTCACTCCGCTCGCCGCGTAGATCATCGCAATCACTATGAATTGGTAAATCGCGGTGTACACCGGGTCGCTTCCGGTCAGAAGCATTCCCGCCGCAAAGCCAGGAATCCAGACAATGCCCAGCGAACGCAGTGAGTTCAAGCTTGGAATCAATGCCGCATTGGTTGCGTTCTTGGCAGTGGGCAAGGCCGCGATGGACCCGCTCGCCCCCAGTGCCAGCGCGGCTTCCACGCGTCCGGCATTCAGCTTCAAGTCGCTGGCGTAGCGCTCCAGAACCTGTGAGCAGGTATTCATCGAGCTTGCGATAATCATCGAGCCTAGCGGTACCAGCGCCATGGACTTGAATGCGATGACCCGCGTCAGCGCCATCGTGGCAATCACCACCGCCGCTCCTGTCCCGATCGCGCGCAGACAGAGCCAGTAAGAATGAGGTACCGATTTTGCCCTGCCTTGTGCCATTCTTGCCGCCGCCGCGCACATTGCAGCCAGGGTGGGAATGCTCCACCAAGCCGCGCCTTTCAGCAGCCACACCAGCACCAGTCCAATGGCGAGCATCTGGAGCAGCCCGCGCACCAACGCCGTAGCGGTCTCGCGCCCTAGCTCTAACTTGCGAAGGTGCCCCAACCAGGCAACGGCCAACGCCAGGGCGGATACCGCCATCGCCTGCGCCAACCCTAGCGCAACCTGCGAATGCATCCAGTGATTAAGCACGGCAACCTCCTTGAATCCGCGGAAAACAGAGGCAACTACAAGAGCCGCCGAGGTGGAGGGAATTGCAATCCCGCAATTGCCAAAAGCAGGCGGTTGCGGCCCACTCGGAATCTCTTATTCCGCCGCTTTGAAAATCCCTTCCGGGGCGTCTTCACGCAGCACGCCATCCCGCATGACCAGCGTGCGTTGTGCCAGGCGCGCTGCCTGAGCCGCATCATGAGTCACAATCAGGCACGCGCCTTCCACTCCTGCCATGGCCGCCCGAAGAGCCTCTTCCACAACTAGTTTTGCGGCATCGTCAAGTGCCGAGGTCGGTTCATCCAGCAGCAGGACCTGCGGACGATTTGCCAGCGTTCGCGCCAGTGAGACCCTTTGCGCTTCGCCGCCCGAAAGCCCTGCAACATCGCGTTCTCCGTATCCGGCGAGGTCCACCGTCGTCAGTAACTCTTCCACCTCGCTGGCGGGCATGACCGTTCCACGCAACCGAGGCCCGTAACGGACGTTTTCCGCCACCGTCCCCGGAAACAGGTTCGCCTGCTGCATCACCATTCCTACGCGCCGCCGCAGCTCGCGCACATCCAACTGGCGCGTCTCCACGCCCTCCAGCCACACTCTGCCCGAGGTTGGAGCGTCGAGGCGGTTCAGCAAACGCAGCACGCTGGACTTGCCTGCGCCGCTCGGCCCCGTGATGGCGACCACCTCGCCGGCTCGCAGTGTGAAGCTTGCCTCGCGCACAATGGCCTTTGCGTCCACTTCGCGCCGGAGTTTCTCCGCGCGCAGCAAAATGCCATTCACTGCAATTGGGGTTTCGCATGGCAAAGTTCGGAGCCTCTCTTTGTCCCGAATATCTTTAATATAGGTCTTCGTGTCCAGTAACTTTCGTTGCCTCGCGTCTACTGTACGCTTTCCTAATTGAAGTTCGCCGGAGAAACCTCCGCTACGGACAGAGTAGGGAGGAGGACGAAGTGACTCACAGACTCCGAGCGGTGCTGGGATCTTTCGCGTTGGTTCAAGATGACGCTTCCTCCGAAGAACTGGCCAAAAGGGAGAACTGATCAGCTCTCCCTTCTGGCTGTCTCCTGCAGCGTTTGTGCCTGTACGCTCATCTAAGGTAATCGCAGGTACAATCGAAGCGCCAGATTGGAGACGACGGCGGAATATGGACAAGATTCACAAGTCTGATGAAGAGTGGCGTAAGACTCTCACTCCAGAGCAGTACCGCATTCTCCGCGAAAAGGGCACCGAGCGTGCCTATACGGGCCAGTACACCGAAACCAAAACTCCCGGCGTTTATCTCTGCGCCGCCTGTGGCCTCGAACTGTTTCCCTCGGAAACCAAGTTCGACTCCGGTTGCGGTTGGCCCAGCTTTTACGATCCCCTCAGCAAGGAACATGTCGAGGAGCACGAAGACCGCAGCCACGGCATGGTTCGCACCGAGGTGACCTGCTCCCGTTGCGGAGGCCATCTTGGCCATGTGTTCCCGGACGGACCCAACCCCACGGGCCTGCGTTATTGCATTAACTCCGCCTCCATCCATCTAAGTAAAAAATGAGCTTCTCCCGGCTCCATTGCTCCGATGTACGGCGCTCTGGCCCCACTCGCGCACCCGGGATTTTGTTGACGAATACCTCTGCGGGCTCTAGCCTTAAAGGCTAGCGGCAATCTTATTTTCGTTTTCAGAAGGCTCTCATGGCTACTACTATTTCGAATACTACTTCGAGCAATCGCGTGCTCAACCCAGAGCTACGTAAACGCATCATGTCCGCCGATGAGGCCGCAGCGCTTGTGCGCAATGGCGACCATATCGGCATGAGCGGCTTTACCGGCTCGGGCTATCCCAAGGAATTTCCAATTGCCCTCGCCCACCGCATGGATAAGGCCCATAAGGCAGGAGATCCCCTTCGCGTAGGCGTATTCACTGGCGCTTCCACCGGTCCCGAGCTCGATGGCGCACTGGCTGCCGCAAATGGAGTGGAAGTCAGGCTTCCGTACCAGTCTGATCCCGCGGTCCGCAAGCGTATCAATGACGGCGACATGGAGTACGTTGATATCCATCTCAGCCACGTTGCGCAGTATATGGAGTACGGGTTCCTGGGCAAGCTCAACACCGCAGTCATCGAAGTTGCGGCAGTTTACGAAGATGGACGCGCCATTCCCTCCACCTCGCTTGGCAACAATAAATCCTGGCTCGAATGCGCCGACCGCGTCATTCTCGAAGTGAACTCGTGGCAGTCCATGGAACTGGAAGGAATGCACGACATTTACTACGGCATGGCAGCTCCGCCGAATCGCGATCCTATCCCTTTGACCCGCGTTGGACAGCGCATAGGCAGTCCCTACCTCCACATCCCCATCAATAAGGTAGTCGCCATCATCGAGACTCATTCTCCCGATCGCAATACCGCTTTCAAAGAGCCCGACAAGACCTCGCAGCAGATTGCAGGCAACATCCTGGAGTTCCTGGAGTGGGAGGTGAAGAAGGGACGTTTGCCCGTGGATCTTCTCCCCCTCCAGTCCGGTGTCGGAAATATCGCCAATGCGGTACTCTTCGGGCTCGAACAGGGCAAATTCCACAACCTCACCGCATACACCGAAGTGATTCAGGATGGCATGATCGGCCTTATCAAATCCGGCAAAATGGTTTCTGCCTCTGCCACCGCGTTCTCTCTGGGCCCGGACATGATCAAAGAGGTCTATGGCAACCTGGCCAACTATCGCAAGAGCATCGTGCTGCGCGGCCAGGACATATCCAATAATCCCGGCGTCATTCGCCGTCTCGGCGTGATTTCGATGAATGGCATGCTGGAGGCCGACATTTACGGCAACGTAAACTCCACCCACGTCATGGGCTCAAAGATCATGAACGGCATTGGAGGTTCTGGCGATTTTGCGCGCAACGCCTACTTGTCCATCTTCATGGCTCCATCCAGTGCCGCCAAGGGTGCCATCTCGACCATTGTTCCCATGGTCAGCCACGTGGATCACACCGAGCACGACACGCAGGTACTGGTCACCGAGAAGGGACTCGCCGATCTGCGCGGCCTCTCGCCCAAGCAGCGCGCGGGGCTTATCATCGAAAAACTTGCGGGCGACGACTACAAGCCTCTGCTCAAGGACTACTTTGACCGCGCCCTGAAAAGCGGTAACGGAATGCATACGCCGCACATGCTCAGCGAGGCCCACGGCTTCCACGAGCGCTACATCAAAACCGGCAAGATGCAACTGTAAGTGCGTCAGGCCTAACCCTCAACACGGAATCCCCGCTCACAGGAGCGGGGATTTTTCGCTACGAATGCCGTACCTGAGTTCGTGTATTCCACCCTCTAAATGGTGGCCTCTCGCATTCGCTCGCTTCCTGCGCGGTACAATAATCACCTATGGACCTGAAAGCGATTCAGCAGGCTTTGCGGGAGCAGGATTTCGATGCGTGGTTGTTCTATGACCATCATCGTCGTGACGAAATTGCGTACTCCATCCTCGGATTGCCCGATTTGCACGTTACGCGGCGATGGTTCTACCTGATCCCTGCCGAGGGCGAGCCAGTCAAGCTCAATCATCGCGTCGAACCCAAGCACCTCACAACGCTTCCAGGCGTACAGCAACTCTACGGAGCATGGCGAGAGTTGCACGAAAAACTGGCCGCGATGCTGAAGCCGTACAAGCGCGTCGCCATGCAGTATTCGCCCAATAACGACATCATGTACGTCTCGCTGGTGGATGGTGGAATGCTGGAGCTGATTCGCAGCTTTGGCATCGAGGTCGGCAGCTCGGCGGACCTGGTTTCGCGCTTCGAGGCCACGCTTACCGACGAGCAGATTGCGACCCATTTCGTCGCCCGCGATGCAATGGATAAGATCATGGCTGCCACCTTCAAGGAGATTGGACACCGGGTCCGAAATGGCGGATGGGACGAGTGGGGCGTGCGCCAGTGGATTGGCGAGGCATTCGCGCGCGAGCATCTCGTAACGGACGACCTGCCCATCGTTGGAGTCAATGAAAACGCTGGCAATCCGCATTACGAGCCGACCGCGGAGATTCACAAACCAATCCACCCGGGCGACTTCGTGCTGCTCGATATGTGGGCAAAAAAGGACATTCCGGGAGCCGTGTATTACGACATTACGTGGACCGGCGTTCTGGGTGAGCCTTCGGCAAAGCAGCAGGAGGTTTTCCGCATTGTGCGCGACGCGCGCAATGCCGGATCGCAGAAGGCCATCGACGCTTTCGCCTCCGGGCAGCGAATCGAAGGCTGGGAGGTCGATGAGGTCACGCGCGGCGTAATCGACAAGGCCGGATACGGAGAATGGTTTGTACATCGCACGGGCCACTCGATTGGAACCAACGTCCACGGCAACGGCGCGAATATGGACAACCTGGAAACGAAAGATACCCGACAGATTCTGACGAATACGCTATTCTCAATAGAGCCGGGAATTTACCTGCCGGAATTCGGTGTGCGCAGCGAAGTGGACGTGCTGGTTCACAATGGCGTGGCGCAAGTGACCGGACGGCAGCAGGAAGAGTTAGTGATTTTCTAAATGGCCAACGAAAAAACAATCGCAACCGCGGCACGGCCGCAAACAGGCATGATGCCGGTGATGGCTCCCCTCGCTGGCTGGCTGATCCCCGGCCTCGGCCACGTCATCCAGAAGCGCTGGATACGCGGCGGACTAATCTTTATGAGCGTCTCGCTCATGTTTTTCTGTGGGCTTGGCATGCAGGCAAAAGTCTACGGCTTCAACCTGGGCGACCTGCTCGACATGCTCGGCTTTGTCGGAGATTTCGGCAACGGACTGCTGTACTTCATTGCCCGCAACATGGACTGGGGGCAGGGAGCGATCTTCCGCGCCACGGCGGATTACGGCACGAAGTTTGTGGTGTGCGCCGGGCTGCTCAACGTGATCGCCGCAATTGACGCTCATCACATCGCGATAGGGAAGAAACAATGACGCTCAACTTTTCTCACTTTACTGCAGCGCTCGTGTTTTCTCTCTGCGCTTCCGTGATCTTCGGAATTACCCAGCGCGACAATTCGAAGCAGATGATTCGCTACGGTCTCTACTGCTTCTGCTGGTTCATCGGCGGATTGCTGATTGCCGGATGGGTGATGTGGTTCTTGAAGCGGTAGAACTCCACAATTCAAACCAGACGACCGGAGCATCATGCCCCGGTCGTTTTCGTCTCTAAATCAGTTCCACCGAAGATGGGACGGCAGGGCACATCAACCCTGGAACCGATCTAATTGACAGAGCAAGTGCAAGGGAGAAATTGATCAGTAGCCAAGGAGCTTGGATCGGCAAGAGAGACTTGGCCTGCACTGCGGTTCCTCGCGTTCGCTCAGGATGACCCTCCTAAGTAAACATCTTGGCATCTCCAGTTACGGTTCAGGAAGCCTGGTGGGGTTCTGTTCTGGTCACTCTGTGCTGGAAGGTAAGTACATATTGAAACCTCTGCCCCGCAAATCTCATCCATGTGGATGGAGGATTCAGAAAGATGGCATTCGAAGTTCCCGCTCTCACATACGCATACGAGGCGCTCGAGCCTTACATCGATGCGCAGACCATGCACCTGCATCACGACAAACATCACCAGGCGTATGTGGACAATTCCAATGCCGCCGTTGCCAAGGCTCCTGAGCTGGAGGATAAGACCGCGGAGGAGATTCTCAGTAACCTGGCAGCCGTCCCTGAAGGCGTGCGCGGTGCCATTCGCAACAATGTAGGCGGACACTACAACCACTCGATCTTCTGGTCCATCATGGGGCCGAACGCAGGCGGCGCGCCGAGCGGAGCCATCGCCGCCGCAATCGACAAGACCTTTGGCAACCTGGCGCAGTTTCAGGAGAAGCTCAACGATGCCGGAGTGAAGCAGTTCGGCAGCGGATGGACTTGGCTGGCTCTAGGCCCAAGCGGCCTGCAGGTGCTCTCCACTCCGAATCAGGACAGCCCGATTTCGCAAGGCTTGACTCCCATTTTAGGAAACGATGTGTGGGAGCACGCCTACTACCTCAAATATCAGAACCGTCGCGCCGAATACTTGAAGGCGTGGTGGAACGTGGTTAACTGGGCCGAGGTGAACAAGCGCTACGAAGCCGCGCTGAAGAAGTAAGTTCGCATCCCTGCCCAAGCGGACGCATTTCCCCCAATGCGTCCGCTTTCTTTATCTGCTTTCTTTTTCCTTGCGGTGCATTTCTTCCCCGTGTAATTTGTTTGTCACGTCCGTCTGGACGGGTAGAGCTGCACTTTGCTGAGCGTACGATTAAAGAGTATGCAAGCCACGGATCAGAGTATCGGCGAAGAGATCGCCAATTCTATTTCCCACGGCATTGGCGCAATGCTCGCCGTTGCAGGACTGGTTTTATTGACGATTCGCGCCGCGAGCACCGGCGGAGCGCGCCACGTTGTCTGTGCTTCGGTCTTTGGCGCGTCGGCGATTCTGCTCTATCTTGCCTCCACGCTCTACCACTCGCTCAGCCACACCTCGGCCTATCGGGTCATGCTCTCGTTTGACCATTGCTCCATCTACGTCTTGATCGCCGGAACCTATACGCCCGTCACCCTGCTGGGACTGCGCGGCTCGCTCGGTTGGACATTATTCGCCGTTGTCTGGGTCTGTGCTGCTGTCGGCATCGTTGTTAAATCAATCTTTGCGGGAAGGTGGGAATTGGCTTCCACCGCTCTGTACCTGGCGATGGGATGGGCAGCCGTATTCGCCGTCAAGTCGATGTACCTGATGCTTGCCCGCCCGGTATTCGTACTGTTGATGGCGGGCGGCGTGTGCTACACGGCAGGTATCCCGTTCTTTGCCTCCAAACGCAAGTACATGCATTTCATCTGGCATCTGTGGGTACTCGCCGGAACGGCTTGTCATTATGCCGCAATCTGGATTCTGCTGAGGTAAAGAGCGGGTTTCAAGGTTGCAGACAACGGTAAGAGCAGGAACACTGCAGCACTCGAAATGACTCTTCAAGAAAGGTAATAAGAAGGCCCGCCGATACTGGATCGGCGGGCCTTCTTGTCGTTCGTGGCGTGATTACATGATGGCGGTCGGCGGAGCGGGTTCGTCGGGACGACCGGCGTTACGCAGCGGGACCTGCACCATCAGGACGGCTAGGAATGCGAGAGCGATCAAGCCGCTGAGGATATGAGGATGGGCGAAGACGGTGGGCAGATCCCAGGAGATCTTGCCGCTGGCCTTCAGGCCCTTGATGGCGGCGACGCCGAGTCCGCAAAGCGCTTCTCCGGCGATCAGGCCGCTAGCGGTGAGCACTCCGGCATTGTCGATGCGGGCCTTCTGCGCGTCGTTGAAGACGCCTTTGTCCCGGGCGATGTCAGTAATCCAGCGAACCATGCCGCCGATAAAGATGGCGAACGTGGTTTCCAGGGGCAGGTACATGCCGACGGAGAAGAGCATCGGGCTCTTCACTTCGACCATGATCAGCGCGATTCCCATGAGGATTCCGACGATGACCAGCGGCCATGCCATGTTTCCGCCCACGATGCCCTGGGCGAGAAATGCCATGAGGCCAGCCTGCGGGGCCGGGAGCTCTTTGCTGCCGAAGTGATAAGCCTGATCGAGGATCATCAGTACGGGGAACAGTGCGAGCGAGCTGACGATGACTCCCATCAAGTCGCCAATCTGCATCAGTTTCGGAGTGCCTCCGAGGATGTGGCCGACTTTCAAGTCCTGCAACATCTCACCGGCTACGGCGGACGAGACGCAGATGACGGCAGCCACGCCCAGCACAGCGATGACTCCGGCTGTGCCCTTGATCCCGATGGCAACCATCAGCAGGGCGGCGATCACCAGGGTGCAGAGGGTGAGTCCGCTGACCGGGTTATTCGAGGAGCCAATCATGCCGACGAGGTTTCCCGAGACAGCGGCGAAGAAGAAGCCGAGGATGATCATGATGACCGCGGCGACAATGGCTCCGATGATCACCTTGGTGAAGAAGAAGTAAAGAGCAAGCATGGCGCAGAAGACGATGGCGAGACCGAGAAAAACTACCTTGGCGCTTAAATCCCGTTCATAGCGAAGGCCGGATTGCTTCTGCTTGCCGGTCTTCTTCAGGTCGCTGACGGCCCGCTGGATTCCGATACCGAGCGACTTGCGCATCTTGAACAAGGTGTAGGACGCGCCGACCAACATACCGCCCACGGCAATGGGGCGAACGATCGAGAACCAAACGCCGTTGGAGATGGCGGTCCAATCCACGGGAGTTCCAGCCGCGGCGGCGGTCGCCGTGATCTGCGGACCGAGGAAATAGGTGAGAAGCGGAACCATCAATCCCCAGGCAAGCAAGCCACCGGCAAAGTTGAGGGCGGCGAGCCGCGGTCCGATGATGTATCCCACGCCGAGGTAGGCGGGGCTCACCGCAGGTGCGCTGAATGTGGTTGCGCCTCCAGTGGCGACCATGGGAGCGTTGCTGCCGCGTCCGAGCTTCAATCCCGTGGAGAGTGCAGGGATGTTGACTAGAAATTCCTTACTGGAATTGAAGATGTTGAGCGCTCCAGTGAGGAAGATAGCAGCGCCAACGCCCATGTTGGAGAACAGAATCTTGGCGGCGCGGGAGCCCTGCTGCCCAGCCTTGTGAATCTCAGAGGCGGCAACCGATTCAGGGAAGGGAAGTTCGGCATCTTCCACCATGACGCTGCGGAGCAGGGTGACGAACAGAATACCGAGCGTGCCACCCACCAGCATCAGGGCCACGCCCTGCCAGTAGTTGTCTGCTCCCAGTGCGGGCCACACCCTGGCGATCACAAATGCCGGAATCGTGAAGGTAGCGCCGGCGGCGACTGACTCGCCGATGGAACCGATGGTACGGGCCATGTTCTCTTCGAGCAGGCTGCCGCGTACGAGCTTGAGCAGCGCCATGCCGATGACGGCGGCCGGGTACGTGGCTGCAATGGTCATGCCGGCGCGCAGTCCAAGGTACATATTGGCCGCGCCAAGAACTACCGTCATGATCAGTCCCAGGAGTACGGCGCGCACGGTAAACTCGCGCATCTCGCGGTCGGCAGGTACATACGGGCGGAAAGGTTGTGAACTCATTCGAAATCCTCAATCGCGTGTAACTACGTGAGTTACAGGATGGCGCAAGGTGGCTTGCGCGTAGTGTGCAATGCAAATGCAATAGAAATCAGCATCCATCATAAACATTGTGCGCGAATCCATCACTAAGTATGTTGCCCGAAAGCCCGTGAGCTTCCCGATTGGACTCCAAACCAGCGGGCTGTCACACTAGAGACGTGGAAAAAAACTCATTCTTTCTGGGCCTGATCATTGCGGCCAGCGGACTCGTGTCTGCACCCGTGGCATTGGTCATGGGCCTCGCATTTGCCTTCACCTTCCAGCATCCGTATCCGTCGGATGGCAGCAAGCTGCAGAAGTTCCTGTTGCAGTTGTCCGTGATTGGCCTGGGCTTTGGCATGAATCTGCACGAGGTTCTGCAGGCCGGACGATCGGGATTCCTCTATACGGCGGTGAGCATTACGGCGGTAATGTGGATTGGATGGGCCTTGGGGCGCCTGCTGAAAGTGGAGAGCAGGGCTTCTTTCTTGATTTCCACCGGCACGGCAATCTGCGGCGGAAGCGCCATTGCCGCCCTCGGCCCAATCATGCAGGCAACCGAGGAGGAGATGGCGGTTTCCCTCGGCACGGTCTTTGTGCTCAATTCGGTTGCGCTGATCGTGTTTCCCATGGTTGGCACGGCGCTGCATCTCACCCAACATCAGTTTGGACTTTGGGCAGCGTTGGCGATTCACGACACTAGTTCGGTGGTGGGCGCGGCGGCAAAGTACGGTGCCGTGGCATTGACCGTGGGAACCACGGTTAAACTGGCGCGGGCCTTGTGGATTGTGCCGGTCTCGGTGATTACGTCGGTCGCAAGAAAGAGCAAGACCCGGATTCAGTGGCCATGGTTCATCCTTTTCTTCTGCCTCGCGGCGGTCGCAAACACCTATTTCACTAAACTTCAGCCGGTGTACGAGTCACTGTATCACCTGGGCAAAACCGGGCTTACGGTCACGCTATTTCTGATTGGATCTGGGTTATCGGTGGAGACGCTCAAGTCGGTGGGAGTGCGTCCCTTACTGCAAGGCGTCCTGTTGTGGATCATTACCGCGGCGGCCTCGCTTGAGTTGATCCGGCTGGGCTGGATTCACATTTAGCAGCCATGCTGCCGCTCAGGGTGCCCCACATCTGCCGCAGGTAGTGTTCAGTTCCATGACATTCTTTACACATTGTTTCAAGACATCCTTCACACTCCGGCCGGGTGCCCCACCTTCGCGTCGTGTCGTTCGACGCTAAGGTGGGAAGCAACTTGCTCCCATCTAGGGCACTTCTGTTTTTCCTGCTCGAGATCGAGCCGTCCACTTCGACTCAATCTCAACAGTTCCCACCTCACCGAGCGCATAGTGACGAAAGCTACCCCACCGCCAATCTTCAGGTTTCTCGCACAGTCCTCGTTTAACCGGATTGCGGTGAATGTGACGCAGCTTTTCCATGAAGTCTGAGTAGCTGCGAATATTGCGGTCGTAGTAGCGCTTCTGCCAGAAATGTCCCCTGTCGATGGGTTCCGCAGGGATCGATTGCCTTTGCTTTGAAAATGACAGCTTCAGAAAATGGATGACATCGGCCAGATTGCCAGAATCAGGCTCGCTGAGCAGTAAATGGACGTGTTCAGGCATGACCACGTAGCCGTATACGCGCAAAGAAAATTGCAAACGAGCCATCTCAAGAGTCTTCATGAACAGGGCGCATATCGCAGGTGTGTCCAATCTCGCCTGCCTTCGATAGCAACTGAAGGTCACAAAATGAGATTGTCCTGAGTGCTGCAGCCGTATCAACCCTTGCGTCATGCGAATCAATTTACGGGAAGAGCAAAGGGATGAAAAGACAAAACCGGAAACCAACAGGGATTGACTGTATCGCTTCCCACCTTAGCGTCGAACGACACGACGCGAAGGTGGGGCACCAGGCGTGCAGAATGCCCTTACACCTCACACGAATACCTGCCTCAGGAAGTCCTCCATTTGTTTCAAGCTTTTCTTTTGCTCCCCATCTAATGGGTCCGGACTAAAGTGCATTACCTCATTCCGGACATTGCCGATTTCGTGAAGTCTCCTGATAAACTCGCTTTTATCGACAAATACGCTTAATCGACTCCATATTTCTTCACGTTCCAAAAGCCTGGCATTCTCCCCAAATGTCAAAAGCGCTGGGTTGGATTCCGCCCGCGCCCGGGAATGTTCTTCTAGACCCTTGAGATCTGATGGACCTAGCTGCGGATGGAGCTTCTTACGTATGAGCATCTCAATTGTGCGAATGCACATAAATCCATAGGAGTGCTCGCCGAGCTCCGCCGCGAAGTCGCTAGCCGTGACAATTCCCGTGATCGTCCTTTCTTTGGATCTCGCTAGAACATAACCAAACTTTTCGATCGTCGGAAACGCGTCGAATAAGGAAGCATCTGAGTCAATCACATGCGCATCAATGCGACAATCCGCCACCGTTTTTGGCTCAGGTGGGCGCATTGAACGCATTGCGATTGATTCCCATGTGATCATCCCGCGGACTTCTCTTTTGCCTTGCATGATTGCGAGCTGGGAATACCCTTCGAAACCCATCACTGTAGTTGCTTCGGAGATCCGGTCCGTCAGTAGCACGCTTGCAACGCCGCGGTTTGCTGAGCGAATACTGGATACCCGGATAATCGCATCGATCGGAGGTACGACGGGTACCTCAACGACTCCCGCGTCTCCTGCTGGAGAATTGAGAGCTTCTGCTACCGGGGTCGCCTTGTTGATGGACTCTTCTTCTCCCCCTGATAAATCCATCCCGTCTTGATCAGGCGCAATATCAGACAACTCTACTCCCGGCTCAGCCTCATTTGGCTGATTGTTCCCGTCACTCTGACCTTCTGAAGCTGCACCCTCGTCCGCTAATTTGATACTAACCAAGGCGTCGATCCAGGCGGATTGGAAATCCGGCACCGTCTTAAGCCCGTTGCTCTCAAATTTCTCACTGATCGTGCGCGTTATCACGATGCCGCGACGTTCAGCTCCATCCATTTGAAGGATTTTACGAACACGGACCCGGTTGATGGGCTTGCCATCCGAGAGTTGCTGTTTCCAGTACATGATTGCAGAGTCTAATTTCATGAGCTCACGGTACCATAAGTGGCACCGAGAGTGTCCGGGAAGATGGTAAACGCCCCGCAGCCATTAAACTTCGGGATGGGTCAGCTACCTGGATGCCATGACATCTGAGTTGATACATATCGCAACATCGTGAATTGACCCGAAAGCGGGGGAAGTGTGCCAGCCGTAGTCTCTGGATCAGTACCGCTAAACGCCGATTGGATAGTGTATTCAGCCGCATCAGTCCGGCCCCATACGCAGTTGCACGATAGAAGGGGTTGACTGTTTGTCTATGCATGGCTGAGATGGTTGGGCTCCCGTGAGCCCCGTTTCAACACCCCTGCCGGGGATTTGTCTTACCGCTGTCTTGCCTGGTGCCCCATATCTGCCGCAGTTAGCAGATGTGGGTGTTTGCAGCAATCCAACCCACTCACAAATAACACTCGCCATTCGGTTGGAATACCCCTGAATAACGTTCAATAACGTTTTTTGGGAA
>Ga0181528_10000207_pt1 | contig 53631 bp, 44 predicted proteins | sample PEATcosm2014_Bin_47_FD_119742 | JGI IMG/M metagenome (GOLD analysis project Ga0181528, IMG submission 119742) | Peatland microbial communities from MTU Mesocosm Facility, Houghton, MI, USA - PEATcosm2014_Bin10_10_metaG | ecosystem: Environmental > Terrestrial > Soil > Wetlands > Peat | place...
CTCAGTGACCGTGCGGATCACGCAACGATGGTTCCGCTCTCCGATGGCACTACGCGCTCAAGCTGCTTGTGACTTCACATGTCCTTGGTCGAACGCTTCTCCTTTCTTCCAGATATTCAGCGTAATGGCGGCGATCTTGCGTGCCAGCGTCAGCCGCGCCATCTCTGGCTGCATGCCTTTATCCAGCAGTCCAAGATAGAACTCGCGAAACACTCCCTGACAGATGCTGGCGGTAGTAGCCGCTGCCTTGAACAGGTTCTTCAACTCGTGGTTGTGATTCCAGTTCAGGCCGCGAATCATCACCGGCTTCTTGCGGCGTTCCACTTGCCCGTCAACCACGCGGTATTCCCCGCTGTCGCGTGTTTCCAGCGCCAGCCCGCAGTAACTCCAAAACTGACGTTTGGTTCGGAAGCGGTGGGGCGTCTGCACCCGGCCGATCAGCACTGCGGCGCGCAGCGGACCGAGAAACGGAACCGACTGCAACCACTTGGCCGCCGCATGTTTGCGGCACTCCACGATTAACTCGCGCCGTGCCTCGCGGCGCAGTTGCTGCAGGGCGTCCATCTCTTGATACAAACGCTCCGCCCGTCGCCGCAGGCCCGCTGGGCCCAACTCGGCCAAATAGCCGTCGCGATGTCGTTTGGCATACAGTTTCGTGCCGGCGCAAGCCACCGCCTGGCCGCGAAACACCGCCTTCAATCGGCCCATCACTCGCGTCGTATCTTCGGTCAGCATCGCATAGCTGCGCACCAGATGCTGCACCTCCAGCCCGCTCTGCTCGCCGTGATAGACCGGGGATAAGATCCCCACCCGCAATAGCTCCGACAGCTTGCGTGCGTCGATCTTATCGCTCTTGCTGCCCGACTTCAGCAGCGCATTCTTGCGCGAATTGCAAACCACCAGCTTCGCCACCCGCCGCACCAGTAAATCGTAGAGCTAGGCCGAATGCGTGCCTTCCTCGAAGGTGACCTGTATCGTGCCCCGTATCCCGCCGATGAAATCCAGAATCGCAGAGGCCCGTGTTGCCAGAACCGCCTGCGTGATTAACCGTCCGCCCTCGTCCCGTACCGCCGCTGAAATCGTGTCTCTATGGACATCCAGCCCGACATATCTCAAACTGTTCATCCGGGTGTTCCTTTCTTCGCGCTTTGGTTGTCTGCTTCTCACAGCAACCGCAGCTTACTCGAAAGGGGCGCCCTTTTATAATGCGTGGCCCAGAGTTGGCTCAGTTCCAACTCTGGGGTTCTGTCGCGTACATTCCGGAAGTCGTCAAAAGCCTTTTGCCACCAGCCCCGCAGCGCTGAGCTGCGGTTGGCGGTCGCGGGAGGTCCACTTTTCCAGGTATTTTGCTACGATGTCGGTTTCGATGTTTACGGGATCACCGGGCTTGAGGCTGCCAAGATTCGTACATTCGACGGTATGCGGAATGATGGCCGCAGAGCAGCGCAGGCCCTCGAGTTTTGCGATAGTCAGGCTGATGCCTTCGATGGCGATCGATCCCTTGAACACGAGATACTTTTCGAGTTCGGGGGTAACCAGAACGTGCAGCCAGAATCCGTCTGAATCAGCGATGCGCTCAAAGCCTTCAAGGCGCGCCACGCCATCCACGTGACCCTGCACAATGTGTCCACCGAGGCGGCCATGCGCGGCCAGCGGCAGCTCAAGATTGACTTGTGCTCCGGGCTGAATCCGTGAGAATGAAGTGCGCGTCCAAGTCTCCGGCGCGAGATCGGCGGCGAATGATGTTGGCGTGATATCGAGCGCGGTAAGGCAAACTCCGCTGACCGCGCAACTGTCTCCGGTTTTCAGCTCTTTAGTTACGTGATTGGCCTCGATCACGATGCGGCGGTTCTCTCCGTTCTGATCAATGCGTGCGATGCGTCCGACTTCTTCCACAATTCCAGTAAACATGATTTCAGCTCCTCTCAGCCCTGTGGCCGAAGTGGTTGATATGGGTCACGCAGATAGGCTTCCACCGCGAAGTCCTCTCCGAAGCGCTCAATGGTTATGTTCGAGGCGCTCAGGTTGATGCCAGGCGGCAAGGCATTCTGTCCTTCGAGCCATGGTACGGCGCCTACGGGGCCAAAGATCCTTGGCGTATAGAAAAGCACAAGTTTGTCGACAAGGCGGGCGCGCAAGCATCCCCAGTTGACGGCTGCTCCTCCTTCGACAAGCAGGCTTGTGATCTGCTCGGCACCAAGCATTCCGAAGACACGGTACAGATTGGGGCGTCCATCGTGCGGGAGTTCCTCGTCGCCGGGAGCAGCGGTATCCATTTCCACCTGATAAATCCGTACCCCGCGCGCCTCCAACTGCCTTCGCTTGTGCTCCTCGGCAAACGAGCAGAAGACCACAAGGTCATTCTGTGCGGTTTCGACGATTCGGGAGCTTAACGGCAGGCGCAGGCGAGAGTCGAGAATCACCCGCAATAGAGGACGGCGGCGAGGCAATCCGCTGCGGTCGGTGAGCAGAGGATCGTCGGCGATCACCGTGCCCACGCCAACCAGAATTGCATCGGAGGCATGACGCATCTCGTGAACGCGGCGGCGGGCGGCATCGCCGGTGATGTAGCTGGGATTCCACGGGCGCGGGCCAAGGTTCGTAGCGGACGAACCGCCCAACTGCAAACGACGCTCGGCTGGTCCCGTAATCTTTCCGTCGAGCGACATGGCAGCCTTGAGGGTTACAAAAGGCAGCCCGGTGCGGATGAATTGCGCAAAGCCCTCATTAAGCCGCCTTGCTTCAGCCTCGAGAAGTCCAACTTCGACTTTGATGCCCGCGGCGCGGATTCTTTCGAAACCGGTTCCCGCTACCAGCGGGTTGGGATCTTCCATGCAGCAAACGACGCGGGCGATTCCGGCGGTGATCACTGCGTCTGCACATGGAGCAGTGCGTCCAGTGTGCGAACACGGTTCCAGATTGAGATAGAGCGTGCTACCGCTGGCTAGTTGGCCAGCCTGTTCAATGGCCAGCACCTCGGCGTGTTTCAACTCCGAGAAAATATGAGTACCGCTGCCGACTACGCGCCCGTCGTGGTCTACGATGACAGCGCCCACCATAGGGTTCGGGGAGGCCAGACCCTGGCCTCGCGCCGCCAACTCCAATGCTTGCCTGAGAAAAACTTCATCCGTCGCAGTAGTCATGGCTTAAGCAAACAGCGAGTCGACAAAGTCAACCGCGTTGAAGGGAATGAGGTCCGATTGTTTTTCTCCCACGCCCACGTAACGCACGGGGAGATTCATTTCACGCGAGATAGCGATCACTACGCCTCCCTTGGCAGTTCCATCGAGCTTGGTGAGCACAATTCCGGTGACGCCGGCAGCCTCGGTAAAGACCTTGGCCTGCTGCAACCCGTTCTGGCCGGTCGTGGCATCCATCACCAACAGGGTCTCATGCGGAGCCCCTGGAATCACGCGCTGCGCCGTGCGGTACATCTTTTCCAGCTCGGCCATCAGGTTCTGTTTGTTGTGCAGGCGTCCGGCCGTATCCACGATCACATAGTCGGTTTTGCGCGCCTTGGCCGCTTGCAGTGCGTCAAACAACACGGCTGAGGGATCGCCGCCGGGCTTGGTTTTGATGACCTCGGTACCGGTGCGTTCTCCCCAGATTTCGAGTTGCTCAATGGCTGCGGCACGAAAAGTGTCCGCTGCAGCGAGCAGAACGGTCTTACCCTGTGCTCGCAGGACGTGGGCGAGCTTTCCGATAGTCGTAGTCTTGCCCACGCCGTTGACTCCTACGACGAGAATCACCTCGGGCGGTGCGGCTACGATCTTCGGAGCGCTCTCGGCAGCTCGGTTGAGGATGGCAAGTAACTCATCCTTGAGAACGCGTTTCAGTTCGGAGGTATCGCCGATCAGCTTGCGATCGACTTTTTCGCGCATGGCAGCCAGCACCTCGCGCGTGGTGGTGGAGCCGAGATCGGCTGAGATGAGCGTGGCTTCGAGGTCGTCGAGAGTCTGGTCGTCAATTTCCCTGCGGAAACTGACGACCTCTTCAAGGCGTTCCGTGAGATTCTCACGGGTACGCGTTACGGCCTGCTTCATGCGCTCGAAGAGCGACGTCTTCTTTTCCTCGGGTTGGTTGAGGCTTCCGAACAGGGTCTGAATCATTACGCTTTCAATTATAACCAGCGCCGCTGGCAGGCATCGCCCGCCCCAGGATCAGTAAAGTGCGCGTTCCTGTGTAAGCGGGCGATTCATCAGGTCGCGAATGGCGTCGGCGGGGGCTTTTCCCTGCTCCAGAATCGCGTGCATCTGCTCGATGATGGGCATCTCGACCCCGACGGACTTTGCCAATCCGACCGTCGCGCTGGTGGTCAGCACGCCTTCCGCAACCATGCCGTGCATGCCAGCAATGATCTCCTGCAGCTTGCGCCCTCGTCCGAGTTCCACGCCCAGACTGCGGTTTCGCGACAGGCTACCGGTACAGGTCAGGACCAGATCGCCCATGCCTGCAAGTCCCGACATAGTTTCCGGGCGTCCTCCGCAGGCTACGCATAGGCGAGTCATCTCGGCGAGTCCTCGCGTGATGAGTCCGGCCACCGTATTGAAACCGAATCCGATACCGTCGATTACTCCCGCCGCAATGGCAATCACATTCTTGACTGAGCCTCCCAGCTCCAGTCCGATGACGTCGTCATGGCGGTAAAGACGGAAATTGGCGTCACTGAACGCTTCCTGAACCTGCACGGAGAGCTCGGGATAGGCCGAAGCTACGCTCAAGGTTGTGGGATAACCTTTGGCTACCTCACGTGCAAAGGTCGGTCCGCTCATCGCGCACAAACGCGGCTGGAAGCTGCCTTCGCCACGTGTGAGGACCTCGGTGATGACCTGGGTCATACGCAGCAGGGAATCGTTCTCGATTCCCTTGGTGGCCGAAACTAGCAGCATTTCCGGATACAACAACGGCTTCATCTGACCCCACAAGCGCCTCGCATGGTGCGAAGGCATTACGCTGAGCACGATATCCGCGCCTGAAATTGCATCGGCGAGGCTCTGTGTGACCTCAACGCTCTCCGGAAGGGGACAGCCGCTCAGGAACAGTTCGTTGACGCGAGTGGCGCGAATGGATTCGACCACTTCTTTTTCGTAAGCCCATAGCTTGACTTGGTGCGAGCCCTTGCGTGCGAGGGTGATAGACAGCGCCGTGCCCCAGGCTCCAGCGCCGATGACTGCGATTCGTGCCATATAAATTATGCCTTTCTTGCGCCAAAGCGGCTTTCAGTTCCAGCCAGCAAGCGCCCGATGTTCTGGTGATGACGAATGACTACGAGTAGTGCGACCACTGCGCACAGGGCCAGTGCAAGAGGCGAAAACCGGTCCCGCGCAAGCCACCACAATGCGACAGGGACGACCGCGGTGCCGAGGATCGAGCCGAGCGAAACGTAGCGGGTGAGTGCCACAATGACGGCGAATACCACCACTGCAATCAGCACAACCTTGGGAGTGAGGGCCAGGAATACGCCGAGCCCAGTGGCCACGCCCTTGCCTCCCTTGAAGCCAAGCCACACCGGAAACATATGGCCAACCACGGCGGCGAGCGCGGCGAAGGCACCAAGCGTATTAAGTTCCGCGGAACTGGAGGCAGGGATGCCGGGAAGCGTGAGCACCAGGAAAACCGGCAGCCAGCCCTTGAACGTATCCAGTACCAGCGTGGCGATGGCCAGGCGTTTACTGCCGGTACGCGCAACGTTGGTCGCGCCAATATTACCGCTTCCAATGGAACGCACATCTACGCCGTGAATGGCACGCATCAGGATGTATCCAAAGGGAATGGAGCCAAGAAGATAGGAGCAGGCGACGACGGCAATCAGGGTCGGATAATTCATCTCACGTCCAGATACAAGTGTACTCAGCCTGCCAGCTCAAAGGTTTCGAGCTTTGAATAGCTCGGCCCACTAGGCGACAGCTTGCTTTCATACAAGAAGAATTGGCGCGCCGTCATTGTACCGTACTCTGGCACCGGAGCATTCGCCACAAATGCAGAAAGCTGTGCAAATGCCTCTATCGGCCTCTCGCCACGCAGGGGACGCGGCCTGCCGGAGCCATTGCGCGCCAGCGTGAGATGAGGACGAAATTCGCGCTCCAGCGGAAAACCCAGCGGCTCCAGCGCTTGGCTGACCTTGCAGGCCAGTCCGGGCAGCGCCGGAGCATTGATTCCCGCCCAGAAGACCCGGGGCGAGCGAGCGTCAGGGAAGAATCCCACGCCGCCGGCCTTGATCTCGAAGCTGGACTCATGAATCGTGTGGAGACGTTTCCGCACCGCGTCCGCAGTGGGGAGTTCGCCGAGAAATTTCAGCGTGACGTGATAATTGCTGCTGCGAACGAAACGCACTCCGGAAAAACGTGGCTGGAGGATGCGGATGTAATCATCCAGCCGCTGCTGAATCGACGGGTCAATGTCCAATGCAACAAAGAGGCGCATTGGTCACCGGAGTTTGCGTCTCAACATATCGAGGGCGAGTTGGGTGCCGTACCAGCGAATGCGCTCGCGGTCGCCGGGAAATATTCGTTCCACGACCTCGGTGTGCTTGCCGTCGGCAAGTGCAATATACATGAGCCCGACGGGCTTCTCGCTGGTACCGCCGGTGGGGCCTGCAATGCCTGTGATGCCGATGCCGAGGGTGGTCTTGCAGCGCTGCCGGATGCCTTCCGCCAAGGCCGCGGCCACCGAACGGCTAACCGCGCCGTCGCTTGCCAGCAGCAACGGAGGTACACCGCATAATTCGCGCTTCATGGCATCGGAATAGACGAGCGCACCTCCCATGAAGTAGCGCGAGGAACCACTGATTTGGGTGATACGCTGCGCCAGCAACCCCGCGGTACAGCTCTCGGCAACCGCCAGGGTAGCAGTGCGCATTTCCAGAAAGTACCCAACAATCTGTTCGAGCGATTCACCGCCGGAAGAAAAGAGCTCGTCGGTAAATTCGTCTTCCAGCAGCGAAGCAAGTTTTTCGACGCTCTGCTCCGCGGCTTCCTGCGTTGCTCCGCGGGCCTTGAGATGAAATTGCACCTCGCCCGCTTTGGCAAGGATGGTCGTTTCAATGTCAGGAAATTCCTTGTAAATCTTTGCCGCGCGCAGGTCCGCCGTGGATTCGCCGACCATGGCAATCTTCAGCTCACAGGTCGCCAGATGCTCTTCCGGCATCGCCGCTTTGAGCTTGTCGAAGCAGTAATCGTTGAACAGTCCTTCCAACTCAAACGGAACGCCAGGCAGGAGGATTACGATTCGGCGCTGGCCCTGATAGGTGGTGTCGAGCCACTGTCCGGGAGCGCTTCCGCGCGAGTTCTTCAGGATCTCCGCGCCTACGATGCAGTCTGCCTGCTTGACGTTGTTTTCAGCCATGCGCATGCGCATGGAAGCGGCGCGAGTGTAGAGCGCTGTCACCATCTCGTGGTCGCGGCGCAGCTCAACGCCAAGAGCCTGGGCGACGCACTCGCGCGTGAGGTCGTCTTCCGTCGGCCCAAGACCGCCGGATAGGATCAGGATGTCAGCGCGGGAGAGTGCGACCTGGCAGGCAAGCAGGAGGTGCTCCGGTCGGTCGCCCACGATCGTCTTGAATATGACTTCGACACCGAGCTGGTTGAGACGCTTGGTGAGGAATAGGGAATTAGTGTCCTGACGGTAGGGCGTCAGGAGTTCAGAACCGATGGCAATGATTTCAGCATTCACGTTTTACAGTGTAAACCCGTGTTTGGAATTTCAGCTCCAGGTAATTTCTCCTGAATCGTGAGTAGCGCGGCGATCCGCTTGGCACAGGCATGATTGGCGCGCGGCGGCGCATGGCGACCGCGGGCGCGTGAGATAGATCACAAACTGGCTTGAGCTGTGTCACTGAAAGGGGAAAATGAAATCGTTAGTCTCAATCAGGACTAAAGCGGTCCTGATTGTCGTGAACAAATATGCAGCTAACCCGCGCCGCCGATTATGCCGTTCGCGTTATGATCTACCTGGCCAGCCAGCCAGAGGCGGCGTTCGTTTCCAAAACGCTGCTTGCCAAGGCGGCGGATGCACCTGAAAGTTTTCTTGCGAAGATACTTCAATCACTCTGCCGCGCTGGCCTGATCCAGGTTCGGCGCGGAGTAGTGGGCGGCTTTTCTCTTCGGCCACGCGGCGCGCAAGCCTCGTTGTTGGATGTTGTGGAAGCCATCGATGGGCCGATTGCCTTAAACATCTGTCTAACCTCAGGGATTGCCTGTCAGCGCGAGGCCCTGTGTCCGGCGCACAAAGTTTGGCTGAGGGCGCAGGCGGCAATGCTATCGGTTTTGCGGGAGGCGAAGATAGCGGAGATGATCCAGGAACAGGAGCCTGAGCGTGCTCTGCACCAAATCGCACCGCTTGCCGGCAACCAACAACTCAAACCAGTTTCGTCGCTGCGCGCGCAGCCAGGAAAAGCAGGACCAGCGACACGAACGCATTCTGCTCCTGGCGGAGCGGCACGCATAGCCAGTAGAAATCAAAATAACAAAATTTGAGTGGGGTGTCCTATGGACTCCGCCGTATTGATACATCGACTACATTTCGCATTTACGGTTACGTTCCATTACCTGTTTCCGCAGTTGACCATGGGACTGGCTCCATTAGTGGTGGCGCTGAAAACCATTGGACTGTGGAAGAACGATGAGCGGTATCACCAAGCTGCCCGCTTCTGGGCAAAAATCTTCGGCATCAGCTTCGTGTTTGGCGTTGTGACCGGCATTCCGATGGAATTCCAGTTCGGAACCAACTGGTCGCATTTTTCCAAGTATGCCGGCGGCGTGATTGGACAGACGCTGGCAATGGAAGGCACCTTCGCCTTCTTCCTTGAGTCGGCCTTCCTTGGCCTCTTCCTCTTCGGCGAGAAGCGGCTGAGCAAGATTGCTCATTGGTGGACAGGTATGGCCGTGTTCTTCGGCTCATGGCTCTCTGGCTACTTCATCATCGCTACCGACGCCTGGATGCAGCATCCCGTGGCGTACAGAGTAACTGCCGACGGCTCAGTGACGTTGAGCAGCTTCTGGGGTTTACTGCTGAATCCATGGGCGCTCTGGCAGTATGCGCATAACATGGCTGGTGCGGCGGTTACCGGAGCTTTTGTGATGGCGGCGGTTGGCGCCTACTACGTGCTGAGCGAGAAGTATGTTGAGCAGGGAAAGATCTACCTTCAAGTCGGCGTGGTTTCCGGAATACTGTTCTCGCTGCTGGTGATTGGGCCAACCGGCGATGGGCAGGGCAAGAACCTGGCAAACTATCAACCGGCAACTTTGGCCGCCATGGAAGCCCACTTCGACACCAAGTCCGCCGACCTGGTTATTCTGGGGCAGCCGAATGTTGAAACCAAGAGCATCGACAATCCGCTCGTCGTGCCCAAAGGCTTGAGCTTTCTGGTTAGCCGCGACTGGAACGCGAAGGTGCGTGGCCTGAGCTCATTCCCGGAATCCGATTGGCCGACGAACATTTCACTGCTCTACTACGCGTACCACATCATGGTTGGCCTGGGTACCATTTTCATGGCCGTGATGCTGATCTCCGGAATTCAGATCTGGCGCAAGAAGCTGTATGAAACCAGGTGGCTGCTCTGGGTTCTTATGCTCAGCTTCCCGCTGCCCTACATCGCGAATACCGCCGGATGGATGACGGCTGAGATTGGCCGCCAGCCCTACCTGGTGTACGGATTGATGCGCACGATAGACGGATTCTCGAAGTCAGTCTCGGCGGCAAATGTCTGGTTCACCATGCTGGGCTTCCTTGGGATGTACACCTTGCTTGCAATCCTCTTTCTATTCTTGGTGCAGCGCGAAATTGCGCATGGGCCGGAACCAGTGGAGAGCGTGATTCCCTTGGGCGGAAAAGCCATTATAGCGGGGAGGAAATAACATGGGATTCCTTTGGTTTGCGATTATCTCAGTGATGCTGACCGGGTATGTCATTCTGGACGGCTTTGACATTGGCGCGGGAGCCCTTCATCTTTGCCTCGGACGGACGGACGCCGAGCGCAGAAAGATCCTCCGCTCGATTGGTCCCGTGTGGGACGGTAATGAGGTATGGCTTCTGGCTACCGGAGGCGTGCTCTACTTTGTTTTCCCGCAGCTCTACGCTTCCAGTTTCAGCGGCTTCTATCTACCGCTCATGATCGTTCTATGGCTGCTGATGCTGCGCGCAATCGGTATCGAGTTCCGCACCCACATCAACGACGGTATCTGGGCAACCTTCTTTGACGGTATTTTTTCGTTCGGCAGTCTTCTGCTGGCGGTCTTTTACGGAGCTGCGTTGGGAAACGTGGTTCGCGGACTGCCGCTTGGAGCGGATCACTATTTCTTCCTTCCACTGTGGACCAATTGGACGGTCGGGGCGCATCCGGGCGTTCTGGATTGGTACACCGTGCTCTCGGGAGTGGTGGCGCTGGTGGCGCTCTGTGTGCATGGCGCCAATTACATTGTTGTGAAGACTGACGGCGACCTGAACGAGCGGGCTCGCAGAATGTCGTTAATCTTGACGCCGGTTCTTTTCTTGCTGACCTTGGTAAGCCTGGTGGCCACGATCTCGATCCATCCTGGCATCGTTGCCAACTACAATGCACTGAAGATCGGGTACGCAATTCCGGTGCTGGTATTTGCCAGCCTGATTGCGGTCTACGTATTTCAGAAGGGAAGGCACGAGGTTGCGGCCTTCGTCTCTGGGGCATTGTATCTGGCTTTCATGCTGGTTGGAGCCGTGTATTCGCTGTATCCGGTCATTCTTCCTGCGATTGATCCGCAGTACAGCCTGACGGTATCGAATTCGATCACCGCCAGCTATGCGCTGCAGGTCGGATTGCGCTGGTGGATTGTCGGCATCGTGATTGCCCTGGTTTATTTCGTTTTCTTGTATCGTATGTTCCGGGGCAAGATCACGCTTGGAGAGGACGGCGGTTACGGCCACTAGTCCATAAGGAGCCGTGAACGGCGAAGACCGCCTTTACGGGCGGCCTTTGCCGTCTAGCGCCGGGTGGCCCCGGCGATCCCGCGATCAGGAAATCGGCGAGGCAAGTGCCATCAACAGTTTGTGGCACGGGCATCACCGGCAAGAATTTAAGGCGAACGGATATCGGCGGCGTTGCATGGCACGAAAAGGACATCCCAATATCGTTTACCCTGCATCCGACCAATGTTGTACCTTATCCTAATTGGGACGCTTGCCTTAACAGCCTGTGCGTCCCTATAATCGCGTTCTCAGTGCTAAGTTTCGGTTAACAGGTGCGAGTACCGCCTTCTGTCGTATCCGGGAGCAGCCGTGCGTCCGTTGCACAAGGCTGCTGTCGATGAATGAGTCGCAGATTCCGCATAGTTTCTAAGGAGCAAGAGAATGAAGAAGCCCCTAATTGTGTTGTTGCTTGCTGCCGCCAGCGTGGCAGCGCAAGCGCAGGCCGCCCCTGCGGGCCAGCAACAGCCGGCATCGGGAGCTGCCGCCCCGAGTGCGCAGCAAAAGAAGACTATCCAGGATCCAAACGAGTACAACGCCTATGTTGCCGCCGTCAGCGTCACCGACCCGGCGCAGAAGGCCCAGATGATGGAGAGCTACCTTCAGACCTATCCCAATAGCGTGATGAAGGAAGACGGCCTGGAAGTCCTGCTCAAAGCTTATCAATCGCTGAACAACGAGGCCCAGATCAAGGCTTCGGCACAACGCCTGCTCCAGGTTAACCCGAACAACTTGACGGCGCTCGCGCTGCTCAGCTATCTGGATCGCTCCCAGGCCCAGAAAGGCGGGCCGGATGCCGCTGCCGCGTTGAAAGAGGCGGGCGAGATTGGGACTAGGGGATTGCAGGCCATTCAGACCGCAGCCAAGCCGGACGGCTACAGCGACGAACAGTGGAGTTCCATGAAGAGTTCGTTTCGCGTGATCTACCTGGGTTCGGTTGGGCACGCAGCGCTGCAGGCCAAGGATTATCCAACCGCCCAAAAGAACCTCAGGGAAGTGGTTGACGCACAGCCGAACGATGTAAACAGCATCTACCTGCTGGCGCTGGCTTATTTGTCCCCGAAGCCGCCGGTGGTCGATGGCCTGTTCTGGATCTGCAAGGCCGCAGCGGCTGCACCGCAATTGGTCCCATACGCGAAAAATCAATATATCCGTTACCATGGCGGTCCTGATGGCTTTGATGAACTGCTTGCCAGCGCTAAGACCGCTACGACAATTCCACCGAGCTTTGCCGTAGCACCGGCACCTTCGGCCGCCGATCAGGCCGCCGATATGCTCAAGAAGAACTCACCGGAGAAGCTCTCATTCGCCGAGTGGCAATTCATTCTGACCAGCGGCAACAAAGAGGCCAGCGAGCAGGTTTGGAACGCGATTAAAGGCAAACCCGTGCAACTGGTGGCCGTGGTTGTGGAGAGCGGACGCGATTCGCTGAAACTCGCCGGAAGCGCCGACGACATCGACGCGAAGAAAGCCGATCTCACCCTCACGCTGAAGGAACCGCTGGCCGCAGCCCGCGTTCCCAAGCCGGCGGCGCAGTTGGTGATCCAGGGGGTCCCCAATGCTTACACCGCCGAGGGAGACGCCTTCAATCTGACGTTTACCGAGGGACAGGTTCTGAAGGGATTGCCAGAAGTTCCGACGAAGAAACCGTCAGCGGGCACGCGCGCTCATTAGAGCGTTTTCAGGGTAGGTGTGTCCGGAGAGTGCCGCATATTTGCCGTAGTTAGCAGATGTGGGTTTGCGGTGGAGACGCCAATCCCGAAACCGCGCTAGCCGCAATAATCCGGGGCGTTTGTAACTGAAAAAGGACGGCCAATTGGCCGTCCTTTTTTGCGGGGACCGATTGTTTTGCTTGCTTAGCCGCGAAAAAGTCCAGACGCGCTGAGCTGCGTCCGGACAAAGGTTCACTATGAGCGGTTGTCGGTGCGGCTACCGTGCAATTTTCTTCTCCATCACCAGGGCTCGTTCGCTGCTTGGTGGACGCCTTATTCCAGCGCGCACCGCGCGCACGTCAAGCTCTAGTTCCGCGATGGTCCGGCTAAGCGTATTGCGGTGCATTCCCAATTGCTTGGCTGCCTTACATTGATTGCCGTTGTTCTGCTCAAGTACGGTTAGTATGAATCGTTTTCTAAATTCGCGAACAGCTTCTGAATAAAGAATTCCGCTCTGGTACATTTGCGCGACAAGAGCCTCAAGTTGGTCCTTCACCGAGGGCCTCTCCTTCTTCTGGTTCAATTCAATCAATTGGTTCAGGAATACCAAGTTCTATCCGTGGCAGCCCTTTACTACTTGCGTGTCACACATACATAGCGTCGATGTTAAGCTGGTCCTTCCGGCTGGTACCTCCGCGAACTTTCTCCAGCATCTTCAAACCATTGCGAAACTTCTGCTTTAACTCACCCGGACCGGCATATACGGCCGCCCGTCCGGCTTCCAAAAAGTACTGCGCGAGGCTTGACTTTGCCAAGGTCTCGGAAGACGGCAGGAAACTAGCCATAGCCATCGCCATCACCATGACTACCAGCGCGCCCCTCAGGAACCCGAATGCCGCGCCCAGTAAGCGGTCTACCCAGCGCAATCCGATGCTCGTAGCTGCCCATCGGGCAATGCGCCCCGCTGCCCCGGCCAAAATGACAACCATGAGGAAGATCAGCAAGAATCCCGCACCGGAGGCAACCACGTCGCTCTTGACATAAGGCGCAAGATAGCGCGCTGCCACTGGATATCCCCACGCCGCCAGAAGGTAGCCAAACACGGCACCCGCCAGAGAAAACAACTCAAATACAAAGCCCTGTGCTGCGGCGTGAATCACCGAAAGCACGAGAATTCCCACGATTAGCCAGTCAAGGCCGTTCATTCGCTAGCCCCGAGGTAGTTCATGCCCGGTTAAACGACGATAGGCCTCCACGTACTTCGCGCTCGTGACCAGCTGCACCGGTTCGGGCAGCGCAGGAGCGGGCGGCTTCTTCTCCCAGTGAATCTCCTCCAGGTAGTCTCGCACGTACTGCTTGTCATAGCTTGACTGCGCTTTGCCCGGAGCATAACTGTCCGCCGGCCAGAAGCGCGAGGAGTCGGGGGTCAACACTTCGTCAGCCAGCACGACTCCATTGGCTGTGTGACCGAATTCGAATTTGGTGTCGGCAATGATAATGCCCTTGGTCAGAGCATAATCGGCCGCCTTCCGGTAGATGCTCAAACTCAGCTTGCGGAGCGTCTCACTGTCGGCGGTGCCGACATGTTTCGCCATATCGCGAAATGAAATATTCTCGTCATGCCCGCTCGCAGCCTTGGTGGACGGGGTAAAGATCGGCTCGGGCAGTTTGTCGCTTTCCCGCATCCCCTTGGGTAGTTCTATGCCGCAAACCGTGCCGGTCTGCTGGTATTCCTTCCAGGCGGAGCCCGACAGATACCCGCGCACAACGCACTCCACCGGGTACATGTTGGCCTTCACCACGAGCATCGAGCGGCCGCGCAATTCAGGAGCATACTTCTTCAACGCTTCCGGATACTCATCGACGTTGGCGGTCACCAGGTGGTTCGGTACAAGGCTCTTCAGGAAATCGAACCAGAAGAGGGAAAGCTGCGTTAGTACTCTTCCTTTTTCCGGAATCCCGGATGCAAGGACGAAGTCAAACGCAGAGATCCGGTCCGTGGCAACGAACAACAGACGCTCGCTGTCTACACGGTACACGTCGCGCACCTTTCCGCTGGCATGGAGCACCATGTCAGTGAAGTCGGTCCGAAGAAGGATAGGGTCGCTGGGTTTCGTAGTCACTGGTCAGTTCGAACAATTCGAAGATCGATTCTAAACAGTGGCTCGATTTTGTCAACGCATGATTCAGACAACATCGCGTCGAAGTTCCAAAAACGATCAAGAGAAAATTGACGTGAGGAACCGAAAGCTACATGCCATTGCAAACATTGGAGTTAGAACAGCCCGATGCAAAGTCCGGAAATAGCCTCGAACTGCAGAAGGGGAATTTGCAGCCTAAGCACATTCCTGAAGCATTATCAAGGCCAGCTTGCGCAAATGCTCCCCCGCCGCCGCGCCGATTCGCGCGGACGGGAGCAAAGTCTCCAAGAGCCTGGCCCACCTGCCATCGCGCCAGCGGCGAACCTACGCCGACACAGCCTGTGGCTGTTCCAACTCGGCGCCGAAGCGCACGCTGACAATGCGCGATACACCGGGCTCCTGCATGGTGACGCCGTACATCACGGGAGACATACTCATGGTCCTCTTGTGATGCGTGATGATGATGAACTGAGTTTCCAGGCTCATCTCGCGCATCAGCTCGCCGAAGCGAGTGACGTTTGCATCGTCGAGCGGCGCATCCACCTCGTCGAGAATGCAGAATGGCGCAGGCGCGAACTGGAAGATTCCAACCAGCAGCGACAGAGCGGTCATTGCCTTTTCGCCACCCGAGAGCAGCAGCACATTCTGCATCTTTTTACCAGGGGGTGAAGCCACAATGTCGATGCCGCTCTCCGCGGAATTTTCCTCGTCGGTCAACTTCATCCATGCTTCGCCGCCTCCGAATAGTTTCTTGAAGGTCGTGGTGAAGTTCGCGTTGATGATGGCAAACGCCTCGTTGAACTTGCCGCGCGAGATATCCTCGATCTCCTTGATGGTGCTCTGGGTATTTTCGATGGCGTCTAAAAGATCCTTGCGTTGAGTCTCCAGAAATTCGTGGCGCTGGGTTGTCTCCTTGTATTCCTCAAGGGCCATCATGTTCACTGGCCCGATTCCCTCAAGGCGCGCACGGACTTCGCGATAGCTGACTTCGGTGGCGGCCAACTCGTCGCCGCTCTGGTGAAGCAGCGTTTCGTCGGCGAGCAGTTCTTCGCGGCTCTGGCCAAGCTCCTGTATACAGGTCTCGACCAGGTGCTCGGTGTCGCTGGCGACTTTTGCGGCCCGCGCGCTCAGCTCGCCGCGACGGTCGCGCACGCTGTCGAGAACTTCGCGAGCGGCCTTCAATTCGATTTCGATGTCCGCCAGCCGCGCCCGTACCTGTTCGCTCTCCAGCACGAGTTCGCGCTCGCGTGCCTGCGCCTGCTCGCGCTCGGTTTGCCAATCGATGAGCTTGGACGCGAGCAACTCGTTTTCCTGCTCGCGCTGTGCCTTCTCGGCGGCGGCGCCTTCAAGCTGGGAGTGCAGAGAATGGACTCGCTGGGTGACTTCGGAAACCATGGACTGGATTCGCGCCAGCGATGCGGCGGCAGCGCGACGGCGCTCCTCCAGTCCAGCGACGCGGGCCATGACTTCGCTCGCGGACTGCGCGGCGGCATCACGGGCCAAGCGTAACTCTGCGACGTGCTCTTGCGCGGCGCTCAACTGCGCCTCCAATTGCAGCCGCTTTTCTTCCTGTTGTCCAAGCTCATACCGGCGCTCCGCGATGAATGCCTCGCGGCTCTGGCACTCGCCGGCGACGCGCAGCAATTCACGCTCGAATCCAGCGATGCGATCGCGTACCCGTGCCGTCTCGCTATCCAGTTGGCGCAGGCTATGGCTGCTGGTCATCACCTTTTGCTCGGAGTCACGGCGCTCAGCGTCCAACTGGTCCAGTAGCAGGGTCAATGCCTGGATCTCAGCGCCGAGCTGGACAACGGAGCCTTCCTGCGCCGCAAGCGTGCGTCCCAGAGCCTCGATCTGGCGCTGCACTTCGCGGAGATCGCGCTTCATCTGCAGCGGACCTTCCGCCAGCTTCTTGCCTCCAGCCACCGTCACGTTGTGGAAACATTCGCCGGAGAGCGAGAGATAGAACGCATCGGGGTTTTCAAGGGCGAGCGCGCGACCGGTTTCGGCGTCAGGCACAATGTAGCCGTTGCCGATCTTCGGCAGAATCACTTCCAGGGAAGTACCGAAATTGTCGGGCACGCGAATGCAATCCTTGAGCGGAATGACCCGGTCCTCGCGCAAGTGGGTGCGCATGGCCTCGTCGAAGACAAAACTGAATTTTGCCTGCGAATCGTCAGGGTGAACGAGGAACGTAGCGCGTCCCTCGACGTCGCTGCGCAGTAGGTTGAGTCCTGCGTTGGCCGCATCCCAGGATTTCACGACGAGGAAATTCAGTTCGTCGCGCAGGAATTCGTCCACAACCCCTTCGTACTTGTCTTCCACGTCAATGAAGTCGGCCAGCACGCCAACCGGAGCATTGGCTCCCGTGAGCTGACCGGAGCGCAGCAGCTTGCGCACGGACTCCGTTGAGAAGCCGTGCTCTTGAATCACCGCTTCGAGCGAAGCGCGCCTGCCCTGCAATTCAGCGGACTCCGAGCGCATGGCGTCGAGTTGCTTCTTGGCTTCGATTTCGGCAACGCGCTTTTCTGCAATCTGCATGCGTGCTTCGGCGAGGCGAGCGGCCACCGAGCGAGATAGCTCAGTTGCCGATTCGAACTCGAGGCCGATCATTCCGCGCTGCCCGCCAAATGACTCCACTTGCTGATTTGCAGAGTTCAATTCCCGCTGCAGGCGTTCGGTTTCGCGCTGCAATGCGGCAATGCGCTCCTCTGCCTGAGTGATGCGATTGCGCACGCCGGAGGCCGCGTTCATCGCATCGAGCATCTGCTGCCGTTGTTGCTCCTGATTGCGCTCCACCTCCAACAGGCGCTGGGTAGCCTGCTGCGACTCCGCTTCGCGCTGGTTGCGCTCCTGTTGCGCGCTGGCCACGTCGGCCGCTGCGCTCTCCAACACTTCCTGGTTGGCGGAGAGCTCGTCCTCAAGGCGTTTCAACTGCTCGCTGGAACTGTTTGCCTCTGCTTCGGCCGCAGCGGCGCGAGCCGTTAACTCCGCGCAACGCTCTTCATTGTTGCGGCATCGCGCGGTGGCGCGCTCCATCTCCAGATGGACCTGACTCAATCTTTCGCGCGTCTGCTTGGCCTCGGTGTCGATGGCATAGCCGTGCTGGGTGCGCTCGGCGTGTTCGGCATCCATTGCCTGCACGGCTTCGGTGCGGACGTGCAGATCGTCGGTGAGCTGCGCCAGCTCTGCTTCTAGTTGCCGCGCCAAGGTTTCAAGCTCGGTAAATCGGCTGGCCAGCACGATGCGCAACTGCTCGCGCATTTCGTCGCGCAATTTGGCGAAGCGCTCGGCCTTGGCGGCCTGACGCTTGAGTGAAATCATTTGCCGGGTTACTTCGTCGAAGATGTCGTTAATGCGCGCGAGGTTCTGCTTCGCGTCGGCAAGGCGGGCCTCGGCCAGACGCTTGCGCGTCTTGAACTTCGTAATTCCCGCAGCCTCTTCGATGATGTTGCGGCGGTCTGTCGGTTTCGAGCTGAGAATCTGGCCGATGCGTCCCTGCTCGATCAGGGCATAGGATTCCGGCCCCAAGCCGGTGCCCATGAAGATATCCTGAATGTCGCGCAGGCGGCAGAGCTTACCGTTGAGCAAGTATTCGCTGTCGCCGGTGCGGAAAAGCCGCCGGGTAACGGCGATCTCTCCCTTTTTGAACGTGGTCTTGAACTTTCGCCGGCGAATTTTGAGCACTACCTGTGGGCTGCTCACGGTCGCGTAGCTACCTTGGTCTCCGGAAGCCGCAGCCTCCGGAGACACAGAGGAAGCCCCATCGCTCTGAATGTGCGACGGAGTGGTCTCCTGGGCATCTGCGGGAGCAGCGCCAGGAGTGGCGGCGGAAAGATCGTTAGCGGCGGCTGTGGCAACGGCTACATCAACTTCGTCGGTCTGGCCGGGACGCACCTCTTCGGTGTAGTCAGTGACCTCTCGTTCGCGCTGCGCGCGTAGGGAGGCCTCGTCCCAATCCTGATCGGGCATCTCATCCCGGATATCGATGACCGGAGTTTCGATTCTGCCTTCGTACACCTCGGGGTCAACCAGATGCAGAGTAACCTCAGCCATTCCGGTGGGCTTACGTTCGCGGGTACCGGCAAAAATCACGTCGGTCATGTGCGCACCGCGCAGGCTCTTTACGCTCTGCTCCCCCAATACCCAGCTAATTGCATCGGAAATATTCGACTTACCGCAGCCGTTGGGGCCGACGATGGCCGCGATTCCATTACCGGGAAATTTCAACTCGGTACGGTCGCAGAATGACTTGAAGCCCAGAATCTGAAGTTTTTTCAGTTTCAGCAACGGTGTACTCCTCGCGCCCAGACCATAAACGTCCTGGGTTCCTGTTCTCTAAGAGCCTCTTGTGCCCCGGCTGGGAGCGGCCCTTGTACGCTGCGCGAGTGGTGGCTGGCACCCGGAAAATCCGAGCCCTCCCGAGTCTTTTCGGCGGGGAGGTCCGCCTCGCAAGTTGTTGCCACTCTATCGAGCGTCCAGAGGGGGAGTCAAGAGACAAAACCCCATTTGTTGTATGTCGCTGTGCAAAACCCCAACATATGCACCGTCCATGTAGCAGGCATGAATATTATCTCGCAGAATGCACAAGTTTACGTGCAGTCCTGGGCGGCGCAAACACCGGCAGATTGCACAATAAATGTGTCAGAGAAGGGCGTGGAAGAAGGGTAGCAGAGCAACTTCAGACTATGGTGTCAGGCAGCGAAACGCAAGAAGACGGATATGAAACCAGCGACTCTACCCCGGTTGAGTGTGCCCCACATCTGCCGCTGCGGCAGATGTGGGTTTAGGAGGACTATTTCTCGCCGAGGATGGAGAGGAACCGAACCACTGACTCGATGCCCTTATAGAAGTTTGGAATATGGAACTTCTCATTCGGGGCGTGAAGGTTGTCATCGGGAAGTCCGAGTCCCATCATCACCGTAGGAATTTGCAGGTCGTTTCGGAACTGTCCGACGATAGGGATGGAACCGCCGGTGCGAATGTACACCGTCTCTTTGTGGAACACCTCATGGAGCGCCTTGTTCGCGGCCTTGATGTAGTCGTTGTCAGTGCTGACCACCACGGCCTTGCCCTTGGAGTGGACCTTGATGCTGATCTGAATTCCCTTGGGGGTGATGGACTTCACGTACTTGGTGAACTTCTCCAGTATGTCGTCGGGGTCTTGATTGGGCACCATGCGCATGGAAATCTTGGCGGAAGCCTTGGCCGGGATTACGGTCTTTGCGCCCGCGCCGGTGAACCCGCCCGGCATGCCGTGAACCTCAAGCGTGGGACGCGCCCAGGTGCGGTAGAGCACGGGGTAGTCCTTCTCTCCGGTCAGAACCGTTGAGCCTACTTCGGTCTTGCGGTAATGCTCTTCGTCGAAGGGAAGCGATTTCCAGGCCTTCAACTCATCCTCGGTAGGCGACGCCCATTGATCGTAGAAACCGGGAATGAGAATCTTTCCGTCCTCGTCCTTGAGCTTGCTGATGATCTCGCAGAGCGCAAAGAGTGGATTCGGCGCTGCGCCGCCATAGCTTCCGGAGTGAAGATCTGTGGCTGCGCCGCGGGCTTCGATCTCGGTGTACACCAAGCCGCGCAAGCCTACGCATAAGGTTGGGAGGTCCGGCGCGAACAGTTCCGTGTCGCAGACCAGCGCAACGTCGGACTTCAGGCGATCACCGTGCTCGTGAACGAAAATCTCAACGGCTTCGCCGCCGGTTTCCTCTTCGCCTTCAAAGATAATGCGAACGTTAACCGGCAACCTTCCGTTGGTGGCCATCAGCGATTCGAGTGCTTTGACCTGCATCCAGAGCTGACCCTTATCGTCCACCGCGCCGCGCGCGTACAGGTTCTGGTTGCGTTCGGTGGGTTCAAAGGGAGGCGAGAGCCATTCATCCAAAGGCTCAACGGGTTGCACATCGTAATGTGCGTAGATCAACACGGTAGGCTTTCCCTCGGCGTGGAGCCAGTCTCCGTACACCAAGGGGTGTCCCGCGGTTTGAATGAGTTCGACGTGCTCGATCTTGATGCGCTTCAGTTCGTCGGCTATGAATGTTGCGGCCTTATCGATGTCGCTTCGGTGTTCGGGGAGAGTGCTTATGCTTGGAATGCGAAGCAATTCTTTTAGTTCTTCGAGAAAACGTTTCTCATTTTCCTTAGCGAAAGAAATTGCAGGCGAGGCCATGAGGGTGAATCCTTTCTGAATCGTAGGGAAGCTGCAACTAGAGGCAAACAGCAGAGTATAGCACCGGGAGGGGACTCGGCGCGGAGGTCCACCGGGAAGGAAACTTCGCGGCGGACTCAACGGAAAGGAGAGCACTGAATTGGTTCATGAAGCGGCGTGAGTAGCCTTGCGCACACGCATTGTCTGTGCAGCGCCGCCGATCAACAGTCCGAAACCGATAAGCGATAATGCGGGTAGGGGACTGCCTGCCAAGGGGATTTTAATGTCACCATCCTCCCGCAATTCCGGTGGGATTGGCAATTCCGGAGGCGCGCCTCCGATCGATTGACCTGGATATACTACTGCCCCGCGCGAACCGTTTTTGCGCGCAGGTTGGGCGATAGCCGGTACCTTGAATTGCACCGTTGCGGCACCGCCCTGAATGGGCGAATTGTTTGCGTCCACCAAGGTGACTCGAACGCTGTGAATGCCGGGCTGCAGTCCCGTGAGAGTGTACTCGGTACCGGTTGTGTTGATGGGATCTGCGCTATCAATCTGAATCAGGAAGTTAGGTTCTCCGCTCAGGACAGGCTGCACGGTCTCAAAACGAAGGTCGGTAAAATCGGATTGGATGGTCTGTCCGGCAACCGGCGTTAGAATCCGGATGGCTGCCGATTGAACCACTGGATTCACTAACGCCGTGCTGGCTTGTGTGTCCCTCGGGGGAACGCTTGGTGCGGGTTGACTCTGGGCCGTGCTGAATACCACTGCGACAATCGCTATCAAGAACAACAGTAGAAACTGCTTCATACACTCTCCGTGTGCAAGCGGCGCGTTACGTGCCATCCCGATTCATCAGAAGAGGTGCGCAGCTGCCTCTTCCCTGGGCTGAACTCCAAAAGCGTGTTGCTGCTATTGCAATTCGCGGCTCACACCCAAGAGAGGCCTGCGACTGAAAACGTGCAATAGAAGCAGTTCTTCAATTCTTCTGGTCTATGTTGATGCACGGCTATGACCAAAGGCTCAGTTCTGGGCAGCATCTCTCAGTCTTTCTTTTCACCTAGTACTCAAATAGTTCGGTAGAAGTAAGGTCATCATTGACACCCGGCAGGTGCGCTGGAACAATCGGTGAAGTTAATCTTTCAAGAGGAGTCCCGTCATGATTGAGACCGAACCGAATCAACCGGAGAACCACACGGGCAGATTCGTGCTGATGGCCGGAGGCGTAGCAATCGTCATTTTGTTTGCAGTCGCGCTTTATCTCATTTCAGATCTTCGCGGTCGAGTGAATTTGCTGGAGGCAGGAGCGCAGCGGCAGAATGCGGAAACAAAGGTCATCGAAGACAAACTCCACCTGACCAACAAGAATATTGAGGCAGGCATGGAGGCGTTGGGCTCGAAGGTCGGAATGACGCAGGAGGATCTCGCCAGAAGGACCGCCGAACTGAAGGCGCAGCAAGAGCGGGCAGCCGCTAAACTTGCGGCCGAGCAGGCTGCGACGAATAGCCGGGTCGCCAACGTGAATTCGGAAGTCAGCGGAGTGAAGAGCGATCTTGGAGGCGCAAAAACCGACATCGCCAGTACTCGCAGTGACCTGGCGGCAACAAAGGCAAAGCTTGAGACGGCGATAGGCGATTTGAATGTTCACAGTGGATTAATCGCGAAAAGTCACGAGGAGTTGGAGTTTCTCAAGCACAAGGGGGACCGCAGCTATTTTGAGTTCAAGCTGAAGCGGAAACAGCGCAGCCCGATTTCAACGGTAAGCCTGGAACTCAAGAAGACCGATCCCAAGAAATCGCGCTTTACGCTCAATGTTTATGCGGATGATCACACGATTGAGAAAAAGGATCGTACGCTTGGCGAGCCGTTGCAGTTTTACACGGGACGAGACCGGCAGTTGTATGAAGTCGTCGTATTCTCGGTAGACAAGGACTCAATTTCAGGCTATTTGGCGACGCCGAAATAGCGTCGGATTTGCAATTCGCAATGGCCCGGTGCTGACCGGGCCATTGCCGTATCGGAGACCTATGCTCACTACCTGGATGACTGCACTGCAGATCGTTGGCCGCACCGGAGCGGTGTATCTGCTTGTGCTGGTGGGAGTTCGCTTGACCGGCAAGCGCGAGGTTGGGCAGATGACGCCGTTCGACCTCACTCTATTGCTGCTGCTGAGCAACTCAGTGCAAAACGCCATGACCGGGCCTGATACCTCGCTGATGGGCGGAGCCGTGGCTGCCGTCGTCCTGCTCTCGCTAAATTACGTTGTGGCGGAGATGAGCGGCGTAAACCGTTGGTTCCGGCGGGCGGTGCAGGGTTCGCCATCGCTCCTGATTCACGACGGGCAACTCCTCATGGACCACCTCAAGCGGGAGCATCTGACCGTGGATGAAGTGATGCGCGCGCTCCGCGAGCATGGGATAGGGAGTATCGCCGAGGTAGCGATTTGCGTCCTGGAGGTGGATGGGTCACTCAGCTTTTTGAAGATCGACGAGCTGCCCGAAGGCATCCGGGCGCGTCATCGCAGCCGATTTCTGAAACGAAACTAGAACTCCCGGATGGAAATAGTACATGGTCGCGTAAAAAGGAACCGTTGGAACGATCAAGGGAGTAGGGCACCTGAGGTAGCGCTAGGTGCGTGTTTCCAATGTTCAGATTTTCAAATGCAGTGAACTCATCGCCCGCAGGATCCCTCAAACCAGAATCATTATTGCCCCACGCTCCTGGCAGAATCGGACGCCAGCGGCGACGCGATCATCGCGCTTCTGTCCCTTGGGTTTGAGAAAGGAGGGTGTGCATGGTTGAAATCAGCTTGGAGACTGCAAATGGCTTCTGCAAATAGCGCGTGTTGTATTGGGGCAGACGTTCCAGGACACTCATCTCGGCGCTGTAGCCGGAGATAAGCACAACCGGCAGTTCGGGGAACTGGTCGCGAAGGCGCTTGGTCAAATCGATTCCGCCGAGCTTTGGCATGACGATGTCCGTGATGAGCATGCGGTATTGAGTGCATCCAAAAGCCGCGAGAGCCTCTTCACCGTTGTTGACTGAATCGATCGTAAAACCTGCCTTTTGAATGACATGTGTGAGGTGCTTGTTGACAATTGGATCGTCTTCCGCAAGCAGAACGCGACAGGCCGCGTGGTTGTTCTTGAGCTCGGCACCGGCAGTGGATAGAGCTGCGGCGATGGGCAGATAGATGTGGAATGCAGCGCCTTTTCCGGGGCGGGAAGTACATTCAATTCGGCCCTTGCTCTGGGCGATGATGCCGTGGACAGTTGAAAGGCCAAGGCCGTTGGCGAGCGTGGTTTCCTTGGTCGAGAAGAATGGTTCGAAAATGTGCTGCAGGGTTTGTTCGTCCATCCCCACTCCGGTATCGGAGACGGCGAGAACGGCGCAGGGTCCAGACAGGACCGGATCGCCTGGGGCGCTCGAAGTGGAAATTTGCAGCGCGCCGCCTTGGGGCATTGCGTTGCGGGCGTTGTCAGCCAGTTGCATAAGAACCAGCGTGAGTTGGTCGGGATCGATGAATACGTGCCCGGTCTGTTCATCCAGGCTCAGTTCAATCGAGACATTTACGCCCACGGCGCGAGTGAGCATGGGAAGCGCCTTGCGAACGCATTCGTGAATGCTCACCACGCGCGGCTGAAGTACCTGAAGACGGCTGAAGGCGAGCAGTTGGCGAGTGATTTCAGCGGCGCGCGCGGTCTGTTGCATGACTTCGAGAAATTTGGATTGGACGGCTGGCGCGAGCTCATCCTGCATTGCGAGTTCGCAGGCGAGGCTGATGGATTGGGTGATGTTGTTGAAATCGTGAGCCACGCCTCCGGCGAGGCGGCCTACGGTTTCCATCCTGTGAGCATGGCTGAGCTGCTCTTCTAATTCGCGCTGGCGGGTGAGGTCCAGCACGTAGCCCTGAACGTACTTGTGAGCGGTTTTGCCGTTGGTGCAAAGGTATCCAGACAGAGAGACGCGGACTGAGCCGCCATCTTTTTTGTGGAACCTTATTTCAAAGTCGCGGAAGCTGCCAGCGTCGCGCAGTTCGGAAAGCAAGCGGCTGCGGTCGCTGGATTCGACATACAAATCAGAAATATTGATGGAATGGAGTTCCTCGATGCTGTAGCCGAGCATGCGCAAAAGCACCTGGTTTGCCTGCTCAAAGCGCGAAGTGCCGAGGTTGAAGAGATACACGCCGAAAGGGCATTGGTCCACGAGCGAGCGGTGAACTTCCTCGGAGAGTACAAACTTGGCTCCTTCCCCGCGCCAGCCCGAGGCGTCAACGGCTGACATGAGATAGAGCTTGCGGCGCATGCGCACGAACGCTCGGATCCGCACCTCGACCGCGAAGGGCTGTCCATCCTTTGTGCAGTGCGTGTGAAGCGGGCGCGAAGGAATTTCCAAGTCGGGGTGAGGAACGCTGTTAACGGGGCGGAGGTCGCCGACGGACATGGCGCGGAACTCTTTGCACGTGTAACCGTACCTGGCAGTTGCTGCGTCGTTTGCTCCGAGAATTCGCAGCGTCTTTCCATCGTAGAGAAACATCGGAGTGGGATTACCGCGGAAGAGGTAGTTGCGAAGATCAGCGTGAAAGTTCGTAGTCGCCATGTCGTTCACCTGAAGATGAACACGGAGGAGCGGAGGCGAAAAGTTAGGCGAGAAAGCGCGGAAGGTAGGTAGTTTGATGGATTATGAGACTGTTTCAAAACGGGAGCGGGCGATCGGGGGCACTCCATCAGGGGCGGGCAAGGGTGTTGCGCACCTGATTGAGCAGCTCCGGCAGATTGGCGGCGGCCGAGGCGGAGGCGCCGAAACGGGCTTGTTCGTAGGAGGCAACGAAGCGCAAGACCGCCTCGCGGACTTCGAGGTTGCCAATGGAGGCTGCGAACTCAGAGGGGGTTTGCTCGGGAGATCGAAGATATCCGCGACGAGCGAGACGCCGGGTCATGCGGAGGTAGAGGATGGCCGAGGCAGACGTTGGGGAGATGCTCGGGGATGCCGCGCGCCATGTATTCCTGATGTGAAGCGAGGCAAACGGTAGGGCAACCACGAATAGGATGGCGAGGAGCAAGAGTCCGGGCCGGAGCAGGCGTTTGGGGTCGTTTGTCGCAGCCTGATGGATTCGCCGGGCAGCGTCCAACATGTGGCGATACAGGCCGGAGGACCATCGGCGGAATCTGCCAATCTTGTCGCGCGTCTGACGGATGCCGGTGATCGAGAGGTTCTGTTGATGACCGACATCGTAGTTTACGATCCACTCGCGCCAGAACTCGCGTGCTGCGTCGAGATAAAGCTGAGAACGGGTCCAGAAGTTAGAGGCGGGCGCATCGCCGGCAGGAGTTGGGTCAAAGGTAGTCCAACCGGCGCCGGGAATATAGGCTTCAACCCAGGAGTGGGCATCGCTGGCGCGGACGATATAAGTGGAATTGAGCTGGTTGAACTGCGCTCCTCGAAAACCAGTGATGACTCTGGAAGGAATGCCCACGACGCGGAGCAATACGGCCATGGAGGAAGCAAAGTATTCGCAATGCCCACGGCGGCGATGAAAGAGAAAATCCGCCAGCGGATCGGCGGGTGGCTCCGATGGAAGTTGAAGCGTGTACCCATATTGCGTGGTGAGGTAGCGCTCGATGGCGAGGGCGCGGCGGTAGGCCGATGGCTCGTGGTCGGCGATGCTGTGAGCGAGCGCCGGGATGCGTTCATCGAGCTGCTCGGGAAGCTGAAGATAACGGCTGGGCATAGCCGGAAGACTGGCGTCTTGCAGCCGGTCGAGGACCGTCGGCAGCGGGACGGAGACGTCCGACACTCCCTCGTAAATACTCACCGTATGATCGCGATCGAGGTTGTGGAAGGTCCGATCGTCGTCAACGCCGATCTCGCGAAATGAGCCGAAAAGGGCCTGCGCAGTGGGGATGGTGAAGATGACGGTAGTGCTGAGCGGTTCCATCAAGACGCGGTAGTGAATGAGATTGAGCTGCGGTCCGCGGGCGATGCGAACCTCCTCGCGTCGGTCAAAAGCCGAGACGTGGGTTGAAAGCTGGAAGACGCGGCCGTAGCTCTGGGCAAGCACGTCAGAATTGCGATGAGGGTTGGTCCAGCGCTTCCCGTCGAACACGGCAAGCACGCCGCCACGGAGGCGAAGGTCGGAATGGTCGCCGATCGTGTCGCCATCGATGCGGAGATGGGCGACAACCTCGGAGGACTGCTGGATGTGTCCGATTTCGCCAAGGTTGACGGAATCGGAGAAGCCGGTCGAAATCGCATCGCTCTGCGCGTAGCGCGAGAGATAGCCTCCGCTGATGCGCGGCATGGCAAAAAATAGGAAGGTAGAGGCGGCAAGGATCGCAGCCACCATGACCACCGTCGTGCGGGTCAGCGATGTAGCGAGGCGGTGCATGGGAGAAATAGCGCTGCGCCGGGTGCGGAGGCCAGGAATCGTCAGAGGGGCGGAGTTGGAGGCCGAGATTGAGGAGCGGCGCATCTCCATGGCCATGAAGCAAAAAACCGCCAGCACGATGAATATGCCAAAGGCGGCGAGGAAAGCAGAATCGACCGTAAGAATGGCCGCCGATAAGACCATGAGAAACGAAAGCACTGCAAGATAGGCGTAATCGCGCTCGCGCTCCACGTTGAACAGCTTGACGCACATCCCAAAAAGAACCAGGTGGATGGCCGGAGTGATGAAATCGCGCCCGGAGATGAAGAAGAAATCGACGAAAAAGAGCAGCGCATAAATGACGGCGAGCCACGCAGTGACGCGGCTGGGAATCACAAACGGGCGATCACGCAGAAGAAGATAGCCGCGAAGGACCAGTGCGGTGAGGACAAAGATCACGCTAACGAGATCTAGTTTGCCGGTGCCGAACAGGGTGGCGAATCCCGTGACCACGAGGAGAAAAAGCGAAGTCTGAAACAGACGCTCGATCTCAGGCGGCGCATGGCGGGATGTAAGAGTTGCGGCCATCCGGTTTCAGTATAGTTGAGGCTGCCCGGAACCAGCCGGGAGAGTTCTGCTGAAAGCCGTTTCCCTGAGACATTTCCTCAGGCGAGGCGGTGAATGATCAAAGGCGGCGTGTTAGTATCGAAGCTGGTCGGACATCGGTCTTACGCGATGAAACCCCGCCAATCCCGCCAGGTCCGGAAGGAAGCAACGGTAACGGGCCGTTTCGTGTGCAGTGAGCTTCCGGTGTCCGGCTTTAACGCGTTTGGCTGCCGTTGTCCACCGGTATCTCCGGGTTTCTGGATTTCCCAAATCGACAAGTGCCCTACTTTGATACTTCCGGATTCATTTGGTTGAGGCTGTGGCTTGTTTTTTGTCCGCTGCCGGACTGAACTGGTGGAAGCTCGTGTAACGGAGAATGCGGCGATGCATACGGAAATCGGAGATCAGGCCGGGCGAAATCTGGCGGCAGAGGGGATGGCTGCGGCTGGTGCGCTGCGGGAGATCCGCAGACGGCGGCCTGCAAGTGCGGAGATGATCCAGAGAGAGATGTTGCCGGACGGTTCGGTGTTTCACGGACTGGTTGTCTTGGTGCCGGTGGCGTTGGTTCTTTGGATGGTAATCGGAATGCTCGTTTGGGCAATGGCGCGCTGAGAGACTTCGGAAGACAAATTACGGACTAGCCCCACGGAATCGCCGGAGAGGCGTGGATGCGGGGCTTTCGCGTTGTGCTGAATAGGGGAATGGGCGGCAGCGCACTGATAACTCGGCGCTTCAGGCGCGGATGATACAATGAGCACATTCTACTATCGGAGAGTTGGGAGTTGAAGACTAAGATTCGGGCCAAAATCACGGCTCTTGGGGCATTTGTACCTCCGCATGTTCTCTCCAACGACGACCTGGAAAAGCTGGTCGCGACGTCCAATGAGTGGATTCTGGAGCGCACGGGAATTCGTGAACGCCATATTGCTGATCCCGGCGTGGCGACCAGCGACATTGCCGTAGGTGCGGCCCGCGACTTGGCGGAGAGGCACTCCGTTGACCTGAGCACGGTTGAGGCGATCATCGTGGGTACGGTGACGCCGGACATGGCATACCCGTCCACGGCCTGCCTAGTGCAAAAGAAGCTGGCGATCCCGCAGGCCTGGGGATTCGATATTTCGGCTGGGTGCTCGGGGTTTGTGTTTTCGCTGACCGCCGGTGCGAAGCTGGTGGAGAGCGGAGCCCACAAGAAGGTTCTGGTGATTGGCGCCGACGTAAATTCGTCGATGATCGACTACACCGACCGGTCGACCTGCATTCTGTTTGGCGATGGCGCAGGAGCGGTGCTTCTGGAACCGACGGAGGAAGGCGAGGACGTAGGTTTCATCGACTTTGTTCACCAGGTCGAGGGTTACGGTGGGGAGTATCTCTACATGCCGGGCGGCGGGAGTCTGCATCCGTCAACCCATGAAACCGTGGACCAGAAGATGCATTACGTTCATCAGGATGGCCAGCAAGTCTTCAAGTATGCCGTGAAGAAAATGGCGGAAGTTACCGAGCGCGTGTTGGCGAAGACTGGGCTGACCGGCGCGGACGTGGACTGTTTCATCTCACATCAGGCAAATAAGCGGATCATCACGGCGACGGCGGATCGTCTGAAGATGCCACGCGAGAAGGTCATCATCAACATTGAAGATTATGGAAATACAACGGCTGGAACGATTCCACTAGCAATGAAGACGGCAGTAGAATCCGGACGGCTGAAAAAGGGCGATACGTTGCTGATCGCATCGGTGGGCGCTGGATTTACCAGCGGCGCATCGGTGATCAAGTGGGCGTTCTAGAGCGCACTCGATATTGCCGGAAACAGTGCCCGCTTCGGCGGGCACTGTTTTGTTAAAGACCGGAGATATTCGCGGGCGCCGTGGTTTATTTCGCTTTGCATTTGCGACTCACGTGCAGAACATATCTTGTTGCTTGGGGTTTAGAACTGAATCCACGATTGTGGCTGGTTTATTGGAAGTTTCTCCGAGAGGTGGCAATGATGAGGTTTGTGCGCATTTTGTTTCCGGTATTGGTTTGCTGCTCAGTGGCGTTGGCGCAGAACCGGCCGCAGTATCAAGATCAGGCTCCGCCGCCGATTCAGAGTCAGGCAACTGCGCCGGTTCAGCCTCGGGAGTGGGTTCCGCAAGGGATTGCGGCGTTGGGGCAGGATGCTACGTCGCGCACGGAGTTTACGCTGGACCACTCGATGCTGGTGCTGGTTTCGAAGCTGGACCGGGACAACGAGGATCTGCGGCGAGTGATCGCGGGAGTGAACGGCGTGTCCGTGCATAGCTTCCGCTTTCCCGGGGCGGTGTTGCTCGATCCGGTCGTGATGGACTCGATCAATCAGGAGTACAGGGAGGCAGGCTGGCTACATCTGGCAAGCAATCGCAAGGGCGACCGGGGACTGGCAACGGATTTGTGGATTCGCCTGGATCGTGACGCGATCAGCGATATTGCAGTGCTGTTTGTTGGGGCTAAGCAACTGAATTTCGTTTCGGTATCAGGGTCGATCACGCCGCTGGACTTGCTGCACCTGAGCGGCCATTTTGGGATTCCCAAGATGGATGGCGGAGTGGTGGTGCCAGTGCCGAACCGGGACCGGTAACGATTCAGCGTATGGACTCGCGCTCAGTTCCTACTTGTTGGGCTTGACGATATCTTCGACGTTGGTCTCGCAACGCATGTGGGAGTTAGGCTTCTGCAGGGCTTTGATCTGAGCCTCGTACCACTTGTGGTGGCGGAGTATCTGCTGGATGGTCCCAGTCAGCTGGGTCTGCCTCCAAGCGCCGCCCAATGGGGGTTCGGGAAAGGTGATGCCATTCGGAGTGACGGCGAAGATGGCGTTGTTCTCGATGCTATAGGTGTGGTGGTCCTTGATCCGGACGTCGAAGATCTTTCCCTGGTCGCGCTTGGCGCTAGTGAAGACAATCACATAGATATAACTCGCGCCGCCAAATGTCTTGGTGTCAGACGAATATGCGAGTTGCAATTCCTTCTTGTCTTTTACGTCCACCCATAAGTACTTGCCGTTGACCAGGCATTGAGCCGACTCAAAGAGAGCAACAGGGGCTCTCTCCTGCGCGGAGAGAGGTGCGGCGATAGAAACGAGTAAGAGCAGGAGCGCCAGGTATCGATTCATGGTTTTATATCCGCGAGCCTCTATGGGCCTCGATCAACGCGATCCAATGTTACAGGACAGCCTTACATGACGGCCAAGAAAAATAACAACAGAGTGAGAGCACCGCACAAAGCGCAAACGCGATAACAAGCCCAAGCCGAACGGCAGAAGAAAAAGCGTTGCCGGGCTAGAAGGGTTTGCAATCCCACGTTAGCCCCAAAAAGGCAAACGTGGGGCACCCCGACTCTCTTTATCCTTCCATCTTTCGCTACTTCAGGCGCGAGCCGTTTGGAGTTTCCGGGGGAACGCTGACCAGCGCGGGCAAGCCCTCGTCTCCGTAGGAGGCGGCGACGATCATGCCTTGTGACTCGATGCCGCGCAGTTTACGGGGAGCGAGGTTGGCCACGATGACCACCTTGCGGCCGACCAGCGTTTCCGGCGCATAAGCCTTGGCGATTCCGGCTACGATTTGACGGACCTCAGTGCCTATATCCACGGTGAGGCGGAGCAGTTTGTCGGCCTTCACTACCTTCTCAGCGGTGAGCACGGTGCCCACGCGAAGCTCGACCTTCGCAAAATCGTCAATTGTGATCTGCTCGCTGGCGGTCACCGGCGCGGCGGCAGGTGTAGCGGATACGGCGGGGGCCGTGGGTAGCGGAGCTGTGGCTACGGCAGCGCCGGCAGTGGTAGCGGCGGCGGTTGGCTCGGCGGCGTTCTTACGTTCTTCTTCCATCTGCTGCATCCTTTCAATCGCGCTCTTGTCGGCGCGCGGAAAAACACCCTCGATCCTCCCGAGGCGGGTACCCACGTTCATCTGGCCCCAGCGCAAAGTGTTGAGATCGGTCTTGGCGATATCGCTGAGTCCAAGCTGGCTGAAAATCTTTGCCGTGGAGTCCGGAATGATGGGGTGAGCCAGCGCGGCGATGATGCGCAGGGCCTCCGCCGAGGTGTAGAGAATGGTGGCGAGCCGCGACCGCGAATCGCGATCTTCTTTTTCGGCGACCGCCCAGGGTTGAGTCTCGACAATATATTTATCCACGGCGCTGAGCAGGCCCCACACGGCTTCCAGGGCGCGCGAGAATTGGAAAGCCTCGAACAGGCGGTTGAACTCGGCGATGGTCTCTCCTGCCAGCTTTGAGATTGCAGCCTCGGCAGCGGTGTGGGCGATGGTGGCGCTCGGATACGGAACCTCTCCTTCGAAGTAACGCTGGATCATGGAGAGAGTCCGGCTGGCTAGATTGCCGAGCCCATTGGCAAGATCGCTGTTAAAGCGCTGCACCAGCGCGTCAAACGAGAATGAGCCGTCCTGTCCGAAAACGATTTCGCGGAAAAGAAAATAACGCAGCGCATCAGCGCCAAGGACTTCGAGGATGGTCTCGCTGCGGACGATATTGCCGCGCGATTTCGACATCTTGCTTTCTTCAAAAAGGAGCCATCCGTGGGCCACGATCTGCCGAGGCAAGGGCAAGCCCGCGGCGAGCAGAAAGGCCGGCCAGTAGACGCAATGAAAGCGCACGATCTCTTTGCCGATCATGTGGACGTCGGCGGGCCAGAAATGCTGGTAGCGCTCCTGGTCCTTTGGATCGGGCGAGCCGAAACCTACGGCGGTGGCGTAGTTGCAGAGAGCGTCAAGCCAGACGTAGATGACGTGTGCGGGATCACCTGGAACGGGGATTCCCCAGGTAAATGTGGTGCGGGAAATCGAGAGATCGCGCAGGCCACCCTTGACGAAGGCGATGACTTCATTGCGCCGGGTCTCGGGATAGATCAGGCCGGGGTTCTCTTCGTAAAGCTTGAGCAGCGGCTCAGCCATGGTGGAGAGCTTGAAGAAGTAGTTCTCCTCCTCGACGGTTTCCGTGATGCGGCCGCAAACCGGGCAAGGGGTGCCCGGAGTGTTGTCATCGGCATAGAGCTCGTCCGAAACGCAATACTGGCCGGTGTAGGAGCCTTTGTAGATGTAGCCGCGGTCCTTTAGCAAGGTAAACATTGCCTGCACGCCGCGCTTGTGCTCCGGGCTGGTGGTTCGAATGAACTTGTCGTAGGTAATTCCCATGCGATCCCAGAGCGCGCGGAACTCGCCGCTGACCTCGTCGGTAAGCTGCTGGGGTGTTTTGCCTGCAGCGGCGGCGGAGCGTTCGATCTTCTGGCCGTGTTCGTCGGTGCCGGTGAGAAACAGCGTTTCGTGGCCCAACATGCGCTGGCGGCGGGCAATGGCGTCACAGACCACAGTGGTGTAGGTGTGGCCAATGTGGGGCCGCGCGTTTACGTAATAGATCGGCGTAGTGATATAAAACTTTTCGGGTTGCTCGCTCATTCGGATCTCTCGTTCAGGATTGAAAAGTTTTAGAGGCATCGCCGGACTTAGCCACTGCATGGCTGGCCGCCGGAGACGCAAGATAGAGGCGTAATGCCTCTTGCAGAACTGTTTTAAGGGGCACGCTGGTGGCTTCGGCGATTCGGCGGCAGTCCTCGAACTCAGGTGCGCAGTTCAGAACCTCGCCTCGCAATCGGCCAAGTTTTACTCGAATCGGTCCCCAGGGCGATTCGACCGTGACGTGCTCGCGATCGAGAATCCGGCGCCGCTCTTGACGCATGCGAACCCCAAGGGTCGTAGTCTCGGTAAGCAGGATGCGGGTCAGGACCTCAGCGTTCTGGGGTGGCGCTAGTACGGTAAAGACGATGCCTGGGCGTCCCTTTTTCATCTGCACCGGCACCCCGAAGGCGTCGAGCGCGCCGGCGGAGAGCAGCTTCTGCTGCACGTAGGAGAAAAGCTGCGGGTTCATGTCGTCCAGATTGGCTTCGAGGACGGTGATGGTGTCAGCGTTTTCTATATCCCACGTCTGTGCCGATGAGGCTGGCGCGGATGAGGGTCGGGCGATTGCGACAGACTCGCCGATGGAAAGGCGAACGACATTGGCGGCTCGTTGGAGATCGCGCGCTCCGGCTCCGTATCCGGTGGCTGAAAGCGTCATCGGAGGAAGTGGCTCGAAGCGAACTTCGAGTGCGCGGAGCAGTGCTGCGCCAGTCGGGGTGAGCATCTCTTTTTGGATACCGGAAGAGAAAACCGGCGCGCCATGCAGCAACTCGGCGGTTGCAGGAGCAGGGACCGGCAGCACTCCATGTGCGCATTTTACGGTGCCGCCGCCGACGTTGAGGGCAGAGCAGTACCAGGCGTCAGCAGCGAGGGCCTCAACAGCCACGGCAGCGCACACGATGTCGACAATGGCGTCTTCGGAACCCACCTCATGGAAGTGGATCGATTCGGCATCGCGATTGTGGACCTTCCCCTCGGCTTGGGCGAGTAGTTCGAACGCCTTGAGGGCGAATGCCTGCGCAACCGGACTGATGGGAGCGTGGGCGATAATCTCCCGAATCTCCTTGAGGCCCCGATGGACGTGAGGCTCGTGGGCGTGATTGGTGGCTGCGTGCTCGTGAACGTGCTGATGTTCTTGAGTGTGCTCATGCGCGTGCTCGTGAGCGTGTTCATGCGGATGCGGAGGGTCGAGGTCGAGCGGTTGGTCGGCGCGGCCATGGATCAGGACGTCGATCTTGGTCGCGCCAATTCCACTGCGTTCGACGCGATGTGATACCAGCTCGGCATGTACGCCGAGATCTCGGGCAACGGTTTGCAATTTCTGCAGGGAGACGCCTGCATCTACGGCTGCGCCGAGAAACATGTCGCCGCTAATTCCAGAGAAACAATCGAGGTAGGCAATACGCATTAGAAATCCGATGGGCGATTGCCCGAAGTTCAAGTATAGGAGGCGCGAGGGATTGGGGCAAACGGGCAAAGGAAATTGAGCCAAGCTCTCATCGCAGCAGAGCGGAGATTGTTTCTTGAAGCGACTTTGCAAACTCCTCGGGCCCAATTTGCGCATTAGGAGCAAACAACTCGCCGATGCGAATCTGAATTAAGCGGGAGCGGAACCAGAAGCGCTTCCCTTGTTTAAGTTCGCCTAAGCCTTTCAGCGCGACAGGGAGAATGCTTGCATTCGATTCGCGCGCGAGCAGGGCGATGCCAGGGCGGAAGGGCTGCAACGCGCCGTCGGAGGAACGACGGCCTTCGGGAAACACGAGGACATGATGGCCGCGGTCCATGGCTTCGCCGGCATGGGCAAAGCTGCGCCGGAATCCAGCGCTGCGCGGCAACGGGAAAACGTTGAAGAGCCCGGTGATCAGCCAGTATTCGAACGGGGCGAGAAGATTCAGCAGCCAGTTGCCCTGGTTGCGCGCGTGCCGCCAATCCTCAAGCATTTCACCGGACATGGCGACGGCAACTTTTCTTCGTATCCGCCAAGGCAGCGAGTAGAGAACCAGAGGCGCATCAAAAGCGGTAACGTGATTTGCAATCAGCAGGAGAGGCTGATCTGGAGGTTGCAACGTGACTTGGCGCGAAATGGTGGGGGCAGCCAAAAGCCAGACGAGTGGGCGCATCACTAATTCCTGGAACGCTACTCGTAAGGCTTGAACAACCGGCCACCATGTCCAGTGTGGATAGTGAAAATGCGGGGGAAGAAGTGGTTGGCGAATGGGAAGAGCAGGTCTTGGACCGCCGGGAGCGTCCTGCGTGCTGGAGCTTAATCCGCAAGATTGCGCTGGCTCGGAACCAAGGCAGGCGCGCAACTGTCCGATGGTTGCGATCTGCTCGAATTCCTGATCGCCGATGGCGACGCCCAGGCGCTGCTCCAACTCGGTCTGTAATTGCACACGGGCGAGGCTGTCGAGATTCAGAGCGCCGTTGGGATGAGCGCTGTCTTCAAGTTTCGCAGACTGAGTGGGGGTGAGGGTCGCGATGAGATCGGCCAAAGGGTCTATCGCCACTGCAGGCGAGGGTAGCGTGGTGCTTTGGGCGGCTACCCACTGCGCGATCTTCAGGCGTTGAATCTTGCCGATAGCGGTTCGCGGAAAGTCCAACTGCGGCCAGAGCTTCCAGAGCCGGACGCGTTGATATTCGGCGAGGTTCAGGTTGGCCGCGTCGATTGCGGCCTGCGCCTGCGCTGGGTTCCCACGGAAGATCAGAACGGCTACGGCCACGGTATCGTCCGGCGTTTCAAGAGGCACAACGACAGAGGCTTGAACGCCAGGTTGCCGGTTCAGCGCCTCCTCCACGTCTTCCGGGTGGATATTAAGCCCCGCCGAGGTGACGATGGTCTCGCTCTTGCGCCCGCGAAAGTGAAGCTGCCCGTCGTGATCCTTCTCAACCAGATCGCCAGTTGCAAGCCATGGGTCGTGGCGTTCTTGCATCCGGCCATTCCGCCATCCGGCAGAGGCTACAATCTCGCCTCGGACCAGAAGTTCGCCATCGGCGGCGATACGAATGTCGCGGCCAGGGAGTGGCTTGCTAATCGTGCCCTGGCCGACGTGGAAGGGATGATTGAGGGTGATCAGCGCTGCCGTCTCCGTCATGCCATAGCCTTGGATGAGAGCAAAACCGAGGTCATTCCAGAAGCGCTCCACCGGAGGCGGCAGGGAGGCCCCGCCACAGACGAAGGCCCAGAACTTGAGGCCGAACGCGCGATGCTCACGCCGAAAGCTCCACCAGCGATGCCATATGCGCTGGCCGCGCGAGGTCTCCAATCGCGCTGGAAGACCGGGAAAGATGCTTTCCAGATGGGACTTTAAGAGGCTGAGCACACGTGGGACGGCGGCAAGCACGGAGATGCGGTTACTGCGGATCAACTCCAGCAGTCGAGGTGCCTGAAGGCGATTTTCAAAATGCACTTCGGCAGCCAGCAGGGGCGGAATCCACAGTCCCATGAATTGCCCGAAGACATGGCTCAAGGGGAGCGTGTGCAGGAAACGCAAGGGATGAAAGATGCGCTCGTAGCGAAGGTACTTCTGCATTTCGCGCTCAATGGGTTCAAGGCTTGCCAGCACGTTGCGGTGGGTATGAACAATGCCTTTGGGTTCAGAGGTAGTGCCAGAGGTAAAGAGAATCTGTAGCGGCGTATCGAGTCCCAGGCTCGCCTCCTGCAATGCGCCCTCGAACGGCGGCATGGGAAGGCTGGCGGCCAAGTCTTCAAGTGCGATGCTTGGGATATCCGTGGCGGGAGCGGCGAGTCGGGAGAGCAGCGACCGGTCCCCGATCAGCAATCGGGGTGAGGTATCAGCAATGACGCGTTGCGCGAAATCAATTGCTCCAGTGGCATCGAGGGGAACGACAAGTACGCCACGAAGCACGCATCCGAAGAATGCGGCAACCCACTCCCCACTGTTCTGTCCCCAGAGAACGACCCGGTCGCCGATGTTGATCCCGCGCCGCATTAACTCGGCGGCTACACGCTCTGACAGCCTTGCCAGTTCGGCGTAAGTGGTGATGTACTGGCGATTGCCGCGATGGACCACCACGGCATTCTGCGTGCCATGATGGCGGCAGTCATCGACGAGCGTGGCCAGGTGAGGGCGCACAATGAGGGAAGTATGACATACAGGGGCCGGCAATGCGCGGGCAACTCCGGCCCACATCCCTTACAATCATAGGTTGACCGTTCATCGCGAGTCTCAGAGTCCTGCTGGACCCAAGGAATACCTGTGTACCTTCTTTTGCAGAACCGTCTTGTTGCGCATGTTCGCGCCTTCCTGAAGCAGAAATACAACATCGATCTCGCCAATATTGTGGTGGAGCAGCCGCCGAAGATCGAGTTTGGCGAGTTTGCGTTGCCGGTCTCGTTTGAACTGGCCCGAAGCCTGCGCAAGGCCCCGCGAAAAATTGCCGACGAGATTGTGGCGGAGATTACCCTTCCGGAGGGTTTTGCGAAGTTCGAGGTAGCGGGGGCCGGATACATTAACGCGCGGCTGGACCGGAGCACGGCGGCGCAACTGGTGGCGGGGGATCCAGACCTGCCGACTGCGGCAGAGATCGGGCACCAGCACGACGCAAAGCCGCGAGGCAAGGTACTCGTCGAGCATACCTCGATCAATCCGAACAAGGCGGCGCACATCGGGCACCTGCGGAATTCGATCCTGGGCGACACCCTGGTGCGTCTGCTGAGGGCAGCGGGATACAAGGTGGATGTACAGAATTACATCGACAATACGGGCGTCCAGGTGGCCGATGTGGTGGTCGGATTCGAGCGGATTGCCAAGAAATCAAAGGCCGAAATTGCCGAGTTGATCGCCGGAAGCGAGGGCCGCTTCGACTACTACTGCTGGGATCTTTACGCAAAGGTTTCGCAGTGGTATGAGCAGGACAAGGCAAATCTGCAAGTTCGGCGCGATACCCTACATGCGCTGGAAGTGGGTGGCAACGAGACCTCGGAGATTGCCCAGATGATCTCCATGGCCGTGCTGCGGCGGCACTTGGAAACCATGCAGCGGCTCGATATCGAATACGATTTTCTCCCGCAGGAGAGCGACATTCTGCACCTGCACTTCTGGGCCAAGGCGTTTGAGCTGCTGAAGGCGAAGAAGGTCCTTTACTTCGAGGAGGAAGGGAAGAACAAAGGCTGCTGGGTGATGACCCGACTGCGAACGGTGAAGGATGCATCCACGCCGGAGGGCCCAGACGAAGATGCAAAGGTGATAGTGCGCTCGAACGGAACCGTGGGATATGTAGGCAAAGACATTGCCTACCACCTGTGGAAGTTTGGGCTGCTGGGATTGGATTTTGGCTACCGGAAGTTTTACACGTACGCGGATGGGCGGCCCGTTTGGATTTCTTGTGACCCGAAAGACGGCGAACCCGGGGCTCCGCACTTTGGCGGAGTGGGCGCGATCTACAACGTGATCGACGCCCGCCAGAGCGATCCGCAGGAAACAGTGAAGCAGGCAATTCTGCTGATGGGCCACGAGGCCGAGGCAGCGCGCTATACGCACTTCAGCTACGAGATGGTAGCCCTGACGCCGCGCTGTGCCATGGAGCTGGGATATACCGTCTCTGAGGAGGACCAGCAGCGCAGCTACATCGAGGTTTCCGGGCGCAAGGGATTTGGCGTGAAGGCCGACGATCTGCTGGATAAATTGATTGAGGCCGCACGCGGCGAAGTGGATTCGCGCCATCCGGAGCTGGGCGGCGAAGAGCGGCACGAAGTCGCTACGCAGATTGCTATTGGAGCGCTGCGGTACTTCATGCTGAAGTTTACCAAGCAGTCAGTGATTGCATTCGACTTCCGTGAGGCACTTTCATTCGAAGGCGAAACCGGGCCGTACGTACAGTATGCGGTGGTGCGGGCGACGAACATCTTTCGCAAGGCGGGGATCGCACCTGAGGATGCGCTAAAGACGGTAATGGCAAGTGGCGCTTTTGACGGAAACGACGATCTCTGGTCGCTATGGCTGGCGGCCGGACAGACGACAAAGGTCATCGAGCAGTGCATTGCCACGACCGAACCGGCCGCGCTCACCAAACATGCGTTCCAGTTGGCCCAGCAGTTCAATAACTTCTATCACAAGCACCACATCCTGACGGAAGAGGATGCCGTGCGGAAGGCCCTATTGCTTGCCACTGCGGCGGTAGTGCGGCGTGAGTTGATGGTGTCGATGGCGGTGATGGGTATTCCGGCCCCGGCGGTAATGTGAGGGTCCGGAAGGCGTTAACGTTGACTAGAAGCTGTTTATGACCTGCGCAAGCCGGACATCTACCAGGCTTTCATTCAGAGCGCCTGCTTCATGATCGTCTTGCGCAGGTTATGAAGCAGCTTCTACGAACATTGTGGTGCCGCCTGGTATCGCAACCATGCACTTTCAGCAAGCGGAGTCTTTCGGCTTTCAAACCACGCACGGGATTCGATCAGGCCTGGATTTTCCTGTTGACAGCGTATCCGTCCGTTGTTAAGTTATGACCGACAGTCATAAAAGGATGATGCTCATAGATGAGCACGAGTAAGCAAATTGATTTCGCCGGTTTGGTTGAGTCGCTTGGCTCGGAAGAACTGCCGCCTATGCAAGGTGTGGGGCGCCGGGAACGAAAAGCGGTCACGACCAGATTGAAGCTATTCCGCTGTGCCTTGCGGCTTTTTGCCGAGCGAGGCTTCTCAAACATCACGGTTGAAGATATTACTGAGGCCGCCGATGTCGGCAAAGGAACGTTTTTCAACTATTTCGATAGCAAAGACCAGGTGCTGAGCGTGATGGCGGAAATTCAGCTCGGCAAAGTGCGCGAGGCATTGCAAGCCGCCGAAGACGGCAAACGCACTATTCGCTGGGTGCTGCTCAATCTGTTCGCCAGGATCTGCGAGGAACCGGGGCGCAGCCCTGAACTGGCGCGCGCGCTCCTTACAGCGTTCTTGTCCAGTTCCATCCGCGAGTCGTTGAGTCAGAACATGTCGGACGGACGTCGAATGGTGGGGCGAATTCTCGAACTTGGTCAGCAGCGTGGTGAAATTGATCCGAAGTTGAAGACGGAACGGATGGCGCTTCATATTCAGCAGAGTTTCCTGGGCACGATGCTGCTGTGGTCCCTGAGCGGCAAGCAAAAGCTGCAGCCGGCTGCCAAGGCAAGCTTTCTGCACTTTTGGAGAGCGGTGGCCGCGCCTCGCCGTACCGATGGGGCGCCGGGCCGAAAGAGGGAGAGATGACGCTGAGTTCTCGAACGGTCATGGTCGTGTCTTGGTCTAGTTTCGTCTTTGCCCTGGCAGCATGCATGAGTGCCGCGGGGCAATCGTCCGCGCCTTACCGGCTCTCCATGCCGGATGCGATTCAAAGGGGTCTGCAGGCCAACCTTGGCGTGCTGGTGGCTCGAACCAGGGTGGAAGAGGCCGAGGGAACCCGATTGCGAAGCTTGTCGGCCGCGCTGCTTCCGCGTGTGAATGCGCAGTCCTATGCTAATGTTCAAAACCGGAGCCTTCGCGCTTTCGGAATTTCTCTGCCAGGCATGCCGGAGGTGGTCGGACCTTTCTCCAACTACGACTTCCGAGCCTACGCGCAGCAGAATCTCGTCGATTTCGCCAGCTACCGGCAGTTCAAAGCAAGCCAGAACGCGCTCGACGCCGGCAAGATGGATTTTCAGGATGCGCGGGATCTGGTGGTTCGATCAGTAGCGGCTCTCTATTTGAACGCAGAGTCGGCGGATGCACGGGCACGAGCGACCCAGTCACGGGTATCTGATGCAACCGCGTTGTTCAAACTGGCCAGGGACAAGCACGATGCGGGGACCGCAACGGGCGTGGACGTGCTGCGGGCGCAGGTACAACTTGCCAACGACAAGCAGGCGTTACTCGTGGCCCAGAACGATTATAAGCAGTCGCTGCTTGCCCTCGCGCGCAACATCGGAATGACTCCAGGGACTCCGCTGGAGTTGGCAGAGACGCTTCAGTACCGGCCACTCGCCCAGGAATCGCCGGAGGTTCTTTTGCCATCGGCCCTGGCTGCGCGTGCCGATTACAGGTCTTTGGCAAAACAAAGGGAAGGGCTGCTCGAGCAGCAGAGCGCAAACGCTGCCCGCTGGTATCCCAAGTTGAGCGTCAACGGCAATTTTGGCGGCATCGGCCGCAGCGTCGGTGGCATTCAGGCAACCGGTCTTATTCAGGGGCAGGTCGACTTTACGATCTTCGATCGCGACCGCAACGGTGAGGCACGGCAGCTTCTGAGCCGGCTGAAGCGTATCGACGATCAGATCGCCGACACGCGCCGTGGCGTTGACGAGGAAATCCGCGAGGCCCTGTTGAACCTGGAATCCGCGTCCGAGCAGGTGACGGTGGCGAAGGAAGGGCAAGAGTTGGCGCAGCGTGAGTTGGAGATGGCGCAAGACCGGTTTCAGCAGGGTACGGCCAACAACGTCGAGGTTGTCACTGCGCAGGATGAACTTGCCCGCGCACGGGAGAACTACATCGTCGCGGTCTCAAGCCATGTGAACGCCAAATTTGCGCTGGCTCGCGCCCTCGGCGATACGGAGAAGAACATTTTGCAGTACGAGAGCAATCCATAGGCAGTTTGCATTTGACAAATGCAACACGGGTTCCTGCGTGCGAGGTCTGGAATATGAAACGATTGATACCAGTCATTGTCTTGCTGGCTGCGGCGATTGCCGCGGGAGTGTATTACTACCCGCGCATTGGCAAAAAGCCAGTGCCTGCCAATCAACTCACGCTCTCAGGCAACATTGAAGCGCACGAGAGCCTGATTAGCTTTAAGGTGCAGGGACGAATCGAAAAGTTGCCGGTCGAGGAAGGCCAATGGGTAGCGCAAGGGGCCCTATTGGCGCTGCTTGAAGACGCCGATTACTTGCAACGAATCCGCATCGACGAGGCCAGTGTGCGGGTGCGTGAATCGGATCTTGCGCTTACCCTGGCCGGAACCCGCGAGCAGGAAGTGAAGGCGGCGCAGCAGACCATGATCGACGCCCAGGCAGACACGGCACAGAAGAAGCTCGACAGCGACCGTGCCGAGCGCCTGTACGCCAAAGACGAAGTCTCCGCGCAGGACCGCGACCTTGCGGCAACTGCCCTGAAGCGCTCCAAGGCGGTCTATTCCGCCGCTCAGCAGCGTTACAACGAGGCGCTGGAAGGCAGCCGCAAGGAAGACATCGCCATTGCCCACGCCAACCTCAATGCGGCTCGTGCCAATCTCGGCCTTTCGCGCATCAACCAGGGCTACACCACGTTACTCGCCCCGTCTGCTGGCGTCATTACGGTACGCCAGGCGGAACTCGGAGAGGTCGTCTCGCCGGGCTCTCCGGTGGTCACGCTCGCGGATCTTGATCATGTGTGGCTGCGCGCTTATGTTGCCGAAACCGACCTGGGCCGGATCCACTGGGGCCAGGATGCAACGATTACCACTGACACCTATCCCGGCAAGCAATACCACGGACGCATATCATTCATCTCTTCCACCGCCGAGTTCACGCCGAAGAGCGTACAGACATACAAAGAACGGGTCACGCTGGTCTATCGGATCAAGATCGATATCGATAATCCGAATCATGAACTTAAGCCGGGAATGCCTGCCGACGCTCACGTTGATCTTGCCGCCGCCAAGGCAGCCGCGCCATCGCCAGGAGCGGCGCCGGCCAAGCAATGACGGAACCGCTCCAACCCGCGATCAGGACCGAAGGACTCAGTAAGAGTTTTCCAGGCGTGCGCGCTGTCGAAGCGGTGAGCTTCGACGTGCGTGTTGGGGAAATCTTTGGCCTGGTTGGCCCGGACGGGGCAGGAAAAACAACAACCTTGCGCATGCTTGCCGGGGTCATGTTGCCCGATGCCGGCACGGCGATGGTTGGTGGATTCAATGTGGTTGGTAATCCGGAGGGTGCCAAGCACGCCCTCGGCTATATGCCGCAGCGGTTCGGACTTTACGAAGACCTCACGGTGGATGAGAACATCCGTTTCTATGCCGATCTGTTCGGAGTGAAGCGGGCCGAGCGCGATGCGCGATCCCTCGAACTGTTACGGGCAGCGGGCATGGATGAATTCAGAAAGCGACTGGCAGGCAAACTTTCCGGCGGCATGAAGCAGAAGCTCGGCCTGGTATGCGCTCTCATTCATCGGCCCAAGGTGATTCTGCTGGACGAACCCACCACCGGAGTCGATCCCGTATCGCGGCGCGACTTCTGGCGCATCCTGTATGAACTGATGGCAGAGGGCGTGGCGATTCTCACATCCACTGCTTACCTGGATGAGGCCGAGCGCTGCCATCGGGTTGCGCTGATGCATCGGGGCAAGCTGCTGTTTTGCGATACTCCGGCAAATCTCAAGGCCGGGCTGCGCAAAGGCGTATTATCCGTAACCTCGCCGGAGCCGCGTAGAGTGCGCAGCCAACTGGAGCACGCCGAAGGCATATCGAGTCTCGTATTGACCGGCGACGGCCTGCATGTCGTGGTGGACAGCGCGGCTCGCCGCATTCCTGAATTCGAGGCGTTGCTCACACAGGCACAGGTACCTTACGACCCCATTCAACAGGTCGCGCCAACCATCGAAGATCTTTTTGTCGATGCTGTAGGCTCCGGGGACACTCCCCATGCCTGAGTCCGCCAATTCGGTCGTGGTCGAAAAACTGGTCAAGTCCTTTGGCAGCTTTGTAGCTGTTGACCATATCGACCTCGAGACGCGCAAGGGCGAGGTGTTCGGCTTTCTCGGGCCGAATGGCGCCGGAAAATCCACAACCATCCGCATGTTGTGCGGCCTGCTCACGCCAACCTCGGGGCGCGCCATGGTCGCGGGGTACGACGTGGCTCGCGATCCTGAAAGCGTGCGCCAGAATATCGGTTACATGTCCCAGAAGTTCTCACTTTACAATGACCTGACGGTAATCGAAAACATCCGCTTGTTCGCCGGGCTTTATAGCGTACCCACAGCACAACTCAAGGAGCGAATTGAGTGGACTCTTCAAATGGCGAACCTGAAGGGCCAGGAGAATCTGATCACTGGCACACTTCCCGGGGGATGGAAGCAGCGTCTGGCGCTGGGGTGTGCCGTGCTGCACAAGCCACCCATCATTTTCCTCGATGAGCCAACCTCCGGCGTCGATCCCATCTCGCGAAGGCAGTTCTGGGACCTTATTCAAGAGATGGCTTCCGAGGGCGTCACCATCTTTGTCACAACGCACTACATGGAGGAGGCCGAGTATTGCAACCGGCTCGCACTCATTTTTCGCGGGAAGATTGTGGCCCTGGGCACGCCGTCGGAACTGAAGCGCAATTCGATGACCGGCGAACTTCTACTGGTGGAGTGCGAGCCCCTGGGCGACGCGGTTGAGGCGCTGCAATCGGCTCCCGGCGTGATGGATGCAGCGGTCTTCGGAAACGCGCTCCATCTTGTGGTGGGCGACGCTGCCGCAGCCGGACCGCGGCTTCGAAGCTATCTGACGAGCCGGGGCATCGACGTCTCCCGCATCGAGCGCATACGACCCAGTCTCGAAGATGTCTTCGTTTCGCTGATCACCGCGGCCGGAGCAGGGCAGGAGGGCAAACAATGAGCCCTACCCGGTTGGTGGCCGTGGCAAGAAAGGAGATCATCCAGATTCTCCGCGATGTGCGCAGCCTGATGATTGTGATCGTCATGCCCGTTGCGATGGTGCTGCTGTTTGGTTATGGGGTCAATCTCGACCTGAAGGGGTTGCCGGTCTATGTCCTCGATCAGGAAGGCAGCCAGCAAAGCCAGGACCTTCTCAAGCACTTTCAAGCCAGCGGGTACTTCCATCTGGTGAGGGTCGCCACCGGATATCCGGAAGTCAGGCGCGCCCTTGACGACGGCCGCGCCAAGATGGGGATCGTCATCCCGTGGAACTTCTCCCAAAGTCTGCGCGACGGAGGGCCGGTGCCGGTGCAGGCGCTAGTGGACGCCTCGGACGACAATACGGCCAACGTGCTGATCGGCTACGCGCAGGCGGTGGTTCAGGAATACTCGGCTGAATTGCAACTCAATTGGCTTGGGACGCGCGGAATTTCGGTCCAACCCATCCCCGTGAGCGTGGAGACTCGCACCTGGTACAACGAGGACCTGGAGAGCAGCGCCTTCATCATTCCTGGAGTGCTGGCGCTGGTCATGTCGGTGATCGGAGCGTTTCTCACGTCGCTGACCATTGCACGCGAGTGGGAGCGGGGTACCATGGAACAACTGATCTCTACGCCGGTGACCGCGATGGAGATCATGCTCGGAAAATTGACGCCTTATTTTGTGCTGGGCATCCTCGACACTATTGTGGGTGCTGCGATTGCCATCTTCTGGTTCCATGTTCCGTTCCGCGGCTCATTTGTCACACTGTTGGCCGCGTCGGCCATGTTCATGGTGGTGGTCCTTTCACTGGGCTACTTCATCTCGGTGCTTGCCAAGAACCAATTTGCAGCCTGCCAGATTGCATTGATCGTCGCCTTTCTCCCCGCATTCCTGTTGTCGGGATTTCTATTCCCGATCGAGCAGATGCCCGTGGCGTTGCAGTGGATCACCCGCATCTTTCCGGCTCGCTACTACGTTTCGGTGCTCAAGAAGATCTTCCTCAAAGGCACGCCGACGGCAATGCTCTACGCCGACCTGATTCCGCTCGCCGTGTTTACAGTCGTGCTGGCTCTGCTGGCCACCCGCAGCTTCCACAAGAGGCTTGAATAAAGGAGATTGGACCCTATGCTGGGCCGCATCAAGCAGATGATCGTCAAAGAATTCATCCAGGTGCTGCGCGACAAGAGAACGCGGTTCCTCCTGATCGGTCCGCCAATTATCCAGATGCTTATTTTCGGATACGCGGCCACTTACGAGATTCATCATGTAGCGACAGCCGTGGTTGATCGGGACCATAGCCAGGAAAGCCGCGATCTGGTCTCGCGGTTTACGTCGAGTCCTTACTTTGACGTGAAGTGGCAACTCTCGGACTCGCGCCAGTTGGGCGACCTCATCGATCAAGGAAATGCAACCGTAGGTCTGGAGATTCACACTGGATTTGCGCAGCAATTAAGGAAAGGCGAGACCGCACCGTTGCAGGTAATTGTGGACGCCACGAACTCGAACACCGCGCTGATCGCTTCATCCTATATTTCGCAGATCGCGCTTGGATTTGCCCGGAATTACCAGCAGGACCGGATTTACCGGATTGCGCCCCAGTTGGCCGAGGTGATGCCGTCCGTGGTGCTGGAACCGCGGCCCTGGTATAACCCGGACTTCAGCAGCCGATGGTTCCTTGTGCCCGGGGTCATCGGCAGCCTGACGTTGGTGCTGGTGATTATGCTGACGGCCTTTGCCGTGGTTCGCGAGCGGGAGATCGGGACGCTCGAGCAGATCATGGTTACGCCGATCCGGCCGGCGGAGTTCATTCTCGGCAAGACCCTGCCGTTTTTCCTTATCGGGCTATTCGATGTTTTGCTCATTGGGGCAGTCGGGTCACTCTGGTTTCAAGTGCCGTTTCGTGGCAGCATTTGGGTTCTGATTGCCGGAGTCGTGCTGTTCTTGTTGTGCATGCTGGGAGTTGGGCTGCTTATCTCCACGGTTTCATCTACGCAGCAGCAGGCGATGGTGACCTCGTTTTTCTACATCATGCCGGCCATTACCTTTTCAGGATTTGGTTTTCCGATCAGTACTATGCCGCAGTGGATGCAGTACATCACCTACGCTTTGCCCCTCAGGTACTTCCTGGTCGTGCTCAGGGGGACCTACCTCAAGGGCGTCGGCATGGATGTTCTCTGGCCGCAAATGCTGGCGATGTTATGCCTTGGTCTCGGGTTCCTAACGGTAGCCGTGCTGCGCTTTCACAAAGCGCTCGATTAAGGGACATGCCTTTTGGGCCAACCGCCGCAAAGAGAGCGGCATAAGATTGGCTCAAGCGCGATGGGCGAGGCTGACGATGAGTTCTCAACCTGGCTGTACCTCCGAAAAGCAGCGGAACGGGATCGGACTGTATGAACTACATCACGCCGATCCATCGCCAATACGTATAACTAAACAGGACGACTACCAACACTCCTGCCAGTGTGAACGGTATTCCCATCCTGACCGTGTCCCTGATTTCAAACGTATTGCTGGAATACGGCAGCAGGACATGCGGTGCGTTGACCGGAAGGACAAATGAAAAATAGGTGATATAGCAGGAAACCAGAACGATTCCCCAGATAGGCAGCTTCGGGTTATTCATACTGAGGAGCAGTCCCAATATCGTGGGAACCACCGTGACGGCTGCTGACATGACGCTGGAGAAGGCCAAACGGATAATCACGATGGCTATCGCTATCACGCCCACCATCAATGGCACGTTCAACCGTTCAAGGCCCATTGATCCCAGTGAGACCTTGGCCATCCAAACCGCAGCTCCGGAGCTGAAGATGATTTCTCCGAGCGAAAGGCCGGCCCCAAACAGCAGAATAGCTCCCCACTCAACTTTGCCGGCGGTCTCTTTCCAGTTCGTGACTCCAATGTAAGGCAGCATCATTGCCGTGGCCGACAGGGCAGCGACCGTGTTGGAGTCAACCCCATGGAGCTTTTCGGTTGCCCATAAAAGGATGGTTACCGCGAAAATGACCGAGATCTTTTTCTCGTTCTTGCTCATCTTGCCAAGGTCGGCCAGCGCCTTTTCGATTCCTTCGCGGCCGCCCGGGATTTCCGTGAACTCGAATTTGTTAAAACGCGTGACCATGAAGAACAGCAAGACGCACATCACGATGACGACCGGATAGGAATAGACAAACCAGTCAGCCCAGGTAATGTTTCGATTCAACGCTTTCGAAATAATTCCCGCCGTAAAGGGATTCGATCCACCGGCACTCAGAACGCCGATCCCAGAGAGCGCCGTGGCGAAGCCGACCGTCAACATGGTCATCTTGGCGAACACACTCTTTCTATCCAATTTCAGTGCGGTGATCAGGCCTAGCGCGGTTGGAGTCAAAGTCGCGGCCCTCGCTACCAGCGATGGCATCACAAATGACAAAAGCTGCGGAATGATGATCATTGCGGCGAGGAAATGGTTCGTCTTCGGTCCCACAATCTGTAGAACCTTGAGCGCCAGCCTCTTTTCAAGGCCGGTTTGGATGATAATCGCAGCGATAAACAGGCCCGCCGTCACCAGTACCCAGCCCGGATTTGCAAATCCGTTCAGAGCTAGAGGAATGGCCTTGATCGTTCCCAACTTGCCGGCCGTGGCGCTTCCCGCTGGAGAGATTCCGAGGAAAATGATGAGAGACGATAGGATCAGCATGGAACTGACCGGATACGAAACCGCCTCGGCGATCCATATCATCACCGCAAATACCAATACGGCGATTACGCGTTGGCCGGCCACGGTGAGGCCCGCGGGCTTGGGCATGAAGGCTATGACGAGCATCACCACAAAGGACAGTAATAAGAATAAGAGCTTCTTGTTATCAACGCCCGCAGGTACTCCTCCGTTCGCATTTAGCGGAGTCGCGCCGTGAGTCGGTTTCGCCGTCCGCGCCTTGTTGTCGCTCGGCGCGGGGGCTTTAGCATCCGTTATCATGAACTGATCCCTTCAGGCCGGAACTGCCCGCAGATTTTTTTGTATTTTTCCGATTCTGACATAACCAAAACTGGTGTCAACCGGAATGTCTGGATGGAACACCGGCAGAGTTCCTACGCAACTAGCCCGCCACCTGCGCGATGACCCCGATAGGGAACGCGCAGCGCATGCGCGAACCGTGACGCGCTGGAGATAACGGAAGTTGATCTCCGGAAGGCCATCGCAGGGCACGCCCTCGTTTCTTGTTTGCAAAAAAAGAATGCTAGCGTTGCGAGACGCACTTGTTTTTTCCTGGAGGCATAGAAGAATGGAGCCTGGAAGCACGCCCCCCAGTCTCTCAGCGCCGAGAATCCATGACGCCGCACGCAGGGATGCAGCGGGTGCTCGCTTGTCCTGCGCGTACCTGAATCTCGGGAGCGCGGAATGATGGCAGAAGCTGATTTCTAGCGGGGAACAACGCGCGCAATTGCCATGTCAAGGATCTCGCGGGTGAAGATCGTGGTTTGGGTTAACTTGGCGCGCTTGCGATAGAGAGCGGTGGTCTCGCAAAGTACGACGATGTCCTCTATCTCTGCCGGATTTACGACGCGCTCGAGAATTCGCGAGCTGAATTCCGGCTCACTCATTCCTGCAAGTTGAAAGCCCAGGCGTTGTGCGTCGGCCAGGTAAAAATGGGCTACTTCCGCTAGCATCCGCGCTACCTCCTCGGAGACTTTTGGGCGGTCGGCAGGATTGAGAGCGACGCCGGGAAGGGCAAGCTTGATGCCGAAGATATTATCCAGATCGCTGTTGGATGCAAACCAAACGGTGGTTGCGACAACCAGCACATTGGGCCGTTCCGAGGTGGTTTCAATCAGTGCATCCAACTCGGTGAGCAGCACCGGGTCACCCATCTGATAAGCAAGGTCGATGCGAGGAAGCAACAGCATTACTTTCTTACGCTTGTATCCGTGCACAATTCCCTTAGCCTTAGCCAAGGCATCGCTGTCGCGTGGATTGTACACGGTGATCAACCGTTCCATTCCAGCCAACTGGGCAATCCGCTGTGCAAGACTCTTCTTTCCGCTCTGGTTCGGTCCGATGATGAGTATCTCGTTGCCGATCTTCAGCTTCTGGTAGGCAGCGGGCGTGCCTGCGCGATCCACCAGGTCGGCGATGCCATTGAGCAATTTGTCCAGGCCCGCCAGGCGCGGACTAAGGCTGCTGACGGGGACATCTTCCAGGCTGAGATATACGCGCTCACGCCGTTTTCGCCGATCGGAAATAAATTCGATAAACGCTGGAAGTGCTGCAACCGAGCCGACGATGGTTGCCAGCACCAGAACTTCTTCGGTAAGGAGCAGAGCAGAGTCGCTGCCAGCGGCAGGGTCGAACATAAGCCGAGAATAACACCGCCCGAGGCGACAGGTACATGGGCAGCGAATCTCTGCGGTGAGTGGAGATCAGGCCGTGGGAGTAGGTCTGGCGGCTCCCGGCTTGACCGAAACGCCAGCCTTCCGGTGACTGCGCGCCGAGTGGTCCACTCGCGACCAGAAGGCCCTGAAGTAATCGGCGGCAGAGAGCAGCGAGACAACCAGCATGAACCAAATGGAAATACGGGCGATCAGTTCGACTCCGATGATGAAGCCCCAGAAGTTCCACTCATACCAACCGTGGGCGAGAATCGCCGATACGACAGCCACAATCTGCAGCACCATTTTCAGCTTGCCCAGTTCGCGTGCCTGGATCGCAAAGCCCTCGGTAGCTGCCACGCTACGCAATCCGCTGATCAGAAACTCGCGTCCCAGCACCAGGACAACGATCCACGGGGGCATCAGGTTGGGCGTGAAGCGGACGAGAAGGATCAGGCCCGCGGCAACCAGAAGTTTGTCTGCCATCGGGTCCAGCAAGATTCCCATGCTGCTGATTTGACCGTGCTTGCGCGCCAGGTACCCGTCGAGTCCATCGGTGGCCGAGGCCAGTATAAAGATTCCCGCTGCCAGCAATTCCTGCTCGCCGCGAGGAAAAATGCTGCTGGAAAGGACCCAAATCAAGAAAGGGATGCAGCCAATTCTGCTTAAAGTGATCGAATTGGGCAGATTAAGCAAATCAAACCATCCAGAAGCGGTGCATGGGATTCACCAAATTATGCGGGATGGACCGGCGAAAAGCAACGCAGCCAGTTCTTACTCGCCGGACGTAACGCCACGAATGCAGCGGAGACCTCCGACCGTGCGCGAGGAGGTACTTTTTGGGAGGAAATAACAAAACATCGAATGGAATCTTTTCTTCGTGATCTCTGCTTTGATATTACGCACTTTTGTGAGAAGCTAGCCCACTGTCCCGGGGCTTCCGGCCGGGAATTACTTATAAACTCGAACAAATGCTACCGCAATCCCCAGGAGAAAACCCATGATCCAGTTTTTAATCTGTATCGGAGCTCTCGCCTTCCTGATGCTGGTGGCCTACCGCGGCTTCAGCGTTATTCTCTTTGCGCCGATTGCCGCGCTGGCAGCGGTTCTGCTTACTAGTCCAGGAGCTGTGCTGCCGATTTACAGCGGCCTTTTCATGGAAAGTATGGTCGTGTTCGTCAAGCTGTATTTTCCGGCATTCATGCTGGGTGCTTTGCTCGGAAAGTTGATTGAGCTTTCCGGTTTTGCCAAGTCGATTGTGAGGGCGGTTATTCACGTATTGGGCGAGAAGAGCGCCATACTCTCCATCGTGACCGTCTGTGCGCTGCTAACGTATTTCGGCGTCTCTCTGTTTGTCGTGGTCTTTGCCGTCTATCCATTTGCGGCGGAGATGTTCCGCCAGGGCAACATCCCAAAGCGACTCATTCCCGGCACCATCGCGCTGGGTTCGTTCACCTTTACAATGGACTCCCTGCCGGGTACTCCGCAGATCCAGAACATCATCCCAACCACGTTCTTCCACACCACCATTTATGCGGCTCCTATTCTTGGCATACTCGGTGGTCTGTACATTTTGATCATTGGCATGACCTACCTGGAATGGTGCCGCCGCCGGGCGCACGCTGCCGGGGAAGGCTATGGCACGGGACATATCAATGAAACCGTTGTCGAAGACGACGGTAAGTTGGTGAACCCGATCATCGCAATTTTGCCGTTATTGGTCGTCGGCATTGCAAATTATGTTGTCACGCGAATAGTGATTCCGCATGTGTACGGTGCGACCTCCTCGGTACTGTTGAATTCAACCGGCAAGCCAATTGTGCAGGATGTGACAAAGCTAAACGGCATCTGGTCCGTGGAAACCGCATTGGTACTTGGAATCATCACGGTTGTTATCTTCGGGTTCTCAAGAATCTCAAAGGGCTTTGCTGAAGGCAGCAAGTCGGCGATTTCAGGTGCTTTGCTGGCCTCGCTGAACACGGCTTCGGAATACGGATTTGGTGCGGTCATCGCCGCTCTCCCCGGTTTCCTGGTGGTGAGGGATGCGCTATCCCACATTCCAAATCCGCTGGTGAATGAAGCCATAAGCGTGAACGTCCTGGCGGGCATTACCGGTTCCGCTTCGGGAGGCATGAGTATCGCCTTGGCTGCGATGTCGAATCAGTTCATCGCTGCCGCGAATGCTCACGGCATTCCGATGGAAGTGCTGCACAGGGTGGCATCCATGGCAAGCGGCGGTATGGACACCCTGCCCCACAATGGCGCGGTTATCACATTGCTGATGGTAACGGGACTTACCCACAGAACCTCATACAAAGACATTTTCGCCGTCACCTGCATTAAGACGTCGGCTGTCTTCGTGGTGATTGGCCTCTACTACCTGACCCATTGGGTTTAGGGTGTAATGGTTCACCGGGGTTGCCTCCCGCTTCTGGCAGGCAACTCCGGAGGTTATTTCTAGCGGGGGCATTTTGAGCAGGATAACTGTCGGTTGCCCCAGCTTCGCGCCGTTGCTTTTGCGACGCTAACCTCGGGAAAAACGCTTCGCCTCTGCGGACCCTTGTAGTTGGCCTGGTCGCGCCTATCCCCGGCGATCCCTGAAGAAAGCTTGCAGAATTTCCATGCAGCGGCCCGCCAGTACTCCTTCCGTTACTTCCACGCGATGATTCAACCCTGGGTGATTGATCACCTGCATGATCGATCCCACGGCTCCCGCCTTTGGGTCGTGCGCCCCGAAGACCAGCCGCTCGATGCGCGAATGGACGATGGCTCCGGCGCACATGGCGCAAGGCTCGAGGGTGACGTAGAGTTCGCAGCCGCTCAGTCGATAATTTGCAAGTTCACGGGCGGCGTCGCGCAGGGCTTCGATCTCGGCATGGGCGCAAGGGTCATGCTTGGAGATCACCCGGTTCCAGCCGCGTCCCACAATGCGTCCGCCGCTGACTACGACGGCACCCACGGGAACCTCGTCGGCAACTTCGGCCAGTCGTGCCAACCGGAGCGCCTCTTCCATCCAGTGCTCGTCGGAGAGCGTCTCGCGAACTTCGCTTCCATCCTGCATATTTATTCTGCAACCCGGGCGTTCCACCGCGGTTCCTGCTGGGTCATGCAGTGAATAGCCCCGAGCCCCCAAATCAGGTCGCCGCAGTAGATGGGGACAACCGTGTGCTTAGGAAGCGCCTCCTGAATAATACCCAGAGCCTCAAGGTCTTGTGGATCGTTGAAAGTGGGTACCAGTACCATGCGGTTGGCAATATAGAAATTGGCATAGCTGGCCGGTACGCGCTGTCCACGATAAACGATTGGGGTGGGCATGGGCAGCGGAATAATCTCCAGATGTTTGCCTGCGGTGTCGGTCATCTTCTCCAGCCGCTCCATGTTCTGTTGGAGGATTGGGTAGTTCGGATCCCGCGGGTTTTCTTCCATCGCCGCCAGAATCGTGCTCGGCCCCACGAA
>Ga0181528_10000208_pt1 | contig 53604 bp, 45 predicted proteins | sample PEATcosm2014_Bin_47_FD_119742 | JGI IMG/M metagenome (GOLD analysis project Ga0181528, IMG submission 119742) | Peatland microbial communities from MTU Mesocosm Facility, Houghton, MI, USA - PEATcosm2014_Bin10_10_metaG | ecosystem: Environmental > Terrestrial > Soil > Wetlands > Peat | place...
AAGCACCTCGAACACAAGCCCGAGGCGCGCGGCCTCGATCGCGCCGAATCGCTCGGACTGCGGCTCGAATACGAAATGACGCTACGCCGCCAGAAGCAGTTCGAGGCCCGCGCCCGCGCCGCCTAATTGCGCTACCGCGCTTTGGAGGGCGAGGACGTCGACTACCAGAACCCGCGCGGGCTCGACCGCGCGCGGTTCCTCAAGCTCGCCGCCAGTGGCTGGGACGACGAACGCCGCAATATTTCAATCACCGGCGCCGCGGGCCTCGGCAAGAGTTGGCTCGCCTGCGTCCTTGGGCACAAAGCCTTCCGCGAGAACATCTCCGTTCTCTACGTCCGCGCACCCCGCCTCTTCGCCGATCTCGCCGTCGCCCACGGCTCTCGCGGTTACGCCTGGCTCTTGCGCACGCTCGCCCGCGTCAAGCTGCTCATCCTCGATGATTGGGGGCCGGAGGGGCTCAAGCCGACCAGGCGCGCGACCTGCTTAAAATCCTCGAGGACCGCTACGACAAAGGCTCGATCGTCATCGCCAGCCAGATTCCTATCGACCGCTGGCGCGACCTGATCGGCATTCCCAGTTCGCTGACGCCATCTTGGATCGCGTCATTCACAACGCCTACAGCGCCGAACTCGCCGGCGAGAGCCTGCGCAAACGTCGCCCGCCTTCATGACATCAGCGCCGTGCGCCGCCGAAGTGCTGCGCACCACCGGCGGCGCGATAAGGCGGTGGACACAACGGCGGGCTGCACTACGGCGCTATGGAGGGCGCGCTTGCCCGCCGCTGTCCACCGGCAGCCGGCGCGCCGATGTCGATCCAACGACCGCCCCGCGGGGCGCCGAAATCCAAACCGCCTTGACCGATCCGGTCCAGGCCAACATCATAGTCTGCGATCCGCGGAAGCAGACGTCAGGCGGCCGACGCCAGGTGGTCGACATCAGGTGGCCGACATCAGGTGGCCGACATCAAATCGGAACCCTGGCCGGCTGCAGTATTGGAATTACTGGCCGCCTTCGTCGGAATCCGCAAGGAACCGCCGCCATCCCCTTTTGCTTGTGGGGAGGGCGAGGATCCGCCGCCTCAGCGACAAACCGTGCTGAACCAACACGAAACCAACCCCAGGTCGTGTCTCCCGTGGTGGTGCAACTCCGTGGCAGCGAGCGGCTGACGGCGGCCACGGCGGTTCGACGGTATTGCCGAGTTGCGAAATCCCGACGCAACCGAGGACCCGACGACGACCGAAATGAGAATGTCCCTTCGGGCTCTGTTCGAAAAGACCCCCGACGAGGATTTGCCTCACGCCAGAGGATCGGCTTCGCCGCCCTGATGGCGTTGGAGGTGGAAACTCGCACCGGCGCCGCTCACGGGGAGCATCCACCCGAGTGGCTCACTCGACGCAACGGCAACCGCCATCGTGACTGGCAGACCCGTGTAGGCACGATGGAAATGCGCATCCCCAGGCTTGCCCGGGCGTCGAAGAGCGAGGCGCAGACGCGGCGTCTCCTGGCTCTGGCGTCGATTTATGAAGGCGCCAGCCGTTCCGAAGCGGCCAAGATCGCTGGCGTTACGTTACAAACCGTTCGGGATCCGGCGGTGAGGTGCAAAACCGAGGGGCCGGACGGTTTGATCGACAGGACGGACGCCGCTTTTCAACGCGGCGCAGCGGGCGGCGCCGGCAGCGGCGGCGGAGAGCGCCCCGATATCTGAAGGTCACGGCATATTGCGGTGGCGGATCGTCGATTTTCGCCAGTGGGCGAATCTGGAGTTGGCCGTCTCGGCGCATCGGTTCTGATCAATGAAGGTTGGTGTAGCCCCCCGGCTTTGCCGGGGGTACTCGCTGGCCATCCCGCGTCATCGCGCCGGGAGCGCGATTGAAGGCGTCGCCGGTTGCATCGGCGAGCGGACCGACGCTCTCACGCAGATCTGATCGCGAGGCTCGCGACCCGCCGTCTCGCCGCCCGTCGCGACAACAATCCGGGCCGAAGCGGCCCGGATCTTGTTCCGCCGCCCCGCATCAGGCGAAGCTTACCTCGACAAGTCCAATCCGAGACGAAACCAACAACCAAACACATGCGGACCCTACGAGCGCAACGGGTCCGCAAATGCGTCGCAGGGTTACTCGTCTCTTTGCGCGGTCAGGATCTGGTACAGTCCCCCACACGCGGACACCCGCTCGAGCGAACCATAGGTGTTGGGCGGCATGTAGTCGCGTATCGGGCGCCGCCAAAGATCCATTGCGAACGGCTCGAGCAAGGTCAAAACTGGCGCCATGACGTAGCGCAGCGGGTTCCACCACGCGGGCTTCGCGTAATCCACCAGAATGATCCGACCGCCACGCTTGGTCACGCGCCAGGCTTCCGCCAGGGTTCGCCGCCGCCACGATTCCGGCTGTTCGTGCAACAGCAGAAAGAGAACCACTGCGTCGAACGACTCGTCTGCGAACCCCAGCGCCCCCGAATCCATCTGATGAAGGTCCACCGGAGACTCAGACGCGAGTTTGGACCGCAAGTTATCCAACTGGACCGGCAACACGTCGATGACGTCGAGACGGCCGCCGCGTTCACCGATCTGCTGCGCCAGCTTGGGGCTGAAGTCCCCGTAGGCGCAGGCGACCTGAAGAACGCGTCGTGTTCGCACGCCATTCAGCGCCTCGCGCACCGCGCCGCTCAGCTTCGCATAATTGCCCCAGAGGATCAGGTCGATGATCCACGGGCGTTCGAACCTCTTCACCGCCTCGGGCGTCACGTAGGCCCAGGAATAGTGTTTGGTCAGATATTCCGGAATTCTAGGCGGAGCTGCAGGCTTTCGCCCGGGCTCCGCCACACCTGCAGTCAACGTGTCGACTTCGCAGGTTACGAAAGATTTATCGTCTCGCCACATTCAAGAGCCCCGAAGAACGCGCCCGCGGGCGTTTCCTCTCCGCCGAAGGCTCTAATTGTAGAGCCTTCGGTATCACGCGGCGCCTGTCGCGCTCTTGCGGTGCGTCAATGTGACGCTACGCCACCCAGCTCCGGCCAGTCCTTGGCGATGCTGACTCCTTGCAGAGGCTTGTTCACGCCCTGGTGGCAAGTCTCGCAATAGACCTTAGGCGAGTCTCCCAGTGGCCCCAACCGCATCGTCGGCAACTCAGCCTTGAGCGGCTCGAGATAGTCGACGTTGAGATGGCGAACCATCTGGATGCCTTGCCAAGCCGTGACACGCTGTGTGGGGGCGCCGTCCCACTGTGCGAAGTTTCGCGTGTTGTGGCAGAAGTCGCAGTTAACTCCCAAGCTCTTCGCGAGCGAGATCATCAGCGAGTAGGTCCGCTCGGTAGCTTGAATGGACGGTCCGTAGCCGACGGGAAGCGCCTTCTCGGAATAAACGCGGATCGGATAAGTTCCGAGCAACGTGTCGGTGAACGGGTCCGCCTGCAGCGACGTCGAACCGTTGAGGCGTGTCGGATGACCCATCCCCTGATTGCTGGTCGCATAGCCACCCGCTCCCGCGGGCGTGCCGCGGAACCAAGTGTACTTCGGAACCGGAGCGCCGCGGTGGCAGGTGTAGCAAACCACGCCCGTTTGCGCGACGTGCGCCGTCCAGTTCTTGTTGATGTCGCGCACCATCAGCAACATGCGGCGCGCGACGCGCTTGGTGTACTTGTCGTCGCTGACCATGTTGTCGCCATGGCAGTAGTTGCAGCTCTGGTCGGCGGGCGCCACCCAGGCGGCCATGCCCAGCATGACGCGGTTGAACTGGTCGACGGTCAGATCACCCAGCACCTGCACGTTCTGGTACAGGTCCTTCGCCTTATCGGTTCCCGGCGGGGCCGGATCGATCGGATCGGGAAGCTTGTTGGCGATCTTGATCAGCTTGGCTTGCGCGGGGGTCTGGAGCTGGTCCATCCCCAGCCCGCGGAAGCCGGTCTGTGACGACAGGATCGGCGGATGCACCCATCCTGCGGTGAAGAGCATCGCCACGGTCAGCAGGAGCGCTATGACGGCGGCGAAGCCTACGACTATGTTTTTCATTGCGCGCCTCCCGAGATGGCCGGGTCGACGACCGGCGGGAACATGTGCGGATAGGCGGGCGCCACGTGGTGCTGCACTGCCCACAGGTACCAATTATCCACGACCGTACCGGTCAACAGGATTCCAATTCCGCCGGTCAGCGGCGTCAGCACCGCGAACCACCAGCCCCAACGGTGGATGGATTCCATCGTCGCGTTGAAACCCATGGTCCAGCGCCAGAACAGAGCCGCGCGCTCCGCCGCGGTGCCGCGGTAGACGATCTGCTCGACCTCCCGTTCGCCGCCGAAACGACCGACCGAAAGGATCGTCGCGCCATGCATCGCGAAAAGCAGCGCGGACCCGTAAAGGAACGCGATCGAGAGCATGTGGAACGGATCGTAATACAGATTGCCATAGCGCAGCGAGAATGCGGCGGTCCAGTCGAGGTGCGGGAAGATGCCGAACGGCACCGCCTCGCTCCAATGCCCCATCAGGATTGGGCGGATGAAACCCAGCACCAGATAAAGCCAGATCGCCGACGCGAAAGCCCATGCGGTGTGCGTGCCGAGCTTGAGGTCGCGGGCGCGCTTGTACATGCGCATCCACCACAGCAGGATCGACGCGGTCAGGAAGCCGCCGGCCATCAGCCACCAGCCGCCCTCGCGCAGCGGCGGGAACAGCTTCAGGCCATATTCCGGCTTCGGCGGCTCCAGCGCCAGCCAGGGAAGCTGCCGCAAGAACTCGATCGGACTCCAGTTCACCGAGGCCAACATATTGAGGCCGATGATCTCGATTGCAAAGAACCCGAAGATGACGGACAACAGGCCGTAGTAGCCAAGATAGATCGGCCCCAGCTGCGCATTGCCCAGGATGCCCAGCCAATGAGAGAAAGCGCTGACCTTGATGCGCTCGCCCTCGTCTTCGCCCGCGCCCCATTCGGGCTCGAGCGGCCTCACTTGTACTTGTGAAAAGATGTTCTCGAAGACAGACACTTGCGCCTCCTCGTGTTGCTAGTCAGCGCCAGATCGGAAGATTGAGGTACCAGTTCCACCACTCCGGCCAGCCGCGCACCCAGAACGGGCCGCTCACGACGATGCACATCGCGCTGAAGAACGCAGCGGAGATCGCCAGGAACATGCCGAGGCGATGGATGCCGAGCGTGCCGATGGAATAGCCGATCGTGTCCCGGAAATAGGCGTCCTCATACTCAGTAGCGCGCACCGCCTCGCCCTTGGGCGGGTTGGACGCGGAGAGGATGAGTGAGCCATGCATGCCGAGCGCAAGCGCGTTCGTGAAGAAGAACGTGATCGCGAGCATGTGGAACGGATTGTAGTGGAAGTGCAGATACTGGTAGCCCGTGTTCGACACCCAGTCGAGATGCGACAGGATCCCGTAAGGGAAGCCGAATCCCCAGGCGCCCATCAGAACGGGCCTGATGACAACCAGCGTCGTGTAGGCGAAGATCGCAAAGCTGAAGGCGAAGGGCACATGGTACCCGATGCCGAGTTTGCGGCAGATCTCAACCTCGCGCAGCGCCCAACACACGAAAGCGATGAGCGCGCAGGCGGTGACGACCTGCCAGATGCCGCCTTCGCGCATCGGCGCGAGAGCGAGCCCGTATTTGATGTCCGGCGGCGCGACGTTGATCTGCCAAAGATTCCAGACGCGCGTGAGAGCGCAGTTCCAGCAGATCATCAGCACGCCAACCATCGTAGCAATCGTGCCGACCACGCCGAAGAAGCCGACATAAAACGGTCCGACCCAAAAGTCGAACAGGTCGCCTCCTACCAGCGTGCCGCCGCGAACGCGGTACTTTTTCTCGAAGTTCAGCATGGCCACGGCGAAGACTCCCCCTCGTCGATACCTAATTGCGGGTGCTTGCCGCGGAAGGGCGCGCCCCTTCCGCGGCATTGATTTGATGAGCCGAGCTCAGCCGACGAGTGTCGTCGCTTCGATCGACCCGTGGTACGGATTGCCCTGCAGCCAATTGAACTTATCGGTGCTGAGGCAGATGAAGTGAATGATCAGCGCCAGCACGAACAGGAACGCCGACAGAGCGACCAGAGCCCGACGCGGATCGAAGAGCAACCAGATTCTATACATGTGTTTCTCCCCCTCAACCGATGAGCGACAGCGCGTGATGCAGAGCGGACGAAGCGCCGTCAATCAGCGCGTAGCCCTTCGGGCCCGGAATCCACGGACGCCAAGCCCAAACAAGAATATGCGCCAGAATCGCGACGGCGATGAAGCCCATGAAGCTCTGAGTGAACAGGGTGTGGAACTCCTGCGCTTCGGCTTCCGTCAGACCCGACAGTGAGGATCTGCTTTCCTCGGCCATGATTAGACCTCCATTTGGTTACCGCGCACGCCCTACGCGGCCGGTATCGTCGTGAGTGATTGTCTCACGACAGGCGTTCCGGACGGCGACGCCGCTCGGATGATTGCAACATCGATCTCGCCATGAGGGCGTACGAGGTCGCGATAGATGTTTGGCGCTGCGCGTCGGCGAACCAGCCGCGCGTCGGCAACGCCTCTTCCTCGTCGTCGGAGCGCAGGCGCTCGCTGAGACGGCGCCCGCCTTCGGCGACGAGAAACAGCGGCAACAGCATACCGTAGACGAGACGGCTCTGGACGCCGTCGAACCACGTCCCGCCGGTCGCGCTTAACGCCGTGTGCATGTGGCTCTCCCTCAAATTGCGCTCGTCAGGAGTCATGCGCGCGCCTCCGCCATGCGGCCGCGCGCCGATTCCACGTCGGCGACAATCACCCTGTCCGCGCCGCGCCGGCGCGTCGCCTGCTCCGCCGCGTCGCGCAGACGCTTGGCGAAGGAGATGCGCACCAGCACCGGGCTCGCCTCGACCAGTTCGTCGAACAGATCCTTGGCCAGCGCGTCCCACGCCGCCTCGCGTTGACCGCGCGCCGGCGTCGGCTCGACCCGGTCGAGGTCGGCGCCGAGCGGCAAGATGTGGAACAGCGCTTCGAACAGCGCGTTGCAGACTTCCTGGATGACGTAGGTCGCGCCGCCGTAACCCATGAACGGCGTGCCGGTGTGGCGGCGCACGATCGGCAGCGGGAACGAGGCCGGAATATGCATCACCCGCGCGCCGGTCTCGGCTGCGTAGAGCTTTTCGTTGTAGCCGCCAAAGCAGACCAGCGGCGTCTTGGTCCGCATCGCCTCGCGAACCGCTGCATTGTCGGTCTTCTCGCCCGCCTTGCGCGAGATCGCGAACATGCAGGGCAGGCCCATCTCGTCTTCGAGGAAATGGCGCAGGCCGCGTGCGTAGGTCTCGTTGGCGACGACGGCGAAGGTCGCGGTGCCGAAGAAGTCCTGCGTCACCGAGCGCCACAGGTCCCAGATCGGCTTGATCGTCGTATGCTTCTCGCGCGCGATGAACGGCTCGGGATCGAGGCCGATCAACTCGCCCAGCGCCCGCAGGAACTTCGTCGTCGTATGCAGGCCGATCGGCGCGTTCAGCCACGGCTTGCCGAGCGTCTCGCACAGCGATGAGCCGAACTCGCGGTAGAGGCAGACATTGGCGTCGGCGTCGACCAACCGGCCGACGTCGGCGAGATGGCTGCCGAGCGGGAAGGTCATGTTGAGCTCGGCGCCGATACCCTCAATCAGCCGGCGAATCTCGTGCAGGTCCGACGGCCCGTTGAACATGCCGTAGCTCGGCCCGATGATGTTGACGCGCGGCTTGGCGTCCGGCGACCGCGGACGCGGCTTCGGCATGCGACCTTTTTTCGCGCCGTACTCGCTCCACAACCAGGAAAGCGCCCGGTTGGCGCACTGCCACTGGTCTTCGTCGATAGTGCGCGGCAGGAAGCGCTGCAGGTTGGTGCCTTCCGGCGTCACGCCGCCGCCGATCATCTCGGCGATCGAGCCGGTCACGACGACGGCCGGCAGATCCGGGTTGAGGGTCTTGTGGGCGCGCCGCATCGCGCCTTCGGTGCCGTGGCGCCCGAGCTCTTCCTCAGACAAACCCGTGACGACAATCGGCAGCTCATGCGGCGGCAGCGCGTCGGTGTAGTGCAGCACCGAGGTCACAGGCAGATTCTCGCAGCCGACGGGGCCGTCGATCACAACTTGCAATCCTTTGATCGCGGTGAACACGTAGACTGCGCCCCAATAACCGCCGGCGCGATCGTGATCGAGCACTAGCATGAGCTAAGCTCCTCCGCCGTTGGCTTCTCTGCTCGCTTAGGCTTTACCCTGAATTCAGGCCGCGCGCGCGGGGCGTCTTGCCACACCCCCGCCGCAAAATCCTCGCCAACGCCCTCAAAGAAGGCGCGCATTTCGTCGAACCGATGTTTGCTCGCCAGCGCCGCATTGACCACTTTGGCCAGCGATCCCGCCCCCGCCACGCCGATCAGCGGCCGCGCCGAGATCAGATTGGTGAAATAGAGCGCCGGAATCGCCTTGGTCTTCGCCGCTTGCACGATCGGCGTGGTGCCCACGACGAGATCGGGCGCATATTCCTGCATCGCCGCGAGGTCGTGCTCGAGCGAAGCGCGGAACCTGACCTCGACGCCTTTCGCCTTCAACCAGGCCTCGTCCGATTCGCTGAACCGCGTGCGCGGGGTCGCGGTGCCGACATAGCGCAGGTCGGCGCCGCTCTCGACCAGCAGCCGGCCGACGATCAGCTCCGAGCCCTCGTAGCCCGACAGCGTGATTCGCCCCTGGATCGGCGCGCGCGCCAGCGCCGCCGCAATCGCCGGCAGCAGCTTCGCCTTGGCCGCGTCAACCAGATGCGCGGGAACGTTGGCGACGCGGCCGACCGCGTCGAGCCAATCCGCCGTGCCGTCGACGCCGACCGGCGCCGAGCCGATGACCGACCGGCCCGCCGCCTCGAACTCGCGCACGCAAGCGGTGTAGAACGGATGAATCGCCGCCACGGCGACGCAGTCGAGCGCCCCGTAAAGCTCGCGCCATTCGCGCGTCGGCACGGTCGGGCCGGCGGCCAGACCCAGCAACTCCAGCATGCCGCCGATCTGCACCGGGTCGGCCGGGAACATCTCGCCGATCAGAGTGACGGTCGGCTTCTCGGCGCGCGGCGTGCGCGGCGCCTGCACCGGGCCGCGCTCGGCTTCGCCCCGCGCATAAGCCAGCATGGCGCCGCAGAGCACGTCCTTCGCCTCGGCGTGAGTCGGCACGCCGAAGCCCGGCACGTCGATCCCGATGATGCGCACGCCATTGATCTCTTTCGGCAGCAACCGCAGCGGCACCCCCGAGGCGGTCGGCACGCACAGGTTGGTGACGACGACCGCGTCGTATTTGTCGGGGTCGGCGAGCTTGAACACCGCTTCGCGGATGTCCTCGAACAGCTTGCCGGTGACCAGCGTCTCCGAGCTGAACGGCACGTAGTTCACGGTGCGCTTGGCGCCGTAGAAATGCGAGACGAAGGTGAGCCCGTAGACGCAGCAGGCCGAGCCGGAGATCACGCTCGCGGTGCGCCGCATGCGCAAGCCGACGCGTAGCGAGCCGAACGCCGGACACATGCTCTGCGGCTGGTCGTGCGGGCCGACCGGATAGTCCTTCGCGTAGCGCTGCAAGGTCTCGCTCATGCCGGCCGCTTGCGCCGCCTTATGCATCTCATCCTTGCCCGCATGGCAACCCTCGCCGGCGCCGGCCGGCTCGGGGGGAGGGGTTGTGACGTCGAGCATCTAGAGGCCCTCGTCGTAGACGACTTCGAGCGACGGCTTGGCGATAGCGGAGACGCCGCACATGTCTTCCATCGTCGCCGGATGCAACACGACGTCGCGGCCGGTGGCGCTGGCCTTGAACAGGTTGAGCAGACCGTCCTGCGTCAGCGGCTTCGGCTGGTTCGGCAAGGCGGAGGCGACATTGGCGGCGAGCTCGTCGAACAGCGAGGCCCAGCGACTGTCGGGCCGGCCGATGATCTCGTAGTTGGCGCTCTTGCGGCGGATGTCCTCGTCGGCGGGGATCGCGGCCAGAATGGGAATGCCGACGGCTTTGGCGAAAGCCTCCGCCTCGCCGGTGCCGTCATCCTTGTTGATCACCAACCCGCCGACGCCGACATTGCCGCCGAGCTTGCGGAAATATTCGACCGCCGAGCAGACATTGTTGGCGACATAAAGCGATTGCAGGTCGTTGGAGCCGACGACGATCACCTTCTGGCACATGTCGCGCGCGATCGGCAGGCCGAAGCCGCCGCAGACGACGTCGCCTAGGAAGTCGAGCAGCACGAAGTCGAAGCCCCATTCGTGGAAGCCGAGCTTCTCGAGGGTTTCGAAGCCGTGGATGATGCCGCGCCCGCCGCAGCCGCGCCCGACCTCCGGTCCGCCCAGCTCCATCGCGTAGACGCCGTCGCGCTTGAAGCAGACGTCGCCGATGGCGAGTTGCTCGCCTGCGAGTTTCTTCTTGGTTGAAGTCTCGATGATCGTCGGGGTGGCGCGGCCGCCGAACAGCAGCGAGGTCGTGTCGCTCTTCGGGTCGCAGCCGATCAGCAGCACCTTCTTGCCGCGCTGCGCCATCATGTAGGAGAGGTTGGCGAGCGTGAAGCTCTTGCCGATGCCGCCCTTGCCATAGATCGCGATGATCTGCGTCTCTTTGGTGGCGCGGGTGGGGACCGGGTCCGGCTCGATGGCGGCCTCGGCGCGTAACAAATGCGCGGGAGGGTTGGCGACTTCTTGCGCAGTCAGGAAACCGACATCGCTCATGCGCGTGTCCTCCAATCGAGCACCATCTTCAGACATTGCGGATCCTCGAACGCCTGGGCGTAAGCTTCCGCGGCTTCCGCCGCAGGGCGGCGATGCGTTATCAGATTGTCGAGCGAGAGCTCGCCCGCCTCGACCAGTTGCGCGACGCGGGCGAGATCGCCCTCGCCCCATTGTGCGGCGATGCGGAACGTCGCCTCGCGCATGAACGCCGGCGGGAAGGCGAAGCCGATGCGGTCGTAGAACCCGGCGAGCACGATCTCGCCGCCGCGGGCGAGCCGCTGAACCAGACCGTCGAGCGCCGAGGTGTCGCCGCTGACTTCGTAGATCACGCCGTAGTCGCGCCGCTCGTCCATCTGCGGATCGAGCGTGCGATAGCCGAGCGCGCCGTCGCGGCGCGCTTCGTTGCGCTCCCAGACGACGACGTCGCGCCCGCCGCGCGCGGCGAGGCGAGCAATCAGGCGACCGAGCACGCCATGGCCGACGACCAGCGCCGGACCGTCGCGCCGCGAGGCCGCCTCGACCGCGTGCAGCGCTGTGGCTGCGAGCGCGAACAAGACGGCGCTTTCGCCGAGCGAGGCGGGCGCCGCCAGCACGCGAGAAGCGGGCGCCACGAGACGCGCAGCCGCGCCGCCATGAATGCCGCGCACTTCGCCGAAGCAGCGCGCGCCGGGCACGAACACGCGCGCCCCCATCATCGCGCCCACATGAGCGCCGGTCTCGATGACGTGGCCGACCGTCTCATAGCCGGGCACGAGCGGATAGCCCATGCCTGGAAAAGACGGCATCTTTCCGGTATAGAGCAACCGCTCCGTACCGGCGCTCACGCCGCTGAATTCCGTTTCCACTACGACGTCGTCCGCGCCAGGAGGATCGATCTCGACCTCGCGCAAAGCGAGCCTTTGGGGCTCCTCCAGGACGACCGCCAGCGACCTTGACATGGCCAGCCTCTTTGCCCGTAACTGTCTGGGGCGGTTTACAGTCGTCACTCTAGAATGACATTGAGTGTAGTCAATACAAATTTACGGCCGCATCGCCAGCACGGCTGTCGCAACGCTCGGGCGCGGCGTGGTTAACATTCGCACGGCGACGAAACCCGCGTCGCGCAGCATGGCGGCGATCTCGCCGCGAGCGCGCGGACGGCCGCGTCCCATGGCCAGCAGATAGAAGCCGAAATAGGCGTCGCCGACCGGCTCCGCCCCGGCGACCTCGGACATCGGCTCGGCGATCAGCAAGGCGCCGCCCGACGGCAGCGCCTCGTAAGCGCGCGCCAGAAGCAAACGCGCCGGCGCGTCCTCGTGGTCGTGCAGCACGCGGATCAGCGAGATCGCGTCGAAGCCGCGCGGCAGCGGGTCGCTGTGGAAATCGCCGTCGTAGACCTCGATTCGGCTTGAGGTCGCGCGCGCCAACGCCGCGCGGGCGCGCGCAGCCACCGGCGGCAGGTCGAACAGCGCCAGCTCGAGACGCGGATAGCGGCGCGCGACGGCGCTCGCGAACGCGCCTTCGCCGCCGCCGACATCGAGCAGCCGCCGCCGCCCGGCAAAATCATAAGCGTCCAGCACGTCCTCGGCGACAAGGGCCTGCGACTGCGACATGAGTTCGCAGTAGGCTTCCGCATCGCCTTCGGTCGCATAGGTCCAGAAGCTCGACAGCCGCTCGCCGCCGCCGCGCCGCAGCAACGCGACCGGGTCGGCGAGGTCCTGGTAGAGCAGCGCGTGATGCGCGATCATGGCGGCGAGGCCGGGATTGCCGAGCACCGCGGCGCCGAGATCGTCGAGGCCGAATCGATCGCCCGGCCAAGCGCGCAACAGCTTGATCGCCGCCGCCGCTTTCAACAGCCGCCGCGTCGTCTCCGGGGCCAAGTCGACTTCGGCCGCGATCGCCGCGGATTCGCGCGCGCCGTCAGCCAGAAGCTCGAAAATCTTCAACTGAACGCAGGCGGCGAGGATCTGCGAATAGACGAAGCCCGCGACCAGATCGAACAGGGCGCGGGCGCGCCGACGCGCCACGCCGCGCGTGAAAAACAGTCGCGGCGCGAGCCGCTGAAAGCGCGGGCTCGCCACCAGGCGGGCGCGCCACTGCGCGTAACGCTCCGCGAGAGACACGCGCCCCCGAGCTTCAGGCCGCAGCGGCGGCGAGCTGCTTGGGGAAGAAGGCGAGCGTCTGCGCCTTGATCAGCGTGCGCAACTCGTCCTGGCCGGGGCAGGGCGGAATCGCTGCGACCGCGCCGGTGACCAGCTCCGTCAGCCGCGCCTTGGCGCCGGCGATTCCGAGCTGAGCGGCGGCGTTTGGCCGCAGCCGCGCGGCGTCCTGCCCGACCGGCTTGCCAAGCTCCTCCGCGTCGCACAGCACGTCGCGCAGATCATCAGCGACCTGATAGGCCTCGCCGATCTTGTCGCCGAGCGCGCGCCATAGCGTGGGATCGGCGCCGCAGGCGATCGCGCCGGCCTGCGCCGCGCAGACGAACAGCGCCCCGGTCTTGGCGCGTTGATATTCCGACAGCGGCGCGCTCGGCTCGCATTCCCAAGCTTGGCCGGCGGTGATGCCGCGCGGTGCGCCGACGCTGGCCGCGGCGAGCGAGACGAGCGAGGCCATCCGCGGCAGATGGCGCGAGGCGTGGCGGGCGAGGGTCTCGAACGCGAGCACGATCAGCGCGTCGCCGACCAGCACCGCGAGCGGTTCACCGAATTCGACATGCACCGAGGGCTTGCCGCGCCTAAGGTCGGCGTTGTCGAAGCAGGGCAGATCGTCATGCACCAGCGAGGCGCAATGCAGCATCTCGATCGCCGCGCCGGCGGCGTCGGCGGCTTCGGGATCGCGGTCGCCGCAGGCGCGGGCGACGGCCAGCGTCAGTTGCGGGCGGATGCGATGCCCGCCGGGGAATACGGCGTAATGCAGGGCGGCGGCGAGGCGGGGCGGGCAGCCCCATCCACTCGCTTGGGCGATGGCTTGTTCCAGAGCGGTCTCAACGCGTTGCGCGGTAGACATGTCCGCCCCTCCAGTTTGACTAGCTGTCTTGTCGATGGGTATGTCTACGAAACTTGACACAGTCCATGACGGTGATCAAGGCGTAAAAGCGTAAGGCCAGGAGTTGCAAAGTGTCGCGGGCGCCGCGCATAGTCGTGATAGGCGCGGGGGTCGGCGGCCTCGCCGCCGCCGCGCGGCTGGCTGCGCTCGGCGCCGAGGTCGAGGTGCTGGAGCAGGCCGCCACGCCCGGCGGCAAGATGCGCGCCGTCGCGGTCGGCGATTCCTACATCGACGTCGGGCCGACCGTGCTCACCATGCGCTGGGCGTTCGAGGAGCTGTTCGCCGCAGTCGGGGCGGATTTCGCCAGCGCCGTGCCGCTGAAGCGCGCCGAGACGCTCGCCCGCCACTTCTGGCGCGACGGCGGCGAGCTCGACCTCTACGACGACGTCGAACGCAGCGCCGAGGCGATCCGCGCCTTCGCCGGCCCGCGCGAGGCGCAGGGCTATCTCGCCTTCGCGCGCGATGCAGAGCGCGCCTTTCGCGCCCTCGACGCCAGCTTCATCCGCGCCGGGCGGCCGAATCTGCCGCAGCTCGTCGCCCGCATCGCCCGGCATGACCCGCGCGATCTCTTCGCCTTCTCGCCGTTCGCCGATCTCTGGAGCGCGCTTCAGCGCTATTTCCGCGATCCCCGCCTGCTGCAACTGTTCGGGCGCTATGCGACCTATTGCGGCGCCTCGCCGTTCGCCGCCTCCGCGACGCTGATGCTGGTTGCGCATGTCGAGCGCGAGGGCGTGTGGGTCATCGAGGGCGGCTTGCGCCGGCTCGCCCGCGCCTTGGCCGCGCTCGCCGAGGGCGCCGGCGCGCGCATCCGCTACGACTGCAAAGTCACACGCCTCGTCGTCGAGGGCGGCCGGGTCGGGGGCGTCGAAACGTCGCAGGGCGAGCGCATCGCCGCGCAAGCGGTGGTGTATAATGGCGACGTCGGCGCGCTCGCCGCCGGTCTGATCGGCGGGGCTCCCGCCGTGGCGCTGTCCGGGCCGTCGCTCTCCGCCGTGACCTGGGCGTTGCGCGCGCCCAAGGCCGGCGCGCCGTGGCGTCATCACAACGTGCTGTTCGGCGACGATTACGCGCAAGAGTTCGACGCGGTGTTCCGGCGCAATGCGCTGCCGCGCGATCCCACGATTTATATCTGCGCGCAGGAGCGGGAGGCGGGCGCGTCGACAAGCGCCGACGAGCCGCTGTTCGTGCTGGTCAACGCGCCGCCGCATCGTCCGGAGGCGCCTTTGTCGGAGGGAGAGATCGCTACATGCGAGCAGGCGACGAGGGAGGCGGCGCGCCGGCTGGGCGTGAGCCTGGATCTGGCGGGGGCGGTGCGGACGACTCCGCGGGATTTCGCGGCGCTGTTTCCGGGCAGCCGGGGGGCGCTGTACGGGCCGCCGCCGCACGGCTGGCGGGCGTCGTTCCAGCGCGAGGGAGCGCGGGCGTCGCCGCCGGGCCTCTATCTGGCGGGGGGCACGGTGCATCCGGGGGCGGGCGTGCCGATGGCGGCGCTGTCGGGGGCGCTGGCGGCGGCGGCGGTTTGGGCGGACTTGGGTTCGACCGCGAGGTCGGGGCGGGCGGCTACGCGTGGTGGTACCTCGACGCGTTCAGCGACGACGGGCAGTACGGGCTGACTATCATCGCTTTCCTCGGCAGCGTGTTCTCGCCTTATTACGCCTGGAGCGGCTACCGCGATCCGTTCGACCACTGCGCGCTCAACGTCGCGCTGTACGGCCCCGGCGGTCGCTGGGCGATGACCGAGCGCCGCCGCGGCGCAGTGTCGCGCGACGCCGACGCCCTGCGGATCGGCCCCAGTGCGATGGCGTGGGACGGCCGCCGGCTCAGGATAGAGATCGACGAGCGCGGCGCGCCGCTGCCACGGCCCGTGCGCGGTGCGGTCGTGCTCGAGCCGGAAGCCTGGAGCGAGCGCGTGTTCGAGCTTTCGGCGCGCAACGGCCACGTCTGGCGGCCGATCGCGCCGTTCGCCCGCGTGCAGGTGAATTTTCGCGAGCCGAATCTCGCCTGGAGCGGCGGCGCCTATCTCGACTTCAACGCCGGGCGTGCGCCGCTGCAAAGCGAGTTCCGCCGCTGGACCTGGTCGCGCGCGCGGCTCGGCTACGGCGCCGCGATTCTCTACGAGGCCGAGCGGCGCCACGAGCCGCCGCTGCTGATGTCGCTGCGCTTCGGCCGCGACGGCGCCTTGCGCGAGACCGCCGCGCCGCCCAAGGCCGCGCTGCCGAAGACGCGCTGGCGCGTCGAGCGCGAGACCCGCTCGGAGGCGGGCGCGCAAGTGGCGGCGACCTTCGAGGATTCGCCGTTCTACGCGCGCTCGGCGATAGCGCACCGGCTCGACGGCGAGGACGCCGTCTCGATGCACGAGTCGCTCGACCTCGAACGGTTCTCGCGCCACATCGTGCGCGCGATGCTGCCGTTCCGCATGCCGCGCTGGTGAGCGTCAGGCGCAATCGCCTACAACAGATCGCGCGCGATCTGTTCTCTGAAGTCGCGCGCGTGCGCCAGCGCGCCGTTCTCATAGGCGTCGAGCCTGGCTTCAACGACGAAATGCGTCGCCGTCGCGCGCATTGCGACATGCGTCTCGATCCGGATGCGCCAGCCCTCGCGCCCCATCTCGTAGCTCTGATCGAGCTGGTAGCCGGCGCTCAACGGGTCGTCGGCGGCGATGTCGAAAGCTCGCTTCAGATTGTGGGAAACAAGCGCGTCAATCTCGTCGTAGACATAGGCGCCCTCGCCGAACAATCCGCCCTCCGCCACCGTCTCGTAAGTCGAGACGTTGCACCCGAGATCGAAGCCAACCCGCCGCTCCACCCGGCCTTCGCCGACCGGGGTTTTGGCCGCATCGGCGGCGGTCGCGCGCGGCGGGAAGGCGGGCGCCGGCTCGTCTTCAGGCGCGGCGCGAACCGGCAGGATCAGCGCCGCCGGGAGGCGCAGCGTCAGCGCCGCGCGCGCCGGCGCCGGCCAGATCAGCGGCCAATAGGCGCTGGAGACGGCGAGGCGCAGACGACGCCCCGGCGCGAAGCGATAGCCGCAATCGTTGAGCTTCAATCGCACCCGGTAGAACACGCCCGGCGTCAGAGCGCTCGGGTTCTCGTGGCTGTCGCGATGGGTCAGATTGAGCACGCCGTAGGAGACGCGTCGCGAGGCGCCGTCTGGGCTCAAATCGCACAGTCGCACGCAGATCTGCGCGACAGGCTGATCGGCGGCGATCTCGAACTCGAACTCCGGCGCGCCGAGCAGCTCCAGCGGGGCCTCTAGGGGCAAACTGTCGAAGCAACGTGAGAAGCCGTCGTCGAGGCGCTGATCCCAGGGCGCCTCGGTCGGCGCGCCGGCGCCCATCCATTCGCCGACGCCCGAGCCCGTCCAGCAGGGCGAACAAACAGCCGCTTGCCCGCCTGCGGCCGGCCGGTCGATCCCGGCGTCGGTCAGGTCAAACCGCCGCGGCGCGATGCGCGGCGACGGCCATTGCGCCTCGCCGACGAAGCGCCCGGCGGCGGTCTCGCGGTTTTCCGGCGCCGCGCCGTCTTCTATCCACGCGCGCAGCATCGGCTCGTGCATGACGCCGGTGTCGCGCCGCTTCAACCAATGGTCCCACCAGCGCGTCGCCTCGTCTAGGAAGCCGATCGCCGGGCCGGGCTTGCCGTCCTGCGGATAGAGATGCGCCCACGGCCCGATCAGCCCCAGCCGCGGCACGCGCAAACCTTTGAGCAGGCGCGGAACCGCGTTGGTGTAGGCGTCGGCCCAGCCGCCGACCGCGAACACCGGGACCTGGATCGCCGAAAAATCCTCGCACACCGAGCCGTGGCGCCAATAGCCGTCGCGCCGTTGATGTAGCAGCCACAGCGCCGGCCAGAACGGCATGGCGTCGAGCCGCTCCAACCAACGCTCGCGCCAGTCGTCGCGCAGCGCCGGGTCCGGCGGGCGCGCCTGATAGGCCAGCATGATCGCGCCCCACCAGAGATTGTCGTTGAGCAGCGCGCCGCCCATGTAGTGGATGTCGTCGGCGTAGCGGTCGTCGGTGGAGCAGACGGTGATGACGGCCTTCAGCGCCGGCGGCCGCAGCGCCGCGACCTGCAGCGCGTTGAAGCCGCCCCAGGACTTGCCCATCATGCCGACATTGCCGTCGCACCAGGGCTGCGCCGCAGTCCAAGCGATCACCTCGCAAGCGTCGTCAAGCTCGCGTTGCAGATATTCGTCTTCCAGCAGCCCGTCGGACTCGCCGGAGCCGCGCATGTCGACGCGCACGGCGGCGTAGCCCTGCGCCGCGAAGTAACCATGCATCGGTTCGTCGCGCCCGCGCGTGCCGTCGCGCTTGCGGTAGGGGATATATTCGAGGATCGCCGGCGCGCGCCCCGCGTCGGGCAACCAGACCCGCGCCGCCAGCCGCACGCCATCGCCGAGCGGGATGAACAGATTCTCGATGACGCGCATCACGCCGCCGGGCGATCCTTGAGCACGTGATCGAGCCAGGTCGTGTCCATCTCAGGCACCGAGGAGATCAGCTTCTCCGTATAAGGATGGAACGGCGGCGAGAAGATCTGCGCCGTGGGCCCCTGCGCGATGATCTCGCCCCTCAGCATGACCGCCGTGCGATGCGCGATGCGCCGCACCGTGCCGAGATCGTGGGTGATGAACATGTAGGCGAGGCCCAGATCCTCCTGCAGCTTGCGCAGCAGCTTCAGCACCTCCTCCGCGACCAGCGGATCGAGCGCCGAGGTCGGCTCGTCGCAGATGATCAGGTCAGGCTCGGCGGCGAGCGCGCGGGCGATGCAGACGCGCTGCTTCTGCCCGCCGGAGAGCTGCCCCGGCCGGCGCTTGGCGAAATCCGCCGCCAGGCCGACCTGGGTCAACAGTTCCGCGACTTGCGCCTTCACCTGCGAATCCGATTTGCCGAAGAAAAGCTGCATTGGCCGGCCGATGATCTCCTGCAGCGTCTGGCGCGGATTGAGCGCCGTATCCGGCATCTGATGCACCATCTGCAGCCGCCGCAACGTGTCGCGCGGCCGGGCGCCCATCACCGGCGCCAGCGACTGGCCGGCGAGCTTCACGTCGCCGGAGCGGCGCGGCAGCAGCCCCGCGACGACGCGCGCCAGCGACGACTTGCCCGAGCCGGATTCGCCAACCACCGCCAGCGTCTCGCCGCGCGCCAGCTTGATGTTGATGCCGCGCACCACCGTCGTGCCCGGCTGATAGCCCGCTTCGACGTCGGTGACGCTGAGCAGCGGCTCGGCATGGTCGGGCGGATCGATCAGCGGCGTGTGCGTCGCCGAGCGCCGCTCGTTGACCAGCGCCGTCGCGTAGGTCGTGCGCGGCGTCTCCAGAATCTGCTTGGCGTCGCCGACCTCGACCATCTTGCCGTAGCGCAGCACCATGATGCGATGCGCGATCTGCGCGACGACGGCGAGATCGTGGGTGATGTAGAGCCCCGCCGTGCCATATTCGCGGATGAGGTCGCGCAGCAGCGCCAGCACCTCGATCTGCGTCGTCACGTCGAGCGCGGTGGTCGGCTCGTCGAGCACGATGATGTCGGGCCGGCAGCTCATCGCCATCGCCGCCATCGCGCGTTGCAATTGGCCGCCGGAGACCTCGTGCGGATAACGGTCGCCGAACGTCTCGGGGTTCGGCAGTTGCAGCTTGGCGAACAGGGTCTTGGCGTATTTCTCAGCGTCCGCGCGGCTCATCACGCCGTGCAGCACCGGCGCCTCGCAGACCTGATCCATCAGCTTCATCGCCGGATTGAACGAGGCCGCCGCGCTCTGCGCGATATAGGCGATGCTCTTGCCGCGGAAGTTGCGCCGCGCGGCGGCGGTCGAAGCGCGCAGCTCGACGCCGTTGATCTTGATCGCTCCGCCGGTGATCTTGCAGCCCGCCCTCGCATAAGCCATCGAGGCGAGGCCGATGGTCGACTTGCCGGCGCCGGATTCGCCGATCAGCCCGAGAATCTCGCCGCGCTTCAGCGTGACGTTGACATGATCGACCAGCTTCGCGCCGTAGATCGTCTCGACTTCCAGGCCTTCGAGCGTGAGAACCAGTTCCTCGCTCATCTCACATCTCCGCCTGGGCGCCCGAGGGCCGCGCGTCGATCGACAACAGCCAGTCGACGACCAGATTGACGCCGACCGTCAGCGCCGCGATGGCGCAGGCGGGGTAGAGCGGCGCCAGCAAGCCGAAGTTGATCGCGGAAGCGTTCTCGCGCACCATGCCGCCCCAGTCCGCGTAGGGCGGCTGCACGCCGACGCCGAGGAAGCTCAGCGCCGCGACGAACAGGAAGTTGAAGCAGAAGCGCAGGCCGAACTCCGAGATCAGCGGCGCCACCGCGTTGGGCAGGACCTCCGAGCGGATCACCCACCACAGCCCCTCGCCGCGCATCCGCGCTACTTCGACGAAATCGAGCACCACGATATTCATGCCGAGCGCCCGCGCGAGGCGGAACACTTTGGGCGAATCCACGACGGCGATGGTGAGAACCAGCACCGGGATCGAGGAACCGAACACGCCGAGCACGATCAGCGCGAGAATCAGCGGCGGGATCGACAGGATGACATCGACCAGTCGCGACAGCACGGTGTCGACCCAGCCGCCCAACACCGCAGCGGTGAAACCGAACGTGATGCCGATGAAGGCCGACACGATCGTCGTCGCCGCCGCGATGCCGATGGTGGTGCGCGCGCCGTAGATCAGCCGGGTCAGCATGTCGCGCCCGATCTGATCGGCGCCGAGCCACATCTGCCCGGAGGGCGTCTGCCAGGTGTCGCCGATCGATTGCGATTCGCCGTAGGGCGCGAACCATGGCCCGAACAGCGCCGTAAACAGAAACAGCGCGACGATGGTCATTCCGATTTGCGCGGTGAACGGCGCGCGATGTCCGAGCAGGGTCATGGATTGTTACCGTCGACGACGCAGGCGGGGATTGGCGAGCATGGCGAGAATGTCGGCGACGGTGTTGAGCGTGACGAACACCGCGGCGAACACGAGGCCGCAGGCCTGGATCACAGGCACGTCGCGCTTGGCCACCGCGTCAACCATATATTGCCCGACGCCGGGATAGACGAACACGTTCTCGACCACGACGACGCCGACGACGAGATAGGCGAGATTGAGCGCCACCACCGAGACGATGGGGCCGAGCGCATTGGGCAACGCGTGGAAGGCGACGACGCGCGAGCGCGTCAGGCCTTTCAGGAACGCCATCTCGATATAGGGCGTCGACATGATCGACAGCACGGAATTGCGCGTCATGCGCAACATATGCGCCATCACCACCATGGTCAGCGTCAGCGCTGGCAGGAAGGCGGTGTAGAGCCGCGTGCCCAGCCCCATGTCGGAATCGACCGTCGCCAGCGACGGGAACCAGCCAAGCTGAATGGCGAAGATGATAATGAGGATATAGGCGACGAAGAACTCCGGCACCGAGATCGCGATCAACGTCAGAATGTTCGCCAGCCGGTCGGTCAGCCGTCCCTCGCGAATGGCGGAGAGGATGCCCAGGCCGACCGCGAGCGGCACGGCGATCACCGCCGCATAGCCCGCCAGGAACAATGTGTTGACGAAGCGCGGCGCCAGCTCCTCGATGATGACGCGGTCGTTGGTCAGCGACTTGCCGAAGTCGCCGTGCAGCACGCCCAGCAGCCACGCCAGATAGCGCAGATAGGCCGGCTTATCGAGGCCGAGCTCGGCGCGGAAGACTCGCAGCGACTCCGGCGTCGCCTGCTGGCCGAGCACCGCCGAGGCGACGTCTCCCGGCAGGATCTGAGTGCAGATGAAGATCAGCACAGACACAGCCAGGAGAGTCAATATTCCAAGAGCGAACCGCGTGGCGATCAATCGTAACACGTATTCGCTCCCCCCCTTTTACGCTTCGACGCCGCCGATCAGGCGAACCAGCCCTTTTCGGCGATGCGCTGATCGCACATGTCATAGTGCGGATGCGGCGCCGTGCCCTTCACCTTCTTGGAATAACCGTCGAGATAATCCCCGATGGCGAAGCAGATCATGCCGCCGTCCTCCCAGATCATCTTCTGGGCGTCGGCGTACATCTGGCCGCGCTTCTTCTCGTCGAGTTCGGCCCGCGCCGACATGATCAGCTTGTCGAACTCGGGACGCTTCCAGTTGGTGTCGTTCCAGTTGGCGTTGGACAGGAAGGTCTGCGCCAGCTGGTTGTCGGCGCTCGGCCGGCCGCCCCAGTAGACCGCGCAGAACGGGTCCTTCAGCCAAACGTTGCTCCAGTAACCGTCGCCGGAGACGCGCTTGACGTTGAGCGCGATGCCCGCCTTCTTCAACGCCTCCTGATACAATACCGCGCAGTCGGTCGCGCCGGAGAACGCGCCTTCCGACACTTCCAGGTTCAAATCGGCGCCGCTGACGCCCGCCTTCTTGAAATGGAACGCCGCCTTGTCGGGATCGTAGGGCCGCTGCGGCAGATCCTTGGCGAAATACTTCTGCGACGGCGCGACGGTGGTGTCGTTGCCCATCGTGGCGAAGCCCTTGTAGACGTTGTCGATGATCTTCTTGCGGTCGATGCCGTATTTCAGCGCGAGGCGCAGATCGAGATTGCTGTAGGGTGCGGTGTCGCAATGCGCCACCCAGGCGAAGCGGTTGCCGGTGCCCTTGGTGCGCACCACGTTGACGGTCGGCGCCCGCATGACCAGCGACACGGTCTTGGCGTCGAGCCGGTTGCCGGCGTCGATCTGTCCGGAGATCAGCGCCTGCGCGCGCGCGGCGGAGTCCGGGATGTAGCGGAGTTCGACGCCGTCGAAATGGCCGCGGCCGGTCTTCCAGTATTCGCCGCTCTTGCGCTTGGTCAGCACGCGCACGCCGGGCTCGAAATGCTCGAGATCGAACGCGCCGGTGCCGTCGGGCTTGGAGAAATCGGTGTAATTGTTGGGAACGATCAGGATGTGATAGTCGGCGAAGATCGACGGCAGGCCGGCGTCGCCGCTCGACAGCGTGATCTGGATCTGGTTGGGGCCGAGCTTCTTGACGTCAGCGATGCCGGCCATCAGATCCTTGGCGCCGGACTTGGTCTCGCCGCGGTGCATGTTGAGCGAATAGATCACGTCGTCGGCGTCCAGCGTCTTGCCGGAGGTGAACTGAATGCCCTTGCGGATATTGAAGATCCACTCGACGGCGCCGGGCTTGGCCTCCCAGCTCTCGGCCAGTTCCGGCGACGGATCGCCCTTCTCGTCGATCTCGACGAGGCCGTTCCAGAGCTGCCAGCCGTAAGAGATCGGGATCGAGTCGGCGTAGGTGCGGGGATCGAGGCTGTCGGAAGCGCTGCCGCCTTCCATGCCGAGCCGGAGCGTGCCGCCCTGCTTGGGCGTATCGGCGGCGCGGGCGCCCGACGCGCTGAGGCCGAGGCCGAGCGCGGCGGCGCCGGCCAACAATTCGCGGCGGTCGACGATAAGGCTCGATCCGCGAATTCCGCTATTCGTGTTCATGACGGTAATCTCCTCCGTGCTCTCGCCCGTCCGGCCCCTCGACGTGCAGGTTTAGAGCAGCTTCATTATCAACGTGTTTTTTCTAAACACAATAGCGGTGCGGGGGCGGCTGTGCGCGGATTTTTCTATGGCTGCGCCGAAATCTAAAAATTCCGCTCGATTCATGGGCTTCCCTGCTCAACGAGGCGGCGCTGGCGTTCGCCGATGGTCGCGCCGGCGGCGAAGTCCTGGCTGCGCAGCGCATCCAGCACCGCCACGAGGCAAGAGTCGCGCCGCGCCTCCAGCTCGCGGATCGAGGCGCCCTCGGCCTGCGCGTCGGACTGCTCGGCGACGCGGTCGATCAGCGCCTCGGTCAGTTCCGGCGCTTCGAGCTTGGTCCACGGCAGTTTCAGCGCCGGGCCGAATTGCGCGAGGAAATGCCGCATCCCCGCCTCGCCGCCCGCCATGCGATAGATCAGGAAGGTGCCCATGAACGACCAGCGCAGACCCGCGCCGTAGCGGATCGCGTCGTCGATCTCCTGCGTCGTCGCGACGCCGTCGTTGACCAGCCACAGCGCCTCGCGCCACAGCGCCTCCAGCAGCCGGTCGGCGATGAAGCCGTCGATCTCCTTCCTCACAAGCAGGGGCCGCATGCCGACGCTCTTGTACAGCGCTATCGCTGAATCCTTTGTCGCCTGCGAAGTCTGCTCGCCGCCGCAGACTTCAACCAGCGGCAGCAGATAGACGGGATTGAACGGATGCCCGACGACAAACCGCTCCGGCAGCGCCATCACGCTTTGCAGCCGCGTCGGCAACAGCCCCGAGGTCGAGGAGGCGACGATGACGTCCGCGCGCGTCGCGCCGTCGATGACCTTGAGCAGGCGCTGCTTGAGATCCTCGCGCTCGGGCAGGCTCTCCTGCACGAAATCGGCCTCGGCGACGGCGGCCTCGACGGAGGACGCGATGGCGAGCGCGCCCTCCCGCGTCGCATCGCCGGGATAGAGCGCCGCCCGCGCTTTCCGCGCCGCGGCGACGATGGCGTCGAGCTTGCGGGCAAGCTCGGGATCGGGATCGTAGACGGCGACGTCGTGGCCTTCGGTGAGGAAGCGCGCAGCCCAGCCGGCGCCGATGACGCCGCCGCCGACCAGACCGATTTTTGCTTTGTTCATGCCGAGCAGCCCCGCTTGCGCAGTTTGAGTTTCTCGCGCGCGTCCTTAGGCGAGAGCACGCGCGCGCCCATGTTGGTCAGGATCGTCGCCGCGCGCTCGACCAGCTGGCCGTTGGAGGCGAGCACGCCGCGGTCGAGGAAAAGATTGTCTTCGAGCCCGACGCGCACGTTGCCGCCGGCGAGCGCCGCCATCGCCGCATAAGGCAGTTGGTTGCGGCCGATCGAGAAGGCGCTGAACACGGCGCCGGGCGGGACCTGGTTGACCAGCGCAAGCAAGGTCAAGGGATCGTCCGGCGCGCCATAGGGAATCCCTAAGCAAAACTGAATCATGCAGGGATCGTCGATCAGCTTCTCGGCGATCAGTTGCTTGACGAACACCAGATGGCCGAAGTCGAACACCTCCAGCTCCGGTTTAACGCCCAACGCCTGGACCTTGGCGGCCATCGCCCGCAGCGTCGAGGGCGTGTTGGTCATCACGTAATCGCCAAGCGCGAAATTCATCGTGCCGCAGTCGAGCGTGCAGATCTCCGGCAGCAGTTGTTCGACATGCGCGAGCCGCTCGCTCGGGCCGACCATGTCGGTGCCGTCCGGGTTGAGCGGCAGCGGGTTTTCGCCGCCGCCGAACACGACGTCGCCGCCCATGCCCGCCGTCAGGTTGATGACGACGTCGACATCGGCCGAGCGGATGCGCTCGACGACCTCCCTATAGAGACGCAGGTCGCGCGCGGCCTTGCCGGTCTCGGGGTCGCGCACGTGGATATGCGCGATCGCCGCGCCGGCTTTGGCGGCTTCGATCGAGGCGTCGGCGATCTCTCTGGGCGTGACAGGGACGCCGGGATGTTTGCCAACGGTGTCGCCGGAGCCGGTGACGGCGCAGGTGATGAAGACTTCGCGGTTCATCGAGGCTCCTCGCGAGGGTTTGTCGTCTCAAACATGGGCGGCCGATTGCCTCCGCTCGCGGGGGAGGGGGCTCCGGACGCCTGTTTGTTTGAAGCGATCGTCACAACACGCACACCAGCCGCAGCGCATCGTAGACCGCTGCATGGATGTTGCGCGAGGCGACCGCGTCGCCGACGCGGAACAGCTGATAGGCGCCGTCGGCGTTGCGGATCAGCGTCTGCGGCCGCGCCGCGACCAGCGCCGCCTGCTCGACCTCGCCGAGATTGCGCGACCCGGCTTTGAGCGCAAAGTAAAGCTCGTCCACCGGCGTCGCGCCGTGATCGACGACGACCTGATCGGCGATGCGCTCGACCCGCTTGCGCCCGTATTCGTCGTAGAACGTCGCCACCAGCCGGTTGCCCTCGCGCCGCAGCGATTCGAGCCGCAGGTTGAGCGTCACGCCGACGTCGAACTCAGAGAACGCGCGCAGATAAGGCGGGAAGCTGGTCGAGCCGACGTCCGGCCCCATCGCGCGCTCCGGCGTCATGTAATCGACGTTCGCCCCCGCGCGGGCGCAGAACTCCGCGACGCTGACCCCGGGATGCGCGCCGTTGTCGTCATAAACGATCACGTTCGCGGCCGGCTTCGCCGCGCCGGTCAGGATATCCCAGCTCGACGTCGCATGCTCCGCGCCGCTGAGCAGGAAATCGAGATTGGGCACGCCGCCCGTCGCGACGATCACGACGTCCGGCCCCTCGCGCAACACGTCCTGCGCTTCCGCGTAAACATTCGTGCGCAGCTCGACGCCGTGCTTCTCGCATTGCGCGACGCGCCAGTCGATCACGCCCATGATCTCGCGCCGCCGCTGCAAGCCCGCCGCGACGCGCACCTGTCCGCCTGGTTGATCGGCGGCCTCCAACAGGATCGTCTTGTGCCCGCGCGCGGCGGCGACCCGCGCCGCCTCCAGCCCGCCCGGCCCGGCGCCGACAACCACAAAACTCTTCAGCGGCCCGTCCGTGCGCGCGACCACATGCGGCATCGTCAGCTCGCGGCCCGTCGCGGCGTTATGGATGCAAACGGCATGGCCGCCGTAGATCGAATCGATGCAATAGCCCATGCCGACGCAGGGCCTTATCTCGTGCTCGCGCCCCTGTTTGATCTTCAGCGCGATGTGGGGATCGGCGAGATGCGCGCGCGTCATGCCGACGAGGTCGAGCTTGCCTGACTCGATTGCGTGCCGCGCCGTGGCGACGTCCTGCACCCGCGCAGCATGAAAGGTCGGCAGCCGCGTCGCCGCGCGCACCAGGCCGGCGAAATCGAGATGCGGCGCCGAGCGCTCGCCCATGCCGGGGATGACGTGCGAAAGCCCCTCCTCGGTGTCGATATGGCCGCGGATCACGTTGACGAAGTCGATCACGCCGCTCGCCGTCAACCGCCGCGCGATCTCCAACCCCTCCGCCTTGTCGATGCCGCGCTCCAGATCCTCGTCGCACACCATGCGCGCGCCGACGAGAAAACCGGGGCCGACGCGCAGCCGAATCGCGCGCAAAACCTCCATGCCGAAGCGCATCCGGTTCTCAAGCGCGCCGCCGTATTCATCCGTGCGCTTGTTGGTCAGCGGCGACCAGAACTGATCGACCAGATGGCCGTAGGCCTCGATCTCCAGCCCGTCGAGCCCGGCGGCCTGCACGCGCTCGGCGGCGTCGGCGTAGGCGGTCACGACGCGGGCGATGTCGAAATCCTCCATCGCCTTCGGGAAAGCGCGATGCGCGGGCTCGCGGACATGGCTCGGCGCCATGATCGGCAGCCAGTCGTCCTTGGCCCAGCTGGTGCGCCGGCCGAGATGGGTGATCTGGATCATCACCGCCGCGCCGAGCGCATGCACATCGTCGGCCAGCGCCTTCAGCCAGCCGACGACTTCGTCCTTATACAGCAGGATGTTGCCGAACGCCTGCGGACTGTCGGGCGCGACCACCGCGGAGCCGCCGATCATCGTCAGCCCGATCCCGCCCTTCGCCTTCTCGACGTGATAGGCGCGATAGCGGTCCTTCGGCATGCCGTCATGCGTATAGGCGGGCTCATGTGCGGTCGACATCAAACGATTGCGAATCGTCAGATGCTTGAGCTGAAACGGTTGCAGCAGCGGGTCGGCGCTCATGAGCCGGGGAGATTAGCGAACGATGCGCGCTTGTACAGGGCGGGGGCGGGGGGCGCGTGCGAATGAAAAATCGATGCGTGCAACGCTTGGCGCGGTCGTGGTCTCTCGCCTCTGCCGCAGGCGCCGGATTGACGACGCCTTCAATACCCCACCGCCGCCCCCGTCCCCCTGCGCTCGTCGTTGACGCCATAGAACCTGTTCGCCCCGACCGGCTTGCCGCCAATCTTCGGCGCGCCGATCAGGATCGCGTCGATATGGTTGGCCGGCAGCGGCGGCCCGAAATGATGCCCCATGTCTTCGAGGATCTTCCGCGTGTCCGGCGACAGCGCGAACGGCTCGGTGTAGGTCACGTCCGGCAGCCACTGGTTGTGAATGCGCGGCGCGTCGACCGCCTCCGAGATCGTCATGCCGTAGTCGATCACGTTGAGGATCGTCTGCATCACCACGGTGATGATGCGGCTTCCCCCCGGCGTGCCGGTCAGCATCAGCGGCTTGCCGTCCTTGACGACGATGGTCGGTGCCATCGAGCTCAGCGGCGTCTTGCCCGGCGCAATCTCGTTCTTGCTCCCCTGCACCAGGCCGAACTGGTTGGGCGCGCCGACCTTGGCGGTGAAATCGTCCATCTCGTCGTTGAGCAGCACGCCCGTGCCGTCGGCGACGACGCCCGAGCCGAACCAGTCGTTGAGCGTGTAAGTGACGGCGACCGCGTCGCCCTTGTTGTCGACGATGGAATAATGCGTTGTATTGACGCCCTCGTGCGGCGGCTTGCCCGGCGCGAGTTGCGCCGACGGTGTGGCGCGGGCGGGATCGATCGCGGCGCGGATCTTGGCGGCGTAATCCTTGGCCAACAGCCTATCCACGGGATTGTCGACGAAGGCGGGATCGCCCAGCAGGTTGTTGCGGTCGACATAGGCGTGCCGCATGGTTTCGATCTCGTCATGCAGCGCCTGCGCCGAGCCGAAGCCGAGCCCCTTCAAGTCGTAGCCTTCGAGGATGTCCAGCATCTCGCACAGGGTCACGCCGCCCGAACTCGGCGGCGGCGCGGAGACGACTTCATATCCGCGATAGTCGCAAGCTATCGGCGCCAGTTCGCGCGGCGCGATGCGCTGCAGATCCTCGGCCGACAACAGGCCGCCGCCCGCCTGCACCGAAGCGACCAGCGCCGCGCCGACCTCGCCCTGGTAGAACCCGGCCGCGCCGCGCTCGCGGATGGCGCGCAGCGTGTGGGCGAGATCCTTCTGCACCAGCGTCTCGCCCGGCAGGTAAGGCCGGCCGTCGTGCAGGAAGATCGCGGCCGCAGCGGGGGTCTTGCTCAGCTCCGGCGCGGCCAGCGCCAGCGGGATCAAGTCGCCGTAGTCGAGCGCAAAGCCGTTTTCGGCGAGCTTGATGGCGGGGTCGATCAGGTCGGCGCGCGCCAGCGTCCCATATTTCTCCCGCGCATATTCCAGCCCGCCGACCGTGCCGGGCACGGCGATGGCCAAAGCGCCGCGCGTCGACAGCCCTTTGACGACCTCGCCATCCGGGCCGAGGTACATGTCTCGCGTCGCCTTCAGCGGCGCCTTCTCGCGGAAGTCGATGAAGGTCTTGCGGCCGTCGGCGAATACGATGGTCATGAAGCCGCCGCCGCCGAGATTGCCGGCGGCGGGGTAGGCGACCGCCAGCGCGTAGCCGACCGCCACCGCCGCGTCGACCGCGTTGCCGCCCTTTTTCATCACGTCGACGCCGACCTCGCAGGCGAGCTTTTGCGCGCAGGCGACCATGCCGTTCTCGGCCGCAACCGGCGGCGGCGCGGCGGCGAGCGCGGGCGTCGCCAGCAACGCCAGCGCGACGAGCGCGCGCGCGATCATTTCTTCGCCGTCTCGCTGGCTTTCAGCGTCATGCTCGAAATCAGCCGCGAGAACAGGTCGGCTCCCTGCTGGCCGCCCGCGAACCAGGTATGCAGCAGGTTTTCCGGCATGAACTTCTCCATTTCCGCGAGCGTGCGCTTCTCCATTTCCGCGAGAATGGCCTGTTGCATCGGCTGCACGTCGGGAAGGCCGAAAAACTGCCGCGCCTCCAGCGGCGTGCAGTCGATGTCGATATTCACCTTCATGGCCGATGTCTCCCTCACGCCTTTATCGACGCGCGACGCCAGAGTGGCAAGCGGCCTTGACGACGCCGCCGGCTTCACCGAAGCCTGACGCCAGCGCGACGACCGGTCAGCAGGATTCGAGGCTCGTCGTCGTCCCCGCGCAAGCGGGGACCCGGGAGCCGCCCGACCTGCGGCGGCTCCGGATTCCCGCTTGCGCGGGAATGACGGCCTGCCTCATCTTCGCTTCCGGCCAACAGGAGAGCCAGCCGTGGCGAACCCATTTTCCGCCCTCGCCGCCGACGCCGCTCCCCCGCAGGGCCTGCGCGCGGCAATAGCCGCCGCGCATCGCCGCTCCGAGCCCGACAGCGTCGCCGCCATGATCGACCTCGCCGCCGCGACGCCGGACGAGGCCGCCCGCATCCGCGACCTCGGCCGCCGGCTGGCGTTGGCGCTGCGCGCCAAATCGCGCGCGCGCACCGGCGGCGTCGAGGGGCTCATCCACCAATATTCGCTTTCCAGCCAGGAGGGCGTGGCGCTGATGTGTCTGGCCGAGGCGCTGCTGCGCATCCCCGACGCCGCCACCCGCGACGCGCTGATTCGCGACAAGCTTTCGGGCGGCGATTGGCGCGCCCATGTCGGGCAGTCGCCGAGCCTGTTCGTCAACGCCGCCACCTGGGGCCTCGTGCTGACCGGCAAGCTGGTGACCACCAACAGCGAACAGAGCCTGTCGGCCGCGCTGACGCGGCTGATCGCCCGCTCCGGCGAGCCGCTGGTGCGCGCCGGCGTCGACGTGGCGATGCGGCTGATGGGCGAGCAGTTCGTCACCGGCCGCACCATCGAGGAGGCGTTGCGGGCGAGCCAGGCGCGCGAGGCGCGCGGCTTCTCCTTCTCCTATGACATGCTCGGCGAGGCGGCGACCACGGCCGACGACGCCGCGCGCTACTACGCCGATTACCAACACGCCATCGAGGCGATCGGCAAGGCGGCGGGCGCGCGCGGCATCTACGAGGGGCCCGGCATCTCGATCAAGCTGTCGGCGCTGCATCCGCGCTACAGCCGGATTAAGCGCGCCCGCGTGTTCGGCGAATTGCTGCCGCGGGTGAAGGCGCTGGCCGCGTTGGCGCGCTCCTACCAGATCGGCTTCAACATCGACGCCGAGGAGATGGACCGGCTGGAGCTGTCGCTCGACCTGCTGGAGGCGCTGGCGCTCGATCCCGAGCTTGCCGCCTGGAACGGCCTCGGCTTCGTCATCCAGGCCTATGGCAAGCGCTGCCCCGACGTGATCGATTTCCTGGTCAATCTCGGCCGCCGCGCCAAGCGGCGGCTGATGGTGCGCCTCGTCAAAGGCGCCTATTGGGACAGCGAGATCAAGCGCGCGCAAGCCGACGGCATGGCCGATTTCCCGGTCTACACGCGCAAGGTCCACACCGACGTCGCCTTTCTCGCCTGCGCGAAAAAGCTGCTCGCGGCGTCCGACGCGGTCTACCCGCAATTCGCCACCCACAACGCGCAGACGCTCGCCTCGGTGATGGCGTTCGCCGGGCCGAACTACTATCGCGGCCAGTACGAGTTCCAGTGTCTGCACGGCATGGGCGAGCCGCTGTACGAGGAGGTCGTCGGCCGCGACAAGCTCGACCGCCCGTGCCGCGTCTACGCCCCCGTCGGCAGCCACGAGACATTGCTCGCCTATCTCGTGCGCCGGCTGCTCGAGAACGGCGCCAACACCTCGTTCGTCAACCGCATCGCCGACGAGACCGTCGCCATCGAGGATCTCATCGCCGATCCCGTCGCGGTCGCCCGCGCGATCCGCCCGCTGGGCGCCGGCCACGAGCGCATCGCGGCGCCGCTCGCGCTCTACGGCCCCGAGCGCGCGAACTCGCGCGGCCTCGATCTCGCCAGCGAGGCGGAGCTCGCCCGCCTCGCCGACGCGCTCGCCCTCGAGCCCGTCGACTACGAGGCGCGCCCGTTCGACACGCCCGCCGAGGCCCCCGCCGAGCCGGTGAGCAACCCCGCCGATCCCACCGACATCGTCGGCCGCGTCGTCGTCGCGCAGCCGCCTGAGATCGAGGCGGCGCTCGCCCGCGCCGCCGCCGCGGCGCACGGCTGGGGCGAGACCCCTGTCGCCGAGCGCGCCGCCGCGCTTCGCCGCGCGGCGGAAGCCTTCGAGGCCGCGCACGCCCGCCTGATCGGCCTGGCCGTGCGCGAAGCCGGCAAGTCCTACGCCAACGCCGTCGCGGAGGTGCGCGAGGCCGTCGACTTCCTGCGCTATTACGCGGAGGCGGCGCAGCGTCTGCTCGGCCCGGGCGCCCCGGCGCCGCTTGGCGTCGTGGTCTGCATCAGCCCCTGGAACTTCCCGCTCGCCATCTTCACCGGACAGGTCGCCGCCGCGCTCGCCGCGGGTAACGTGGTGCTGGCCAAGCCCGCCGAGGAGACGCCGCTGATCGCCGCCGAGGCCGTGCGGCTGCTGCACGCCTCCGGCGTCCCGGACAAGGCGCTGCAACTTGTTCCCGGCGCGGGCGAGGTCGGCGCGGCGCTGGTGGCCGACCCGCGCACGCAGGGCGTCATGTTCACCGGCTCGACCCCCGTCGCCGGGCTGATCGCGCGACAGCTCGCCGGCCGCCTGACTCGCAGCGGCCAGCCCGTCCCGTTCGTCGCCGAGACCGGCGGCCTCAACGCCATGATCGTCGATTCCAGCGCGCTCGCCGAGCAGGTCGTCGGCGACGTGATCTCGTCGGCGTTCGATTCCGCCGGCCAGCGCTGTTCCGCCCTGCGCATCCTCTGCGTCCAGGAGGACGTCGCCGAGCGCACGCTGGCGATGCTGAGGGGGGCGATGGCGGAGCTGGAGGTCGGCGACCCCCGCGCGCTCTCCACCGACGTCGGCCCGGTCATCACGGCGGAGGCGCGCGACGGCGTCCTGGCCCATATCGAGACCATGCGCGCCCGCGGCTGCAAGGTCACGCAAGCCGGCCCCGGCCCGCAAACCGGAACCTTCGTCGCCCCGACGCTGATCGAAGTCGCTGGCATCGCCGACGTGACGCGCGAGATCTTCGGCCCCGTGCTGCACGTCCTCAGCTACAAGCGCGCCGATCTCGACCGCCTCATCGGCGAGATCAACGCCTCGGGCTACGGCCTCACCTTCGGCCTGCACACCCGCATCGACGAGACCATCGCCCGCGTCGTCGAGCGGATTTCGGCCGGCAATGTCTACGTCAACCGCAACATCATCGGCGCCACGGTCGGCGTGCAGCCGTTCGGCGGCTGCGGGCTGTCGGGAACCGGCCCCAAGGCGGGCGGCCCGCTCTATCTCGCCCGTCTCACCGCCGAGCCGCCCGCCCACGCCCTCGAAGGCCTCGAAGGCGCGCCCGAACCCGCCCTGCGCACCTACGCCGACTGGCTGCGCGCGCAGGGCGCGGACGCCGAGGCGGAGCGCTGCGTCGGCATGGCCGCCCGCTCGCCGCTCGGCGCCCGCATCGAGCTTCCCGGCCCGGTCGGCGAGCGCAACGTCTATCTCCTGCGCCGCCGCGGCCTGATCGCAGCGCACGCCGAGAGCGCGACCGGCCTGCGCCTGCAACTGGCCGCCATTCTCGCCACCGGCAACGACGCGGCGGTTCCGGCCATGCTTGCCGCCGTCGCGCTGCAGGGTCTGCCGGCGGAACTGACGGCCCGCGTCACCGGCTTCGACGACCCGCTCGCCGCCCCCGGGCTCGCCGGCGCGCTGATCGAGGGCGAGGGCGAGACCGTCGCCGAAGCCGCTCGCCGCCTCAGCGCTCGCTCCGGCCCGATCCTGCGCGCCGCCGCGCTTTCCCATGCCGAACTCGCCGCCGGCGAGGACTATCCGTTGACCCTCCTCGTCGAGGAGTGTTCGATCTCGACCAATATCGCCGCCGCCGGCGGCAACGCCAGCCTTATGACCATCGGATAAGACGCGACGGCATTGGCCAAAGCGGGGCCATGCTCTAGGAGAGCGCGACAGGCGCCGCAGTGCGCGGGGAGGAACGGATTCGCGTCCCTCGCGCGCGTGTCCACGGAGGAGTTGAATGACCAAGAAACCCGGGCCGCCGCGCTTCTCGATCACCGATCAGGAGGCGCTGCAGTTTCATTCGCGCGGACGGCCGGGCAAGCTCGAAGTCGTAGCCACCAAGCCGATGGCGACCCAGCGCGATCTCTCGCTGGCCTATTCCCCCGGCGTCGCCGTGCCGGTGAAGGCGATCGCCGCCGACCCCTCGACGGCCTACGATTACACCAGCCGCGGCAACATGGTCGCCGTGATCACCAACGGCACCGCCATTCTCGGCCTGGGCAATCTCGGCGCGCTCGCCTCCAAGCCGGTGATGGAAGGCAAGGCGGTGCTGTTCAAGCGCTTCGCCGACGTCGATTCGATCGACCTCGAAGTCGACACCGAGGACCCGGAAGAGTTCATCAACGCGGTCAAATTCCTCGGGCCGTCGTTCGGCGGCATCAACCTGGAGGATATCAAGGCGCCCGAGTGCTTCATCATCGAAGAGCGGTTGCGCGAGATGATGGACATCCCCGTCTTCCACGACGACCAGCACGGCACCGCGATCATCGCCGCCGCCGGCATGATCAACGCGGTCCGCCTCACCGGGCGCGACATCAAGCAGACCCGGCTGGTCTGCAACGGCGCGGGCGCCGCCGGCATCGCCTGCCTCGACCTGATCAAGGCGATCGGCTTCGCGCCCGAGAACGTCATGCTGTGCGACACCAAGGGCGTCGTCTACCGCGGTCGCACCGCGGGCATGAACCAGTGGAAGAGCGCCCACGCCGTCGACACCTCCGCCCGCACGCTCGCCGACGCCATGGAAGGCGCCGACATCTTCTTCGGCCTCTCGGCGAAAGGCGCGCTGACGCCGGAGATGGTCAAGTCGATGGCGCCGAACCCTGTCATCTTCGCCATGGCCAACCCGGACCCGGAGATCACGCCGGAGGAAGCGCACGAGGTGCGCGACGACGTTATCATGGCGACCGGCCGCTCGGACTACCCGAACCAGGTCAACAACGTGCTCGGTTTCCCCTACATCTTCCGCGGCGCGCTCGACGTGCGCGCCAAGACGATCAACATGGAGATGAAGATCGCCGCCGCCCACGCGCTCGCCGAGTTGGCGCGCGAAGACGTGCCCGACGAGGTCGCGGTGGCCTATCGCGGCGCGCGCCCGCGCTTCGGCCGCGAATACATCATCCCGACGCCGTTCGACCCGCGCCTGATCCACGTCGTCCCGATCGCCGTCGCCAAGGCCGCGATGGAATCCGGCGTCGCGCGCCGCCCCATCGTCGACATGAACGCCTACAAGGCGCAGCTTTCCGCCCGCCGCGATCCCATCGCCGGCATCATGCAGCGCGTGCACGAGCGCGTGCGCCGCATGCCCAAGCGCGTCGTGTTCGCGGAAGGCGAGGAGGAGCAGGTCATCCGCGCCGCCTATTCCTTTGTCACGCAGGGGCTCGGCAGCGCCATCCTGGTCGGCCGCGAGGACCGCGTGCGCGCCGCCGCACAGCATAGCGGGCTCGATCTGCACGAGAAGGGCATCGAAATCCACAACGCGCGGCTGTCGCATCGCAACGCTGTCTACGCGCAGTTCCTGTATGAGCGGCTGCAGCGGCGCGGCTTCCTGCTGCGCGACTGCCAGCGCCTCGTCAACAACGACCGCAACTCCTTCGCCGCCGCGATGGTCGCGCGCGGCGACGCCGATGCGATGGTGACGGGCGTCACCCGCAACTTCTCCATCGCCCTGGAGGAGGTTCGGCGCGTCATCGACGACAAACCCGGCCACCGCGTCATCGGCGTGTCGCTGGTGCTGGCGCGCGGGCGGCCCATCGTGGTCGCCGACACCGCAATCACCGAACTGCCTGACTCCGAGGACCTCGCGGCGATCGCGATCGAGGCGGCGGGCGTGGCGCGGCGTCTGGGCTACGAGCCGCGCGTGGCGATGCTGGCGTTCTCCAACTTCGGCCATCCCCCGGGCGAGCGCACCATGCGCGTGCAGGAGGCGGTGCGGATATTGGATTCCAAGCGGGTCGATTTCGAATACGACGGCGAGATGGCGGCCGACGTGGCCTTGAATCGCGAGTTGATGGCGGCCTATCCGTTCTGCCGTCTGACCGACACGGCGAACGTGCTGATCATGCCCGCCTTCCACTCGGCCTCGATCGCGACCCGGATGTTGCAGGAGCTCGGCGGCGCGACGGTGATCGGCCCGCTGATCGTCGGGCTGGAGAAGCCGGTGCAGATGGTCGGGCTCAACGCCAAGGACAGCGATATCGTCAACATGGCGGCGTTGGCGAGTTTTAACATTGGGGGGTAGAGTTTATACCAGCTGAACGCGACGTGCTTGCGTAATTATGGAAATGGTCATTTCTTCGTCCGGCGGGAATTGATCTCATTCGCAAAGGCGCCACTCATGGCTACGGATATTCTGCGTGACCGCCCCATCCCCCCGTACATTATTGCGGATCGCCGTGATTTGCTGGGCGGACGCCTTGTACCAATGTTGAACGGATTACGCCTTGCACGTCTGCTTGGAAGCAAATTTGTCATGACCTGGTACTCGAAAGGCCAAGATTTTCATAAGCTTGTAGATAATATTGATGAGTTGTTTACAGGGGAGTTAATCGAGCCTTTTGATGAATCGACCGGACGCGGAACCATAATTCCAATAGAAAGCCAGTTGCTCGCTAACTCTGTTGAAGAATTGAGACTTCGTGGGCGACTCGAACCTGAGGATGTGCACTACGGCAATCTTCATGCAATGCCCATCTTCTCAAAACAGCTCGGCGTCGGTTATGCCCTCCGACAGCAATTCCCAGCCTATTCTCTTCAAGAGACGGAGACCTTAGCTGAGGCGCATCGTGAATTGAGGAGGGAGTTTGACAACATTCCGAAGACCAAACCTATAGTCGACGCAATTTTTAAACTTGACGAATATTTCAGAAGACATCGAAGCAGTGACGACGTTTCCGTGCATATAAGACGCTTGCATATAACTTCGGAAACGATCCTACGCTCTAACCGTTTCAACTCATATCTTTCCACCAGTCATTGCCGATCTCTTGTTCAGCATTTGGTCCTCGGGAGCGACTCTGGACTTATTCTTTTAGCTTCGGACAATTTCAGGCTTGTCGAAGAGTTGCGCAAGTATGGCGCCGGAAGGGTCAGAAGTCTGGACGACGTCCTGGACGTGACATCGCTTACGCCTTTCCAACGAGCGTTGATCGACATGTATTTTTTGTCGTTTGGCAAGCAGTTGTACGGGCCGTTTAGTGCATTTGGGCGAGTTGCATCGATTTTGTCCAACAGTGCTTATGTCAATGTGCAAAAGTTCGTAGCGTTCAAGCAGCTTGCCGGTAATGACATTACGGGCTCCATTCAATACCATTATACTAGGAGGGAGATTGCCAATAACAGGCCTATAGAGCCGATAATTGCAAAAGTTGGCCAGTCAGGTTTGGCCTTGGCTTTAGCAGAACGGCAGGCGCAGTCGGAAAGTTCCGATGACTTCGCTTTCGAATTGGCTCTCCAGGCGCTCGCCATGCTGGCTACGGAAACGGCGCAGAGCGTTGTTGCCCTGGATTACAAGAATTATGTTTCGGCCTTAGATGCTTGCATGCGAAAGGTGCAAGACGTCGAGTTGTCGGAGGCGGTCAAGCAACTGCTCGTTGCGATTGACTGTCGCGCGCTCGGACATGGACCGGCGCGACGGAACAATGCCCCCACGACTCGTAGCTGGCGCCTTGTGGCTTTAATCGAAACGACGTTGGCGATGGATTTTGCCTCCGACGTCGGCGATCACCTCGCTGCGATTGAGCATTACCGAACGGCCGAAGAAAGATGCATCGATGTAGACATTAATCCGAGAGGATTGCATCTAAGAGCGGCCGAATCCTTCAGAAAGTTAAATCAGCCACAAGACGTCATGTTCGCGCTAAGAAGGGCTTTGCAGGTTGATGGCAATTTCGCTGATTCCCATTTTCGCCTCGGCCTCGCGTTGGCGGACTGGGCAGGCTTAGAAGACGCCCTGCGCGAGTTTAGACTGGCCATCGATTTGGAGCCGGATCTTGCGCAATACTGGCGGGTGTTAGGAAGGACACTCATGAAGGCGCGCCAACAGTCAGAAGGCGTTTATTGTTTGCTTCAGGCATTGCACTGCGAACCGCAGAACGAGTCCATCGCAAAAGAGCTCGCGCAGGCGAGGTCGGAAACCGGGCAAGCGTAACTCTCCTGGGCTGCCAGCCGGTATGGCGGTGCAGGAAATGGGGCGCTTCGCCGTGGTCGGGTCCGTCGAACGTCGGGCTGGAGAAGCCGGTGCAGATGGTCGGGCTCAACGCCAAGGACAGCGATATCGTCAACATGGCGGCGTTGGCGAGCTTTAACATTGGGGGGTAGGGGAGGCCGTATCTTCAGCTCCGAGCTAGTTTCGGCTTTGAGGCCGGGGCGGCCCCGCGCGAGGGAGCGGCCGAGGCGCGCCTTGATATCGGCGACGAACGCTGCTTCGCCGAGGGGACGGCCGTTGGCGGACAAAGCTTCGAAAGCCTCCGCCCGCTCAGGTGCGGCCGGCTCCAACATCCGGCAGCAGATGTTCGTGCATCCAATCGCGCGGGATTTGGCGGAATGTGGGGATCGAACCGACTGACGCGGACATGACGAAGGCGGGGGCGCCCACGCGAACCTCGGGGGTCGTCGCGCCCCTGTGTAGCCAATTTCGGTCGTCAAGGGCGCATTGCGTCTACCGATGTTTCGAATTGGGCGCTTCTTATCATCCAAGGACAAATGGAATGCGACGATGTATTGTCCCTTTTGCGCCCCAACACGTCATTTTGTGAGATCAAGTATGAAACACGACCTGTCTTCTGCGTTCTGGATGAAGGAAGTGGACCGGATGGTCGCGGCTAAGGCGCCCGAGCCGGAGGATGGCAAGAAAACAGTCTCGCAATTGCCCAAAGCTAAGATGAGTAACGTGCTGCGATGCCTGGAGGAAGCACAAGCTATTCCCGAACTGTGGGCGAGGATAATTGAGGAGTCAAAAATACTGACTGCTGACTTTGCGGATGCGCCCAAATCCGATCCGCGACGTGCATTCAGTAGCGACACGTCATATTACGTTGGCAACTTCTGCCGATATTTTCGACTAAAAAATAGTTTGTTTGAGGCCTCATCTGGATACATAAATATTGAACTCACTCTTATTAAGCTGGCGCGGGGTGAGATCGGCAAAGACGGTATTAGACACTCGCTTCAAAATTCGATGATTGATAATGCAATTTGAGGTCGTTTTGAGCGAAGCAGGGGAGCCATTACGAAATGACCGACATTAATATTGCGGACGCGGGCCGCGCAGTCGTTACTCGACCCGTCTATCGGTCAGGGCATCCCAAGCGATAGGATACACAAAATAGATTTTTTTGTCCTATCGATTACAGCTTTCCGCTTGACGATCAAAATGATTGGTGCGACGTCTCTTAGATATATAATGAGATAGAAATCGGTGTATATTACGTGCTACTTCTCTTGACGTGGCGAGGCCTAACTGCACTTTACGTCTCTGATTGGCGTGGAGGAAAAGGAAGAGTGATTCAGCGCAATTGGGGTTACGGGGACACTATACCCATTGCCAAGTTGCCAACGACTCTGACGCCGCTACCCGCTTCCCCCCAAAACTGATCTTCAACACCACGAAACACTAAGCGTTTGATGGTGCGCGCCAAATCGCATCGCATTTGCGGCGTGGCATTATATTACGTTCTGTGTTTGTGAATCAAACGACGCCGATCTGTCGCACCGTTGGCGGCAAAGCGATGCTGAGAGCGGAGAGAGCGAGGCTCGCCGCCGGGCGCGGCGTGGAGCGCAGCAGGAAGCGCTTGCCGTCCTGCTCGACTTCCGTTTCGGTGAGCGATTCCAGATCGGCGATGACGTCGGGCCAGGACGTGCGGGCGTCGTTGTCGGCGGCGGCGAGACGGTCCTCCAGTTCCTTTTTCAACACCAGCGCCAGGAAGCTGCACGCGACATGGCCGCGGATCGTCTCGTCGAGCTTGTGGAAGATCGGTCGTGTTTCAAATAGGGATTTCGTGGTTCGAAACGCTCGCTCCACGGTCCAGAGTTGTTTGTTTACGAGCATTGTCTGAAGCGGTGAGAGGCCCGCGTTGGTGCGCAGCACGAACACGCCGTCAAACTTGGCGTCCGCCTCGACCTTGTCGCGATCAATGGCGAACTCATCGCCGTCGCCATCGCTGAGGAAGCGGCGAAAACCTTTGTTGCCGACGAGGCTCTTGTCGCCCTTCTTCAACTGGTTCTCCAGCGCAGCGACGATAGCGGCGCGGTCGGCGGCGTCCTTCTTCATCTGGTCGAGATTGCGGCACACGACATAGCGCCGTCCGGCCAACTCCACCGCCTTGGCTTCGTATTCGACTTCGCCCCTGGGCTTGACGAGAACCATGGGAACGAACGGCGCGGAATCGGCGAGAACGACATCCTGGACCAGCTTGTCGGTTCGCTCGCGCACGCCAAGCACATAGAGGAGCTTGCGCGCTTCGAGTTCGGCGATGGTCTCGGCGCTGATCATGCTGCGGTCGGCGACGACGCAAACGCGGTTGATGCGAAAGCGGCGCTGCAAACGATCGATCGCCGGGATCACGCTGCTGACATCGGTCGTGTTGCCCGGCCACATCTCCGTACACACCGGTCGCCCGTCGCCGTCGAGGAGAACCGCCAGGAACATCTGGTTCAGATCCGGCCGATGGTCCTTGGAGAAGCCGCGCCGCCCGGGCGTCTGCCCGCCCGCGCCCTCGAAATAGAGGCTCGTCGTATCCATGAACACGACGTCGAGCGTGGCGAGCAGATCGCGTCTATGGGCGAACAGGTCCTCCTCCAACACATCCTTCACGCAGCGCGGCGCGAACGGCGTCGCGCCATCTTGGTTGGCAGCGGGCAGTTCCTCCCCGAGCCAAGCCATCGCCCGGTAGAGGTGGTGCAGATCGAGGTTCTCGACGCCGTCGATGGTGTAATCCTCGCGCCAGCGGTCGGCGGCGCGATCCGAGCCGCCGGCGAACAGGCGATGCAGCACGGTGAGAAATGCGGCGCGCTCCAGCGAGAACTCATGGCCGCGCTGGCGCGCCAGACGCTCGATCACGTCTCGGCAGCCTGTCTCCTGCCACACCCGCTCGAAGGCGAGCGCCGGCCCGATGCGCCGGGTCGAGACCGTCGCGGCCTCGCCGCGCTCGACAGCGTTGAGCACGATGGCTTGGTCGGCGAAGCGTGCGCCCGAGCGCAGCAGCCGTTCGAGCTGCCCGCTCGCCTGCAACTCGTCAATCCGGCCCAGCGTGGCGATCACCTGCTGGCGCACCGCCGCGCCTTCGCGCCGGCTTTCGACGATTTGCAGATAGGCGCGTCCAGCGGAAGTCTTCTTGCGGAAATACATGGCGGGGACCGAATGGCGCGACTCAATTGAGGTGCGCACACACTCCACTTAAATCCAGCACAATGCAAGCCAAATCCGCAGGAAACGTGGCACTACAATATCACGATCTTACACCGTCGCGTCTAACAATTTCAACGCGTTACCGGAGCGAACCCCTCTCCAACTGTAGAAGATCAGCCAAAACGCAAGACGCCGGCCTCCCGGCCGGCGCCCAAAACGGACACGTTTCATCGCCCAAGCCGCTGAACCCTCAGCGTCCCGGCCTGTCCCGGCAGCCTTCAGGCCGCCTTGCGCGTCGACCCGTGCCAAGCGGCCACCGCCGCCGCCCGCGCCCGCCGCTCCAGCGGCGTCTCGCCGAGTGAAGCCGCCTGCGAGTAGCGGTCCGTCTGCCCCCAGCCGACGTCCTGCAACTCGCGCTCGCTCATGCCGGCGAGGGAGGCGGCGGCGCGGCGGTCGGCCCAGGCTTGCCCGATCCGAGCAAACATTTTGCCCAGGCCGCCGGCGGCGGGCTTTGCGGATGTGAGCGAGATCGTAGACATCAGAGCCATTCCTCAAGAACTGGAATCGTTCTTACCCTCCCTGTATGAACCTTCCCTATTGATCGGTCCAACGAATGTTTATAGGGTAAGTCATTCCAAACCGCGATCGGTCCAATGCTCGACACTGACCAGCTCCGCTCCTTCCTCGCCATCGTCGACGAGGGCTCGTTCACCCGCGCCGCCGAGCGCGTGCACAAGACGCAGTCCGCCGTCTCGATGCACATCCGCCGGCTCGAGGAGCAGCTCGGCTGCGCCTTGTTCGTCAAGCAGGGCAGGGGGACCCGGCTGACGGCGGAAGGCGAGCAGCTGGTCGAATACGCCCGCCGCATCCTGCGCGAGGAGGCCGGCGCCATCGCCGCGCTGTCGCGCAAGGGTCTGCGCGGCTCGGTGCGCTTCGGCGTGCCCGACGATTACGCCGAGGCCTTCCTGTCCAACATCCTGCAGCGCTTCAACCACCGTCACCCGCTGGTCGAGATCGCCGTCTCCTGCGAGAACTCGATCGAGCTGTCGCAGCTGGTGCGCGCCGGCGCGCTCGATGTGGCGCTGGTCACCGATTTCCCGGGCCTGGAGGGTTTCGAACTGATTCGCGAGGAGCCGCTGGTTTGGGTCGTCTCCAACAAGTTCAAGGCCCCGGCCGGCGAGCCGCTGCCGCTGGCGCAGGGCTCGCCCTCCTGCATCTGGCGGCGCGTCGCCGACGATGCGCTCGGCGCCCATCGCGACCGCGTGCGCAGCCTGTTCGTGTCGCGCAACTACAGCGCCATCGGCGCCATCGTGCGCGCGGGACTTGCGGCGACCGTGCTGCCGCTGGGCCTGGTGGTCGACGGGCTGCGCACGCTGGGCCCCGCCGAGGGCCTGCCGCCGCTGCCGCTGACCCGCATGGGCCTGATCCGCCGCGCCGGCCCCGCCACCGACGAGGCCGACGAACTCGCGCAGGCCGTGCGCGAGACCATCGGCGCGGTCGAGCGCAAGGCGGCGTGACCGCCTTCGCAAGGCGGCTTGACCGCCTTTGCAACGGGACGTGAGCCGCCTTTGCAAGGCGGCGTGACCGCCTTCGCAAGACGGCCTGGCGTTTGGCGCTGTTCGATCGACGCGCCGGAAGCCATGCGCAATTAAGCGCGCCCGCGCCGCGCCTGTCCGTTGCTGGGCCGTTGCAGTCTTGTTACGATGGGTTGTTGCAAACATTCGGTTGGACGGAGGCGACATGCCGGCCAAGAAAATCATGATCATTCGCCATGGCGAGAAAGAGAAGGATTTTCCCGGCGACCCGAACATCGATCGCGACGGAAACCCGGACGACGCGAGCCTCAACACGCAAGGGTGGGCGCGGGCGCAGGCTCTGGTTGGATTTTTCGACGACGCTGACGAGCCCGGAATCGCCAAGCCGGACACGATCTTCGCGGCCGTGCCGGACGCCGATAGCAAGCGCCCGATGGAGACCGTCACGCCGCTGGCGGAAGCGCTCTGGCCCGACGCCGCCGAACGCGCGCGCCATTTCAACACCGCGCATGACGTCGACGACATCGCCGGCGTCGTCAAAGACGCCGTAGCCACCGACGGGGTCGTTCTGATCGCGTGGGAGCATCATCGCATCCCGGCTCTGGCGGCCAAGCTCAATCCCATTCCTGCGGCCCCTGGGCGCTGGCCGGGGCATCGCTTCGACGTCGTCTGGATTTTCGATCGCCACGGCGACGCCTGGGCGTTCAGCCAGACGCCTGAAAACGTGTTGCCGACCGACCAGGACAAGCCGATCAAGCCCGGCGATCCCGCGGCCTAGAGATCGAGACCGACCGTCACCGGCGAGTCGCGAACTGATCCGGACATGATCGAGCCGTTGCCCCTTGCCGGCGGCGCGCCCGTGCGGAGAACAATCTGGGCGGGCGTTCGCCGGCCGCCGCAATGATGAATATTGCGCAGGATTTTCGGTCGAAAGGCGGCGGCCGCCCTTCGCTTACGCTAGCTTTAGAAGCGCCCAAAGCCGCGAGATTGCAACGCCTTGCCGACTATTTCCCCCAACGATCACGGTGTCGCGAGATCGCCCTATCACATTCACGATTCGGTAAAGCGGCCGCCCTATTTGCATTGCACATAACCGAAGGCTGCTTTGCGAGCGCGCGGGGCGGCGCGAAAGGAGAAATGCGTTGAATTCTGTTTCCAGCCGCACTCTGTTCACTCGCCGCAACCTGCTGGCCGCCGCCGTCGCCGTCGGCGCGACGCCGGTTCTGGCCGCCAGGGCGGAGCCATCCAATCCGGTCAAGGCTCCGAAGGACCGGGTTCATTACACCGAGATGGCCGTCGATGCGCAGAAGACCTGCAAGACCTGCAAGCTGTTCCGTGATCCGGCGTCCTGCCTGTTCGTCGCCGGCGAAATCGCGCCGCACTGCTCTTGCATGCTATGGGCGGCGCCAAAGGCCGCCTGACGCGGCCTAGAGATCGAGATCGACCCTCACCGGCGCATGGTCGGACGGTCGCTCCCAGCCCCGAGTATCGCGAAACACTCGCATCGCCTGCACCGTACGGCTAAGCGGCGGGCTGACCCAGACATGATCGAGCCGCCGCCCCTTGTCGGCGGCGCTCCAGTCCGGCGAGCGGTAGCTCCACCATGTATAGAGCTTCTGGTCGTGCGGCACGAAATGGCGCAACGCGTCGTACCAGCGGCCGGCCGCCTGGGCGCGGGAAAACTTCTCGACCTCGACCGGAGTGTGGCTGACGACGTCGATCAGCGCCTTGTGGCTCCAGACGTCATGCTCGAGCGGCGCGATGTTGAGATCGCCGACCAGGATCGCCTTGCCCTTGGCCTTCGGCTTCCGCTCGAACCAGGCGCCCATCTCGTCGACGAAATCGAGCTTGTGGGCGAATTTCGGGTTGGCGATGCGGTCGGGCAGGTCGCCGCCGGCCGGCACATAGAAATTATGGATCTCGACCCCGCCGAAGCCGCCGTCGAGCGTCGCCGCGACATGGCGGCTGTCGCCCTTGTCGCAGAAGTCGCGCCGGTCGACGTCGGCGAACGGGTGGCGCGAGACGATGGCGACGCCGTGGTAGCCCTTCTGCCCGTTGAGCGCGATGTGCCCGTAACCGAGCTTCTCGAACGCGGCGACGGGAAAATTCGCGTCGGGGCACTTGGTCTCCTGCAGGCACAGCACGTCGGGCCGCTGCGCTTCGAGGAAACGGGCGACCGCATCGATGCGCAGGCGCACCGAGTTGATGTTCCAGGTGACGATGGAGAAGGCCAAGACTCGAAGCCGCAGGAGATGTTGTCGCCCCCCATTGACCACGAAGGGCGGCTCGCGCCAAGAGGCGGTTCAGTCGATCAACCGTTTCAGCGCCGCCTTCCAGCCCTCCGGGTCCGTCGCGGGCGCCTCGAAATCGACGTGCGCGCACTCGCCGCCGCCGCCGAGATCGAGCCCCTCCGCGTCGAGTCCGACCGGCCGCCACACCCGCCGCGCGCCTTCGTGGCCGGCGAGCTTGGCCAGCACAGCGTCGCCAAGCCCGGAGACGTGCTCCAAAAGCTGCGGTTCGGCGGCGAGCAGCCATTCGGGATCGCCGGGGGTCAGCAGGTCGGCCGGGGTCAGCAGGTCGGCGCGGCCGAAGCCGCCGTTGAAATGCACGGATTCGACGTCGAGCCGCCGCAGCGAGAAATCGGCGAAATCGACGTAGAGCTTGGCCTTCGGGTTGCGCTGCACGTAGCGCACGCGCCCGTCGCGGCCCTCGCGCTTGCGCACGGTCCCGCTCAGCGTGACGCGGGGCTGGTTGAGCGGATCGCCGCGCCCGCCCTCGCTCGTCAGCAGCAGCGAGACGCGGGGATCGAGAGCCAGCAGCTTGGTATGGCGGGCGAGATCCGACATCAGGAACAGCGGCGAGCCGTCCCAGTCCGAGGCGACGCCGACCAGCGTCGTTAACGGCTTGCCATCGTCGAGGGTCGCCAGGGCGCCGGTGCGCGCAAGCCGCATCAGCCGCTTGCCATCGCGGATCGCTTCCCGCCTCGCAACCGTAGCCTCGTCCATGGCGCCGCCCCTTTCCCGACAAAGTTGAGGTAGAATTGTTGAAAATCGGGGAATTAAGTCTATTTTCTGTCCGACGGGCACGGACAGCCGCGTCGGGCGGCAGGTTTGATGAAACTGTCCGAAAACCGTCAAATTTCGGCCCCGAAGCCGCGAAATGACGCGCCGCGTCACCCAAGCCCCGGGAATTCGGGGCGTTCAGAGTGGATTTTCGATGCCGACAATCGCGCTGGTCGACGACGATCGCAACATCCTTACCTCCGTCTCGCTGTCGATGGAGGCCGAGGGGTTCCGCATCCAGACCTATACCGACGGGGCGAGCGCGCTCGACGGGTTGAAAGCCAACCCGCCGGACCTCGCCATCTTCGACATCAAGATGCCGCGCATGGACGGCATGGAGCTGCTGCGTCGGCTGCGCCAGAAGTCCGACCTGCCGGTGATCTTCCTCACCTCGAAGGACGAGGAGATCGACGAGTTGTTCGGCCTCAAGATGGGCGCCGACGATTTCATCCGCAAACCGTTCTCGCAGCGCCTGCTGGTCGAGCGCGTCAAGGCGATCCTGCGCCGCGCCAACCCCAAGGACGCCGCCGCGCAGAAGGAGACGGAAGCCAAGATCCTCGAACGCGGCCGGCTCAAGATGGACCCGGAGCGCCACACCTGCACCTGGGACGGCACGCCGGTGACGCTGACCGTCACCGAGTTCCTGATTCTCCAGGCGCTCGCCACCCGGCCGGGCGTGGTGAAAAGCCGCAACGCGCTGATGGACGCGGCCTATGACGATCAGGTCTATGTCGACGACCGCACCATCGACAGCCACATCAAACGCCTGCGCAAGAAGTTCAAGGTTGTGGAGCCGGATTTCGAGATGATCGAGACGCTGTATGGCGTCGGCTACCGCTTCCGCGAGGCGTAAAGCCGGCGGGTCTACATAATGGGCGTCGAATTCCGCACGGCGCAGCCCGCTCAAGTCCAGCCGTCCTCGACGCGCTGGCGCAGGTCGCGGCTGCGCCTGCGGTTGTGGCGGCTCGGCCGCGCGCTCGAATCGAACGTCTCCTCGTCGCTGACCCGGCGAATCGTCTCGCTCAATCTCGGCGGCCTGATCGTGCTGGTCGTCGGCTTCCTGCTGATCAACCATTTCCGCGCCGACATCATCCAGGCGCGCACCCAGAGCCTGACGACGCAGGCCGACATCATCGCCGCCGCCGTGGCGGCTTCGGCGGAGGTCGGCGCCGATTCGCTGCTGGTCGATCCCGACAAGCTGCTCGACCTCAGCCCCAGCGACTCCTCCCCGCCGGGCGACGATTCGCTGTCGTTCTCGATCAATCCCGAGCGGATCGGCCCGGTGCTGCACCGGCTCGTCACGCCGACGCATACCCGGGCGCGGGTTTTCGACCGCGACGGCCAGATGCTGCTCGATTCGCAGACCCTGAGCCCGCGCCAGAGCGCCCGCGCCGACGCCGCCGACGCCGCCAACGAGGACACCACGCTCACCGAGCGCATCTGGACCACTTTGCGCGAGGCGATCCGCGGCGCGCCGGCGCAGCAGCCCAATTACCGCTGGTCGACCAACGGCATGAACCTGCCCGAGGTCGCCCAGGCGCTGCACGGCCAGACCCTTTCGATGACGCGCGTCAACGCGACCGGCGAGACCATCGTCTCCGTCGGCGTGCCGATCCAGCGCGCCAATCTCGTGCGCGGCGCGCTGGTGCTGTCGACCCGCGGCGGCGATATCGACAAGGTCATCGCCAGCGAGCGCTGGGGCCTGTTGCGCTTCTTCCTGGTGATCGCCGGGGTGATGCTGGTGCTGTCGCTGTCGCTCGCCAACACCATCGGCGAGCCGGTGCGAAAACTCGCCGACGCCGCCGAGCGGGTCCGCCGCGGCATCAAGTCGCGCCAGCAGATTCCCGATTTTACCGGCCGCTCCGACGAGATCGGCCATCTCAGCCGCGCGCTCGGCGACATGACGCAGGCGATGTACAGCCGGATCGACGCCATCGAGAGCTTCGCCGCCGACGTCGCGCACGAGCTGAAGAACCCGCTGACCTCGTTGCGCAGCGCGGTCGAAACGCTGCCGCGGGTGAAATCCGAACCGTCGCGGCTGCGTTTAATGGAGATCATGCAGCACGACGTGCGCCGGCTCGACCGGCTGATCAGCGATATTTCCGACGCCTCCCGGCTCGACGCCGAGATGGCGCGCGTCGATTCGGCGCCGGTGGATTTTGAGCAGCTCGTGCGCGCCGTCGTCGCCATGCTCGCCGACAGCCCGCGCAGCCGCGGCGTCGCGCTGAAGCTGACCATCGAGCCCGGCCCGGACGGAGCGCGGCCGGCCTATTTCGTCATGGGCCACGATTCCCGGCTGGCGCAGGTTGTGACCAACCTCGTCGACAACGCCTGCTCGTTTTCCGAGCCCGGCGGCGAAGTGCGCGTTTCCCTGCGGCGCGAGCCGGGCGACCGGGTGGAGATCGTCGTCGAGGACGACGGGCCGGGCATACCGTCGCACGCGCTCGAACGCATTTTCGAGCGCTTTTACACCGACCGCCCCAATGACGGCTTCGGCCAGAACTCCGGCCTCGGCCTTTCGATCTCGCGCCAGATCGTGCAGGCGCATTCCGGGCGGCTGTGGGTGGAGAACCGGCCGCTGCCGCCAGGCGCCGCGACCGAGGACGAAGACGGCGCGCCCCGCCACGGCGCCGGCGCGCGCTTCCTCGTCAGCCTGCCGGCCTGCCCATGAGAAGCGAAACATGAGCGCCGCCGTCCACGCCTCCGCCGTGCTGGTCGGCGAACGCGGCGTGCTCATCCGCGGCGTCTCCGGCGCCGGCAAGAGCCTGATGGCGCTGGCCCTTGTCGGCCGCGTGCGGCGGGAGGGCGGTTTCGCCGCTCTGGTCGCCGACGACCGCGTCTGGCTCGACGTCGCCGCGGGGAGGCTGATCGCCCGCGGCGCGCCGCGCCTCGCCGGGCTGTGCGAGCGCCGCTGCGAAGGCCTGGTCGAGGCGCCGCACGAGGCGCGCGCGGTGCTGCGCCTCATCGTCGATCTGCCCGAACGCGGCGTCCCGCCCCCTCGCATGCCGGACGCGTCCGATCTATATCAGACGCTGGACGGGATCGTCCTGCCGCGGCTGAGGCTCGATCTTTCGCCGGGGTTGGACGACGGGGTGTCGGCGACGCTCTCCGCGCTGGCGCGCATTGAGGGTTCGACGTGGCGAAAAAACGTTAACGACGACGCGGTTTTCACTTGAACAATTCGCCGCAGCGCACAAAAATGCGCCCCTTGCGTCGGCATTGTGGGCCATGGTCGGTGATGCGTTGATGATAGGCATGGTCTTAGTGACCCACGGACAACTCGCGCAGGGCTTCCGCGCCGCGCTTGAGCATGTCGTGGGCCCGCAATCGCAGTTCGAGACGATCGCCATCGGACCCGAAGACGACATGGAGCAGCGCCGCGCCGACATTCTCGAAGCCGCCCAGCGCGTCCAGGACGGCTCGGGCGTGGTGCTGCTGACCGACATGTTCGGCGGCACGCCGTCGAATCTCGCCATCTCGGCGATGGAGGGCGGCCGCATCGAGGTGATCTGCGGCATCAACCTGCCGATGCTGATCAAGCTCGCCACGTTGCGCGAGAGCGCCGACCTCGACCACGCGGTGATCGAGGCGCGCGACGCGGGGCGCAAGTACATCACCGTCGCCAGCCGGGTTTTGACCGCGAAATGAGCGACGAGCTCGACGAGGACGGCAACCCCTGTCCGCCGCCGCCGGCTTGCGATGGCGGCGAGCAACGCGAGCTGAAAATCGTCAACCGCAAGGGCCTTCACGCGCGGGCGACGGCGAAATTTGTGCAGTGCGTCGACCGGTTCGACGCCGAGATCAGCGTCACCCGCTGCGGCGAAACGGTCGGCGGCGATTCGATCATGGGGATATTGACGCTAGGGGCGGGGCTCGGCTCCAGCATCACCGTATCCGCGCGCGGGGCGCAAGCGAAGGAGGCGCTAGACGCGCTCGCCGCGCTGGTGGCTAACCGGTTTGGGGAAGACGAATAGGCAGGGGCGTAGGCGGTTGGCCGAAGTTAGGGCGCCGGTGCGGTTCGCCGCTTCAAGGCGCCATCCTCGCGAAGCGTCGCTTCCCGCAGTGGGTCAAAGCTGACGGTCACTAGCCGCTCGCGAAGGTCGCGAATGGGCAGGGGCAATCGCTCCAACCAAAAGGCTAAGGGCCACGGATTCAATTGCAGTTACCGTTTATGTATTGGCAATTCTTCCACACTCCTTCCAACCGATAATAGCTTATCGTTATTCTGAATAACCCAACGATTAAGATTTTACGCGCTATTTCTAAGTTCTGATAGGAATAGGTTATTTCTAAAATAAAATAAATCGCTTTCGAGTGGTGCATTCTTTATTTCGGATATTAGATTCATTGCGCTGGATACTACCTCATATGGTTTGGTTGCTGGTCGAATCGTATGCTTTCGGTAATATTTGGATAATTGGTATTTACCGTGTAAATGTCTTGCAGCTCGTTTAATGATTGCTCAGCCTTATTAGATAAATCCGTAAGTTCTTTAATAATTTATGATCCATTTGCATTTTTATTTTGTATCTGCCGCGAAATGCGATCCTGTATATCGAGGCTAAGTATACCTACTTCACGCATATTCGAGGTCAAAATCTCTCTTGCGCGATCAATAATTTTAAGCTGATTCTCGACGTCATACACGAAGTATCGCGTTCTATCTCGCGTTTCGGTTTCTGATTGTTGTTTTTGAATATTTATCGCAAGGAGAATTCCTCCAGCGGTAAAGAGTGCAACAGGCGTCACGAATCCAAAGACCATCAATAATACAGGCAGCGTGTTAGTCCCCAATTTAAACCTAAAATAGCTCGTCGTTCCTCCGTGAATTGCAGATTTGCAATGTATAGGCCGCCAACATAATCGCGCTATAGTTAAAATCGCGGCTTGACCTATTGTGATGCCTGCCATAGATACGGCGCCACTGAGAAGTGGATTGTCAAGAATTTCTGTGGGTATCTTTATGCCCCACCAATATAATATAAGACCCCCCTACGCTTCCCCCCAGAAACTGGAGAGACCCCTATCCCATCGGGCCAGCGGGAGGAAGACATAATCTAGGGCCGCAGACATGTCGCTATAACTGACTCGTTACGAGGATTAACGCAACAGGTCCTCAATGGATCCGCAAAGGACCGACGTATTTGGTCGCTCACAAGCAAGCATCTGCTCGCTTTTTCGCGCTCTGAAGCCCCATTGGCCTCGAAAGGCGCACCGCGCCCGCTGAGAGCCTGAGTTTTCACACGGCCTCGGTCGAATGTGCATCTTACAACCGACGCTTTGGAGGGTGTCAAGCGTCGGGCTTTAGCTGCCAAGAGACTCGCGCCATGTAATAACAAAATCCAACTGTTAATTGCGCGACCGTACACTCTGGCCGCAATAGCGGAGAGGACAGTTTTGCGCACTTAAGGCGTTGAAAAGTCGGCCGCCGGTCCTGTCCTTGCGCGGGCCCCCCCCCCCCGCGCGCTCACATCCTAAAATCTTCGCCCAGATAGAGCCGCCGCGCGTCCGGGTGCTTGATGATCTCGTCCGGCGGCCCCTCGGTCAGCACCCGGCCCGAGTGGATGATATAGGCGCGGTCGATCAGGCCGAGCGTCTCACGCACGTTGTGGTCGGTGATCAGCACGCCGATGCCGCGCTGCTTCAGATGCCGCACCAGATCCTGGATGTCGCCGACCGCGATCGGGTCGATGCCGGCGAACGGCTCGTCGAGCAGCATGAACGCCGGCTTGCCGGCGAGCGCGCGCGCGATCTCGCAGCGCCGCCGCTCGCCGCCCGACAGCGCGATCGACGGCGCCTTGCGCAGCCGCGCGATGTCGAACTCCTCCAACAGCCTTTCCAGCGTAATTTCGCGCGCCCGCTTGTCGCGCTCGACCACCTCGAGCACCGCGCGGATGTTGTCCTCGACGTTGAGGCCGCGGAAGATCGAAGCCTCCTGCGGCAGATAGCCGACGCCGAGCCGCGCGCGCTGGTACATCGGCAGCGCCGTGATGTCCTCGCCGTCGAGCGCGATGATTCCCTTGTCCGGCTTCACCAGGCCGGTGATCATGTAGAACACGGTGGTCTTGCCGGCGCCGTTCGGCCCGAGCAGCCCGACCGCCTCGCCCTGCCGCACCACCAGCGAGACGTCGTGCACCACCGTGCGCGCGCCGTAGCGCTTGCCGAGATTGTAGACCGCGAGCGTGCCGATGGCGGAGGGCGCGGCGGCGGCGGTTTCGGGCGCCGGGCGCAGGTCGGTCACGGCAAGCGTCCGAAATTCCCGTCCCCTTGCCGGGGGAGGGGCGCAGCGGGTGCGAGACTACGCTCCCCGCCCCGGTCCCAGGCGGGGGGAGAGAACAGCGCGAAGCCAAGCGGGCGGACGGACGCCATGAGGGCAGGTTCAGCAGCGATCATTAAGCTATTTCTTCTTCGAGCCGCTCGCCGTCTTCGAGCCGCTCGCCGTCTTCGGGCCACTCGCCGTCTTCGGGTCGGTGCTGCCGGGTATGAACACGCTCTCGATGCGGCCGCCGCTCTGCGTCCGCGAGCCGCCGCTTTGCACCGCCGCCTGGCCGGTGTTGAGATCGTAGACCAACCGCTCGCCCTTGGTGACGTTGGGACCGTCGGTCAGCACGACATGGCCGGTCAGCACGACATTGCCGTGGCCTTTGTCGTAGCTGCCGCTGTCGGAGGTCGCGGTCTGGGTTTTCGAGGCGACCGTCACCGGCCCCGCGCAATCCATGTGACGAAGGCGGTTGGAGGCGGCCTCGCTGGGCGAGGCGGGCTCGGTCTTGGCGGCTTCCGGCAGGGGCGTCGTGGCCGCCTTGTCCATCATGATCGTAAGTTTCGAGCAGGTGAGCTTGGTGTCGCCCTGCACGACGACGACATGGCCCTCGTAGATCGCCTTGCCCTCTTTTTCGAAATAATCGAGCTTGTCGGCCTCGATCGAGACCGGCGATTTGGAGTCGCCGCCCGGCAGGATGGAGACCTGCGTCTCGCCGCCCTTGCCTGCGGCGAGCGCGGACCCGAGCGGAAGCGCGAGCGCGAACAGCAGCGCGCGCTTCATCGCGGCGCTCCCAGCGAGGCGTCCTGGTCCTTGATCAGCGTGTGCACATGCCCCTCAAATCGCGCCACGGCGCCGCTCTCCTCAACCCGGAAGGAGTCGGCGGTGATGGAGGTGTCCGGCAAGATGTGGACCTTCGCCGGCTCGCTGGACACATATTCGCCCTTCTTGAAATCGATGCGCACGCTTTGCAGGTAGACCTCGTAGCGCGAATTGGTCAGCCTCACGTCGCCGGCCAGCGCCAGCGCTTCCGTGGCGCTCTCATAGTGGCCGGACTGGGCGGAAAGACGGCTGACCTCGCGATCCGGCATGGAGATATCGCCGCCGATCAGCGCGAGGTCGACGTCGCCGGGATGCTTGCCGTCCTGCATCGCCTTGACGGCGGTGATGTTGTAGCCGCCGCCGCCGGGGTGCGAGCCGGTGAGGTGCGGCTTGTCCATGGTGATGCGGCCGCCCTCCAGGCCGATCCCTTCGAAACTGACGCCACGCAGCACCTGGCCGAAATTGCGCAGCAAGACCATGGCGGCGAAGCCGGCGACGACGAGGACGACGCCAATCTCCAGCGTGCGGCGGGCCGCGCGCACGCGGCGGGTATGGCGGCGCGCGACGGCGAAAGCGCGCGCGCGCGCATCCGCGCGGCCGGCGGCGTCTGGGGCGTGCGCGAAAGTCCCGGCGGTCATGACTGGGCAAGCATAGTCAATTGCGCGGCAAAACGAAACCGAGGCGTTCCGCATTTACCGGCGCCGTTGCGCAGGCTCTCTGGGGCGGTTAAAGCGGACCATCCCCTGGCGCGAAGCGCCGGGCCGGTAGCACAATGGTTAGTGCCGGCCGCTCATAAGATTGCGGTTTCTCCAAAAACCTGAATGAATTCAACGATAATCGTTGCAGTTCGTCGCGTCTTGTTCACGTTCGCAGCGACGCATTCATGCCTATTCGTTACTAGTTCGTTACTAGGCCTCGCCGCCGCCAAAACGATCCTTGTGCAAATTTCCCGTGCTCTGGTCGCAAGCTCGCTATGTCGGTCGCGGCCTGTAATACCAACCCTCATTGATCAGAACCTGTGCGCCCAATCGCGCATTCCGATGGATATGATGCGCCAGGGCTGTTCGATGAGCTTGTTCCAGGCGTAGCAGCAGTGGTCGACAATGTCGTCGTAAGACTTGAAGACACG
>Ga0181528_10000209_pt1 | contig 53510 bp, 43 predicted proteins | sample PEATcosm2014_Bin_47_FD_119742 | JGI IMG/M metagenome (GOLD analysis project Ga0181528, IMG submission 119742) | Peatland microbial communities from MTU Mesocosm Facility, Houghton, MI, USA - PEATcosm2014_Bin10_10_metaG | ecosystem: Environmental > Terrestrial > Soil > Wetlands > Peat | place...
AAAGTCGGGTTGCGGCTGAAGCCGCCGGAACCTGACGTGAGGGCGTGATTCGTGGTGGGGCGGACCCCCAGGCCACCTCCGGAAATGGGGGCCGACGCCCACGTCGGCCGTTTGGTCGTCTTGTCTCGGGCGGCCTCTGTGACGTCGGCCGGAAGCGGGTCCTGGGGGACCCGCGCGGACCTGGGGGTCCGCCCCACCAACGCGCAGTTGGCTGAAAGCTGACCGCCTGAAAGGCGGTGGGTTTAGACCTGGAAGATGGAACTAAACAGTGAGGGAATTGCCGCACCCATCCCATGATGACCCTGCAATCGGAGTCAGAACAATGTGTACGAATCGCGCTGGAAAGACGAGGCTTATGGGTTTGGCCCCTTGCGGCAGGGCGAAAGTGGCGCTTGGAGGACAAATTGCTGTAGGCAGGATCGAAAGATGGAGGCTGAGTACCCACGCACCCTGGCCGCAAACTCGATAGAACCCGGAATTCCCCAAATGGAGATTCCGGCGAAGAGGTTCTCACGCATGCTTGGACGTTCGCTAGTAGTTGCCCTTACAATGACGGTCGAGTCTGCTTGGGGCGTGATTTCCATTGACACGACGATTTCGTGGGACCGCTCGGCGGCCAGTACGACGGCTGCGACCCCTGCATTCTCCACTGCTTCGGGCCGCGAATTGTTGCTGGCGTTCATCGCAAGCGATTATCGTTCCGGGGCCAACACCACCGTACAAAGCATTTCCGGCGCAGGGCTTACTTCGGTGCTGGTCGTCATCGCCGGTGTCAACTTCACCGCCGCACCACTTTCGCGACAGACATTCAGCAAATCCGGAGCCATTAGCCCTCCACCTGGAGGCGGTGGCGCCAAGGTGACTCTGGGGGGAGCGTCGAATGCCGCCACCACGACCAACGCTTCCGGGGCCTACAGTTTCAGCGGGCTCCCTAATGGGACCTATACGGCCACTCCCAGCAATCTGGGGAGTACGTTCACTCCAGTCGTACAATCCGTTGTCATCAATGGAGCCAGTGTCACCGGTATCAACTTCATCGCCGGCGCCGGCTACATGATCTCAGGGGCCCTAAGTCCGGCGGCCAACGGTGTTGGCGCCACGGTGACACTCACCGGCACGTTGAACGCCACCACTACGGTCACCGGCTCCGGCACATTCACATTCACCGGGCTCCCGCCCGGCTCTTACACGGTCACGCCCAGCCGCGCAAACGCTACGTTCGGTCCCACCAGCATGAGCGTTTCGATCAGTAATGGCAACGTAGGCGGCGTTAACTTCACAGTTTCGACCACCGAGAACATTATCTTCTTTGACAATTTCACGCGGTCCGCACTGAGTTACGATTGGACAGTCATCTCCCGGCACGGGGAATACGCCCAAAGCGAGACCGAGTGCAACATTCCGCAACAGGTGAGCGCCGGCAGCGGACTGACCATTACTACGGCTGCGCAGACTTGGGCGTGCGGCGACTTCAACATTGATGGCTCCGTCCGCCACGCGCCCTCGCCCTGGCCCTACATTACAGGTGATGTCCAATGGACAAGCAAGAACTTTACCTATGGCACGGTGGAGACGCGGGCTAAGTTCCCAGCCCAGGCCACCAGCCTCTGGCCGGCTATCTGGATGCTCGGTTCCAACTGCCAGGTTACTAACATTTATACGGCGGATGTCGGCTATTCGACTTGTCCATCCCTAGGCAACACTGGATATGTCGAAGCTGACATGGTGGAGTGTTACGGCGGCGGTTGGTGCCAGTTCCATGTAGCCAACCCTTCCTTTGGGATCGGTGGCGGCTGCGATGCTGTCTATACGGTCGATACGAACTGGCACACTTTCGTCACTGTATGGACTCCGGCAAGTATTAGGCAATACATGGATGGCGTGCTGGAAACGACGTGTACCCATAGCATCACCTATCCAATGTTCCTCATCATCCAAACGCAGACCGGCGGCGTCGGCGGAACTCCCAATAACGCTGCGCTGCCGGCGCAACTGATGGTGGATTACGTGAAAGTGACCCAGCCGTAGCGGGATGTCGTTCCCAGCGGCTCCGCTCGAGCGGACGACCGACGGCGCGCTCCAGCGCCGAGCCTGGGGAAGCCTCAGGAGCTTGAAGAAGCGGACAGATGCTTCCCCGGACAGCGCGTGGGTTTGGCTTCTTTGCAGCCAGCGTGACGGACAGCCGGTCGTGCGACCGCTTGCGAGTAACGCAGAATGCGAGGCTCCATGAGCCGCCATATCGTGGCGGTCATTGCTCTTCTGACACGCCAGGCCAGGCCACTGGACGATCGGGAGCCAGGTGTGGAGGATGTTGGCCCGCGAGAACAATGCCTCCGTCCTCCAATTGGTATCGCGTGATCGAGAACCCAAGTGAGTTCCAGCGGTCGATCAGAACTTGCGCCACATCTCCTCCGCATTCGGGGTAGATGAAGGCCAACCATCCGCCTGTGTGCGCTTGCGAAACAAGGCCCCTCAGATTGTCGGGAGCGTCCGCGAACTCCCAAAGGTCTATGGAAATCTCATTCACGCCTGAAGTCTCCGGAGTCGTATTGCGCGATCAAATTGGCCTGACTCAGCCTGGACGATGCGTCCTTGCAAGCTCTGGGGGGCGAAAAGGGTCTCGCCGGTCCGGTTCTATCGACTTCGCTGAGTAGCGAAACGAATAGCGGAGGGGAGTAGTGTGCTGAATTGAGCGGGGCCAAGGTTCCCTTTGACCCACAGGCTTTACTGACCAGCACGCCTCAAAAGGACAAGCCAAACGTGCCCGTTTCGAGCCCGCTCGAATTCACTGCAACAGCGCTTGCCGTGAGCCGATCTCGGCGCTTGTGCCAAGGCACAACGCCAAGCGTCTCGTGCTGACTTGGGTAGCGGACACAATTCGCTGCCATGCTGTTCTGCAAACGCGCCGGCGCTGACCATCTGAGTTGAAGCCATGACGGCTAGAAGTCTGTCGGAGGTAGATTTCGTTGCGCTTTACCTCTGAGAACATTTCAGTTACGAAATGTCTTGAGTGTCGCTTTGTGCGGCCGTAGGATGTGGCTATGGGCAAGCGCTTCACAAGCCAGAGGCCGTCAGCGCCGAAGCCGGGTACTGGAGCGCAGACAACGTGAGCGACGAAGGCGTGGCGGGCATCGATCTCCACATCGCCACGGGGCGGCAGAAACACGGCGAGACGAGCGCGGTGGCGAGTGGGCCCCCGCCGAGGACGCCTCCGTCATGCAGGCGGTGGAGCACAAACTGCGGACCGAGGCCGGGCCTGCGATCTACAAAATGCGGAAGGCCATCGTGGAACCGGTCTGCGGTCAAATCAAGGAACGTCGCGGCTTGCGGCGGTTCAGCTTGCGCGGCGTGGGCAGTGTGCGGCTGGAGTGGAAACTGATTTGCTTGACGGGCAACATCCTGAAGCTGTTTCGCTCCGGGTGGACGCCGCAAACGGCCTGAAAGTCACGCAGCGGGCCATTTCGCGCCCCTCTGCCAACCAATTCGCGGCAGTTTTGACTGGCGAAGGGGTGGCGCGGCAAGAGACCGCGCGCTGGGTCTCGATTCTCGGTTTGCGACATAAGAAGCTGCGGTCCAGCGCGCTTTGTTCCGGATTCAGCCGGCGGGCGGAGCGTATCTCCGAAAGACTCCTAGAGCTGTCGCTTGGGTAAGTGAGTCTCGCCATCGCGCGAGCGCAGCGAAGCTCTCTTCCTGACTCCGCTGGCGCTACAGCGCGGGGCGAACGAGCCACACAACCATCGCGCTCCCGCAGGCTTGACCAAGAGCTATTTCAGTATGGGGCAAATCCGTTAGGGCGACGGAACCACGGCCGCGATCTGGTTTGATGCGACGCTCAGGGTACCACCGCTGCCGACGGCTTTGACGACGTAATAATACGTCTGCCCCCCCAGAACAGAGGTGTCCGCATAGGTGACCGCGCTCACCGGCGTCGTATTCAACTGCGTGTAGGGTCCGCCCGAGACCGTCCCACGGTAGACGTTATACCCAACCACCCCAGTCGAAGGACTCGCCACCCAGGTCAGGGAAGCGGAATGCCCGCTACCTATGACGCATGCCTGGCCCAGCGCCGCGTTGACCACCCTCTGCACAACGACAACGTTGCAGATGCCCGCCCCCATGATGTTAGCCGTGCAACTCGCCGCGCCAACACTCATGTTCACTGCCAACTGCACGTCGGCGATGTTGACAACTCCGTCGGCATTGAGGTCACATGGACTGACCTGAGCCCAGGCAGATACGGAGGAGAGACCGGCAACCAAAGCAAGAATATGCCAAGTTCTGTGCCTCGCACGGAATCTTGGGGAACTGCGAGCAACAGGTTCAAACTCCACGGAGATTGCCTCCTTCGGGTTCCGCTTCACAGGGCCGGCCCCGTTCAGGAGCCAGACTTTCAGTGCTCTACATGCACGAGCCAGAGGGCCGTACTTCAGGCGGTCATAGCACACCAATAATGAACGCTTCGACCGGGCATTGACAAGACGACCGACAAAACGAACTCCCAATCAGTATACAGCGGTCAGGTCAAGAGGCGCATTCTACCAGTGCCGGCTACGAGTGCCGGCAGGGCCACCCCAAAAGAGTTGCATTTCGCGAGAAGTGGGAACCCAAGTTGCGAGCCTGCGGACTGGTCCGGAGCCGGAGCCCCCCGGATCAAACCGTATCCGGCGGGACCGGTTACCGGGACCGATTGGGAATATGTGATTTGGCGATCGCCGTCCAATTCGATTCAGTTCTCCACACGGGTTACCCCGATTGGGACCGGTGATCATACGCACCGCCCGGTCATTGCGTTGAGGCTGCCTTGCAAGCTTGGGGAGGTCCGGATCACGTAGCTGACCTCACTTTGAGCACAACAAGTGACTACCGCGAGGGCGCGGTCTCGCTTCTTCGTGATCCCCGCCACTTAATACTTCAGATCGAAGATCGCGTGCCCGCTCGTGCGATACTCCACCATCCTCCCATGCTCGCAGAAGGCGGCTAAGGCTGACCGCCTGAAAGGCGGTGGGTTTAAACCCGGCAGATGGACCAAAACGCCGCGTCATGCCGGCAAACCCGAATGGCCTCACCGATCTTGGGGCGCCAATGATCCCACTGAGGGGCAACCTGGCGAATGACTGCTTTGTTGGCGCCGGCTCAGCAGTTCCTTCCATTCTGGGCCATCCATACCTGCAAACGAATCGGCTGTAAGTGCGTCCACCAGTTCGAGATAGTCCGATTTCTTCATCTCCCAACTGTTCTGGTCCGCGTACGCAATCCCTCTTTCCACCAGAGTCTGCCGCAGACGCTGATCCTGCATTACATCAAACATGGCCTCGGCCATCGCCATCGAATCTCCAGAGGGAAAGAAGCGGACCACATTCTCATCGAAGTAATAAGAGTCAATTTTGGTTTTTGAGACTACTACCGGGACACCTTGAGACATGAACTCCATGATCTTCGTGCTATATGCTTCATTTCCAAAGGAGTCAGCGCGCTTCGGCACAATCCCGATGTCGGCATTCGCGATGATGCCGGGAACACTGTCCAGCGGGACATAGCCGTGGAATATGACTCGATCGGCGATACCAAGCCTATCCGCGAGACACTCCAGGCTTGCTCTTCCTGCACCACCTCCGTATAGGTGCAATTCAACGTTCGGCACCTTGTTCTTCAGATGGGCGAGGGCTTCGATGGCCACGTCAAGGCCCTGGTGCCATTGGAAAGTACCAGGGAACACAATGATGTACTTATCATCGTGCCGGGTGCGTAGCCTGCGGTAGAAGATCCCGGTATCAACATGATTCACGACGACGGAACACTTCTCTGCTGGCACGGATCTCAAGACCAGTTTTTGGTACCAGAGATGATTAGAAACAATCACGTGATCGGCAAATGAAGCTGAAGCCTTCTCGACCATCAGCATCAACTTGACGTAGAAGTTATTCCCCGTCGTGCCAAACTTGTTTGCAAACAACTCTGGGACAATATCATGGATGTCCAAGATCGTTTTGGCCCCACGCCACTTGGCGTACCATCCCGCAAGAATCAGGAAATCCGGGACGTTGTGGATGTGCAGCAGGTCGTAGCGAATCGCGTTATGACGCCGGGTGACGACGACGGAAGAGGCAACGAGAAATCGCAGCAAGCGCAAGGCATAGGTCCATTTTCCGCCTTCGTCCCGAACGCGGTGCTGAATCCTCCTCAGGCGGACACCGCCGATATCGACTTCCCCGAGAGAAGTGCTCTCATTACCGAGGGCAATGACTTCGACCTGATCTCCCCTGCTGGCCAGCGCCTCCGCATATCTTCGAACCCGATTATCGCTCTCGTAGTAGCTATACGCCACCATGCAAATCTTCTTGCGAGTATTGCGCGAGGCCACAGGAAGGCTTCGGGTGTAATGGCGCGCCACTTCGCGAGGCAGCGCATGCCAAAATTCGCCAGCATACTGATTTCGAACGTATTGCAGAAACCTCTCATAGAAGGAGACCGGGTATTCATCTGCGCCCGGCTGGCCGTCGAAGGATGTGCCATCGGGATGCACATTCATCAGGGCCATGCCGCCGCGAGCGGCGATCCAGTCGAGCTTACGTTTCCATACCTCAATGTCCCGATCCAAGCGCACATTAAAGAGGGTGTGATCCTGCGCGAGTGTGCGTGGCAACTCCACAAACCCACCTCCCGGGCCAGGCACCCAAAACGGGAAGATTGTGCCCGCGCTATCCGATTCCTGTTCAAAGGGATCGGCATCGAAAGCGGACGAGTCATACTCGATGCCCATGAGGTGCATCCACGCCATATTGCGCCGGAAGAAGGTAGAGCTAAAGCCGGATGCGCCCCAGAGAGAGACGCAATCGCGGAGCCGTCCCACCTCTAGGGCTAATCCGGCTTTTGAGAAGAGTCGCTTGCGCCTGGAATTCAGACCGTGCACGCCCACTTCGAACCCGGCTTGTTCGATTCGATAAAGCAGGTCATCTGAGACTTGGTACGCCCCGTCCGTTACAAGGTTGAAGGATGAACGGAATCCGTAGCGGGTTTCGAGCTCAATCATGCGGGCGACGCGTGCGAGCCCCCTGGGCCGTTTCACATCGTGGGTGATGACAACTGCGAACTTCTTGTTCTCAGGCCATCCCGGCCAATGAGGAGGTGTGGTGCCCGTCGCAGGCTCGATGGGCCAGACATCGAAGCCGGCTTTCGCTCTCATGGCTTCTCGCGAATGTCGTGCAACTGCGCACGCAGTTCGAGTCATAATCGGCCGGACGCCCGAACAGACATTGTTCCAAAGTATTTTCACGGCGCTTGGGAGAGGGGGGAAGGCTTTTCGAATCAGTCGGCTGTGTTGCTTATCTTTTGGCGTAATAGCCCGAGTACTTGGCGTAGAGCCGGCGGAGTCCATCAGCTCCATTGAAAATGATCCCGGCCACTTTTCCCGGGCCGAGCTGGACAAGCGCCTCTTCTACTGCCTCGCGAGGAGTGTGCCCTGCCCGCACCACCAGAAGGCAAGCGTCTACAAGAGGAGCAAGCGTGAGCGCGTCAGTGAGCGGAGCGAGAGGCGGAGTGTCGACGATGATCCAATCAAAGTGCGGAGAGAGGGTCTCCAGCACACTGGCAGTGGTAACGGACTGGAGGATCTCCGTGGGATTGCCTTTCGGCGTCCCAGCCGGCAGCAGATGCCAATGAAGTGGTTTGAGCCTCCGGAGAGCCGCGAAGGGATCCAGCCCGTTTTCCAGACATTCGGCCAAGCCAGGCCGAACAGGAATTCCGAGGGTTTTGGCGATGTTTGGGCGGTGCAGGTCGGCTTCAATCAGCAAAACTGAGCGCTTGCCACCTTCCGAAAGCACCGTGGCAAGGTTGAGCGAAACGGTGGACTTCCCATCCTGAGGGATCGGACTGGTGATCACCAAGCTCTTCAATTGCTTCTTTTCGCGCAACTCACGGAGGCGCATGCGCAGATACCTGAACCGGTCCGCGCCAGGACTTCGCGGGTCAGTAATCACCACAACCCGCTGGAGAGCATCCGGTTCAACCTCATCGATCGGCGTCTCACTCAAGCCCGAACCCATCTCTGCGCGATCGAGTGGATAGCTGGAAGCCGCAGGCGGCCGTTCTTCGGCCTTCTCCCGAGGCACGTCGGCGAAATCAAAGAGGCGAATCATTCGTTCCCTAATTTATGATACAGCTCAGAAGTCTTGCGCATCATGTTCAAGATTCGCGTTTGGGGTATGGGTCGAGCGCAGCCAGCGATGATCTCGGCAATACGTTCCGCCCCAGAGGTTGTTGATACCCTCGGAGGCGATGTTGGACCCCTGAGCGCAGGCAAGCTCAATCATGCGAGTCTGACCTGGCGTCCTACAAACTTGAGCAGGCGAACGCATGACGAAGATAAAGGCCTACCTTTCGGGCAATCGTTTACAGGGTGGTAGACTTCCCTTAAGCTCAGACCGTGCACGGCTGGCTCCGCTTTACCCGTGGACAAACACATAACACTCCGCCGCAATTGTCACAACAAACATCGTGCAAGCGGCAATCCACTCGAAGGCTACCCGCCATTTGTGCCGCCGTTCTTCGGATGGAGTCTGAAGCACGGGAATTGCCACTACTAACGGTGCCTTGAAATGGGTTCGCACTTCCTTCTCCGTGTAGAAAGTTCGATCCCGCAGAGACATCAGAAATGCCAAAGCAAGCCCGAGACCAATGCCTGCGCCGACCGCTCCGAGGCTGATCTTCAGGCGCTTCGGACCTGACGGCACTGAAGGCAGAGTCGGCGGCTCGATAAGGCGAAAATGTTGGCCGCCCTGCTGTTCCTCAAGGTCGACGGTAACCTGAGACTTGAGCTGTTTATTAAGTAAATCCGTATAATCCTGATTGTATAGTTCATAGTCCCGCATGAGGCTGGCTAGTTGCTGTTCCCTCACCGGGTTGAGTCTCAGGCGGCCCTGATTCTGCGACATATCTGATCTTAGCCTTTGTTCTTCTTTCGCAAGGAGATCATTTTCTGCCAAGTTAGCATCGACTTGGCTCTTGAGTTGAGCAATCGTCGGATCCGTGGGAATGGGCGATCCCAGCGACTTTTCGAATCCAAAACTTCCTGATCTCAGTCGCGAGAGAAGTTCTCTCAAATACTCGACTTCACCGTCCTTTTTCAGCACGTCCGGATGCTTGGCCGTAAAGCGAGTAATCAACAGCGATCGGTCCGCCTGGAGACGGGTGAGAGTCCCGTCGAGAATGGACTCCAAAGACATATGTTGCTGCTGGGCTCTACTCTTGTTGGCCGCATTGTTTTGGAGCTGTATGCGCAGATCCGTTAGTGCCTCGAGGTTGCCCTGTTCCTGGTCGGCCCGCCCGTCAGGGTTCCTGAGCTTAAAATCGCTCAGTCGCCGTTCCTGCTGGTCAAGCCTTTGCTTGGCCGCTTGAAGTTGTTCGGTGAGAAACCTGGTTGTAGTCGATGCTTGATTCTCCCGCGATTTCAGGTTCTCCTCAATGAATAGGGAGGTGAGACGGCCTGCAACCTTTTGGGCGAGCTGCGGACTCTGGGCCACAAACGAAATCTGGAAGGAGGTAAAGTCGCCTCTCCCCGGCAGTTGGTCAAGAGGCTCGATAACGACATCCTTACGCATCCGCTCGGCAAGGCGTTCAGGCGTCAGTTCTTTTCTCTCCTTCGGGTAGAGTCCAAGCGAATCGATGACCCCGAGCAAACGTGAGCGAGACAGGATTTCTCTACTGATTGTTGCCAACATGTCAGCATTACTGGTCGTGATCGAGGGATCAACGTAGCGTTGCGAAACTTGTTGCTGGACTACCACAAGGGTGGCGTCGGATGTGTACCGATCAGGCAGACGAACAACCACAGCTACCGCCGCCAGCGGGATGAAACATGCGAACGCAATGATCCACCAGCGGCCTCGAGCGGCGATACCCCATAATTGGGCTATAGAATCGTTCAGATTGCCGTCTGTCTCACTCACGTTCTAACGCTCCTAGTACTGTTTGTCGCAGAATGAACACTGGCAGAACTGCCGCAACATCCGTGATCCATCATCCATCCAATCTCGCCCAAGCGGAAACCCGCTATGCCGGCGATCTTTCAGCAATCACGGCAGGACGAGTTTCTTAAAGGATTTCTCTTAATCTTGAGGTGACTTTAATCTGTGCTCAGAGGGAGTCACCGGGCATGGTTCGCACCTGGACGACCTCCAATGGGACAATTCCAAATACACTTTCCCCTCCGGCCTCACCGTCTCCCTATTGAATGTCATCTAGAGACAATTGCCGTTTCGGGCGCTGCACTTCTCCCCTGAAGGGACTGCATAGCCAGAGGGTTCTCGCGCCCGGAATAAACCAGAACCGTCACATAGCCGAACCTTCGCATCTCGACCACTGGATAGACTTTAGACAAGAATCCCGTGATTCGATCAGCGACAGGTTTCAGGGAAGGCCACTGATCATGATAGCGAATCACCCACACACGGCTATGAGAATGTGCGATAGACTCGATCTCATCATTGTGCAGAGTGGGTTTGAACTCCCAGGTTGCCGGATCGTCATAGCCTTGCGCAACTCTCGGATAGGCAATCTCAATCTTACTGTGAAATGCAGGATGGTATCGCTGCTGGTAATAGTCGAACAGCATCCAGCTCGGCGCTACGGAGAAAAAGGCTGCATCTCCTGGCTGCTCATTCTCGACAATGTAGTCCGTTACCGATTTCCACTCGGACCAAGCGACTCGATGCTGGTAGTACGGCGCCATGCCCATTGCTGCCAGAATCATGAATACCGCGATGACGGCCGTTCTTACCATCCTCTGCTCGATCAGATCAATCCCTTTTGCCGCCAACAGAATGAGCGGTGGCATACTAATCAGGCAATACCTGTTCACAAGCATTGGCTGAATGGTCAGCGAGATGAACAACACAATCGCTATCGGGACAACGAACCACCATGCCAGCACAATGCGCGTCCAACACTCACGGCTGTCACCGGATCGCCGCCATAGGCGATACGTCGACCAACAAGTGGCGCAACACAACACGCAATACATGGCAAGCATGAGCTTGTTTCCAGGAGATGTCGAGTATTCCCCTTTCCCGGCCAGCGACGACAATACATTGATAAACTCCTGGACGTCACACTTCCCCCAATCAAAAGGCACAAATGGCGTATGCATGACTGTATACCAAGGCACCGCCAGAGGCGCGACGCAAATTCCGATCCCTAGTGTGGCTGCCGCCATCGGCTTCCACGCCTGACGTGCACTCTTCATACACAACACCGACAACACGTGTGAGATTACGACGAAAACCGCAAACAAGTGCGAATAAATGGCTAGAACGCTAAGAAGCGAGTACGCGGCCCATTTGTACCAGCGTGGAGATTCAATGCAGCAAACAAAGCACCAACTAGATAATGAAACAAGCAATACAACCAAACTATAGGCGCGCGCTTCTTGCGAATACTGTATATGAAATACGTTTAGAGTCAGCAACAAGCCGGCAATCAACCCCGCGCGTTTGCCAAACAGTTTAGTCCCAAACAGAGCAAGGACAGGTACGGTCGCCACTCCCCACAGGACAGATAACCCTCGTACGATTGCTTCGCTGTCGCCCATTTTCATCCAGACGTGTAGCATACAATAGTAGAGAATCATGTTCGGATCTTGGTGCAAGATGCTCCAGATGTATGAGTTCCAGGGCAGGTGCGATATGCGGATGCTCCAAATCTCATCGATCCAAAGGCTGGTTGTTCCGACAAAACACAATCGTAGCATCAGCGCGGCTACTGTGATCGCAATGAGTAATAGCTTCGAGGGCTGCGCCTGCGGAAGAATTCTTTCCGAAGCTCGCACAGCGGCATTTATTGTGCTGGAGAAGGCGGATTTATTTGATTGGGGCACGGATTTCTTCTTCGTCATCGATGCGTTGCATAGTATTCACGGATTCTGAAGTGCTCGATTTCTGGCGCCTTGCTCACTTCTGTTTCAACCACGGAAGCCCCAAGGCGTAACGAGCTGATAGTAATTAATTCGCAGTTGTGGCGTAAATTTATGAAAAATGCAGGCATTAATAAACCGTACACAACAATGAACTGAGACATTTTCCCTGGCTTAATTCTACTTCTTCTAGCACGTGTACCTATAACCAACACAGATCGAAGGCCATTCTCCGGTTCATGGGACGACCACGTCGGAGCAGTACGGAACTAAGAGACAGAACAGCTAGCCGCACATGAGGATTAAGTGTTCGCATAATTGCCAGCGGGTTTTGGAAATAGATGAACTTACAAGCAGCGAAGCGACGGACAGTCCGTTCAACATTGGGGTTGTTCTCGTAGTTCCAAGCCACCGCCTGACCTCGTGCTGCGGCCAATTCCGGAACCCTGCGCCATCCCAGGCGTTCGCGGAAGGGAAGATTGGTGTGGGACTCTGCGCGATGGGCTTACACTCTCCCTCGCTCGTGCGACGTGTCGACGCTTCAGGAAACGCCGTTCTTGTGGAATGCGAGGCAAGCGCGGCAAGACAGGCCTATACCTTCTCTCTAATGGCCTCCACGCCTAGCTCGTCTTTTTCCCTGAGTACACGAGGTCTCAATTCGATCCTTGCCCGAAGGAATTTGGACTACTCAGCGCGGCAGAAGATGAGAACGTCGATCACGCCAAAGAACCACTGGAGAACCTTGTTGGATCCACGCGCCGGCCGTACGTCTGCCACTGATACTTGTGACGGCTCAACGCGAGTGTGCCACCGAAGTTCACGACGAACCGACTCTCAGTTCACGAAACAGGATACGCAATATAACCTCACAGGAATCTCCGCTCCCGTATGGCGTCGACCAAGGGCCGGCGTTAGGTGCGTCTGCAACCGCAGCTTTGATCGCGCGAGGATCGGCGCCGACCAACACGTTGCAGCCATTCTCGAGGGTCTCGATCCACTCTGTCTCATCTCGCGCCGTGATGCATGGGACATGGGCGAAGTACGCTTCCTTCTGCACTCCCCCCGAGTCGGTGATGATGAAACGAGCGCGGTTTTCAAGGAGCAGCATGTCCAAATAGGACGCAGGAGGGAGTAGCGTGACGGCGTCCAGCCGTATCCCCGCAGATTTGACGCACCTTCGGGTTCGCGGGTGCAGGGGAAGCACGACTGGGCAGGTTTCCCGCGCGATCGTCTCAAGTGCGCCGATAATGGCGCCAAGGCGCTTCGCATCATCGGTATTCTCTGCACGATGAATGGTAGCCAACGCAAAGCTCTTGGGCTGAAACCGAACCGCCAATCGCCCGCTCTGGATCTCAGGACGCCGCTGATAGTAAAGCGCCGCATCGTACATGATGTCCCCGGAAAGTCTCGCGCGGGCGCTCAATCCTTCTCTCGCCAAGTTTTTGTTAGCCTCAACGGTTGGACAAAAAAGGAGATCGCTCAGATGGTCCGCCACCACCCGGTTCGTCTCTTCCGGCATTTGCCGGTTGAAACTCCTCAAGCCAGCCTCGATGTGAGCGACAGGAATGTGAAGCTTCGAACAGACAACCGCACCCGCCAGAGTTGAGTTCGTGTCCCCATACAGCAGCACGCAATCCGGCTGCTCTCGGGCGAGAACCGGCTCCAGGCGCATCATCATCTCGCCTGTCTGCTCAGCGTGAGTGCCCGAACCGACACCGAGATTGAAATCGGGCTTGGGGATGTCCAGTTCCGAAAAGAACACCTCGCTCATTTCCGGATCGTAATGCTGTCCGGTGTGAATAATGCAATGACGTGTCGAGTCACGGAACTCGCTCCGACAAAGAGCGCGGCAAATCGCTGCAACCTTCACAAACTGCGGTCGCGCTCCGACGATAGATAAGATTTTCATTGGAGAGAAGCACTACTCCCAGCAAAAGACTTCTGGAAAGCAAGATGTTGCGTCCTGCGTCGAAATAGTCCAGACCTCGATGAATCTCGTTTCGCTCCTGTCGGCGCCGTAGCTTGATTGTAAAGCCCCGGGGAAGTGCGCAGGGATGGGCGAAAGACGACGCAAGGAACGCTTGCGGCGGATTGCAGCGCTCGGCGGCCGTTTCGCCGCCGCCTAGAACTCCCCCGCGACAAGCACCGGCTCCGCCCCCCTCCAGCCGACCTAAACCCTGCGGAACTCAGAGAAACTGCCCTTTACGACCACTTCAAAGGAGGTATTATCCGACCTCACACTTGGGAACCTATGCTGTCCGATGCGGACGTGGTGGCGCGCTCCAGGCATTCAGAGACGGGAATGACCTGACTCTCATCGGTCCGCGAATGTGCCCCCCTGCCCAAGCGCAAGGTCCCTGACCCGTCGGTGATTATCCTTGAAACCTGAGCTTCGGCCCGAGGCTTAGCGACACTCCCGGTCGCCGCGCGAAGGAAAAGATGGAGGTAGCCACGAATGGTGCGCGTAACTTTCATCTTGCTGGCGCCCTTTCGTTGCGCGCCATCCAGGCGCAATGGCACTTCGCAGATTCTGGCACCCACGAGTCCAAACTTCAACAGCAACTCAACGACACAAACGAAGCCAGTTTCTTCGATCATCCGGTCGCCATAGGCAGCCATCGCCCGGCGCAGAAACGATCCCCGATAAACTCTGTAGAACGAACTGAAGGTGCATACGCCAGGCATGCCGGGTGTACAGCGCAGGATCAGATTGGCGCAGAAACTGAGTGATGTCCGAACGAAGTTTGTTCCTACTATCGTTCCACCGGGGGCGTAGCACGAGGCAAGCACCAAATCAAAGCCTGCACGCGCGCGTTCAACCATTTCCTTCAGAATACTCAGAGAACTGGTATTGTCCGCCTCTAGCGTCACCAGCAAGTCGCAGGTACCAACGGAGAGTTCGCTCCAAGCTCTGAATCCGGATTCAAACGCGCTGGCCACGCCCAGGTTCGAACGGTGCCGTACGACGGTTGTGGGCAATCCATCGAACCCTCGCAAGATTTCGGCCGTGTCATCCGTACTTCCGTCATCTACGGCGATCAGGTGACAGTGCTCCCCACAGCGCAATGTCCACTGGAGGAGCGACGCGAGGAGTACCGGCAAATTCGCCGCCTCGTTGTACATCGGGATCATGAAATAGATCATGCCGCGGCCCTTCTTTGAATCAGATTTCTCTGCCAGGCGATGGTCTTTGCGAGCCCTTCCCGGAGACCGACCACGGGCTGGAAACCGAGAAGCGTTCGAGCGCGAGTGATGTCGGGGATTCGACGCGGGACGTCCTCATATTTTGTTCCAAACGAAGCATATGGAACAATTCTCAACTTCAGCTCATTTGGCGTCTCACACATTTTGTGAATCAAGCTCGCCAATTCGAGAATCGTTACTTCGTGTGTATTTCCCAGGTTGAAGACAATCGCCTGCGATTCATTGTACTCCGTCGCCCGAACAATCCCGTCGACCAAGTCCGTAATATATGTGAAACTCCGCGTTTGCATTCCATCACCATGAATCTCGACAAACTCGTCGTTCAGAATAGCCGAGATGAATACAGCCTGCGGTCCACCCCACCAACTCAAGTGCTGTCGAGGCCCATAGCTGCCAAAAAATCGCAGTATTGTCACGGGGACGCCGTAACTGGACTGATATGCCAGGGCTAAATGTTCGTCGAACAGCTTTGAGACCGCGTAGGACCAGCGTGGTATTGTGGTTGACCCGAGCACGGAGTCCGATTCCTCATGAAAAGGCACATTCGGATTTTTTCCATAGATGTCCGAAGTGGATGCGAGAACAATGCGTCGGTTCCCATCGCGGCCCAATTCCAGTACGTTCTTTCCTCCAGTGCTGTTAATCTCAAGAGTCTCGATGGCCTTTCCATATCGAGGAATTTTGTAGGCCGCAAGGTGAATGATGCAATCCGCACTACGAAATGCGTTTCGCATTTCATCATAGTCGCGAACATCTACTTGATGAAACTCGAACTTTGCACACCCTTGGAGTTGCTCAATATTACTGAGCTTTCCCATCGAAAGATTATCTACTCCAATGACAGAGTGGCCTCGTCCAATCAGCGTGTCAGCAAGATTAGACCCAATGAATCCTGCGACACCGGTGATTCCGATTCTCATTACTTCACCTCTCCCAAAGCTTCATGGCAAAACAGACTAATCAGTTCACAAACATATGTGATGTCATCGGCCGCCATCGCGGGATGGACCGGAAGCGCCAACGACTGTTTGGCAGCCTTCTCGCTCTCTGGAAAGTCTCCTTCGCGATATCCTAAGTATTGGTAACAGGGCTGCAGGTGAAGCGGCAATGGATAGTACACCTCAGTACTGACTCCGTTCTCCTTTAGCCAGCGCTGCAACTCGTCGCGCTTTTCACAACGGATGACAAACTGGTTATAGACGTGGCGAGTCTGATAGGCCGTCGCCACAGGCAGGACGACGGGGGCGCCGCTGTCTCGGAGTAACCTCCGGTATTGATCCGCGTTGCGTTGCCTGCAGGCAGTCCAGGAGTCAAGGTGAGGCAGTTTCACCTTGAGGACCGCAGCTTGAAGCGTATCGAGTCGGGAATTGATACCAACCCATTCGTGATAATACTTCTTCAAACTACCGTGCGCGCGAAGGGCGGTCAGCTTCCTGGCAAGTCCTTCGTCATCCGTCGTAAGCATACCGCCATCACCAAATCCGCCGAGGTTCTTGCTCGGGAAGAAGCTGATGCAGCCGACATCGCCTAAGCATTGGGCCTTTCGTCCCTTGTACTCGGCACCGATGGCTTGGGCGCCGTCTTCAATCACCGCGCAGGAATGCTCCCTGGCGGCCTCCAGTATCGGATCCATGTCCGCACACGCGCCGAATAGGTGAACGGGAATCACCGCCTTCGCGAGCGGGTTCCGTGAGAGTGCGTCGCTGAGCAATCCTGGCTCGATATTGTAAGTCAATGGGTCAATGTCTACAAAGACCGGCACCGCTCCGGCGCGACTGATCGCTCCCGCAGTCGCAAAGAAACTATAGGCCGTTGTGACAACTCGATCTCCTGGCTGGACCCCAGTTGCCACTAAAGCAAGGAAGAGCGCGTCTGACCCTGAGGCACAGGCGACAGCGAAGCGCGTTCCGGAGTACCTCGCGATTTGCTGTTCGAGTTGTTTGACATCCTCACCCATGATGAACTTCTGCGAGTCCACAACTCGGGTAATCTCCGCTATGAGATCCTCCCTCAAAGGTTGATGGAGAGCCGCGAGGTCGAGCAAAGGAATCGTTCTTTTCAATGTTACAGTTGCCATGCTATTCTCTCCCGCGAGAGCAGTACAAATCTATTCTGAGTATTTTCAAGCCAGTCCACCGCAGGATGGTGAGATTCAACTACCGACCAACCAATCTCCCGCTGTTCCAAAACTATCGCCAGCGACAAGATCAATGGACGCAAAGAGCACTCGAGAGAATCGGCGGTCACGCCCCGTTGTTCCATCATCCCTTCAAATGTCCGCTCATAGCAGTACTTGGTCACCGGCTAAGACAATCCTGTTTGGTCGCCCGAGTCGCTCCCCGCCTTGTCTCAAGTTCAGAGCGAACAAACCGCTAACTGAGGTTGAAGCGGCACTGCACCTGGTATTTGTCAGATATCCAGAACCACTGCGAAGTGGTGATTGCATCTGGAGCAAGACCCTGACGAACGCTCCGCCCACTGTTCCGAAACAGCATGCTATGCGCGTCGGAACTTGCCTGCGGATCTCTGCCTCGGCCTAGACTTACCCAGCAGACCACCGGTGGTCCCCGACCTGGTCGCCAAGCAGAGGGGCAACGGCCGGATAGGGAAAGTACATAATCCCGAAACCCAGTTCGCTCCGTCCCATTGCAGCCTCGGTGGCGCTGTCTCAATCCCTGGCGCTAGAACGCCAAAGTGGCGCCGAAATGCCATCAAGTCTTGCATATAATCCAAGCAGCTGATTGCTGAACTCACTTGCGCTTTTGTGGCTGGCAGATCGGGTCTCGACGTGATGTTCTCGCACGCAGGCGCGATGGTTACTTCCCGGTACCTGCCAAAGTCACCTGCTGAGGACTCGTCGGGTCAGAGTTGGCAATGCGAAGCACGGCACTGCGCGATCCGACCGCTAGTGGCTTGAACGTCACGCTTATCGCACAACTCGCCCCTGCCGACAATGTCGTTCCACAAGTACTGGTTCGCGCAAAGTCGGCCGTATTGGTTCCTGTCAAGGAAATGCTTAGGGACGTTAGCGTTGTTGTCCCGATGTTCTTCAGCGTGACAGTCTGTGCTGCACTTGTTGTGTTAACCGTTTGGCTCGCAAAAGTGACATTTGTCGGACTGACGGTAACGCCACTGCCTACGCCGCTGAGCGAGACGGTGTGAGGACTTCCCGGCGCATTGTCCGTTATAGAGATGGATGCCGTCCGGGTGCCCGATGCACTCGGCTTGAACGTGACGCTGAAGGTGCACTTGGCTCCTATGCCCAACGACGATCCACAAGTGGAGGTCATTGCGAAATTGGATGCGTTGGTACCCGTGAGAGAGGTACTGCTGATCGTCATCGCCGCGCTACCCGTATTGGTCAGCGTGACCGTGCTGGCGCTGCTGGTCGTGTTCATTAGCTGCGTTCCGAACGCAACGCTTGTCGGCGTTAGGCTGGCCACGGGGCTTACTGCAGTTCCGGTGAGGGATATCTGCTGAGGGCTGGTTGGGTCGGAATCTGTGATCCCCAGGGTTGCGGAACGCGCCCCCCCAGCCGTGGGCTTGAAAGTCACACTGATTGAGCAACTCACGCCCGCAGCCAAAGTCGATCCGCAGGTGGTGGTTCGCGCAAAGTCAGCACTATTCGCACCGGTTATGGAGGTCGCGATTCCGGTGAGGGTCGTAGTGCCGTTGTTCTTCAATGTGACCGTTTGCGCCGCGCTCGTCGTGTTGATCAACTGACTGGCAAAAGTGATGCCCGCGGGAGTGATCGAAACGGCCGTGCCCGTGCCAGTGAGAGTAACCGTTTGAGGACTACCAGACGCGTTATCCGCTATCGAGAGCGAAGCTGTTTTGGATCCGGTAGTACTCGGCGTGAACGTAATGCTGATCGTGCAGTTGGCGCCGGCGGCCAACGTTGTTCCACAAGTGGACGTGCGTGCGAAGTTGCTAGAGTTGGTACCAGTCAGCGAGATGCTGGTAATCGTCATTGCGGCGTTGCCGGTATTGGTTAGCGTCACAACGTTCGCGCTGCTGGTCGTGTTGATTGGCTGGATGCCGAAGGCCAGGCTGCCAGGCGAGAGACTGGCAGCCGGAGCGGCTCCGGTTCCCGTAAGTGCGACGGTCTGCGGGCTTCCCGCAGCGTTGTCGCTTGTGGAAAGGGATGCCGTTCGGGCGCCGGCGGCACTTGGTGTGAACGTAATACTGATGTTGCACGTGGCATTTGCGGCCAAAGTGGAGCCACATGTGGTGGTTCGTGCAAAGTTGGAGGCGTTGGTGCCAGTCAGGGAAATGCTGCTGATAGTCATGCTGGCTGTACCGGTGTTGGTCAATGTGACGATGCTTGCGGTGCTCGTCGTATTCACCAACTGATTGCCGAAAGCAACCGATGCCGGTGATAGTGAGACGATTGGGACTCCGGTTGAGGCAAAGCTGACTCCGCTGACGTTTGCCCCATTGACAACAACTATCCGGGTGGCAGGCGTGAATGAGTAGCCGGGCTGAGTAGGCACGACTGTATATGAACCATTGCGAAGACCACTCAGGCTGAAATTGCCAGCAGCGTCCGCCGTGGTTGTGGAAGTCGCGGCGCCCGTTACACTTAGCGTTGCCCCATTGCCGCCGGCCCCGCTCACATTGCCCGAAATCGTGTAGGTCGGTTGTATGGGCAGGATTTCAACAATGCTCAGATCGAATCGATCGGTGTCGGGAGCGCTATCACTAATTGAAACGGAAGTGCCGGCCAGGGGGATCGGAGAGTTCTGCCTCTGCACCCAGATGGTGTCATCCTCGGGGCTGAGGAATTGGTGAATTAGACTTTGGCCGGTATTAGGAGTCCTGGCGACGGCGCCATCCCAATCGTAACCGATTCCAAACACAAGCGAATTATTTCGCGTTGTGACGAGAGTCGCGGAGGGTGCTCCGCTCCCGCTGCTGCCGCTCGCTGTTGCGCCGATTCCGCCCGATCCATTGGTACCCGAGAAGTCAACGCCAGAGAATGCGATGACGGTGATCGACGAGGTTTCGGGGGCATTGGTTGCGAAATTCGCGGTGAGAGTCGCGTTCGTCAATGGAGCTGGAGCTAAGGCGCGCCAGATTTCGGCCGTGCCGAGTTGCACGTTCGTTCGTTGCACCAGTTGCCATGTCAGGCCAGCACCGGTAACGCTGGCGACGGTAGCAGGTGGATCTGACGCCGTGCTGTCCCCGCCAACGAAGGCTAGCAGTAGCTCATTGCCCAGAGTTGTGGAAAACGCGGAGCTAGTGATGCTGGTACTGGCTGATGCAACATCCGACGTTACGGTTGTGTCGATCGCCACTGTAGTGGCAGTCGCAACGCTCGAAGTGAAGTTAACATTCGTTACGTTCGCTCCCGCCACCGTTAGATTCGCACTTGCTGGGCTATAGACATAGCCGCTCTTAGCCGGTGTGATCGTGTATGAGCCGCCGATCACGCCGTTGAAGACAAAGTTACCAGAAGCATCCGCGACTACAACTGCACCGCTACTCAACATCATTGTTGCAAAAGCTCCGCCGGCGCCAGCGACATTTCCCGACACGCTAAAGGTGGTTGTCAGGACCGAGGAGAAGTTTACTCCGCTAACGCTCGCACCGTTCAGCGTCACGCTTTGGCTGGCAGGAGTGAACGTGTAGCCCGGAGCGCTGGCCGTAATCACATACGATCCGTTAGTCAAACCAGTGATTATGTAATTGCCCCACGAGTCCGCCACCACTATCGCGGTGGCGGCGCCGCTCAATGAGACGGTCGCGCCGTTGCCACCAGGGCCACTAACTGTGCCAGCGATGACGAGAGACCCGCCGCCGCCGTAAACAGCTTTGTAGGTCCCCGTCGCTGCTGGGAAGGCAGCGTATTGTAAGCCTTTGATGGTCTGTCCCGTGAAGTTCACAGCGTTCCCATTCAGGGAGAGACTCCGAAGTTGGCCACCAGTTGAGTTTACCGGCAGCATCGCCTGCAGGTTATTGGCCGCGGTGGCAGCGGACACGGCGAAATTCAGAACGCTACCGTCCCACGAAAACGAGCCAAAAGACGAAGAGTTCCGGCCATCGAGCCAGTTGAGCATTTGAAGCGAAGAAATGATGGGCACACCGCGGGACTGGGCGGATGCCACAATTGAATCAGAACCGGGTGATTCAACTGTATCGGTGTGCATATTCGCCGCGAATGCTCCGTAGAAGCCATTGGGTCCAATAGCATTATCCAACAGCGTATTAATGGTCATCGGAAACGTCTGCAGTGACTCGTCCGGCATCTGAGTCGTCACTTGATAGACATCAATGGTATTGCCATTTCGATCGGCAAATCTCATGGGCATGCCTGAACCCGTGAACATACCCGGCCTATCCTGGATCCAAGCAGCCGGCCAGTAGTAATAACTAGTGTCAAGCCGAATGCCATGATTCAGAAGAATTTGCGGTTGAGAGTCAAAATCCGACCACAAAACACAATGTGTGCGATTCGTCCGGGGCGCTGGCAACCCTGGATAATTCTGCGCGAATGCGGCTAGCTGTTGTGTAATGGCCGAGTCGAGCGATGCCGGAGTCCAATTTGTGCAAGTTGGGACGTTATCGGCGTGATTAGCGATCTCAAACCCTTCCGCAGCGTACGACTGGTAGTTAGCAATCGGCGTGTTCGTCCAAATGTAGGAGGTCGAACGGACACAAGTCCAGCCAGCCACGGAACATCCACTTGGACTATCCGCCACGTATTGGTCGAAGCGCCCTTGAGTGCCCCCATTGTTGTGATCGTCACCCGTCATGACAACAACGGCTTTGAAACCGCTTGGAAAGTACCAGAAATGTGGCAATGGCTTCTTAGTCGCGTTCATCTGCGAGACCAAGTTCAGAAGCAGCCGCTGCTGCTCATCCGCCTGAGGAATCGCCACTTTGGTCAGGTCGACCCAATCGGGCTCCGGGTCGAACGGAGCGTTCCCGAAATACAGATCGTCGGAACGAATTTCCAATGAGTTGTTTCCTGCGGTTGGGTCAATGAACTGGTTTCGTTGCTGCCCTGACCAGGCAGGATTCCCCTGCCGGGTGTACACAACGGACTTTGCCAGGTCGTAGGTAAACGCGGCAGCCTGCCCGGCTCCCACGCTCATCAATGTAACCGCGGGGTTTGCTGATGCGGCGGTGGCGCTCGAGTAGAGGTAAGCAATCGCCGTTGCTCCACTCATCGTGTAGAGATCGGCTGAGCCGTGGAACTGAATGCTGTCGCCCACAATTCCGACACCCGGACCCTGTACGTTGTTCACCGCCAGGTACGCGTTGGACAACGTGTTTGCCGTGCTCGTCAGGCCGAAAAGACTAGCCAATTGCTTGTCGGGATGCATGGCAATCAACCGACCGCCGCTGGTGACCCAGGACGTGAACATCGCCACTTGAGTGGGAGTAAGGGACATGTCACCAAGGATCACTACGTCGTACGCGTTGAGGGTGGCTGCCGTTACTGTAGAAATGTCTTGTACAGTGTATTCGTTTAACCCCTCATTCAGCAGTATCTCGTTGTAATACCGTGTGAACGGGTTCTGCACCGAGGAGATCACGAGTATCGGGCCACCCGGCCCGAGATTCGGTGGTGCCGCGGCAGTGACGAAGGTCCAACTCAGATCGTTACCCATTGCATGGCCAGAGGCGTCCGTTACCGTGCCGCGCAGCGTGGCGGTGTAGGTCGCGAGGGGCAATAGAACAGTCGTCGGTGTAAATACCAGGTTCGCGGACGACGCAGAATACGTGGCTGTTCCGAGGACTACGTTGTTGGAGGAGTCCGTCAATTCGAATGCGCCAGACGTGAACGTCAATGGATCCATCGGCTCATTGAATACGATTGTGACGAGTGTTCCAGCGCTGACTCCACTTGAACCATCGACTGGCGTTGTTGTGATCACTTTAGGCGCGCCGGTTGAGTTCGTTTGCACATAAACAACGTCAACCCAATAATTCGTGGCGTCGTACGACTGGCTAGGGTAACTGCTGCTGCTATTATATACAAATACACCATTTCCGATTGTTCCCGACGCCAGTGCTTGCAGTGGACTATTATTCACGCCGGAGGTTCCAAAATAGTATTGATCGTAGGCGTAATGACCTGCTGGTGCGAAATAGGAGGCGACATAAGTCGTTCCCGCCGTGATAGTAACCGGGGAACTGAACATAACCTGTTGCCATCCGGAAGCCGATTCGTTGGTGAAAGTAGCCGACGCCAGGAGTACGCCGGCGCCGCTCCACAGGTTTCCTATATGGGTGCCAACGTTCAGGGAGCTTTTGTAGAAACGGACGCCCAGAATCAAGCCAGACGTGTCCGCTTGGAACTTAACGCCAACTTCGGTCGGAGCGGTGTCCCCTCCATCCTGCACAGCGGGGGTAGTTGTCGCGCTCCAAATTCTGCAAGGGCAGTTAGTCGACGGCGGCGGCGGTGCGGGCGCGGTCGTGAAATTCCAGACGACGTTTGCCGACAGCGGAGCACCTGAACTATCCCGAACCCCACCGGCACGAAGAATCGCCGTGTAGGTCATTGAATAAGCCAACGCCGCAGACGGCTGTAAGAACGCGGTAAGGGTTGCACTGCTGTACGTGACCGTCGCGCTTACAAGATTGCTCGACGCATCGAAAAGCTGGAAGTCGTTACTGGTGAGCGACGTTGGATCAACCGTGTTGCCGAAGGTCGCGCTGACGGAAGTCGAAATACTAACGTTCGCTGCCCCGCGGGACGGGCTTACCGCTACGACGACAGGAGGCTGCCCCCCTCCGGTCGTCCCAAACGACCAGGTGACACTCGAGGCCATCGCTGTTCCGGACGTGTTTCTGATGCCTGCACCAACCAGGATCGCCGTGTAAATGGTTGCCGAGGAGAGGGCCGACGACGGTTGGAGAGTGGCGGTCTGTGTCGACGGGTTGTAACTCAGCGAGCAGCTAACCGAATTCCCGGAGGCATCCAACAGTCTGAAAGTTGACGTGTTGATCGTGGTGGCGTCCATCACCTCGTTGAACGTAGCTACTACCGTCGTCGACGTACTTACGCCCGAGGCTCCGTTCGCCGGCGAAAACGAGGTGACAGCCGGAGGATTAGAATTTACGACTGTGTTGAAGACTAAATCAACCCAGTAATTCGAGGAGTTGAATGTGCTGGCTGGGAAAGCACTTGCACTGCCAATCGTAAATATACCATTGTTTCCATCTACTTTGTCAGCAAGCGCATGTAACGGGACATTATCAACTCCCTGCGTTGCAAAAAAGCTCACGTCATACGAATAATGGCCCGCCGATGTAAAATACGAGACCACATATGTAGTACCCGCCACAATCGGGATCGGCGTGCCGAAATTTACCTGCTGCCACCCTGCACTCGATTCATTGGTGAACGGCGCAGAACCTAACAAATTCCCATTGTTATCCCAAAGATTCGCTAAATGCAGGCCGGTATTTGTCGCACTTTTATAAAACCGGGCACCGATGACAAACCCGTTCACGTCCGATCGGAAACGTAATCCGAATTCACCAGGGGAAGAATCCCCGCCGTCCACGGTCCCGGGTATAGTAGCCGGCCCCCAAATGGAGCAAGGGCAGCCACCCGGCGCATTTGCTGTCGTGAAGGACCAACTGACACTCGCTGCCATTGCGGCGCCAGACAGGTCCCTGATAGTTGGAACTGCGTTTCCACCTTTAAGCACTGCCGTGTAACTTGCCAGCGGCAATAAAGAAATTGTCGGCTGCAACGTAGCGGTTAGAGTCGTACTGTTATACGTGACAGAGGCCGCCACGACGTTGTTCGATGGATCGCTCAACTGAAAGCTATTCGAGCTGATCGTCGAAGGATCGATCGCCTTGGTAAACGTCGCAGTGATCGCAGTAGTGGTGTTCACGCCGGCAGATCCGTTCGCCGGCAGCATGGAAGCCACCGCCGGCCCCTGAGCGGTCCCGGCAGGGCTGTACACTACGTCCACCCAGTAATTGCTGGCGTTATAACTCGAAGTCGGAAACACACTGACGGTGCCATACGAATACACACCGTTCGGACCGTCTATGCCGCTCGCCAACGCGTGCAACGGCGCATTGTCCACGCCGGCTGTAGTGAAGGCGTTGGAATCGTAGGCATAATGCCCATTTGGCGCGAAATAGGAGACCACGTATCTTGATCCACCGGTAATGGCAACCGGTGCGCCAAAATCCGCCTCTTGCCAACCAGAAGCCGATTCATTGGCGAAGGCCGCCGAGGCCAACAGTGTGCCAGTATCGCTCCACAGGTTTCCCACGTGGGTACCGGTGTTGGCAGCGCTCTTATAAAAGCGCACTCCCGTCACGAGCCCATCGGCATCCGCACTAAACTTTAGGCCGAGTTCCGCCCCAGTGGGATCCCCACCGTCCGCGGTTACCGGCGCAACATAGGGTGCCCAGATCGTGCATGGGCAGAGCTGAGCTGACGCGACCGCGCCAAAAACACAGAACAAGAGGACCACCGTCCCCGCAATATGTCCGTTTATAGAGCGCATATGCCCCTCACTATTCTAGTAGCTGCCATTTCTTTTCGGTCGTCGAGCGCCGCCGGCCAGGAACAAGTCAACCGCCTGGTGTGCGATCTTGACCATTTCATTGTTATTCAAAGTGGAATTCACAATTTGTGTTGTATTCGCCACCAACAAGTTAGGAATACCAGTTTCCATCGCGGGGACCAAGTCCGAGTAATGGAGAACAGGCAAGGGCTGAACTAGTCGCTCTCTAACAACATATCGTCGCTCAATATCTTCATCTCGCAGATCCGGAAAAATCTTCCACAGATCTTGCGCAAAGATTTTCCAGACTTCGTCGTCACTCGCCTCGAACAGACGATCGCCAGGTGCCGTGTACTTTGGCAAATAGACTAAGTGCCGGCCATTAGTCTCCTCAAGGGAGATCAAATTAGTCATTTCAATTATGCCAGTGAACGGCAAATCATCAGCCGTCAGATTGGTCACATAGAATGGAGTCAACTGCCGCCGGAGAACCAGGACGGCACAAACAACGCCCAAATATTTCACCGAATCCAATTTCCTGAGATACTCTCTCGAGAGATCAGGAATTATTTTCGCGATGATATGGCTTGGCGAGGTCACTACAGCGCCATCAAAGGCCAATCGATCTTGCCTGGTCACAAACTCGATACTGCCATTCTTACCCGCGCTCACAAGTCTAACTGGCGCCCCCACCTTAATCGCTCCGCCCATACGCTCAATTTCTTCGACCAACCGCAGGAAGACGGTACGATAGCCGCCCGTGACGTATCCGAGTCTTTCCTTCTGCCCGGCACTCTTGTCTCGTGTCGAGTAAAGACGCACGATTGTCGCCCAAATAAATGCGGCTGAGGCCTCTTCACGACAACTGCCCAGCTTGCACTTCAGAAGCGGAGCCCACATCTTCTCATAGTTTCCTCTACCGAACACTTTGAGTAGCCACTCAGCAACTGGAGTAGCTTCAAGGGCGCGGCCGTCCGTGATTCGTGAGGTATACAGGATTCCTGCTCCCAACCGCAGTTTGTCCCACGCGGAAAGCAGAGGGAACCGCAACAGCTCCCACGTGCTGCTCACAGAATGCAGTGCGTTATTTCCGTAAAACCCGACTTTAGTCTCCCGCCATCGCAGTTTCGGGGTCAAGCCAAGGTCATCAATTAGACTTTGCAACGGACGATCTGACGTCAGAATACAATGGTAAAACTTGTCCCATTGAAATGCCCCAAAATCAAACTCCGTTGCCAATCCACCCAGCTGCGAGCGCCCCTCGACAACCGTTACATCAAAGCCCCCGCGAAGTAGGTAAAACGCTGCCGTAAGGCCAGTAATACCACCTCCCAGTATTCCAACGTGCATTTTCTTTTTAGTAGTCATTTTCGACGTCGTAGAGTACGCACATCTACAGCTAGACTAAGTTCGTGCAATTACGACAACGCCACAGCTAATCACAGCGATGGCGAACCAACGGCGGGCGGATACGCGCTCACCTAAGAATAAGCTCGCCAACAGCGCCACAAAGATATAGCTTGAGCTGAGCAGTGGGAAAGCATACGAGATATTCAGTTTGGAGAGGGCCAGCAGCCAGAGTACGGTCGCCAGCGCGAATGAGATAGCGTACAGCCAAAACCACCCCGAGTGGGCTAGCATGCGGCACCAGTCGATAGGACTCGACCCCACCGTCCCAGTCCAGCCACTCACTGCCAGCTTTAGCGCGATCTGTGCCACGCCACCGATGACTATGCTCGCCCACAAAGCGGAGGTCTCGATCATTTCGCTTTATCCTTTTTCGATGTCTGCAACACGGCAACGCCCACCATCACGACCAATACCCCCAACCATCGGCCCGTCGAAATGGATTCTCCGAGCACCCACTTGCCCGCCATGACAACAATTACGTAATTCAGGGCACTTATCGGGTAAACGTAGCTAATGTCACGCTTAGCGACAGCCACAATCCACAATAAGGTTCCGACGCCATATATCAAGAGACCCAACACAACGCGCGGAGCGAACATATACGTCATCAACCGTGTGACGAAGGGCTCATCAACTATGCTCGGCATGGCATTCAAACCATATTTGATCATGATATGTCCGCAAGCGGCACAGAGCACAGAAGTAAACACAGCGATTTCCGCCAGTCTACTCTGAATCAGCCGCACATATGGACGACTTGGCTGCGGAAGAAACTCAACCAGATTGGTTCTTTTCGAGGCTGTCATCAATTTGTCTCGACCAGTCCTGCTCTTGCTAGAGGTGCTTGTTTACAGTCTACGGGTTGCTGCATGGGCGGCAAACCACCCTCTCTTACTGTTTGCCAGTCATTGGCGGTCGAGGCCTTAAACTCGTCATACGAACTGAAACCCACTGACAGTTTCTGAGGAAGTACCTGCTCTTCGTCCAAGTCGAGGCATCTGAGCTCGTTGGGTGAAACTTCCTTATATCTGTATCCGCTTTCTGGGCAAAACATCACGCCGTCGGCATTCGGATTCATAAGGCGATGACCGTGCCGGCTCATCCAACCAACTTGGCTGGCGGGCACCCCCATTACCAGGGCGTAGTCCGGAACGTCTTTGGTGACTACGGCTCCGGCCGCAACGAAAGCATATCTTCCCAATTCTATTCCGCATACAATTGTGGCGTTGGCCCCCACTGTCACTCCACGCCTAAAGATTGTCTTTTCATACAATTGATGCCGGTTTACCTGTGAGCGTGGGTTCGTTACGTTCGTCAGTACACATGACGGCCCGAGAAATACATCGTCTTCAATTATTGTGCCGGCATAGATGGAGACGTTGTTTTGGACCTTCACATTGTTGCCGACGACGACTTCGCCTGCCACGTGACAATTTTGGCCGAACACACAGTTCTCACCAATCTTTGCGCCCTTCATCACATGACTGAAGTGCCATATCTTGGTGCCACGACCGACGCCGGCGTCGTCCGAAACGAGTGCCGTTGGGTGCGCGTACCATAGTCTTGCAACCCGTCCCGCCGTCGCGGACTCCCATTGCGGCTTGACTGCTCGCCGGGTCTCAAGCGACTCCTGGCAGGCATTGAGTAATTTCAGAACTCGCAGTCCTTCGTTACCGTCGGTCAGTGGCGAGTGACGTGTACGAATAGAATCAAGAAACGCTCGACATTCTTCCCGCAACGGCTCAGCAGCTTCTAACGGGATCGGGCAACCGTCCGCCTTTACCGCTGTTGGAATTCGGTTTTTCCATTCCACGCGATGTGGGTATAGGACCAGCTTATCCGCGGCCGTATCGTCGAAGACCGCCATCTGTTCCGATCCGACAACCACCAGACGCTGCTCTTTGAATGGATGCAGCCAGCTTACAAACATGTGGGCTCGTACACCGCTTGGAAATGTAAAATCGGTCAAGGTAACGTCAGCCACGGCCTCACTCAGGTACGAACCGCCGGTACATCGCACCTCTGATGGTTTCTCGCCGAGCAAGGCCAACATCACAGAGATGTCATGCGGGGCAAAACTCCACAAAATGTTCTCTTCCGTGCGAATCTTGCCGATGTTTAAGCGATTCGAGTACAGATATTGAATGCGCCCCAGCACTCCTCCCTCGATCAGTTCCTTGAGCTTTCGAACTGCAGGATGATACCTGAGGATGTGACCGACCATGAGAACCCTCCCGCAGCGCCTTGCGAGATCTACTAGGTCCTCTCCCTCAGACGCGCTCAGCGCGAGCGGCTTCTCCACAAAGACGTCTTTGCCCGCTAGCAACGCCCGTTGGGCCATTTCATAGTGAACAGCCGCGGGAGTTGCCAGCACAACCCCGTGTATGCCCTCGGACTCCAGCACGGCCGAGTACTCCCGAGTGAACTCGATCGTTGGGTACTTGCTGTGAATGTTGGCTTCGACTTCGGGATTTCCGTCGCAAACGAGTGAGAGTGCACCCAACTCGTAGAAATTGCGGACAAGGTTTTTGCCCCAGTATCCGTTGCCGACAACTGCGATGTTCGCCATTATTGCACCATCTTCCTTTGCGAAGCGGAACTACTAGTTCAATGCCGTATTTATAGGCAGTTCCCCGACACTCGGTCGGCGGAACTAGGGCGGCGGGGCCTGAGTCCTCTCAAAGTTCTCCTGTTAAACGTAACGCGCGAGCTGATTTATGTCGGTGAGTGAATACGGTCGACAGTTTCCTGTGAATGCTGAGCGTTGTTTGTTTCTATAGAACAACTATCCCGGTGCTGATAGCCGGCTTCTTTGAAAATGCTGAGTACCCGCGCCCTGACATGCGGTATCTTTAGCTCGAGTTGCCGGCGCATCTCTCTCCGGCCCTCGAAGGCTTGATCCACGGTTCTTAAGATTTCCGTTTGGTCCCTTTTCCGCGCGTCTGCTACCAGCAGCTCGGCCCCAAGTGTCTGCATGACGCCAGCAAACTTGTCGCTGTACGCGATTGAAACAGCAGGCACACACTGCGAAACGGCTGCAATACAAGCGTGCATTCTTGAACCAATGAAAAAGTCACACTGGCCGATAATATATTTTATCTCGCTCTGGTTGTAATCTCCAGAGACCATTTTCACTCTGTCGCCGTAGCGGTCCTTTAGCTCTGCGTAGAGCGCCTCGCAAGCTGGAGAATCGCATTCGAGTCCTGTACCAACCACATGAGGAACAAGCAGGACTATTGCGTTCTTTTGCTCTAGCAGCAGCCTGGTAATGCCCCGATTGAGCTCGTTATAGTCGACTCGGAGACCGAACATATTTTGCCGATTGTAGCCGCCCATGCTCAACAGGCCGCTGACGTTCAACCCCACTAGGCAAGGGCCGTCAGCCCTCTTGGCCGGCAACTCGAACGGGTCCGCACCGGCAGGAGCGGCAGGCTCAAGCACAAATGCCAGGTCGTAGCAAAATTTCAGCTTCCCTGCGACACTCTTTACGCCCAATAGCTCAGCCGCCGACTTCAGCCCATCGTGGTCTCTCGAATAGATAGTGTCAGCCCGGCTCAGGATGTATTTGGCTATGACTCGCGCCAACCCGCTTCTGAAGGGTCCGAGGGTTTGCGGTAGCAAGATCAGGCGCTTCCCCATTGAGATAGCCAAAAGCTGTGGCAAAGAGACGTATAAGAATCTGCCTATGCCATAGATATCACTAAAACTGTCGCCACCGGCAATCGAAGCAATAAGATCTACGTCGTGGATATGCTGCAGCCACGTATTGCGATGTATTATTTTTGTCCGGATACCTGACGGAACGAGCCTCAGTAACAGAGACGTCGCGATGAGGCGTGCGACATTGTTCGCGAGGTAGAACTTCTTTGAAAATCGGAGGTTGATGACACGAACAGCAACCATGCGCCCGCCCCAAGGCAGGTTAACTTCCCTACCCTCCTTTGCATAGTCAAGAAGTGAGATCTGCGCCTCAGGGTTGCTGTGAAGAATGCACTGGATTGTTCCGAGCGTCAGCGCGCGGACGCCATTGCCAACATCAAAACTCGCTCCCAGCAGGCAAACCTTTAAGGTCTTTCCATCCATTTTGTGACTACTTCCCCTTAGTGGAGCGCCAGGAGTGCCAATACGAAGCTGTGGTTCGGTATTCCCAGGCCGCGCGGACTTTCGCTAGACCAGTACTTGATTGCATTGTTCGATGACTTTTCTTTAAGTCGCCAAGTCCCCATCTCCCGGAAGCCTCACGTTTCGCGCGTCCGGCGGATCGGTACTCCGCTGCCCGTAAGTCCCGCGACGAGCCCCCCGGCAACGCTGGCTAATGGCCGTACGGCCTGGGACAAGCGTTTGTGCTGTAGAGAATCAAGTCTGTGGCGGCTGCCAGTACATCAAGAGTCTTTGAGGCGGCTAGAAATGCAATGCACTGCGTTGGTAGTAGGGACTGCCCTCTGAGGGTGAGCGTTCCAGTGGGTATCCGCTGGCATTCACCATTGAATGGAGCATAGTAATTTCTCGCGCCTAATTCAAGAAGTAACCGCCCATGCTGGGCTACAGAGGCGATCGAATTCAATACCAGCGGTCCCGCACCCACTGTGTTCTGTCGAAGAAACCATAGACAATGGTGAACTTCATCACATTTTTTTGCGAGCACATTCGCGCTGGTCTACACTGGGGTGGTAGACAATAAGAGAGCCCGAGCAAGACGATGTTACTAGCACGTATCCGGCCCCAGGACGTCTAGAATCAGTTCTGGTGGCCGCCGTTCCCACCACCGAGACGCCAACCTCTTTGCGATTTCGCTGCTCGGAAAGCGGTACCGGATCAGCTTCGCTGGATTCCCAGCTACAATCGCGAAATCGGGAACGTCTTTAGTTACGACAGCCCCCGCGCCCACGACGGCTCCAATGCCGATTCTTGAACACTTTGACGTAATGATTGCACGCTCCCCGATCCAGCTATCGTGCTCGATCGACAGACGCCCCTCGGGAATATTGTCCCTGGATATATACCCAAGCTTGCTGTTGTAGAAAAAAGGATGCATCGATGTTCGCTCAACAGGATGATTTCGCAAAAAGACGCGGACTTCTTGCGCGATTGACACGTACCGTCCCACGGTTATATGAGGTGGCCAAGCGCCTGGAACGAAACATGATCCATAGCTATATGCTCCGATCGCTATGCCGAACTCCCTCACCATGATTTTGCGGGCAGTCGCGGAAAAGTACTGACCGCCCTCTAGCCTCAATGCCAGGCTCAAGGATACTCGCTTTAGGTGCGGCAGCCTGGACAGGCAGAGCAGGAAGTAAGATAGCGCGCATGTCCGAAGTTCTGCTGAGGAATCTACTTCGCAGTGATTCTGCGAGACAAGAACAGCTTCCAGCATGGATTCTAAGATCACACGACCGCAAACTGGTGTGACCTTCCTCCCCCCTTCCACAATCGTCCATCATTTTTCTGTTCAGGATTGTTTCGATGGCTAGCCACACGTAACATTGCCTGTTTTATGCAACCAGCACGGCGGAACTACAAGAGGGACTCGCTCATTACTACGTCTGCAATGCGGCATACGTTTGCTTCCGAAAGAACACAGAGGACACTTGAGCGCGAAAGCTCTCAAGGGCTAGATACATGCAAACGATCACAAATGCTGCGCTTGCTGCGCAAGAGACGGCGCTTGTAGCTAAGCCGCCTCCAAGTTGCCGCGCAGCGAACGCACTGATTGCGGCGCCCAGCATGGCAATCCCAAGAGGCACCACGCAGTCGGTGGGCGAAATTGAGTCTCGGGCAGAGAGCCGCCAGAGGCTGGAAAGGAGGGCCAGGATTTCTCCGCAAAGGCCTGCGATCGCGATCCATGCCAGGCCGCCTCCCATGGCCGCAGCGATCAACATGCCAACCAAGGAGATCGTTCTGGCAGCGTTCGAGACCATGGCATTCTTGCTGTCCCCGAGTGCCATGGCGGCCAGTGTCGGTGCTACGCGAATGATCCGCACAGCCCACATCGCGCCCAGCCATCCAATGACTGTTCCGCCGGCGGAGTATTTGGAGCCATAGATCATTGTCAGGGCACTCCCGCCTAGAGTTATGAATACAATGGAGGTGATCGCGCCAGCGAGGCACACCGCTTGACAACATGCGCCGTACCTCTGCCTGAACATCGTTCCGTCATCTTGCATTGCCGATAGGAAAGGTAGAAACAACGACGACCCGACGTTGGCGACAAACATCGTCGGTGCCATTGTAAGTGCAAACGCTACGGAGTACGCGCCCAAATCTGCAAGGGTATAAGAGTTCGCAGGAAACAGCCGCCCCGCTGAACCGATAATCAATCGGTCTCCTTCAAATATTCCGAACATCAAGATCCCGTTGATCATCAACGGCCAGCCGAAAGACGCGATGCGCATCCAGCATTCTCTGTCCCATGCCCAGCGGTAACGCCGCTCTGCGAGGATATGGGACAAGGCTGTGGCCACCGCTGCTTGGATGAGGAGTGCGCATAGCATAGCGGCGTAGCTACGCAGCCACAATGCAATTGGGATGGCCACGAGCGTAGCACACCAATTTGCGCCGGCATCTACGAGGACCGCCGGCCCGAACCGGAAATGGCGCTGCAAACGGCTCATGTCAAGGTGGAACAGTCCTCGGATCAATGGCAGAAGCCCAAGGCACCGGAAGGCCCATGCCGCATGCGGTACGCCAAACAGGCGTGCGGCAGGCCAGGCAAATGCGAGGATCAAGAGTCCGTTGATGAGGCCCCGACCGGCCCGCAGCAGCTGCGCAGTTCCCTGAAGTTGTTCCCAGTCCCCGTCCTTCGCCTGGATCAACAGCATGTCCCCCGCGACGTTGCTGAACATCTCGACCATCTGGAGCGTCACACCGAGTATCGCTGCAATTCCGAAGTCCGCTGGACTGATCAACCGGGCAAGAACAATGTTTCGCACAAAGGAGCTGGCTTGCGTCGCAGCTTGCCCCAGGGACACTTGCAGGCCGGCCTTCGCTATGGGAGAACTAGGTTGCATTTGTAAGGACGGGTAATGAAATGCGGTGGCGGAAAAGAGTATCGATGAAGAGAGTATCGATGACGCTCGGAATAATGTGACATGGGCCAGTCTTCAAGCAGGTTTGCCCCGAAGGCACTGCCCAGTTTTTAGGCGTCAGTATCCAGCACATCGCACACTTAAACGTGCCGCCACCATCGTACTTTGACCGCGACGTATAAATTGGAATTCAAGATGAAATCTGTAGGTTTGCGTCTGAAAGGAGAGTGGGGTCAGCCGACGTTGCGCTGAGCTTGTCGCCGACTGTCTATTGCACAATCACAGTCAATGCTGACGGCGGATTTGGAGTCGAAGTGCTTGTGAATTGAAATGCACCAACATCCCAAGCGCCTGTTGCAGGACGTGCTACACCTGCCAGATCAACGTTGAGAGCCGCTATTCCAAGACTTGTCAGATTCGTACCCAGCCCGATGCCTGCCGATCCCGCATTGAGCCGCTCGTTGCCTGGGGCCGAGACAAACGAAGGAGTCGTGCCAAGTGAACCGTGCACGTCCCTACCCCCGGCCTGCCATGTTGCATAGCTTTGGAACGAGCCACCGTAAATCAACTCTCCGCTCGTTCCGCTGTAAAGGTTGTAATCAGAGGAGTAGCCCGTGGTGGATGTTGAATCCTGGACATAGGTCGGATACTGCATCCCATAGACGATATTGTTTTTGACGGTGACGTTCGGGTAATAAAAAAGGTCAATGCCATCGCTCATTGCGTTAGTACCGATGTTCACTAGCGTGTTATTATAGATCCCGACTCCGCAACCCGTCGTCGCACATCCCGTCGACAGCACGATAAGCCCCTGGAACATAGACGCCTGAACTGGGCTGAATGACATGTCGTTGTTCGCTATTACTCCGTTTTTGACTGCGCCCTCTAAGTAGATCATCCCCGTCATGGCACCGTCGCTCCCTGCGCTGCGTCGGAAGTCGCCATAGAATCGATTGCTGATGAATTGAAACCCGTCCAGATACTCACCTGAAGTGTGGGTGCTAAAGTAGTGCAGCGATCCGTCCCCATGTGTCCCGTTCCCTATCTGCGACGAAAAATCGTGAAAGACGTTGTTATTGTATATGAAGTTAGCGGCAACCGTGCTGGGCTGCGCCGAGGCCATCCAGATGGCACCCGACGTTCCTGAAAAATCATTCCCAGTGACCGTGAAATTAGAATATGTCCCAGCAGAATCAAGCAGAAAGTATATACTAATCCAAGCATACGTTGTAAAGGCGCTATTCGTTATCGTAATGTCATGCGTATTCTCAAATACGAGACACTTGTTGCTCATGTCTGGCACGCCTTGAACTCCGCATTTTGTCCAAGTGAAATCGTTGAGCGTTACGAATCCCGTGCCGGACATATTCGCCATTCCAGTGGCGCCGGGATTGGCATTCCCATCATCGAAGACCGGCTGAGACCAGGAACTACCAGCGTACCAGCTATGATCGGTCGTATAAGTAATGTTGCTTGACGAACCGCCGACGATGGTCCAGGGAAAGCTCGAGGTCCACGTCACACCACCCTTGAAGATTACCTTATCGCCCCCTGCAAGCGTGGTGGAACTGCAAACATTGGCGCATCCCATCATCCCCTTGACGTGCTTCCAGGGGCTGTTGGTGCTCGTGCCGTTGTTTGTGTCAGCGCCGCCTGCAGAGTCTATGTAGTAGGTCGCACCGAGAAGGGGAGCCGGGAGGGCAATTGTGTAGAAAAACGCAACACCAACAGCCAGGCCCCCGGCATGCAAAAACGACCGTACTCGCTGTGCATTGATTCTGGTCATATTTGACATGTTACACCTAAAGATGCCCGAAGATAACACCACGATACCTGCCTGTCAATGCCCGCCATCGATGGACGAGAACACGCCAACTGAAGGCGTCACCATGAGAATCGCCAAGGTCCGCTAGTTGATCGCTCTTGTTTTCGCTTGGGCCTTTCCTGCCAGAGCCTCCCAATAGACTTCTATAAGCCTCTCGCCGCATGCGGTCCAAGTGAGCCTAGGCGCGGTTTTCAAGCATCTGGTACGGAGTCGTTCCAGGAGCGTCCGATCGTTGTGGAGCAGCGTGATTTGATCGGCCAAGGTCCGAACGTCGCCCACTTGATGCACAAGCCCGGTTTCCATGTGTCTACAAATATCGGTGCATGCGTCCGAGGCGAGCGGAATACATCCGCTCCCCATGGCGTCCGCGATGACAAGGCCAAATCCTTCCTCGATGCTGGGGAGGACAAGGATATCGCTGCTCCGCATAAGGTCCGGCACGTCGTTTCGGTGGCCAAGAACGCGAACGCTCGAGTGGGCGAGCATGGTGGCGAGTTTTGCTTGATACTCCGGCAGAAACTCTCCAGCGATCATGAACACTCCGTCTCTGCTCGCAGGAGATCGCAACCAGGCATCCAGGGCGAAATGCAGACCCTTTCGCACGGCACAGACCCCGACAAACAGCATTGTCAGCCCGCTCTTCGCTTCTCGACGCTCGTGACTTGGGTAGTAGACAGTTTCATCGAAGCCATACTGATGTCTTAGAAGTTTTGGTGGCGCGAATCCACGCTCGATAAATGTCCTTGCTACAAACTCTGAGGGGCAAAGCAAGTAGTCCGCGAGCCTGAACTCTTCCTCTTCCACCCGCAGAACCTCTTCGTTGAAGGCGTGTTCGTGGGCGGCCGGGAGCCGGACTCCCAATCTCTCGCACTCTTTCTGAACTACCTCGTAAGCAAATCGAGTGTGGGCGTTGGGTCTCTCGAGCACTGTCGGAATCCCCAGACGTGCCGCCGCCTTGATCGTGCGCAACGCCCCCGAAGGCCAGACATGGACGATGTCCACTTTCCCAGCCAGCTTCTCCAGCCTGCGCGCCGTAATCCAATCATGCAGCTCGAACGCCCTCCGCCCAAGCAATCTATAAGGGACGCGGAGTTTCCCGACTGCAAGTGTGGGCCGGACAATCACGCTGTCATGCACGGGTCTGGACAATGCGCCGGGAAACGCCAGCACCTCTGCACCAGCAGAAGCAATGCCGTTCACCTGCTGCCACGCCGTATAGCAGATTCGGCCCGCGCCCAGCTTGTGCGGAAAGCTATAAAGCACGCGAACACGCCGGTCTGAAGAAGTGTCTATTGTCATTCCGAGAGCAACCGCGGATTCAGTCGGCTTTTCAACGCGCCAACTCCTCGGAGGAACCATGGACAGCTACCGGGGGTCCATTCCGGCATGGGACTTCGCAGCCGAAAGCCGCGTGGGTCGAAATCTCTTCAGGTCCGCTATGGAGGGCGCACAACATCGGAGGACTACGCTTTCGCAGCAGACGGCACTAGGTCTGGACCAACCATCCAGGCCGCACCTGCGAGGGCATGTATGAAAGGCACAGCATAGCCAGGGACTTTGCCAAAGATTCCGGGTTGCGCGAATTCTTAATAGCGCGCTTCAGTTGTTCGCGAGCGTGCGCAACCCGGCCGGCCCCCATTAGACATTTGCTATAAGTTCGCCGGGCCGAAGCAAACCGGAGATTGAACTCCTTCAGGAGAGCCGGTGACGCCTGCTCGCGGAATCGGTTCTCCAGCAGGCGAAAAGCCTCTATCACCTCGGCGAATATCCCGATTCGATTTGCCGACAACGAACCCGGTGTTCGTCGATAGGCAACCAGCGGAGCTGGGGTGGAAATTACGCCTCGATTTAGGAGGCAAAGGGAAGCGAAAAAGTAGAAGTCTTCAGCCGAGGCCAACTCCGACGAGAATGGAAGTGGCCCGGCATGAGCGATGACCGTCTTTGGAACGCAGCAAAAGGCGGTGCCATACTTGCCCGTCATACACAGTCCCGTAAAAAAGTCCACAGGTCCCATCATTTCGCGTGTGCCTGTATCCGGAGTTTCGCGGCCATCCCATGTAAAGCTGGTGTAGCCGTTGAAAACCAGTTGCCCAGTGAAAAAAGCAAGAGCTTCCGGAAACTCTGTGAAGCAACTCGCTTGCACGGCCAGGTAGTCGGGGTGCCAAATGTCGTCGGCGTCGAGAAACGCTATCAAATCGCCGCTTGCTTGCGCGCAAAGCACGTTCCGAGCCGCTGCTACGCCCTTGTTTTCCTGTCTGAGCACGCGCACTCTCGGCTTGTAGGATTCCAGAATCTCCGTCGTCTGGTCCGTGCTGCCATCGTCCATTACCAGAACCTCATCGGCATGGCGCGTTTGAGTCAGCACCGACTCGAGCGCCGCCCCGATCGTCCTTGCAGCGTTATATGCGGGAATGATGACGCTAATTAGCAATTCTCACTACCCTCGCGCTGAACCAGACATCCGCCACCTCGGGCGTTCCTTCCACGGTTGGAGCGGCGTCGGCCGCATCCTGCTTGCCTGTCCTTGTGGAGGTTGCCGCACAGATCATGGCAAAGAGAGCAATCCATGCTACTTGCGTTTGATCCCAGAGACTTATGCCAAAAAATGCGCTGACATACGCTAGCAACGTGGCGCCGAGAGACCAGAGCAGCCATTCGTGACGTTTGTCGCCGTCAATCGCCCTCCGGGCAGTTCCCAACGCACCGAAGGCGCGTTTGATCATCAGGATGAAGAATATGAACGCTAAGATGCCTCCGCCTTCTCCCTGTGCGACAAACTCATTTGCCACGTCCGTCATCTCATAGCCCCACTCCGCCGTGCTTCTCGTTCCGAGTAGCCACCAATCCGCGAAATTGCGAATGAAATTGTCGACGAGCATTGTTCGATGGTAGCCGGACGATCCCCCGATGACGTTGACGTGGTTGAGGATGAACCACACCGGCGCCTTCATCGAGAGTTGCAGACCAACGAGGGCCCCGACAATGCACCAGCGAACCATCCGCATCCTTCGGCGGAGAGGCCAAAGGCACATTGCGGCGAGCGCCGCCAAAATTGCCAATATCGGCGTGCTCGAGCCCGTTGTCAAGATCATCACGGCGGCGAAAATCACGCCAACGGCGACCGCTACATTCGCTCGGCCGAGCTTCCCTAGCCCGACCAGCAGTGGAACCAGAGTCGCGCCAAAGGTTCCGGCCAAGATCGAAATGGCGAAAGCTCCCTGTGAGCGAATGGTCCCATCACGCACAAGAGCGAACGGGCCAACTCCCCCCATGACCACCGCAAAGAGATTGCGCCCTGTGAAGTGCTCGTACGCCATCTCGGAGCCATTCACCGCGGCGATCAGCAGAAGGAGCTTGATTGTGCGTGCGATATCTTCGTCGTTCCGAATCAGGAAGCGAAGAAGGAAGTACATGCCCAACACGCTCCAAAGCACACCGGATTGGTTGATTAGAGCGGGGACGTCCCTCCACAAAAGAACGAAAGCAAGTGCCCGAAAGCTGGCCCAGCACAGGACCGCCGTGTCGATGCTATTCCAGGGGCTGCCGGCGTCCTCCGATTTTGAAGTGAGCTTCTTGATCCATCCAATCAGTACAACCAATCGCTGGGGCGTGACATGCACGCCGGCCAGCACCAGCACGTTCTCCATCGGAACGAGAAAGACGGCCAGCAGCACCGGCACAATCACATATTTCCGCGGCAGAAGAAGGATCAGCAGCGCGGCAATCGCCAGTGTGCCCAGCGCTATGGGAGAAATGGTGCCCCCTCCCATTACGCTCACACCCTCCGATTGGACGAATTATGCATTTCGTTCACTTGCCGGCTTCCGCGTAGTCCCGCTGCGCACCGCCTCGAATCAGCCCGATTCCATCCCGGCATCCCCACGTCAGTTCACGTCCTTGAAGTACATGGAGTAACGAGAGCAGCACAGTGATGCCTTCTGAAACGAATGTTAGCTGAGCACCAGCCACACGCCAGGAATCACCGCTGGAGTTGACACGCTAATTGGCCGCGGCAGACGTGTCAAAAAGGAGGAACTTGCTCCGTTTTCGACTTTTGCCGCAGTCGCCTAAGCCGACTTCTTTGCCCACGCTTCAAGACCGACAGACCAGCGGAACACTCTGAACCACTTGACGAATGCGTTGCGAAGGCCATCCTTGCGATAGGTGCCTAGTGACAGCACAAAGACAACCGCAATCACAAGCAGTCGGCATAAGGCGCTGAGTGCCATGGCAAGCTGGTAGAGGGTTGCGCGTGGACTGCCCCGCCGGACGCCAAAAAACCTCTTCAGCGATTCTCTCATCATGACTGAGGCAAAATGACCTTCACTGGAGAGTGCCGAACTCTGGCCGCCGAAGTGAATCACCCGCGCATCGCGGACATAATAGCTCTTGAAGCCGGCAGTCATCACCTTGAAACATAGATCCGTATCTTCGGAATACATGAAGTAGTCGGGACTAAAGCCATTCACCTGTTCGAAGACTTGCCGTTTGATCATCAGGCACGCGCCGGAGATCGCGTCCACTGCCGTCGCTGCTGCGGTATTCTCGATCAGTGCGCGAATTCCCCACAGCCGTGCCTTCGGAAACCACTGCCGCAGACGCTCCATATCCAGGACCTGGTTCCAGATCGAGGGGAAGGCCTGAACAGCGCTGATTTGGAGCGACAAATCGCCGTTCAATAACCGCGCCCCAACGATGCCGGCATCAGGGATCGACTGCAGAGCGGATTCCAGCGTCTCGAGAGCGGTCCCGACAATCTCGGTATCCGGATTTAGGAATAGGAGGCTTTCACCCTGCGAAATTGCAAACCCGAGGTTGTTCGCCTTGGCGAATCCCGAGTTTGTACTGCTTTGGATGAATCGGACTTCGGGAAACTCCGCTTCCGCCATTTCCTTGGACCCATCGAATGAGGCGTTATCGACGACAATCACCTCGAACGTCGTCGCGCCCGCGGCGGCGTATATGCTTTTCAGGCAATTCCGCAGGAATGCGCAGGAGTTCCAATTCACGATCACTATCGAAAGTGCTTTGCCCGGCCCCTCCGATGTCAGCATTTGCGCCTGTTCCACTTAATTGCCAATGAACTTCTGATGCCACTGCTCAAACGAGATCAGCAAGTAAATTTGCCGAAGATAGTCTTCCTGCCCTTGTTCATGTTTGGTTACGATCTCGCGGATGTACTCCGGGCTGAAGTACCTCTTTACGGAGCTCCCTTCGCTCAGGAGGCACTCATTGACATAGGCCCGCATTCTGCCACGCAGCCACTGGCGGATGGGATTGTCGAAGCCTTTTTTCTTTTTGTAGATCATCTGTTTGGGCAGCCATTTCTCCACTGCCTTCTTGTGTAGGTACTTGGCTTCCAGGCCACGCAGCTTTAGGCCGGGCGGCAGGGTCTCGATGAACTCGACGAGGCGATAATCGAGGTATGGGACCCGAGCTTCCAATGAGTTCGTCATGGCCGTCTTGTCGCCCACCATCAGCAGATCGTCGGGCAGGCTGGCGCGCGTGTCGATGTACAACATCTGCGTCAGCGGATCCAGATCTTCGACGTCGTCGTAGAGCCGGGTGAGAGCCTTGCGCGCCTCTCCCCCGTTCGGTGAAATCTGTTCCTTAAGCCAGGGCTGGAACAGTTTCGCTTTCATCTCGGAATTGTAAAAGGAGTAGACCTTGATGAACCGCTTCAGTTGATCCGTCTCATTCAGGGCCACGGCTCCCCGCTTTAACCGCTCATTGCGTGGCAGGCTGCGTATGATCGGCGACACGAGCCCATCGGTGATCACAGACGGCAGCCGGCTGTAGAGGCTCGACAGTTTCACTCCGACGTGCCGCGAGTAGCCCGCCCAAGGCTCGTCCACGCCCTGGCCCGTGAGCGCAACCTTCACGCTGCGGCTCGCGATCAGGCTCACAAAATAGAAGGCCGCCGCTGTTTCGTTCCCGACCGGCTCTTCCAGGTCCCAAATGTATCGTTCGTAGTAATCCAGGTAATCCTTCGGACTCACCATCATCTCGGAGTGGTCCGCGCCAAAACGCTGAGCGATGCCCCTGGCGTCGTCGGTTTCGTTGGTTTTCTCGCCTTGCTCAAATCCGATAGTGAACGTGCGAACCGGGCCATTGCTTTGGCTCCGCATGAGCGCGAGCAATGCGCTTGAATCGATGCCCGAGCTCAGGAACAGGCCGACCGGAACGTCGCTCCGCATCTGTAGACGGACCGTATCCTCCACCAGCCAGCGGTACTCCTCGATGAGTTCGTCCTCCTTGACGCCGGTCCGGATTCGAGGCTTCCAATTCCAGAATCGTTCAATGCTGATACCGCCGGCTTCAACGGTCATTCTGTGCGCCGGCGGAAGTTTCTTGATGCCGTTGAACAAGGTGTTCGGGGATGGAACGTATCGCAGCGTGAAGAGCTGGGAGAGCGCGGACAGGTCGACCTCGCGCCGGCAGCCTGGATCCGTCAGAAGCGCCTTGATTTCGGACGCGAACAAGAACCGGCTGCCCAACCGAACGTAGTACAGAGGTTTGACGCCCAGGTGGTCCCGTGCAATGAAGAGCCTTTTTCGAGGGGAATCCCACAGCGCAAAGGCGAACATTCCGTTGAATCGCCCGACGCAATCCGAGCCCCATTCCTCATAGGCGTGAACGATGACCTCGGTGTCCGATCTCGTCCTGAACACGTGTCCCCGCGCTTCAAGGTCCTCCCGCAGTTCGACGAAGTTGTAGATTTCTCCATTGAAGACGACCTGCAATTGCTGGTCTTCGTTGGCAACCGGCTGCGCTCCACCATCGATGTCAATGATGCTCAGCCGCCTGTGTCCGAGACCGACCGATTCGGACACGAATTCGCCCTCGCCATCCGGTCCGCGGTGCGAGAGTGAGGACTTCATCTTCCCCAGGAGATCGCGGTCCACGGGCGCGCCGTTGAATTGAAATATCCCGCAAATCCCGCACATCTATTCTCCACCTCGCCATGGAACGGGAACTCGGGTGTTCTGCGCGAATCTACGTGTCTGGTCAAGCAATCTGCAGTTCAGCAACTTGCGATAGAAGCGTGCCTCTTCGACATTCACTCCCCGCGGCTTACCGCTCAACACACACCGCAGATAGCCCCACAGCATATCCAGTCCGCCGAGCACATAAGGCCGGCTCCGGAAGCACCGGTGCAGGAGTTTCAGGCTAAGGAACGCAACCCCTCCCCCCGCCAGGTAATAAATCTCACCGTGGAGCAGATTCGTGCGCCTCGAACCCATCGCGCTGCCCTCGCACCGGAGGTGATAAAACGAAAGCGCCGGGAAGTGCGTGGTTTCCCAACCTCTCATCAGAGCCTTGATTTCGTCGATTGTGTCCCAACCCCGGTGAAGAACGAAGCCGCCAATACTCTCGAAGCACTCTCTTCGCACGACCTTGGACGCTCCGGCGGCATGGTAATCGGGCATCGGCACCGGAATCCATTCAAGTCCCCGCTTCTCCAGGTACACACCCGAGGCAATGCCAAGCCGCCGGCGCTTCTGGAACTCGAAGATCAGGCGCTCGAAATACTCCGCCGGCAGTTCGAGATCGCAATCGAGCTTCGCGATTAGATCGTATTCCACGTTCCCGAGTGTCTTGTACCCCTCAGCGAAGGCGCGAATCTCGGTAACTCCCAGGTCACGCAAGGAGCCGCGCTCGATGCGAAGCACTTGAATCCAATGGTGCTTTTCCGCGTAGGTCTGCAGGATCTGGGGCGTGCTGTCACTTGAGCCATCATCCACGATCACCCACTTGACCGGCCGGATGGTCTGGCTGATAACCGACACCAAAGTCCTCTCAATATAATCCTCCTCATCCTTTACCGGTGAGACGACGACGTAACGCGACAAGGTTGGATCAGGCGCCATCAGATACTCCCCGTCGAATGGCCTTGAAGCCGTACTGGAGTGGATGCAGCCAATTGTACCCGCCCTCAAGCTTGGCATTGAAGAGATTGAGGTCGTCCCATGTATTGACAGGCAGGCGCTCTAGAAGGTATCTGTCCGATCCCCGATGGGCTGTCCCGATGATGGTTGACACGCCGCTGGTGTAGCCGTGCTTTGTCAGGAGGCCGCAGAAGGTACTCCGGAAGGCGTGATCGGCCTCGGGAAACGCGAACGGGTACGCGAACGAGCGCACGGCTTCCCCTGTTCTGTCCTCAATCTCGCTCTTCGAAACTCTAATCTCGTATTCCAGTTGCTCCATGCGGAGTCGATGCAACCGGGGGTGCGTCACGCTGTGCGCGCCGAAAGAGATGCCAGCCTCAGTGAGTTCCCGGATCTTGCCCCAGGTCAGGCACTGCTTGCCCATGAAGCGTTGAGGATCGGCACCGACGTAAGCGGTGGGCAGGAACATCGTGGCGGTCGCACCGTGTTTCTGAAGAATAGGGAATGCGTGGGTGTAAAAGTTCTCGTACCCGTCGTCGAACGTAACCACAACCTTCTTGCCTTCTGCACTGGCGTTTGATCGGAGAGCATCCAATGCGTCATCCAATCCGAGAAAGCTGTAGCCGTTCTCGGATAGAAACCGGACGTGTGCGTCAAACACTTCCGGGCTCGTCGACGTGTCGTAATAGGCGTGGCGGGTTGAGCAGGCCGACTCCTGAATACTGTGGTACATAAGAATCGGAATCCGGGCTCTGCCCATGCGCCGCCTAGCCGACAACGGCGCGAACAGATAAACGGTTGCCAATCGATCCAAACGAAATCGGCCCATGTTGAAGCCATGCGAGCGTGTGAGCGGGTCGCGCCTCAATGTGTCAGGCGACGGCTGGCGAACGCCGCTTCCACCAGCCCCGGCGGATTGCTCTGCGCATGGTCCCAAGTACCGTGCGCGCCTGGGTCAGTAAGGGAAGCGCTCGCCAGGAGCGAAGCAGCGAGAACTTTTTGAATTGCGGGATGGGCGCCCCAACGAGACGAAGCGCGAGCAGCCGGCCAAATAGCTCGCGGCGCCTCTGGAGCAATTGAGGCTGAGCTTCCAACACCGCGCGCGCATCGACCCGCTCCAAAGAGACGTAGTGGGCCGCAATCGCGCGATGCAGTATTTCCCGCCCCCTTTCGGTTCGAACCAAAACCAGCGAGCGGCCCGGATCACCGTCATTTTGCCACTTGCCCCATGAGTCTCCACAGGAGATATCGGCGACCCGGCCGAGTCCGTCGGGGCAGAGGTTGCATCTCAGTGGGCGATAGGACGTCAGGTATGCCCAGGATTCTTGGTAGCTCAGGGTCTTCTCCTCCGAACGCCCCGCGGCGCGGACTTGGAAGCCCCCTGGCCAGCCTTCTCCTCTGTACTTGATCGACTCGATCCCCTCGCAATCGACGTTTAGATGCGCGGCCAGGTCCAAAGTACCCTGTGAGTTCGGCGTGCCAGCGCAAAAGAAGGTCATGACCAAGCCCAGGTTTTGGGCTAACGCCGGCCGCTGCAATTGGAGCGTCGAAACGGCGGCAGTGTCGCACGGCTTTCCAATGAATACGCAAGGAGTATCGCTCGCTTCGATACTGGCGAGACCGTCGCACGGAGACGACGGGGCATACCGCGAGCCTGCGCGTGTTAGGACCTCGGTCCTGTTGCGGCTTTGTACCGTCCGATTGACCCACGGCGCGTTCTCGTCGGCGCCACTGTGCAGCACAAACCCCATCCCCTCACGCTCAAGACAGTAAATGGCGAGGGCCGAAAGAAGCCCGCCCGACGAAGCCCGGAACCTGATTTCGGGGTCGCTCGCGTGGCCCTCCCAGATTTCCAGTGCGGCTCCGAACTCTTGCTCTCCCGAGAGTTCTTCGTTTCCCCGAGCCTGCTGCTGGCCCGCGTCAACCACGTAACCTGGGCAAAACGACAAGCATTGTGCGCACGAGCCGCAGTCATCGGCGAGCTCAAACAGTGGCCTAATCCCCTCGGACAGAATATTCACCAGCGAAACACTAGTCTTGCTGCAAGCGTAACTGCATGCCCCACAGCCTATGCATAACCCCCAATCGACGACATCCTGAAGCGTCCTGATTTTGCGTCCCGCAGCCTTGTTTACAGATCCCCCCGGCATTTGTTGCCCCTCGCAAATGACACACTCACCAATTGAATGTTCCAGCCCAATGGGGAACTCATTGCTTGGCCATAACCGCAAGACTTGTCATTTCGCTCACGACCCTGGACTGCTGTTCGGCTGCTAATTGCGGGAACATCGGCAACGAGATGATCTCCTTGCAGACTCTTTCGGTGATAGGGAAATCGCCTTCCTCATAGCCCAGGTTCTTGTAAGCGTCCTGGAGGTGCAGTGGGACCGGGTAGTGGATACCCGTGCCAATGCCTGCGGCGCTGAGCTGCTCCATGAGGTAGTCGCGGTTTGGGACGCGGATCACGTAGAGATGGTAGGTCCCCTTGCTCCAGTCCGGCTGATAGGGCAAGACGGCGCAGCATTCCGCAGCCGCGAATAGTTCGTTGTACACGGAGGCCACAACCCGGCGCATCTCGTTCCATTCTGCGAGATGACGCAGTTTGACGCGGAGGATCCCAGCCTGAATCGCATCCAGTCGGCCGTTATAACCTTCAATGTCGTGATGGTATTTCCGCCTCTGGCCATGGTCGCGAAGCATTAGAATTCGCCGCGCGAGTTCCCCGTCGTTTGTGGTCACGGCTCCGCCCTCGCCACAGGCTCCGAGGTTCTTTCCCGGGTAAAAGCTGAAAGCGGCTGCTTTGCCCATGGAGCCAGCCTTGCGCCAGCGGTTCTCTTTCCTCGAGAAGTACTCCGCTCCGTGAGCCTGGCAAGCGTCTTCGACGACGATCAGATTGTACTCTTCGGCGAGATCCATGAGGGCGTCCATGTCTGCCATCTGGCCGTAGAGATGGACGGGCACGACGGCGGTCAGGGGAGCCTGCGTTCTCGAATCGATCAGGCGGCCGGTGACGGAATCAACACAACAGCCCGTCTGAAGGTACTCGCACAGCTTGGCGGCGTCCAAGTTGTAAGTGCGTTCGTCGATATCGACAAAGATCGGGCGGGCACCAGCCTGCGAGATTGCTTCGGCCGTAGCGATGAAGGTATTCGGTACAGTTACGACCGCGTCTCCGGGACGGACGCCCGCGGCCATCAAGGCGAACCTTACTGCGTCGGTCCCGCTGCCAACGCCAACGCAACTCTGTGTTTCGCAGAAGGAGGCAAAGTCGGATTCGAAGCCTTGCACCATCGGCCCTCCGATGAAGCCGGCGGTGTCCAGCGCCGAGGAAAAGACGGCGCAAAGCTCGTCTTTCAGTTCGGCATGCAGGCTGACAAGGTCAAGAAATGGAATGGCGTTGGTCCCGCTCATTTTGCTGCTCCTGCTAAATCAGGCACTTTGCGGAGGATACGCGCCGGGTTGCCGGCAACGATGGTATTCGGAAGAACATCACGTGTCACGACGCTGCCCGCCCCCACGATGGCATTTTCGCCGATGGTGACTTTCGCCAGGACGGTGGCGCCAGAGCCGATGGAGGCCCCTTGCTTTACGAGAGTGGCTTCCACCTTCCAATCCGCCTCAGTCTGCAGCCCTCCCTCAATAGTTGTGGCGCGTGGATAGATGTCGTTGATGAAGACTACGCCGTGTCCCACGAAGACGTTGTCCTCAATGGTGACACCTTCGCAGATGAACGTGTGGCTGGAAATCTTGCAGCGCTTGCCGATTTTGGCGTGTTTCTGCACTTCGACGAAGGCACCGAGCTTAGTGTGGTCGCCGATTTCACAGCCGTAAAGATTCACGAACTGGGCCAGCCGTACGTCCAGCCCAAGCTTGACGTCGGCGGCGATGCATCTAAAGTCGCTCATGCGTAGACGGCATCCCCTTTCCGCTGCATGGAGGTCTGTGCCGCTTCCAACATCCTGACTATCCGCAGACCGGCAGCCCCGTCATTGAATGGACGCTGTTTGTTCTCGACACATTCGACGAAGTAACCGAGTTCCTTCTTTAGGGCTTCGAGGGACTCGACTTTCGGCGACCACATGTCTCCAGAGCGATAGCTGACGAGCGCCTCATACACGCCCTCGTGGCCCTTGATCTTGACACCTCGGTCATAAACCTTAATCTTTTCGTCCGATTCGAGGTCGTTCCAGACGAGCATCTTCTTCTCGCCTCCGATCAAGGTGGTCCTCACTTTGACAGGTGACAGCCAGTTGACGTTGAGGTGCGCGATAACGTTGTCGGGAAAGTAGATGGTCATGTAGGCGACGTCGGCGTGACCGTTCAGATGGACCGCGCTTGTCGCAACCACTGCCTGAGGCCGCGCGCCGATGAGGTAATCGACAATTGACAAATCATGAGGCGCCAGATCCCAAAGGACATCGACGTCGTGCTGAAAAAGCCCCAGATTGACTCTCGTGGAATCGTAATAGTAAAGCCTACCGAGCTCGTCGTCATCGACTAACTGCCGTATTTTCTTGACTGCGCCAGTGAACAAGAACGTATGGTCCACCATGATGACGAGATCGTTTCTCTCGGCGAGTTCGATGAGCTGTTCCGCCTGGTGCGAGTTGGAGGTAAAGGGCTTCTCGACAAAGACGTGCTTCCCGTTGCGTAGAGCCCTCTCTGCCAGGTCGAAGTGCGTCCAGACCGGAGTGATCACCGCGACGGCATCTATGTCGGTTGAGCAAAGGACCTCGGAACAATCCTCAGTGACGTGAATATCAGGGTAAGTCTGCTTGGCTTTATGCAGCGACTCCGGCCTCTGGTCACAGACTGTTACAACTTTCACACCGTCCAGAGACTTCAGGTTGCGTACGATGTTGGGTCCCCAGTACCCGTAACCAATTACACCAAACCGAATCATACTGCCTCCTCCGCCACACAACTGCTAAAAGGCACCTTCTCCTCGGAACACCGCCCCAGGTGTTTTCAACAAGATTTCTATGTCCAGCCAAAGCGACCATGACCGCGCATACTTCAGGTCCAGGCGAACCATGTCGTCGAATGCTACCTTGCTCCTCCCGGACACCTGCCACAAACCGGTAATCCCTGGCTTTACCGCCAGCAAACGCCGCCTGTGCCAGATTTCATAACACTCAACTTCATATGGGATGGGCGGCCTCGGTCCCACGAGCGACATTTCGCCCAAAAAAACGTTGAAAAACTGGGGCAACTCATCTAAACTCGTGCGTCTCAAGAAATGGCCGAGCGCAGTAACTCTGGGGTCGTTCTGGATCTTGAACACTGGGGCTTGTTTGCCCCCTTGCGCCTGAGTGGATGCTCTACCAGAGATGAACCGCTTCATATATTCCTGGTGGACAGCACTGTCATTGGCGCAACGCATCGATCTGAATTTCAGGAATGTGAATCGCTTCCCGTAACGGCCAACCCTCTGCTGCCGGAAAAGAACTGGTCCATTTGATGTCAGTTTGATAGCGATGGCGATCGCAATCATGATTGGCGCGATCAGAAGAATCACTATCCCACTCCCGAGAATGTCCATTGCGCGCTTGATGATCAACGAAGAGTCCGAATTCGAGTCAAGAGCAGAGCTCTCGTAAAACGCCGCCTTTGTTGAGTGATCGCTACCTCCTTCGTCCCAATCGTCGGGAAAAACGTGAAAGGAGATTTGGAGCTGCTGAAACTGGTCGCTGTCCAATGCAGTTCGGAAGAGGCTTGTAATCCTGCTTGAAATGCTTTGCAGAACTTGCTTCGCTATCGAGTTCGACTCGCCGATCTCGGTGAAGATGATTCCCAGTGTCGCGCCCTCATCGTACCAACCGGCAATATCGGTTTCTCTTGTCGCGCCGGCGAGTGCGTTCAGTACCTGCGTCAGGATTTGGTGCCGCCTTGAAGTTGCTGGTTCGTTGCAAGAGGCAAGCATCAGCGCGAACTTGCGAAGTGATCGCTCGGTCCGCTTCTCCTCGAGATAAATTGACCGCCTGAACGCCCCTTGAGAGAGGAGATGAAGGCCAGGCTCGCGAGTGGCTACGAACAGACCACTGGAAGGCGTAGTGATCAGATTTTCCTTGCTTTTTGGCATGAATTGGACCTGGAGTTGTTTGCGTCTGTAGTGCTGCCAGTACATCGCCGGTTGAAAAGGGACTTACTGAGCGGATCTATTGACCGTTATGCCTTGACTCGCCACAACTTAGGGCGCACTCACATTGAGGCAATCTCGACCCCGGTTCACTACAATTGCACTGCGGGGACAGGGTGGTTCCGTGGTCGATTGGGACAAACATGTGGAGTCGCACAACTCAGGTGTGCTTAACCCGAAGTTTGATGGTGTTCGCGTTGACTAATTAATGACCCACATGACTGCGACGATTGTTTAGGCCGTAAGGAGGCATTGGCTCCAGGGTTGGCTGCTTCACTACGTTTGCGCCGACGAATAGGATGAAACGGACAAGCTACCGCCCTTTTCGTCCCATTTGTGGTCCTCCGCCTCGCTGACCTCGCCTGCAACTACGGGTGTGAACGAATGATCGCCGATCATCCGGCCACTTGTCAAATACTTTCTCGCCTTTAATTGCCTCTGATAGCACCTCTTATGCACTGTTTAGTACTTTATAGTTTCAGCCCGTTTACTCTTTTGTTCTGTTTGGGACTAACGCTCCATTACGCGAAGTATAGGACTGGTACTGGTACGTAATTTCCAGTACTAATGGTGGGATGGGTGCAGTGCGAGTCACACTTGGCAATTAAGTCACTGATCTTACAACAGCATGCTGAAAGGCAACAGGAGTGTTGGTGTGCTGCGAGAGCATCCTGCCTTGCCGGGAGCAACGGATCGATTCGACCGGCGCGTTTCGCCTTCCACCGGCGAACTGCCGTGCGCTAATTGCAATGGGAAGTAAATGCTTGCAGCAGCAACGGGAGGTTTTCATACACCGCTTGTCTCAATTCGGTTGCGCGATGAGCCGGCGATCGCTCGGCAACCATGTGAGTATCGGATTTCAAGATGGTGCGGATGGTCCTTTTCCGGAGGAGCCAGGTTTGCACCTTCGTTTCACCGTGCCTGCTGAGGGGTAGGCCACAGCGGCGCGGTTCCCTCGCTGTATCCGCCCTAGTCGTCGGGCCCAGTCACCCTGCCAACGTCAAATAGCGATACGGACCTGTTCTAAGAGTCCGATCTCAGATCTCGGCGAGATGGCCATTGCCGCGGACCGGTTGCCTTTAGCAACAAGCCGCGGGCCAAGCCGAATAGAGGCGGTCGATTGACTGGCCCACTCGTGCAAGTTCTTGCGCAGGAAAACCCGACAGACCCGTCAAGTCTGGACCCAGTCGGGCTTACCGTTGCGCTGTTGCACCGTTGCCATGCCACCGCGGGGTTCTAACTCCGCCCCTGCAGCGCGGCGCTCGCGGTGAAAGGCTAATGCCGCGAAGCAAGCATGGTTACCGGCAAGGCCGCGGCGAGAAGGCGGGCGGTGCCCGAATGCAGGTTTGGCGGTGTGCTAAAGACGGCCGACAGAGTTGAATGACCTCAGAATGCGAATTAAGAACCCACATAGAATCAGCGACTTATGATCTCATCAATATATTTGGCATTGGGTATTCCAGCACATTCCGCAACCTCCCAAATAAAACAGGCCACGATTTGACTTCGCATTATTCGCTAAATGTGCACTCTCAATATGCACATTCTGCACGTATCCGCGCGTCCTATCGTGTATGTGCGCGTCGCGACTGCACATGTCATTTGGCCCCGTTCGTGCATATGGTAGCTGACAGAGAGAATCACAAAGCAGCAAAGGCGAAACCTACCAAATAGTAATTCGTTTTGGTACGCATGCACTCGGATCAATAATCGTGCAGAGATTCCTTGAATCAGTCCAGCAATCAACTGATAACTGATCATTTTCTTAGGGCGGCCACGGCCTGACTCCTGGCGGGCGGCCACCCCTCTGCCGTCTTTCTGGCCGGATTGCGTCCAGCCCTGCGATTCGCACCGCGGGCCGGGAATCAGAAAGTTGGGGATCACGTCGCCGGTGACGATCGGATCTGTGGATCTGTCTCGTCGCAGTCGGCCGCAAACGCATGAACTCTACATCATTTCAATATGATTTTGTTTGGCTAAGTTTGGACGACGGCAGAACAGATCAACTGGCAGCTTGCGGCGATGTCGCCCAAGAGACGGGATTGAGCTTGATTACGCGGCCGGTGTCCCTGCAATCCACTGCATATTCTTCGTAAGGCGTTTTATTGCAGTCGGTTGTGAGCCATCGGGCGGCACCCGCTACATCTCCCAATTACAAGATCTGCTATCGCCAATGCTCCGCCAGACCAATGGAATCCCTACCAGGGTCAGCATTTTAAGATTACGACAATTTCATCAAAATACTTAAAGTACCAGTGCGTACTAGTACTGTATATGGTACTTTAGTCCTAGATGGAAATCATCTATCGTTGGACACCCCGAGTTCTGGGTTCGCCAGTCAGTTTCTGATCTGCCCAACCGGATGGTGCCGCGAAGGGTCTCCAGAAGTTGTTCTGCGAAGACCCGCGTCTAACGTGTGAAGTGACTCTCAAAATGTGTTGACCAACAGTTCTTTTTAATTGTTCCTTGACATCTAAATTGGGGTTCAGAATTTCGGCCGACATCCTTCGTATGAGAGTGGCTGGCTGGAGATCCCAACCATTTCGACCCCAGGTATGGGGCGGTTCCTTACAGCAGCCGAATTATACGGAGAGAGAAGTCCCATTGTGATAAACATCCTGCAAAACTGGTTGACTCGATTTGTATTCTTGTCAACCCTGCTATTCCTCTCAATCTTCCCCGCCTCTGCTCAAGTGTCGTTGTCCCTCTCATCAGGCATGGCCCCCGCGGGCGGCAGCGTTTCCTTGAACCTCTCCTTGACCTCGGCAGTGACACAACCAGCTGGCCTGGAATGGACGTTCTCCTATGCTCCAGCCGATTTCACTGCGATGACCATCACCGCCGGCCCCAGCGCTACCGGCGCGTCCAAGTCCCTGAGTTGCTTTGGCGTCAACGGTTCGTATACCTGCCTGTTGAGTGGCGAGAACGCAAACACGATGTCGAATGGCGTCATAGCAACGGCTAATCTGGTCCTTTCCTCCGGTTCTGATCTCAGCCGGCCCGTTCAGGTCACGAACGCGTCCTCAGCCTCTTCGACCGCCATGTCACTCACGACTTCAGCGACTGGTGGAGTGGTAAGCGTGCCGTCTGTGACGGTGAGCAGCCTCACCTGCAGTCCGGCTTCCTTAACCGGTCCTGGCACAAGCGCCTGCACCGTCACTCTGAGTGGGCCGGCTCCTACTGGTGGATCTGCTGTCACCTTGACGAGCAACAACGCCAGTTTGACTGTCCCCGCCAGCGTCACGGTTGCGGCTGCTGCCACTACAGGTTCCTTCACTGCCACCGCCGGCACAGTCACCACTTCTCAAACGGCCGTGGTAACCGCAGGGTACAACGCCAGCTCTAAGACCGCTTCCATCAGTCTGGCGCCGCTCGTGACTGTGACCTCGCTAGCCTGCGCTCCGGCCTCGCTGACCTCCGGCGCCATCAGTACTTGTACTGTTGCGGCCAGCGCCGCTGCCCCGACAGGCGGCCTCACCGTCACCATCTCGTCCAACAATCCGCTGCTCACCGCCCCGGCCTCGGTCAGCATCGCCGCCGGTGCCGCGACCGCCGCTTTCTCTGCTACCGCAGGTACGATTTCCACGAACTCCACTGCGACACTGACGGCGACCGCCAATGGCGCT